>Ga0193699_10000185_pt1 | contig 27899 bp, 21 predicted proteins | sample L3c2metaG_FD_160095 | JGI IMG/M metagenome (GOLD analysis project Ga0193699, IMG submission 160095) | Soil microbial communities from a riparian zone of the East river system, Colorado, United States - L3c2 | ecosystem: Environmental > Terrestrial > Soil > Riparian zone | place: USA: East...
GCGCAAGCACTTCGTCGAGCGTCATCACGGGGTGGAACGACATCTCCGCCTTGACGTCAGCCGGGACGTCGTCCAGGTCGGCGCGGTTCCGCTCGGGGATGATCACGTCGGTGAGCCCGGCGGCGTGCGCCGCGAGCACCTTCTGCTTCAGCCCGCCGATCGGCAGCACGCGGCCTTGCAGCGTGACTTCGCCGGTCATGCCGACAGTGTGCTTCACCGGGCGGCCGGAGAGCAGCGACGCGATCGCGGTCGACATCGTGATCCCTGCGCTCGGGCCGTCCTTCGGGATTGCTCCCGCCGGCACGTGCACGTGGAACGAGCGGTCATCGAACGAGTCCTCGTCGATCCCGAGCTCGTCGGCGTGTGAGCGGATGTAGGAGAGCGCGATGCGTGCGGACTCCTTCATCACGTCGCCCAGCTGGCCGGTGAGCACGAGCTCGTGCTTGCCCTTCATCGAGGTTGCCTCGACGAACAGCACGTCGCCGCCCGTGCCGGTGACCGCGAGTCCGGTTGCAACACCCGGGACTGCGGTGCGCTCTGCCGACTCCTGGTAGAAGCGTTGCCGTCCGAGCGCGTCGCGCACGAGCTCGACGTCGATCGTCACGGGCGCCTCGCGCTTGCCGGAGACGATGCTCGTCGCCGTCTTGCGCAGCAGCTTGCCGAGCTCGCGCTCGAGCTGCCGGACGCCTGCTTCACGGGTGTACTCCGACACGATCGTCTGGAGCACGGCGTCGCTTGCCTCGACCTCGTTCTCGTTCAGGCCGTTGCGATCGCGCTGCCGCGGCCACAGGTAGTCGCGGCCGATGGCGACCTTCTCGTCGACGGTGTAGCCGTCGAAGCGAATGACCTCCATGCGGTCGAGCAGCGGGCCGGGGATCGTGTCCGCAACGTTTGCGGTGGCGATGAACACGACCTGCGAGAGGTCGAGCTCGACGTCGAGGTAGTGGTCGCGGAACGAGTGGTTCTGCGCCGGGTCGAGCACCTCGAGCAACGCCGCCGACGGGTCCCCGCGCCAGTCGGCGCCGACCTTGTCGACCTCGTCCAGCAGGATCACCGGGTTCATCGTCTTCGCATCACGCAGTGCGCGCACGAGCCGGCCGGGCAAAGCGCCGATGTAGGTGCGGCGATGGCCGCGGATCTCCGCTTCGTCGCGGATGCCGCCGAGCGACATGCGCACGAACTCGCGGTTCAACGCGCGTGCGATCGATTCGCCGATCGACGTCTTGCCGGTCCCGGGAGGACCGATCAAGGTCAGGATCGCGCCGGAGCGCTTGTCCTCTTCGATGCCACGCTCCTGGCGCAGCTTGCGCACGGCCAGGTACTCGACGATGCGGTCCTTGACGTCCTCCAAGCCGGCGTGGTCCGAGTCGAGCACTTCGCGTGCATACACCGGGTCGAGGCGCTCCTCGGAGGTCTCGCCCCACGGCACCGACAACAGCCAGTCGAGGTAGGTGCGGATCATCTGCGACTCGCCGTTCTGGTCGCCCATCCGCTCGAGCCGCGCGACTTCTCGCTCGGCCTGTTCGCGGACGTCGTCGGGCATGCCGGACTCGGCGATCTTCGTGCGGTAGTCCTCGGCCGCGGAGCCGTCGTCCTCGCCGAGCTCTTTGCGGATCGAGTCCATCTGGCGGCGCAGGATGTACTCGCGCTGCTGCTTCTGGGCGCCGGACTCCACGTCCTCACGGATGCGGCGGCGGATCTGCAGCTCAGCGAGCCGCTCGCGCTGCAGCCGCAGCGAGAGCTCGAGGCGCTCGACGATGTCGATCGTCTCGAGGAGCTCGATCTTCTCGGTGAAGTTGATGTCCGGCGCATACGCGGAGGTGTCCGCAAGCGCACCGGCTTCGGTGATCGACCGCACGAAGTCGTGTACGCGGGCATCGGCGTCGCGGAGGTCGAGGATCTCCTCGACCACGGCGCGGTACTCGCGCTCGAGCTCTGCGGTCTTGACACGCGGGGGCTGCTCGTCGGGCCGTTCGTCGACCTCGACGCGCAGGCGGCCGTCGGGGCCGGTCGTGGCCGCGCCCGCGATACCGCGGTGGAGGCCGGACACGGTGACGGCAACGCCGCCAACCGGCAGCCGCATCGATCCCGTGACCTCGGCCACGGTGCCGACCTTCGCGTACTCACCCTCGTGCACCGGCACGAGGAAGACGCGATCGTCGTCGCCCACGTCCGCGGTGAGGGTCACCGACATGTTGGGGAAGACGATGTTGTCTTCCACGGGGATGAGCAAGAGGTTGGACACAGTTCTCCTTCGATCTACAGGCGTTGTAGTAACTACAACTTTCGAAGTGTTCAGTGTATTCCCCGGGAAGGGGCTGCCGTCGGCCCAGGTTTGGTGCGCTAGGACCGGTGCGCCAGGCGCGCGAGCTCGATCGCCCCGAGGACGCCCGCCCGGTCGCCCAGCGCGGGGCCGACGATGTACTCGTCCAGCCGGTCCAAGAGCTCGGGTGCCGCGATGTACCCGGCGAGCAGCTCCCGGGTGCGCGCGCGGACGAGGGGCAGGAGGGAGGGCTGCTTCATCACGCCGCCGCCGAGGATCACCCGCTGTGGCGAGAGGACGCAGATCACGTTGACGACGCCGAGCGCCAGGTACTCGGCCTCGAGCTGCCAGACCTCGTCCCGGTGGCCGAGCTCCTCTGCCGGCTTGCCCCAGCGCTGCCGGATCGCGCCCCCCGAGGCGAGACCCTCGAAGCAGTCGCCGTGAAAGGGGCAGGCGCCGGCGAACGGATCGCGCTCCCGGTCGTGCGGGATCAGCATGTGGCCCACCTCGGGGTGGAGGAGGCCGTGCACCAGCCGCCCGCCCGCCATCACACCGCCGCCGATCCCCGTCCCGACCGTGAAGTAACAGAAGGTGTCGAGGCCCATCGCCGCGCCCCAGCGCTGCTCGCCCAGCGCGGCTGCGTTGACGTCGGTGTCGAACACGATCGGCACGCCGAGCGCGCCCTGCAGCGCGGATACGACGGCGGTGTTCGCCCAGCCCGTTTTGGGCGTCGTGGTGATGTGACCCGAGCGATGGTCGATCGGGCCGAACGAGCCGACGCCGACCGCGCTGACGCCGCCGTTCTGCGTGAAGAACTCGGCCGCCCGCTGGAGCGTCTCCGCCGGCGTCGTCGTCGGGATGGTCTCGAGCGCGTGCAGGTCGTCGGGATCGACGCCGATCCCGAGGACCCATTTTGTCCCGCCCGCTTCGACGCCCCCGAAAAGCGCCTTCCCGCTGCCGGTCACGCTGCGCGTTTGCCCGGTTCGATCTCGCCCGAGCCGCGGGCGAGCAGCTGAACAGGCACGACGTGGTGCACGGACGGCGATCCGTCGCCTTCCATGCGCCGGAAGAGCAGCTCGGCCGCGGCGTGACCGATCGCCTGCGGGTCCTGGGCGACGACGGAGACCGCGGGCTCGACGATGTCGCCGAGCGCGACGTCGTCGAAGCCGATCAGCGCGATCTGGTGCTGGAGCCCGGCGTTCCGGAGGGCGCGAATGCCGCCGATCGTGAGGAGGTTCTGGCTGGTGAAGATGGCCGTCGGGGGATCGGGCAGCGCGAGCAACTCGTCGACGGCGCGCAAAGCGGCTTCGGGGCCGCGAAGCCCGGTTCGGACGAGGGCGTCATCGTAGTGAATCCCGGCACGCGCGATCGCGGCCGTGTATCCGCGCAACCGCTGGTCCGCCGTCCAGATCGAGGGGAGGTCGCCGAGGAAGGCGATTCGCCGATGGCCGCGCGCAAGGAGGTGCTCGACCGCGGCGATGGCGCCTTCGAGGTTGTCCGAGGCGACGCTGTCGACGTCGAGATGTGCGGCGGGCCGGTCGACGAAGACGAGAGCGGTACCGGCGCGCTGCTCCTCGTAGAGAAAGGTGTGGTCGCTGCTCGCGGGGACGACGATGATCCCGTCGACGCGCCGGTCGCGAAACGAGCTGATGAGCTCGCGCTCTCGCGCGCCGTCCTCGTCGCAGCTCCCCGCGAACACCAGCACGTTCCGGGCGCGGGCCGAATCCTCGATCGCGCGGTGCAAGGCGGAGGAGAACGGGTTGGAGACGTCCTCCAGGACGAGCCCGATCGTCTGGGTCCTGCCCCCGAGACGCCGGAGCATCGATGCGTTCGCGTCGCGGCGGTAGTTGAGCTGCGCGATCGCGTGCTTGACCTTCTTCTCGAGTGCCGGGCTGACGCCGGGCTCCTCGTTGACGACGCGGGAGACGGTCTTCAGGCCCACCCCGGCCAGCGCGGCCACATCGAGCATCGTGGGACGACGGGCGGGTGCCGGAGGGTCCTTTGACAACGAATCCTCGTCTGTGGTCGTCAATTCTACCTCAATGATACAGCGAAGAAACAGTCCTTGACAACGTCGGTTTGACAACGTTATCATTTCGCACATCGGAATGTCAGCTTCACCGCAGAGGACGGTCGGGCGCCTGCCGAGGAGGTCCGCAGCTGGTTCGCGGCGCCCGGTGCGCTCGACAGGCATCGCATCCATCGACCCAGGGGGAATGGCGCCGACGAGCCTCAGATCGCGCCGCCGTCACCACTCGGGAGGAGGCACGAACCATGCATGACGCAAGGAGCTCGGGCAGGCGTCGGTCTGTGAAGGTTCTCGCTGGGACGTTCGTGGTGGCGATCGTCGCGGTCGCAGCGCTCGCCGCCACCGCGATGGGAGGTCCCACCGCCACGACGATCAGCGTCGCGATCGTCGCCAACCCGCAAATGCAGGACATCGCCTCGTTGACGCCCTCCCTCTTCACGAAGAGGACCGGGATCAAGGTCAAGTACACGATCCTCGACGAGGGCAAGCTGCGTGAGGTCACCACGCGTGACGTGGGCTCCGGCGGCAAGTCGTTCGACGCCGTGATGATCGGCATGTACGAGGCGCCGCAGTTCGGGTCGGCCGGGCTGCTGAAGAACCTGTCGCCTCAAGCCAAGGCGGACAAGGCCTACGCCTTCAACGACCTCATTCCGGCCGTGCGCAACGGGCTTTCGGCGAAGGGCAACTTGTATGCCTCGCCGTTCTACGGGGAGTCGTCGTTCGTCATGTACCGCAAGGACGTCCTGAAGGCCAAGGGCGAGACGATGCCGGCGAAGCCGACGTGGGACCAGGTCGCCGCGATCGCGCGCAAGATCAACACGCCGTCGATGGCGGGCATCTGCCTGCGCGGCAAGCCCGGCTGGGGGGATCTCGGCGCCTCGTTCACGACGGTGTTGAACACGTTCGGCGGCACCTGGTGGTCGTCGAAGCCGGACGGCACTCCCGACAAGGCGCAGGTCGACCAGCCGGAGTTCAAGACGGCGCTCGACTTCTACGCCAAGCTCGTGCAGGACGCTGGTGAGAAGGACGCAGCGAACTCGAGCTTCAACGAGTGTCTGGCGCAGTACCAGGCCGGCAAGGTTGCAATGTGGTACGACGCCACGGTCGCGGCAGGCCTCCTCGAGGCGAAGGGCAGCCCGGTGAAGGGCAAGAACGGCTATGCCCTGGCACCGGTCGACAAGACGAAAGCGTCGGGCTGGCTGTGGAGCTGGGCGCTCGCCATTCCGAAGAGCTCGCCCAACCCGGCGGCCGCCTGGAAGTACATCTCCTGGGCGACCGGCCCGAGCTACATCAAGGCCGCGGGCACGAAGACCAAGGGCGGCTGGGCGTCGATCCCGCCGGGCACGCGGCTCTCGACGTACAAGCTGCCGCAGTACAAGAAGGCGGCCGCGGCGTTCGCAGCGAAGACGCTGGCCGCGATGCAGGCCGCTCCGATCAGCAACCCCGGTACCACGAAGCGTCCGGGTCTACCCGGGGTGCAGTACGTCGGCATCCCGCAGTTCCAGGATGTCGGCAACCGGTGCACCCAGCTCTTCTCGAGCGTGATCGCGGGTGCGATGAAGGACACCGACGCACTGAGCCAGTGCCAGCAGATCGCAGCGAACGCGATCAAGTAGCAAGGTGAGCTCTGCCGACGCCACACTGCGCCGGAGGGCCGGCGCAACGCCGCGGGGAAGGGTTGGAGATCCATTCTCTTCCCCGTGGCGTCGGCGGGCCCCGTTGCTGCCGGCGCTCGTCTTCGCGGTCCTCGTCACGCAGCTGCCGTTCCTGGTCAGCATCTACTACAGCTTCACCAACCTGAAGGACCGCACGCAGTCGATCATCCCGGAGCCGACGAGGTTCGTCGGGATCGACAACTACAAGGCGATCTTCAGCGACCAGTTCTTCCGCCAGGCGATGTGGACGAGCGTGCAGATGACCGTGTACTCCGTCGTCCTGTCGCTCGTGTTCGGGACGCTGTTCGCGCTGCTCCTAGACCGGAAGTTCTTCGGGCAGGGGATCGTGCGAACGCTGCTGATCACGCCGTTTCTCCTCATGCCCGTCGTGGCGGCGCTGATCTGGAAGCAGCAGATGTTCTCGTCGATCTTCGGGATCCTCGACAAGGTCCTTAATTTCTTCGGCCTCAGCTCCGTTGCGTTCATCTCCGACCATCCGCTGGCGTCGATCGTGACCGTGCTCGTCTGGCAGTGGACGCCGTTCATGATGCTGATCATGCTCGCCGGGCTGCAAAGCCAGCCCTCGGACATCCTCGAAGCGGCCGGCGTCGACGGCGCCACGCCGCTCGGGATCTTCCGGCAACTGACGCTGCCGCACCTGCGCCGCTATCTGGAGCTGGGCGCGCTGCTCGGGTCGATCTACATCGTTCAGGCGTTCGACGCGATCGACGTGATGACGGGCGGGGGGCCGGGCTCGACGAACGTCCCGTACTACGTCTACCAGGAGTCGCTCGGCGGCGGGTTCCGCTACGGCGCCGCGTCCGCGTACGCGATCGTCGTCGTCATCTTCTCGATCATCATCGCCACGTTCTCGTTGCGGGTGCTGTCGGGGCTCCTGAAGGACGAGGACCGCGCGTGACCGAACGGAAGCGCCGCCGCGGGACCCGGCTCAGCGTCGGCGAGAGCCGCGTCAGCATGGTTGCTCTCGGCCTGGCGGCGTGGGTGGTCGGCGCACTCTGGATCTTCCCGTTCGCCTGGACCGTGCTCACCAGCTTCAAGACGGAGCAGGACGCGTCCGCACAGACGCTGCATCAAGGGCTCTCGTTCGGCCGCTATAACGACGTCAGCCAATCGACGCAGGGCACGCTCTCGCTCGGGACGGCGTTCACGAACTCGCTGATCGTGGTGCTCGTCTCGACGACGATCGTGATGCTGCTCGCGCTGCCCGCCGCCTACGCGCTCGCGATCCGGCCCGTGCCGAAGTGGCGCGACGTCCTCTTCTTCTTCATCTCGACGAAGTTCCTGCCGGTGGTCGCGTCGATCTTCCCGATCTACGTCTACGCCTCGAAGTGGAACCTGATCGGTACGCGCACGATCCTGATCGTGCTCTACATCGCCATCAACCTGCCGCTCGCGGTCTGGATGACGCGCTCGTTCTTCTCCGAGGTCCCGCGCGAGCTGATCGAGGCTGCGGAGATCGACGGCACGTCGCTCTTCAATCAGCTTCGGTCGGTGATCATGCCGATCGCCGCGCCGGGCATCGCGGCGACCGCGCTCCTCTGCGTGATCTTCGCGTGGAACGAGTACTTCTACGCCATCCAACTGAACTTCGCCGGCGCGTCGACGATGCCGCAGTGGGTGATCGGCAACGTCTCGACGCGCGGCAACTTCCTCGCGAAGTTGTCGGCGGCGTCGATGATCGCGTGTCTGCCCGTCATCCTTGCCGGCTGGGCCGCCCAGAAGCGGATGATCCGCGGCCTCTCGATGGGCGCCCTCAAGTGAGAAGGGACTGATCTCTTGGCATCAGTGCAATACGAAGCCGCGACGCGGCTCTATCCCGGGACTCCGAAGCCCGCCGTCAACGAACTGAACCTGTCGATCGCCGACGGTGAGCTGCTGGTGCTCGTCGGCCCGTCGGGGTCGGGCAAGTCGACGGCCCTCCGAATGCTTGCGGGCCTCGAGCCTCTCGACGAGGGCACGATTCTGATCGGCGGCAAGGACGTCTCGACGGTGCGTCCACGGGACCGCGACATCGCGATGGTGTTCCAGAGCTACGCGCTCTATCCGCAACTCGATGTCGCTGCGAACATGGGCTTTGCGCTCAAGCAACAGGGCGTTCCGAAGAACGAGCGCATGCAGCGCGTTCGCGATGCTGCGAAGCTGCTCGATCTCGAGCCGTACCTCGACCGCAAGCCGAGGAACCTTTCCGGAGGTCAGCGCCAGCGCGTCGCGATGGGGCGCGCGATCGTCCGGCACCCGCAGGTCTATCTGATGGACGAGCCGCTCTCGAACCTCGACGCGAAACTCCGCGTGCAGACACGCACCGAGCTCGTCGAGTTGCAGCAGCGGCTTGCGGTGACGACGGTGTACGTCACGCACGATCAGGTGGAAGCGATGACGATGGGACATCGCGTCGCCGTGCTGCGCGACGGGTTGCTGCAGCAGTGCGATGCGCCGGCGACGCTCTACCACGCGCCGGCGAACCTGTTCGTCGCGGGCTTCATCGGCTCGCCGGCGATGAACATGCTTCCGGTCCCGGCGACCGGGCCACTGCACATCGCCGGCGCCGAGATCGGCATCGCCGACGAGCTCAACGGCGAGCGCGCAACGGTCGGCTTTCGCCCCGAGACGGTCGTGATCGGCGACGGGCCGATCCCGGCTCGCGTTCGCGTCGTCGAGGATCTCGGCTCGGAGGTGTTCGTACACCTGCTCGTCGACCACGAGGGCGCAGAACGCCGAATCGTGGCGAAGGTGGACCCGCCCTTCGCCGGCTCGCCCGACGACAACGTGCGCCTGGGGCTGCGCGGGACGGTCCACCTCTTCGACACCGCGGAGACGAGGCGAACGAGCGTCACGCTGTGACGAGCTAGCTGTCGAGCAGTTCCGTGATCGCGCCGACGGCGCCGCGCGCGGCGAGCTCGCGGCTCGCGTGCGCGAACGCGTCGCCGAACCGTTTGCTCTCGCGGAGGGGCGGCGTGAAGACCAGATCGAACTCGAGGAACGCCCGCGGGTCGTCGAGCGAGCGGACGGCGAACTCCGCAGCCTGATCGCCGTGCGGGTCGTATGCGCGCTCGGCCGCCGGCACGGTTGCGAGGTAGCGCGCCCAGCCCGCGAGCGCGAGCGCTGCGCACTCGACCGGCCCGCCGAGCTCGAGCTGGCGCTCGATCGTCGGGATCAGGAAGCTGGGCCACTTGGCCGTCCCGTCGATGCAGAGGCGCGCGATCTGATCGCGCACACCGGTGTTCTCGTAGCGGCCGAGCACGGTGCGCCCGTACTCGGAGGCGGGATGCCCGGGGATCTCGGTGAGCGTCGGGATCGCCTCCGCTGCGAGGAACCGCTCGAGGTACCGGCGCACGGCCGGAATGCCGATCGCCTCGTCGACGTACACGACCCCCTCGATCGCCATCAGGTACGCCATGCAGGAGTGCGTCGCGTTGAGCATGCGCAGCTTGTAGAGCTCCCAGTCGTGCACGCGGTCGGTGAAGAGGGCGCCGACGTCCTCGAAGCGGGGGCGACCGGCCGCGAACGTGTCTTCGATCACCCACTGCCGGAAGGGCTCGGCCACTACCGGCCAGCCGTCCTCGATCCCGATCTCGTCGCGAAGCCACGCGCGGTCGCCGTCGGTCGTCTGGGGCGTGATGCGATCGACCATCGAGTTGGGGAACGTGCACACCGTTTCGACGAAGCGAACGAGCTCGTCGCTCCGCGTCTCGCAGACGCGGGTGATCGCCTCGCGCGCGACGGTGCCGTTTCCCGGCAGGTTGTCGCAGCTGAGGATGGTCAGTGGCGCTCCACCCGCTGCGCGCCGCGCATCGAGGCCGCTCGCGATCGCCTCGAGCGTGGGGTTCGACTGCGCGAGGGAGTAGCCGCCCTCGGTGATGGTCATCGAGAGGATCGCGACGTCCGGGTCGGCGATCTGCGCTACGAAGGCGTGCTCGTCGCCGGCGACGAGCACGTAGTCGACGATGCTCCCGATCACCCGTGCGCGCGACCCGTTGCTGTCGCGCTCGATCAGCGTGTACAGGTGATCCTGCGAGTCGAGCACGTCCGCCATCCGGCGATCGCTGTCCAGCAGCCCGACGCCGCGGATCGCCCAGTCTCCACCGGCCTCGGCCAGCTCGTCGGTGTACAGCGCCATGTGAGCCCGGTGGAAGCCGCCGACTCCGAGGTGCAAGATGCGCGGCGCGAGCGCTCGACGATCGTAGTGCGGCACGGAAACGCCCAGTCGTTCGACCTCCGCGAGGCTCGACGTCGACAGGCCCAGCGCCATGCCTCGAAACTACCACGCTCAGGACGCGTAAGAGTGCGGGAGCCCCTCCGGGGCGAGAGGCTCCCGCGTCTGTCAGGTGACCTTGAGGACGCCCTTCATGATCGTCGCGTGCGGATCGCACACGAAGCGGTACGTCCCCTTCTTGAGCGTGACCTTCCACGTATAGGTCTTTACTGCGCCGACGCTGGTCGCCTTGTTCACGCCGGGCCCGATCAGGTGGAAGTTGTGGATGTTCGACCGGTCCTTCACGGTGATCACGTAGCTGCCGGCCTTGACCGACTTCTTGCTCATCGTGATCGTGAAGCCCGGCCCGTCGGTTGCCGTGAGGCTGCCGACCTGTGCCGCCGCGGGCGCCCAGGCGGGAAGGGAGAGAGCCGCCGTAAGCGTCGCGAGCGTGAGGGAGATGCGTTTCATCTGAGTGTGGGTCCTTTCGTGCTAGCCGAGTGAGTAGGCGACGAGTGAGAAGACGGGCTTCTTGATCGTCCCGATCCCCGGCGTGCCCGCGCCGACGAGGAGCAGCTTCTGGGTCACGGCCGGGAATGCGTTGATCCCCGCCGGCGCCTGCGCCGTCCAGAGGAGCTTTCCGCTGCCGGTCGAGTACGCGTAGATCTTCCCCGTGAAGTCGGCGGTGAAGACCACGTCGTTCGCCACCGTCGCTGCGCCGAAGTTGGCGTGCGGCAGCTTCTTCGTCCACTTGACCTTGCCGGTCGCCGCGTCGATTGCGGACAGGCCGCCGGTTGCGGTGCCGAAGTTGGCCGCCGGGATCGACTCGGACGTGGCCGAGCCGACTGCGCACAGGTTCACCCAGGGCACGAAGACCGTGCCGCCGGCCTGTGCCATCGGAGTCTCGACGCCGCCGAAGTCACCCGGGCAGATCGTGACCTGCTTCTTCGGGAGCAGCCCGGTGTCGTTCAGGTGCTTGCCGACCGGGGTCGTCCAGAGCGCCTTGCCGGACGCCGCGTTCCACGCGAAGACCTTGCCCATCTTTCCGGCCCCGATCACGCTCTGCGTTCCGCCGGCCGGCGTGTAGAGGATCGGGGGGATCATCAGGTCGTAGTCGCGCACGTCGTGCGGGATCACCTGGCGATACCACTTGAGCTTCCCCGTGGCGCCGTCGAGGACGACGAGCGAGTCCGTATAGAGGTTCGCGCCGGGCCGCTCGGAGGCGTTCGGGTTGCTCTTGGAGTTCGGCCAGAGGCCCGGGTTCGCAACACCCATGTACACATTGCCGTCGGCCCCGACCGCGGGCGGATACCAGAGGCCTCCGCCGCTGATCTTCCCGACCTTCGTCGGCGGGTACGTGTCGAACGACCAGACGGTCTTACCCGTCGTCGCGTCCAGCGCGTAGACGATGCCGACGGCGCCGGCCTCATAGAAGTGCTTGACGCCGCTCCCCGGGACCGTGGAGATCAGCACTTTGTTGTCGTACAGCTGTGGCGCCATGTCGATGCCGACCTTCACCGAGGTGGCAAGCGTGTGGCGCCAGAGGAGCTTGCCGTTCGCGGGATCGAGTGCGAATGCGAATTTCTCCGTCGCGCCGTAAAGCTTGCCGTAGCCGAACGAAACGCCGTTCGGTCCGATCGACGGACTGCTGAACGTGTGCTTCCACTTGAGCGTTCCCGTCTGCTCGTCGACGGCGTAGACGTTCGAGTTCAGGTCCTGGAAGTAGACGACACCGCCGAGCACGATCGGTGTCGTTGCGAAGTTGCCGAAGGTCCCGCTACCGGGGATCTTGAATGACCACTTCTTCTTCAGCGTTCCGACGTTCGCCGAGGTGATCTCGGTCTGCGTCGTGGCGCGCGAGTTCGCGAGGTCATAGTTGTGCGCGGGCCACGCGTCGGCCTGCGGCGTTACTTCCGGTGGAGGGGCGCCTGCCGATGACGCTCCGGTCGCGGCGACGGCGATGACGCCGGCGATTCCCGCGGCCACGGCTCCAAGAAATGCCGCGCGATGCCAACGGCGAACCATGGACATATCAAGCCTCCTTCTAGACAACCAACTAGTTGGTTGCTAAACTACCGGGACCGACCAGGCTGGCGTCGGCAGGCGCGCGATGCGACGGGATCCTCAGGCCACCAAGCGCCGCATCTTCGATGCGGCAACGACCGAGTTCGCCGCACGAGGCGTGGCCGGCGCGCGGATCGACCGCATCGCCCGGACCGCCCGGGCGAACAAGCAGCTGATCTATGCGTACTTCGGGAACAAGCAGGAGCTCTTCGAAGCGGTGGTGAGCGAGCACGTCACGCGGTTTCTCGGCGAGGTGCCGTTCGATGCTGCGACCTTGCCCGAGTTCGGCGTCGCGGCATACGACTTCTTCCTCGCGCATCCGGAGATCGTCCGCCTCGGCTCGTGGCACGCGCTCGAGCTCGAGGAGAGCGAGCATCGGATCGAGGTGATCGAGCGTGCGATTCGCGAGCACACGCGCGCGGTTTCCCGCGCGCAGGCAGACGGGCTGGTCGACGACACGATCGCCGCCGCCGAGCTCGTCCCACTGGTGATCTCGATCGCACAGACGTGGGCGATCGCAACCCCGGAGCGACGCAATCCGGCTCCCGGCAGCCCGCGGTTGCGCGAACGCCGACGCGCGGGTGTCCTCGAGGCGTGCCGCCGGCTCGCCGAGCCGCGAAGCTAGCCCCTACGTCAGCCCACGGATGGTGGGGCTCGTCGTGCCGGAGCTGCAGAACCCGATCTTCCCGGCGCTCGCGGAGGTCGTCGGCGGCGCACTCGCGCAGCGCGGGTTCAACGCCGTTCATGCGGCGTCGTCGACGACTTGTGCGCCGCAGGACTCGCGCACAATGAAGTCGGCGGGGAGCACGACGATGCGGCGCCGCTCTGAGACTTGCCCGGCGAGCCGGTCGAGAAGCAGCTGGGTCGCGATCGTTCCGAACGTCTCCGCCGGCTGGGCCATCACGGTGAGGAAGGGGAGGAAGCGGGAGGCGTGCTCGATGTCGTCGAAACAGACGAGCGCGAGGTCACGCGGGATCTCGAGGCCGCGCTCGCGCGCAGCTTCCGCGACGCCGACGACGGCGATGTTGTTGACCGAGAAGATCGCCGTCGGCGGATCGAGCAGGTCGAGCAGCTTCAACGTTGCGTCGTGCGCTGCGCCGACGTCGATCGCGCTCGCCTCGACGATCAGCTCGGGCCGGAACTGGATGCGCGCCGCGGCGAGCGCTTCCTTGTAGCCCTGCAGGCGATCGCGCGCAGTCGAAACCTCGCTCGTCTCGGTGACCATTCCGATGTGGCGATGCCCGAGCGAGATCAGATGCTCGATCAGGCGGCGCGCGCCGCCGACACTGTCCCCCTGCACGAGGTCGCCGTCGTGACCGGCGATCGACCGGTCGATGATCACGAACGGCACGTCGTTCTTCTTGAGCACGCGCAGGCTCGGACGCGAGCGGTCGCCGACCGGCACGATCAGGAGACCTTCGACCTGGAACGCGAGCATGTCCTCGAGGTAGCCCCGTTCGCGATCGAGGTCGCCCTGCGTGTTGCAAAGGATCACGTGGTAGCCGGCGCGCCAGGCGACCTCCTCGGCGCCGCGGACGACGAGCGTGAAGAACGGGTTCGCGACGTCGGGGACGATCACCCCGATCGCGCCGGTCTTTCGGCGAATGAGGCCGCTCGCGAGCCGGTTCGGGACATAGCCGAGCTCTGAGATAGCCGCTTCGACGCGCGCCCGCGCCTCCTCGCTGACGCGGGGGCTCTCGTTGATCACGCGGGAGACGGTCATGGCCGAGACCCCGGCTCGTTCCGCCACCTGGCGCATTGTTACGCGCATACCGCTTGCTGCCCTTTCGCCTGGAACTCGTGGTACGGATACCACCGATGCGAGACTATACGTTCCCTAGTTGCGCTCAGCAAGGGCTTGACAAGTGATACGGGAGTCTGTTAGACCACCCGGATACTGAGTTACCGTTACCACGAAAGCACACGCCTGGGGCGGTGCCGCTCGAGGAACGGCCCCGCCCAGAAGGGAGAGAAATGCGCTTTTCTCGTTGGCTCGTGAGCCTCATGGGGGTGCTGACGGTCAGTCTCGCGCTCCTCGTCGGGCTGAGCAGTGCCCGCTCGGATGCGCCGGCACAGAACACCGCGACCATCAAGGTCGGCCTGATCACGAAGACCGATACGAACCCGTTCTTCGTCAAGATGAAGCAGGGCGCTCAGAAGCAGGCGAGGGCGCTCGGCGTCACCCTGCTCACCGCCGCCGGGAAGATCGACGGCGATGCCGCGACGCAGATCACGGCGATCGAGAACATGGTCAGCGCCGGCGTCAAGGGCATCCTGATCACGCCGAGCAACGACTCGGTCGTTCCTGCAATCAGGAAGGCGCGCGCCAAGGGCGTGCTCGTGATCGCGCTCGACACGCCGCCGAACCCGGCATCCGCCGTCGACGCGTTGTTCGCGACGAACAACTTCACCGCGGGTGTGCTGATCGGCAAGTACGCGAAGGTGCTCTTCAAGGGGAAGACGCCCAAGATCGCGATGCTCGATCTCTTCCCGGGCCCGTCGGTCGGGTACCTGCGCCACAACGGGTTTCTGAGCGGCTTCGGTGTCGCGGGCATCACGCAGAAGGACTCGACGAAGTACAAGACCTCGCCGGACGTCGTCTGCAGCGCAGACACATCGGGTGACCAGGCGAAGGGTCAGACGGCGATGGAGACGTGTCTCCAGAAGAGCCCTGACATCAACCTCGTCTACACGATCAACGAGCCCGCCGCCGCCGGCGCGTACACGGCGCTGAAGAACGCGGGCAAGGCCGGGAAGGTCACCGTCGTCTCCGTCGACGGCGGCTGCGCGGGCGTTCGCAACGTCAAGGCAGGCGTGATCGCCGCGACGTCGCAGCAGTACCCGCTGAAGATGGCGTCACGCGGCGTCCAGGCCGTCGTGAACTACGCCAAGACCGGCAAGAAGGTGTCCGGCTACACCGACACCGGCGTCAACCTGATCACTGCCAAGCCCGTCGCGGGCGTGCCCTCGAAGGGGCTTGCCTTCGGTCTCGCCAACTGCTGGGGGTAGAAGGCGAGTATCCCACCGGGGCCCTGGCGGCTTGACCGCCCGGGCCCCGGTCCTTCACGATCAGGGATGAGCACCGTGGAATCAGGAGCAACCACCGACAGGGGCGACGCCCCGCTCGAGCGCCTGCTGCAGTTCGGCCGCGCAGCGGTCGGTAATCCGATCGCGGGCCCGCTCGGCGCGCTCGCGCTCGCGATGATCTTCTTCTCGTTCCAGTCGGAGCAGTTCCTTCAGGGGCCGAACCTCTCGCTGATCCTTCAGCAGACCGTCGAGGTGGGCGTGCTGGCAATCGGGCAGACGCTGATCATCTTGACGGCGGGCATCGACCTCTCGTGCGGCGCCGTGATGGCGTTCGGGATGATCGTGATGACGAAGCTCGCCGTGCACAGCGGTGTGCCCGCGATCCCCGCGATCTTGCTCGGAGTCCTCGCGTGCGCGGCGTTCGGTCTCGTGAACGGTCTCTTCGTGACGAAGGTCCGGTTGCCGGCGTTCATCGTCACGCTCGGCACGTTCAACATCGCGATGGCGCTCGTGCACATCTATTCGAACGAGGAGACGATCGCGAACCCTCCGTCGGCGATGACGTTCTTCGGACGGACCTTCTCGATCGGTGGCACCGACATCACGTATGCCGTCGTGTTGATGCTCGCGCTGTACGCGTTGTTCTGGTTCGTGCTCACGCAGACCACTTGGGGCAACCACATCTACGCCGTCGGCAACAACCCGGAGGCGACGCGGCTGGCCGGTATCCGCACCGATCGCTTGCTGATCTCCGTCTACGTCGTCGCCGGCGCGATCTACGGCCTCGCTGCGCTGCTGCTGATCGCGCGAACGGAGGTCGGCGATCCGAACGCCGGGCAGACCGACAACCTCGACAGCATCACCGCTGTGGTGCTCGGCGGCACGAGCCTCTTTGGCGGCCGTGGCGCAGTGATCGGCACCTTGTTCGGCGCGCTGATCGTCGGCGTGTTCCGCAACGGGCTCGTGCTGATGGGCGTCTCGTCCGTCTACCAGATCCTGATCACGGGCATCCTCGTCATCCTGGCCGTCTCGGTCGACCAGCTCACGCACCGCAAGGAGCGCGGATGAGCGCGCAGCCAGAGTCGTCGAGCACGGTCGAGCCGCTGTTTCAGGCGCTCGGGATCGTCAAGCGCTTCGGGCACGTGACTGCGCTCTCGGGCGCGGACTTCGACCTCTACCCCGGCGAGGTGCTCGCGGTGATCGGCGACAACGGCGCGGGCAAGTCGACGCTGATCAAGGTGCTGTCCGGCGCACTCCAGCCGGACGAGGGCGAGATCCGCCTCGACGGCGAGGCCGTCACCTTCAAGACGCCGCTCGACGCACGCCGCGCCGGGATCGAGACCGTGTACCAGGATCTCGCCGTCGCGCCCGCGCTCGACATCGCTTCGAACCTGTTCCTCGGGCGCGAGCTGCGCCGCGGCGGGCCGCTCGGCCAAGTGCTGCGCATGCTCGACAAGCGCGCGATGCGCAAGGAGGCGACGCGCGCGCTCGCGGAGCTGAACATCGGTGTGCAGTCGGTTCGCGCCGCGGTGCAGGATCTCTCTGGTGGCCAGCGCCAGGGTGTCGCGGTGGCGCGTGCCGCGGCGTGGGGGAGGCGGGTCGTGATCATGGACGAGCCCACCGCCGCGCTCGGCGTGAAGGAGACGGCTCAGGTCGTCGAGCTGATCAAGCGCGTGCGCGAGCGCGGGCTGCCGGTGATCCTGATCAGCCACGACATGCCGCACGTGTTCGAGCTCGCGGACCGCATCCACATCATGCGCCTCGGCAAGCGCGCCGCCGTCGTCACGCCGCAGTCGCACACGATGCAGGAAGCAGTCGCGATCATGACCGGCGCGACCGCCGCCGCGTAGTCCTCGCGCCGTTGCGGATTGTCGGGCCGCGGCAGGACTTGCAGAGGCGTGTCGTATAATTGCAACGTGGCGCGCAATCTTGCAGACGTGGCCAAGCAGGCGGGAGTCAGCGAGGCGACCGTCAGTCGCGTCCTCAACGGCAAGCCGGGCATCTCCGACGCGACCCGGGCTGCCGTTCTTACCGCGCTCGACGTGATCGGCTACGAACGGCCGACGCACTTGCGCGTGCGGCGGGCGCGGATGGTGGGGCTCGTCGTGCCGGAGCTGCAGAACCCGATCTTCCCGGCGCTCGCGGAGGTCGTCGGCGGCGCACTCGCGCAGCGCGGGTTCAACGCCGTGCTCTGCACCCGAACCGGCAGCATGTCCGAGGCCGAGTACGTCGAGATGCTGCTCGAGCGGCAGGTCTCCGGCATGGTCTTCGCCGGCGGCCAGTACGCCGAGGCCGATGCGCCGCACGAGCACTACGCGCGCCTCCTCAAACTGCGGCTCCCCGTCGTGCTCGTGAACGCTGCGGCCGACCACCTCGACTTTCCTCGGGTCTCGACCGACGACGCGGCTGCGATGGAGCAGGCCTATGGTCACCTGACCTCGCTCGGGCACGAGCGGATCGGGCTGATTCTCGGCCCGCCCGACCACGTCCCGTCGCGGCGGAAGCTCGCGACCTTCGAGAACATCGTGATGAAGGCCGCCGGCAGTGCGCCGGACGCCGAGCTCGTCGAGCGGACGATGTTCTCGCTGGAGGGCGGGCACGCCGCTGCCAGCCGGCTGATCAGGGCGGGGGTGACCGGGATCGTGTGCGCCAGCGACCCGATGGCCCTCGGCGCGATCCGCGCCGCGCGCCGCGCCGGCCTCTCGGTGCCCGCCGACATCTCGGTTGTCGGGTTCGACGACTCCGCGTTCATGAGCTGCACCGATCCGCCGCTGACCACGGTCCGCCAGCCGATCGAGGCGATCGGCCGTGCGGCGGTGGCCATGCTCGTGAGCCAGATCGAGGGCGCGGAAGTCTCCGCCGAGGAGCTCTTCTTCGAGCCCGAGATCGTGGCCCGCGGCTCCACCGCCGCGGCGCCGGTCAAGCTCGCCGTCGGCGTCTAGGCCGCCACCCCGTGGGGTGGCCGGCCGGCTGCGGCCTGGTTGCAATTCGGCCAATTCGACCCTGAAAGTCGAAAAGATGCAAAATTTTGTCGAACTCTTGCAATCGTTTGTCAGATGTGCGATCGTCACGCCCCGTGACGCACGTTGAGACCACCGCGGCTCCCGAACCGCAGGCTGAATCGGTCGTCGACGACCGCTGGTGGCGGGACGCGGTCGTCTACCAGGTCTACGTTCGGAGCTTCGCGGACTGCAGCGGCGACGGGATCGGCGACCTCGCTGGTGTCCGCAGCCGGCTGCCGTATCTCCAGGACCTCGGCGTCGACGCCCTCTGGTTCAACCCGTGGTACCCGTCGCCGCTCGCGGACACGGGCTACGACATCTCCGACTACCGGTCGATCGATCCCACGCTCGGGACGCTCGAGGAGGCGGAGCAGCTGATCGCCGAGGCACGCGCACTCGGGATCCGCACGATCGTCGACATCGTCCCGAACCACGTCTCGGATCAGCACCCGTGGTTCCAGGAGGCGCTCGCCTCGCCGCCGGGCTCGGCCGCGCGGGATCACTTCTGGTTCCGGCCCGGCAAAGGCTCGGGCGGCGACGAGCCGCCGAACGGCTGGCAGTCGATTTTCGGCGGGTCGGCGTGGACGCGGACGCAAGACGCTTCGGGCGCACCCGGAGACTGGTATCTCCACCTCTTCGCTCCTGAGCAGCCCGACCTCAACTGGACGCACCCGGACGTTTGGACGGAGCACGAGGACGTCATTCGCTTCTGGTTCGATCGCGGCGTCGCCGGTGTGCGGATCGACTCCGCCGCCCTGCTCGTGAAGGATCCGGCGCTCAGCGAGGAGCCCGCGGACAGCGCGCCGGGCGAGCACCCGTTCACCGACCGGGACCAGCTGCACGAGATCTACCGCCGCTGGCGCGCGATCGCAGACAGCTATGCGGAGCCGCGGGTCCTCGTCGGCGAGGTCTGGCTGCCGGACGCGGAGCGCTTCGCCCGTTACCTCCGCCCGGACGAGCTGCACACCGCCTTCAACTTCGACTTTCTCGCTTGCCCGTGGGAGCCGGGCCCGATGCGCACGTCGATCGACTCCTCGCTCGCCGCACACGCTCCCGTTGGTGCGCCGGCGACCTGGGTGCTTTCGAACCACGATGTCACGAGGCCGGTCACGCGGTACGGCCGCGACGACACGTCGTTCTCGTTCGAGGCGAAGCGCCATGGCACGCCCACCGACCTGCAGCGCGGCGCCCGCCGCGCCCGCGCGGCAGGCCTGCTCGCCATGGCGCTGCCCGGCTCGATGTACGTCTACCAGGGCGAGGAGCTCGGCCTCCCGGAGGTCGAGGACATCCCGTCCGACAGACGTCAGGACCCGATGTGGCACCGCTCCGGCGGCGTCGATCCTGGACGCGACGGCTGCCGCGTCCCGCTTCCGTGGGCAGGACAGCGGCCGCCGTTCGCGTTCAGCGAGAACGGGGAGAGCCGCCCGTGGCTCGACCAGCCCGACGACTGGGGCCTCCTCACGGTCGAGGTCGAGTCCAAGGACCCGGCGTCGATGCTCAACCTCTACCGCGCGGGGCTAAAGCTGCGTCGCGCCACGGGCGCGCTCGGTGACGGCGACCTGCGGTGGCTCCCGTCTTCCGACTCTGTCCTCGCCTTTGCACGTGGCGAGGACTTCATCTGCCTCGTCAACTTCGGCCCGGACCCGGTCGACCTGCCGGACGGCGCCAGCGTACTGCTCGCGAGCAGTGAGCTCGAAGGAGGTGCACTCCCGCACGACAGCACCGTCTGGCTTCGCCAGAACCCGCAAGATCCGTCCGGGGAGAACAGGTCGCCCCGAGCGGACACATCGGATAGGTCAAACCACCCGGCACCGGGCACAGTCCCGGTGCTCAGGAAGGGGTAAGGACGATGAAGTCCACTCGCATGACTGCACTTCTCGCCGTCATCGTGACGAGCCTGCTCGCTGTGTTTGCAAGCTCGGTCTCGAGCGCGGCGACCACCAAGACGACGACGATCAGCGTCGCGTCGCTCATCCCGGGCAGCACGCCCGAGGCTATCGCGCAGTTCAGCAACCAGGTCAAGGCCTTCCAGAAGGCCAACCCCTCGATCAAGGTCAAGCCGGTCGAGTACCAGTGGACCGGCCCGACGTTCGCGGCCAAGCTCGCCGCTGGGACGCTCCCGACCGTGTTCGAGGTTCCCTTCACGGACGCCCGGACGCTCGGCGACAACGGCCAGCTTGCGGACCTCACCGCTGAGGTCAAGAAGCTGCCGTACTACTCGAAGTACAACAAGGCGGTCCTCGCGGAAGGCACGACGTCGAAGGGCAAGATCATCGCCCTCCCGAAGGGTGCGTATGCAATGGCGCTGCACTACAACCGCAAGCTGTTCACCGACGCGGGCCTCAACCCGAACAAGCCGCCCACGACCTGGGCGCAAGTGCGGGCCTATGCCAAGCAGATCACCCAGAAGACCGGCAAGGCCGGCTACGCAGAGATGGGGAAGGCCGACAACAGCGCCGGCTGGATCTTCACGACGCTCGTCTACTCGCTGGGCGGCCGGATGGAAACGGGCCGCGGCACGAGTGCCAAGGCGACGCTCAACAACCCCAAGGCCGTCACCGCGCTGAACATGCTGAAGAATATGCGGTGGACGGACAACTCGATGGGCTCCAACTTCGACATGGGCTGGAGCGACATCAACCAGGCGTTCGCCGCCGGTAACGTCGGCATGTACCTCAACGGCTCGGACGTCTACACGAACCTCGTGTCGGCGAGCAACATCGACCCGAGCGTCTACGGCCTCGCGACCATCCCGCTCGCGAAGAACACGACGGCGGGCGTTCTCGGCGGTGGCACGATGGTTTCCGTTCGGCCGGACGCGAACTCAGCGGCTCGATCGGCGGCGGTGAAGTGGATCGACTTCTTCTACGAGCGTCCGCTCGTCGACAAGGCGCAGGCGATCCGCAACGCGAAGACGCTGGTTGCGAGCAAGCAGCCGGTGGGCGTTCCCGCGCTGCCGCTCTTCAACAGGGCGCAGTACGACCTCGCCAACACCTGGATCAAGCCGTACATCAACGTTCCGCAGGCTCAGATGAAGCCGTTCACCACCGGCATCTACAACCAGACGGTGGTTCCGGAGCCGGCTGCGTCCACGCAGAGCGTGTACCACTCGCTCGACGCAGCGATCCAGGCGGTTCTGACCGACAAGAACGCCAACGTCCAGCAGTTGCTCGACCAGGCGAACGCGACGGCGCAGTCCGCGATCAGCCAGGGCAAGTAGCTGAACCTCGTACGGGCGGCCGGGGCCGGGGACACTCTCCGGCCGCCCGTACGAACCATTGGCCCCACGGAGGCTTTGCATGGCGACGGTTGAACCTATTGACGCGTACGTGACCGACAGCGAGCCTTCGGCGATGAGCGGGCGCGCGTATCGGCGGGCGCGTCGCACCCCGGTCACGTGGGTGCGGGGCGGAGGGCTTGCAACGCTCCTCTTCTTGCTGCCGATGCTGTTCGTGTTCGGGGCGTTCTCGTGGTACCCGATCGTTCGCACGGTGATCATGTCGCTCGAGCACACGAACCTCGTGCAGCCGACGTTCGTTGGACTCGACAACTTTCGCGCGGTGCTCAACGACCCATTGCTGCCGACCGCGGTCAAGAACACGGCGTACTTCGCGCTGCTCGCGCTGATCTTCGGGTATCCCGTTCCGCTCGTCGCCGCAGTGCTGATGAGCGAGGTGCGCCGCTTCCGAGGCGTCTACAGCGCGCTCGCGTACCTGCCGGTCGTCATCCCACCGGTAGTCGCTGTGCTGCTCTGGAAGACGTTCTACGACGCGAGCCCGACCGGTGTCTTCAACACGATCCTCGGCTGGGTGCATCTCGGCCCGTACCCCTGGCTCCAGTCGCAACAGACAGCGCTTCCTTCGCTCGTCCTCGAGTCGACGTGGGCCAACGCCGGCGGCACGGTGATCATCTATCTCGCCGCACTGACCGGTGTGAACCGCGAGCTCTACGAGGCGGCATCGGTCGACGGTGCGTCGCTGTGGCGCAAGGTGTGGCACATCACGATCCCGCAGCTTCGTGGTGTCCTGTTGCTCACGATGATCTTGCAGATCATCGGGACCGCCCAGGTCTTCCTCGAGCCGTACCTCTTCACTTCAGGCGGACCGGCGAACGCGACGATTACCGTTCTGCTCATGATCTACAACTACGCGTTCGGCAACTCGCTCGGCGGTGACTACGGCAACGCGACCGCACTCAGCCTGATGCTGGCCGCGTTCCTCGCCGTATTCTCACTCGTGTACCTCCGTCTCACGCGCTCGTGGAGCGGCAAATGATGTTCGTGCCGGGGCGTCGTCGGGCGCGGAGCGTCGAGGCAAGCGGGCCGGCGCTGATCGGCCCAGACGAATGGCGCCGCCGCCGGCTCAGATGGGGCGTCGGTGGCGCGCAGGCGCTGCTGCTCATCGGGCTGATCGTCGTCGGGCTCGGCCCGCTGCTTTGGCTGGCGAAGTCCGCGATCACCCCGACGAACGACACGATCAGCTACCCGATGGCGTTCTTCCCGCACGGCGCGGCCTGGGGCAACCTGCGCGAGGCGTGGACCGAGGTGCAGGTCGGCAAGTACTTCTGGAACACCGTCGTGCTCGCGATCGGGTCGTGGTTCGTCCAGGTGTTCATCGCGACCACCGCAGGCTTCGCGCTCTCGGTGCTGCGGCCCAAGTACGCGCGCGCGATCACTGCTCTTCTCCTTACGACGTTGTTCGTTCCCGCAGTCGTCCTGCTCGTGCCGCTCTACATCGAGATCGTGCACCCGCCGCTGATCCACCACTCGTTCATCGACAGCTACTGGGCGGTCTGGCTGCCCGCGGGCGCAAGCGCGTTCAACGTCGTGCTCATGCAGCGGTTCTTCGACAACCTGCCACGCGAGATCTTCGAGGCTGCGCGCATCGACGGCGCAGGCCCGTTCCGCCTGTTCTGGTCCGTCGTGCTCCCGATGTCGAAGCCGATCCTGGGTGTCGTCTCCGTGTTCGCGGTGCTCGCGTCATGGAAGGACTTCCTCTGGCCGCTGCTCGTCCTGACGAACCCCGACGAGCAGCCGCTCTCGGTGCGACTGCCGCAGATCCAGGCGCAGACGTCGCTCGGGGTCTTCCTCGCGTCGCTGTTCATTGCTTCCCTGGTACCCATCATCGGCTTCCTGATCTTCCAGCGCTCGTTCCTACGCGGCACGGGCCTGGGCGGCGCAATCAAGGGCTGACATGAACCTCGTGAAAGGAGCCCGCGGTGGCTGCGATTGAGTTCCACGAAGTCTCGAAGGTCTATCCCGACGGAACGCGCGCGGTCGAATCGCTCGACCTCCAGATCAAGGACAACGAGTTCATGGTCTTCGTCGGCCCGTCGGGCTGCGGGAAGACGACTGCGCTACGCATGGTCGCCGGGCTCGAGGAGATCAGCGAGGGAACGATCTCGATCGGCGGCCGCATCGTCAACGAGGTCTCGTCCAAGGACCGCGACATCGCGATGGTCTTCCAGAACTACGCGCTCTACCCGCACATGAGCGTCGCGCAGAACCTGGCGTTCGGCCTCAAGCTGCGCAAGCTCGACAAGGCGGAGGTGCGGCGCAGGGTGCAGGTTGCCGCTGCGACGCTCGGGCTCGAGGAGTACCTCGACCGCAAGCCGAGCGCGCTCTCCGGCGGCCAGCGGCAACGGGTCGCGATGGGCCGTGCGATCGTTCGCGAGCCGCAAGCGTTCCTGATGGACGAGCCGCTTTCGAACCTCGACGCGCAGCTCCGGGTCCAGATGCGCGCCGAGATCCAGAAGCTCCAGCGCGAGCTCGGTGTCACGACCATCTACGTCACGCACGATCAGACGGAAGCGATGACGATGGGCGACCGAATCGCAGTCATGCGCAGTGGAACGCTGCAGCAGGTCGACGCGCCGGAGCAGGTCTACCGCTGGCCGGCGAACCGCTTCGTCGCCGGCTTCATCGGCTCGCCCGCGATGAACATGGTCAACGCGCGGCTCAGCCGTGCGAACGGCGATCTGGTCGCCAGCTTCGGCAAGCACAGTCTCGTGATCGGCGACGAGGTGCTCGCAATCCGCCCGGCGCTTCGCGCCCACGAAGGTGGCGAGGTCGTCATGGGCATCCGCCCGGAGGACATCGAGGACGCAGCCTTCACTGCGGAAGCACCGGGGCGCACGCTGACGGTGATCTGCACGTTGAGAGAGGCGCTCGGCGCGGAGGTGCTCGTTCACTTCTCCGCCGTCGACGACGGGGGTGCGGCCCTCATCGCGCGCGTCGATCAACTGACCGCTGCTCGCATCGGAGAGCCGTTGCAGCTCGTCGTCGACACGTCGCGCCTGCACTTCTTCGAGCCCGCGAGCGGTCTTGCGATTTACGGCGGCGACCGGCAGCGGGCGGCGGCCTAAGTCGGGCGGCTGCACCGAGAGGGCGTCCTCCGAGCTCTCGCGCGGCGCGCAAGAATGTAGTACCGAAAACTGTGGTCGTACAGGTTGAAAAGAACAAAGACTTCTTGGCAGCAGGCCCGGCTCAGCGCGAGACCCGCAGCTTGTACTCGTCGAGATTGAGCGGATTCGCCGTCGTCCGCCGCCGGGTCGGTGGCTCGCCGCTCACGGGCTGGTAGCCGGCGAACGTCGAGTCCAGCACGCCCTCGCCGCCCGTCAGGCCGGGCAACTGCCGCTGGAGGCCTTGCGCTCGCGCTGCGGGCAACGTCGCCTCGATCGTCGAGAGTCTCGTCCGCAGGGACGGTGTCTCGACGGCGGCGCCGAGCTGCGCCAACGCGGCCATCACGGCCCCGATCGTGTCCGTGGGGATCTCGATCCTGGCGCGGACGATCGGCTCACAGACGACCGGCCTGGCGCTCTCGAGCGCCTGCATGAGGACAAGCGGCGTGAGCTTTCGGAAGTCGGCGGCGGTGCTGAGCGGCCCCCGTCGAGAGGGAGGACCGTCGGGGACGCTGTAGGTGCACTTGGTCATCGTCACGACACAGTCCGAGACCTGCCAACCGAAGAGGCCCTCGTGCAGCGTCTGGCGCACGTACTCATCCATGTGCTGCGCGAAGCTTTCGAGCGTCTTGTAGATGTAAAGCGGGGCGGTGCGAGGATCGATCTGCAGTCGGAAATCGATCCCCGTGTCGTTGGGCGCAGGATCGATACGGAGCCTGATCGTGGCGAGAAACGGATTCGATTCCGTGTGCAGGATCTCAACCGCCTCGCCGCTGCGAGTGGTCCGCTCGATGTGGATCGGCGTCGTTTCGCGAAATGCGACGTCGAGGCCGAACTCGTTTGCCAGCGTCGCCTGGATGACTTCCTTTTGGACATCTCCATACAGCGAGACCGAGAGCTCACTGCGTGTGTCGTCCTGCCGGACGTTGATCAGCGGGTCCTGCTCGGCAAGCTGGGCGAGTGCGACGCGGAGTCGCGCGCGATCGTCGTGGTTGCACGCCGCGACGACCGCCTCCAGCGTGGGCGGCGGGAACTGATGGGCTGGTCCCTCAGCGCCGGTCGCGCCGATTCGGTCGCCGATCTGGATCTCGCGGAGACCCCAGACCTGCGCCACCTCACCTGCGGAAATCGACGAACGTTGAACGGAAGGGCCGCGCTCGAAGACGGCGATCGCGGTCACCTTGCCCTCGAGGCCACCGCCGAAGTGCAGTCGATCGCGCGTTCGGATCGTTCCGGAGAACATCCGGACGTACGCGATCTTCTCGCCGCCGGCACCGCGCTCGATCTTGAAGACGGATCCCGACGCCGGGTCTTCGGGATCGCCTTGCGCCGCTGGGAGCAACTCCGCGAGCCCGCTCATCAATGCCTCCGCGCCCGCACCCGTGATCGCGGACCCGAAGAACACGGGATGGACCACTCCTCGCTGGGTCTGAGTCGCCAGTGCGTCGCGCAGCTGTTGTTGCGACACCTCCGACTCGTTCTCGACGAACGCCGCCAGGATTCCCTCGTCGCGCTCCGCGAGCACCTCAGCCAATCGATCGGCTGAAAGCTCGAAGGACGCCGCGCGGGTGCCGATCGCGCGGACGCTTCCCATCGGTGCGACAGCCCTCGTCAGACGCTCCGAGATGGCTTGGAGCAGACGCTCGTCGCCGGCGCCCGGGCGGTCGATCTTGTTGACGAAGATCAGCGTCGGAATACGCAGCCGTTGCAGCGCGCGCATCAGGATCCGCGTCTGCGGCTGTACACCTTCGACGGCGGAGATCACGAGCACCGCGCCGTCGAGCACGCTCAGCACGCGCTCGACCTCGGCGATGAAGTCCGGATGGCCCGGTGTGTCGATCAGGTTGACAGTGAGGTCGCCGATCGCGAACGACGCGACGGCGGACTTGATCGTGATGCCGCGCTGCCGTTCCAGCGCCAAGGAGTCGGTCTGCGTGGTGCCGTGATCGACGCTGCCGATCTCGTCGATCACGCCGGCCGCGTAGAGCAGCCGTTCGGTGAGAGTTGTCTTACCGGCGTCTACATGCGCCAGGATCCCCAAGTTGAGCGTTTTGTGCAGCAAGCGTCATACCCTCCGAATAGGTCATAAAGCCCATTTCGATTGACATGAACGCTTGACGCATTTCCGCTCCTTGGGACGCCGGCGCCGGACTGACGAACGAGATCATACGGCACACCTGAGCTAAGAGCTGGCTAGGAACCTCAGCGGTTCACCTCTGTCTTCACGCGACTCCTAGACAGTCTTCATCGTCCGCTTAGGGAGCACGACTTAGCTCCTCTGCATGAGCACCCTTTCTGACCTCGCCGGCCGGCTTCCGCGTCGCGCCGCCCCAGCAATTCGCACCACGAACATCATTCTGCTCGCGCTGGTCGCGGGACTCGGCGTTGCGGCGTATCTCGCGCTGCACACGACCGCCTCCGTCGCGACCGCGACACCACGCACCTCCCCCGTCGCACGGGGCGTCGTGCTGTCCTCCGTCTCGGCGTCCGGAACCGTCCAGGCGGCGACCAATCTTTCCGTCGGCTTCCAGAGCTCCGGCCGTGTGACGGAGATCGACGTCAAGGCCGGCCAGAAGGTCGCCAAAGGCCAGGTGCTCGGCAAGCTCGATGCGACGGACGCCACAGCAGCCGTGAACCAGGCGCAGGCGAACCTCGCGAGCGCGAACGCCAACCTCGCACAGGCGCAGTCGGGCGAGACCGCGCAGCAGAAGGCCGCCGACGCGATCTCGCTCGCGCAGAGCAAGGCTCAGGTGACGCAGGCGGAGACCGCGCTGACGAGCGCGCGCGCGCAATTGAAGACGGATACCGCTTCGACGAGCCAGAGCGTCAAGTCGGCGCAGAGCACCGCGACGGTGACGCAGAACCAGAAGCAACTGAAGGCGGATCAGGGCAATCTCGCCGCGGCGGTGGCGAAGCTGAAGGCCGACAAGGCCAAGCTCACGATCAACGGCACGACCTACGCCACCGCGGACGAGGCAGTCAACGCGATGACGAACGTCGTCAACCAGGAAAAGGCGCAGCAGCAGGCTGATGCGCAGACCAACTACGACCTCCAGGCGCAGCAGACGATCGACCAGCAGCAGCTCGCCGCCGACCAGACCTCGCAGAAGAGCGCGCCCGCAGCGGATCAGGCGTCCTGGCAGAGCAAGGTCAACGACGACCAGGCGAAGGTGAACGCCGACGCGCTCAAGGTGCAGCAGATGGCGAAGCAGCTCAATGCCGACCAGTACCAGCTGACGCAGGACCA
>Ga0193699_10000186_pt1 | contig 27895 bp, 28 predicted proteins | sample L3c2metaG_FD_160095 | JGI IMG/M metagenome (GOLD analysis project Ga0193699, IMG submission 160095) | Soil microbial communities from a riparian zone of the East river system, Colorado, United States - L3c2 | ecosystem: Environmental > Terrestrial > Soil > Riparian zone | place: USA: East...
CAGCCCGGAAAAAACGCCGAGCTAGTCAAAAGGATCCTCGTCGCCGGCGGCTACGCGCTCGGCAAGACTGCCACTACCGAATTCGCCTTCATGCATCCGGCCGAGACGCGTAATCCCTGGAACCCGAGGCACACGCCGGGTGGTTCCTCCTCCGGTTCGGCCGCTGCCGTGGCGGCCGGCCATGTTCCGGTTGCGGTGGGCACGCAGACCAACGGTTCGGTGATCCGGCCCGCGGCGTTTTGCGGAGTGGTGGGCTTCAAGCCGAGCCTGGACAGCCTGCCCATTCAAGGCGCGCTCCCCTTTGCCGAGACCCTGGACCAGGTGGGCGTGTTTGCCCGCACGGTCGCCGACACCGCCTACTTCGCCTCCAGCCTCGCGGAGTCCGGCACGTTTGCCCCGGAGATCGAGGCGCTCTCGCGTCCGCCGAAAATCGCAGTCTTGCCGCGCTTTCCCTGGAACGCGGCGGAACCGGCCGCGGCGAAACATCTGCAGATGAGCCTGAAGCGCCTCGCCGAAGCCGGAACGGAATTGAAAGCCGTTGCGCTGCCCGATGACTTCGACGAAGCGCATCGGGTGCACCGCACGATCATGCTCTACGAGGGAGCCCGCGAGCACGCTCCGAGGCAGGCGGTGCACCGGCGCGTCATGAGCGCTGCGCTGAACGCCGCGATCGACGAGGGGCTCGCGATGTCGCACGACGATTATCGCAGCGCGCTCGCGAGGCGCGCGGCGCTCGCCGAGCTCGCACGCGATCTGTTCGAGGACTGTGACGCACTCGCATCGCTTCCTGCGCCCGGCGTCGCCCCGGCGCGGCTCGATGTCACCGGGGATCCGAGCTTTTGCACGCTCTGGACGCTGGTCGGATTTCCCGCCCTTACGCTGCCTGTCGGCCTGTCCGACGGCGGCCTGCCCTACGGGATGCAACTCGCAGGCGCCGCAGGCGGCGACGATCGGCTCCTGCGCGTCGCAAGCTGGTGCGAGGCGGTGATCGGCTTCAACGGTTCTCCGGAGTGAGCGGCGGAAACGCGCTCGGCGAGGGTCCAGCCTGCTGGCGGGGCCAAGCCTTTTCGGCTACGCTACGCGGCTCCGGAGCTGCACCTCGTGAAGAAAAGCACCTTTCCGACGCCGCAGGATGCAGAGGCCGCATTCTACGAGGCGCTCGAAGCGGCTGAGCTCGAGGCCATGATGGAAGTGTGGGCCGAGGACGAGGAGATCGTGTGCGTGCATCCCGGGGGAGCCAGGCTCGCGGGCTACGATCAGGTGCGCGAGAGCTGGGCGCAGATTCTCGGCTCGGGCCAGCGGCTCAAGGTTCACGTTTCCAACCAGGTGGTGCTCTCGGGGATGATGCTTGCGATCCACAGCGTGCACGAGAACATCCTGGTGCAGGGCGAGTCACGCTCGCGCCCGCCGGTCGTCGCCACCAACGTCTATCTTCGCACCGGCAACGGCTGGCGCATGATCCTGCATCACGGATCGCCCGCTCCGCAGGCACCCCGCGCTCCCGCCGAGTCGCCGAAAATCCTGCATTGAGTCCAGGACCCTACCGAGCTCCGTGGTGGCTGCCCGGCGGACACCTGCAGACTCTGTACGGCCCGCTGTTCGGCGGTTCGAGGGTCGATTGGAAGAGAGAGCGCTGGGACACGGCGGACGGCGATTTCATCGACGTCGATCGTCTGCCCGGCCCTGCCGGTGCTCCGCTCGTCGCCCTTTTTCACGGCCTCGAGGGCGGTTCGAGCAGCTTCTACGCCGGCGCGCTTGCGCTGGAGCTCGCACGGCGAGCCTGGCGCTGCGCGGTGCCGCACTTTCGCGGTTGCTCCGGTGAGCCGAACAGGCTACCGAGGGCCTATCACATGGGTGACGCGGACGAGATAGGCTGGATCCTTCGGCGCTTGCGCGGGGAATCTTCCGGCGCACCGCTCTTCGCGATGGGCGTGTCGCTCGGCGGCAATGCACTTCTCAAGTGGCTCGGCGGGGACGCGCAGGCGAAGGACGTTCTTGCCGCGGCGGCCGCGGTGTCGGCCCCGGTCGATGTCACGGCGGCGGGCGATGCGCTCGGCCGGGGGTTCAACCTTGTCTATACGCGCGCGTTTCTCTCGACGATGAAGAAAAAGGGCGAGCAAAAGATCGAGTGTTTTCCCGGGCTGTTCGACGGCAAGGCGATGCGCCGCGCGCGCACGCTGCGTGAATTCGATAACGTCGTCACCGCACCTCTGCATGGATTCCGGGATACCGACGACTACTGGAGGCGCGCGAGCGCGAAGCCCGTACTCGGGCGCATCGAGGTGCCGACTTTGCTCTTGAACGCCCGCAACGACCCGTTTCTGCCGCAAGCCGCACTTCCGGGTCTCGACGAGGTGTCTCCCTCGGTGCGCCTCGAGTTTCCAGACCAGGGCGGGCACGCCGGGTTCGTGAGCGGTCCGTTTCCCGGGAATCTGGGCTGGATGCCGCGGCGGGTCGCTGCGTTCTTCGCGGAAGCGATGGCCGGACGCGAGACGGCATCGCCCGCGTACGCGAATGGGATAATCGCGGATCAAGGCGCCCGATGAATCTGCCTCCTCAGGAAATCTTCAAGGCCTACGACATCCGCGGCGTCGTCGGCAAATCGCTCACCCGCGAAGGCGTGCGGCTGATCGGGCAGGCGCTCGGCAGCGAACTGCTCGAGCGCAGCAGCGGGGGCGGCAGGCCGGAGATAGCGGTGGGCCGCGACGGCCGGCTCTCCGGGCCCGAGCTCGCGGAGGCGCTGATGGAGGGCATCCGCGCGAGCGGAGTGGACGTCGCAGAGATCGGAATGTTCGCAACCCCGCTCGCCTATTTCGCCGCGCACGAGCTGGGTTGCGGCAGCGCGGTCGCAGTCACGGGCAGCCACAATCCGCCCGAGTACAACGGACTGAAGATGGTGCTTGCGGGAACCACTCTCGCGGGAGAGGCCGTCCAGCGGCTGCGCCAGAGGATCGAGTCCGGCCAGCTCGCCCGTGGCGCGGGGCGGCACCGCCACGTCGAGATCCGCGAGGCTTACCTGAACCGCATCACTTCGGACGTGCGGCTTGCGCGTCCCATGAAAATCGCGGTCGACTGCGGCAACGGCGTCGCCGGCGTCACGGCGGGCGAGCTCTACCGGAGACTCGGTTGCGAAGTGCTGGAGCTCTATTGCGAAGTCGATGGCCGCTTCCCCAATCACCATCCCGATCCGTCCCACCCGGAGAACCTCGAGGACCTGATTTCCCTGGTGCAAAGGGAGCGCTGCGAGGTCGGGCTCGCTTTCGACGGCGACGGCGACCGGCTGGGAGTGGTGACCGCCGAAGGGAAGATTATTTTTCCGGACCGGCAGCTGATGCTGTTCGCGAAGGACGTCCTTTCGCGCCAACCGGGCGCCGAGATCATCTACGACGTCAAGAGCACGCGCAACCTCGCGCCCTGGATCCGCGGACACGGCGGCGTGCCGAGCCTGTGGAAGACCGGTCACTCGCTCATCAAGGCGAGGATGCGCGAGCGCGGCGCGGCGCTCGCGGGCGAGATGAGCGGTCACACTTTCTTCGTCGAACGCTGGTACGGGTTCGATGACGCGCAATACGCCGGCGCGCGCCTGCTGGAGATCCTGAGCAAGACGTCCGACGCCACTGCAACGCTCAATGCGCTTCCCGATTCGTTGAGCACGCCCGAGTTGCACTTGAAGCTCGCCGAGGGAGAGCCGCACCGCTTGATCGAAGCTCTGGGGAAGAGCGCTTCATTCCCCGGTGCGACCGAGGTGATCCGGCTGGACGGGCTGCGGGTCGAGTACCCCGATGGGTTCGGGCTCGCCCGGGCGTCCAACACGACGCCGGTGATCGTGTTGCGCTTCGAAGCCGAGGACGAGGCGGGCCTCGATCGCATCAAGTCCGAATTCCGGCGGGTTCTGCTTTCGGCCAAACCGGATGCGAAATTGCCGTTCTAGGAGGCATCTTGACGCGCGTACCGCTGATCGAAGAGGAGAAGCATCCCGAACTGGCCGGGCTGATCGCGACCATCAAGTCCGAGCGCGGAGGGAAGCTCCTGCACCTCTATCGCGCGCTGCTGAACAGCCCTCCGCTGGCCGAAGGCTGGCTCAAGCTTTTCACCGCTATCCGCCAGAAAGCGAAACTTGCCGGGCGTTACCGCGAGCTGGCCATCCTGCGCGTTGCGCTTTTGAACGGCGCCGAATACGAGTACCGAGCGCACGTGCCCTTCGCCCTGAAGGACGGCATGAGCCAGGAGCAAATCGGCGCGCTTCCAGACTGGCAGTCATCGAAGAGCTTCGATGAACGCGAGCGCGCGGTGCTCGCGTATACGGACTCGATGACCCGCGAGATTCGCGTAGCCGATCCGGTTTTCACCGAGGTGCGGCGGCACTTCGACGACAGGGAAGTGGTCGAGCTCACCGCCACGATCGCGGGCTATAACCTCGTGTCGCGATTCCTCGTGGCGATGCAGATCGATTAGGGAACTCGCGTTCCCGGGACATCAGCTCAAGCGAAGTCCGGCGGAATCAGATCCAGCCGGTCGGTGAAGATCGCGTCGACGCCCCAGGAAAACAAGCGCCGCGCGATCGCCGGTTCATTGACCGTGTAGCAAAGCAGCCAATAGCCGGCGCCGCGGACTTCAGCGCCCTGCGCCTCGGTCAGGTACTTGCAGTTGCAGTGTACGGACACACACCCGAGCGCCCGCGCGGCTTCTTCCCAATCCGACCCGAGGCGATCCGTCAGATATCCGCGATCGAGCTCGGGCGCGGCAGCGCGCGCAGCCTCGAGCGAGACCGGCTCGAAGGACGACAGCAGCGGTGCAGGCGAGCCGCGCCATAGCTCCATAGCGAGCCTGGCGACGGCGACGGCGGTTTCACGCTCGAACCCTTGCGCCGGCTTGATCTCGACGTTGGCCCAGAGGCCGAGCTGGGCGCACAGCTTCCCGGCCTGCTCGAAGGTAGGCACGCGCTCACCGCGGTATTCGGGGCCGAACCAGGCGCCTGCGTCCAGGCTCGCGAGCCTTGCGTAGGGTGTCTCGGCCACGCTTCCTTGTCCGCTCGTGGTGCGATCCAGCGTTTCGTCATGGATCAGCAAGGGGACCTTGTCCGCCGAGAGCATTACGTCGAACTCCACCCCTTCAAAACCCATTGCCGCCGCCTTGCGAATACCGGCAAGGGTGTTCTCGGGTGCGAGCGCTCCGCCGCCGCGATGGCCCACTACTCGCGGATAAGGCCAGGTTCGATGCATGCGTCGGGTCGTAGCGGAGGGACGGTGCCGGAGACTATTATAGACACCGGAATCAACCGCGATTCTCGAAATGGAAGGTAAAAAAAAACGGGGGAAGGGAGGGTTTCCCCCGTTTAGCCGCCGTTTGCTGGGCCGGCGGGCAACCTGCACGCTCAGCAGAAACTCGTCTCGTCGCTGGGCGCCATGGAATTTACTATGACGACATCATATCACCTGACTCGCTGCGGAACAATTGAAAATCGATCCCTCGTGACTTTTTCACGAATCGCAGGAGCTTCCGCGCGCACGCTCCCCCGGTGCTAGTATTCGTCCGGTTTTTTCCTGCAATTTTACGCATGGGCACAGCCCCGTTTTCGCTCCTTCGCATCCTGGCCGACGGCAGATTTCACTCCGGCGAGCGGCTCGGCCGGGTTCTGGGTCTTTCCCGCGCCGGCATATGGAACCTCATCAGGCGGATCGAAGCGTTGGGATTGCGCGTATTCAAAGTGCGCGGCCGCGGTTACCGGTTGGCCGAAGCCCTCGATCTGTTCGAGTCTGATGTCCTTGCGGCGAGGTTGAAGAAAGTCTTGCCGGAGCTTCGCGTCGAGGTGCTCGACGAATGTCCGTCGACCAATACCGTTCTTGCCCAGCGCGAGGCCGCGGGTGCGTCGCACGGCGCGGTACTCGTTTGTGAACACCAGAGCGCGGGGCGCGGCCGGCGCGGACGTTCCTGGGTTTCGGTGGTCGGCGGAAGCCTGGCATTCTCCATTCTGTGGCGTTTTCCCCGAGGCACCGGCGCGCTTGGGGGCTTGAGCCTCGCGGTGGCGGTCGGCGCCGCAAAGGCGCTCGAGCGACTGGGCACCCATGGCGTGGGGGTCAAATGGCCGAATGACCTGTATTGTGACGGGCGCAAGCTCGGCGGAATATTGATCGAGAGCTCGGGCGACATCTTGGGTCCGAGCGCCGTGATCGTAGGGGTTGGTATCAACGTGCGTCTGGGAACCCACACGCGCAAGCGGATCGGCGGGCCGGCAACCGACATCGCGAGCCACAGCGAGGCGGTGCCGTCGCGGACCGCAGTGTTGGTCGAGTCGCTCGAGTCCATTGCCGGAGTCCTCGCGCGGTTTTCCCGAGACGGCTTTGCGCCCTTTCGGGAGGAGTGGCTGCAACGCCACGCCTGGCACGGCAGGCGCGTCGCCCTGTTGCAGGCCGGCCGGCGCGTGGCCGAAGGCAAGGTCGTCGGAGTGGCGGAGGACGGTGCGCTCATGCTCGCCTCGGTCGAGGGCATAGAGCGTTTCCACAGCGGTGAGCTCTCGCTCAGGCCGCGATGATTCTCGCGGTCGACTGCGGTAATTCGCGGCTGAAATGGGGGCTGCATGAAAACGGGGGCTGGAGCAAGACCGGCACGGTGCCTGTCTCGGAGATCGCCCGCCTTGAGAAAAGCTGGAAGAGACTCGCGCCCGCCGACAAGGTCGTCGTCGCGAACGTCGCGGGACGGTCCGTGCGCAAGAAGCTGGAGGCCATTTTCGCTCGACGATCCTTGGTCCCCGCCTGGGTAAAGGCGAAGCGGCGCGAGTGCGGGGTCACGAACGGCTATGGGCAGCCGGACCAGCTCGGGGCCGATCGCTGGGCCGCGCTGATCGGAGCCTGGTCGATTCTCCACGGTCCGTGCCTCGTGGTCACTGCGGGCACTGCAACCACGATTGATGTACTGAGGGGCGACGGCAGGTTCCTCGGCGGCGTGATTCTTCCGGGCGTCGATCTGATGAAACGTTCGCTTGCTAGCAACACCGCGGGACTTCCGCTCGCAAGAGGGCGTTTTTCCGCCGCACCCCGCAACACCGCGGATGCCATCGAAACCGGCTGCCTGCTCGCGCAAGCCGCGGCGATAGAGCGCGCTTTCGCGACGATGGAGCGTGGCGCAGCGTGTGTGCTCGCGGGGGGAGCCGCAAGCCGGATTGCCCGGCACCTCGGCATTCCCGTGCGGGTTGTGGATAATCTGGTGCTGGAAGGCCTTGTGCGAATTGCCGAGGACGCGGTGGAATGACCCACAGGAACATCGTGAAAACCGTCTCTTTCCTGCTGCTGCTCGCCAACCTGGGCTTTTTCGCCTGGATCTATTTTGGCTCGGGTCGTGCTTCGGACGAGCCGCAGCTGATGGAGCAGCAGCTCAACCCGCAGGCGATCCGACTGCTTCGCGCAGACCAGGTTGCGGCGCTTGCCGCTGAACGTGCCAAGCAGACCGCAGAGCGCCCAAAACCGCCTCCCAAGGCGAGTGTCGCTGCCTGCCTCGAGCTCGGCGCGTTCAATCCGGGCGACGTCGCCCGCGTGCAACAGGTTCTTGAACCGCTTGCCCTCGGGTCAAGACTCTCTCAGCGGCGCGCGGAGGAAATCGCGACCTACTGGGTATTCATGCCGCCGCAACGCGACCGGCAGGCAGCAAACCGGAAAGCCGCCGAGCTCAAGAAGCTGGGCGTCGAAGACTTCTTTATCGTGCAGGAAGATCCCAAGTTCCGATTCGCGATTTCTCTCGGTGTGTTCAAAACCGAGGAGGCAGCCCGGACGCGGCTCGCGGAGTTGCGCTCCAAGGGTGTGCGAACTGCCCGGGTCGGTCCGAGGGAAACATCCGTGCAGAAAGTCTACTTTATCGTTCGCGAAGTCCCCGATGCGCTGGTCTCGAGACTGAACGAGTTGCGCCAGAGCTTTGCGGGAAGCGAGCTGAAGGACTGCCTGCCGGAGGAAAAGCGCAAAGGAAATTAGCCGAGAATCTTCTTGAGCAGCGCGGTCGTCGAGCGCTGATGCCTGAAGGGAATCGAATGCACGCTTCCGCCCCAGCCCCGCACCTCGGCTGCTCCGACCATCGCCTCGGGTTTCCAGTCGCCGCCCTTGGCGAGCACCTCCGGCCTGGAGGCAAGTATCAGCGCGAGGGGCGTGTCCTCATCGAACCACGTCACCAGATGGACGGATTCAAGCGCCGCCACCACCGCCATGCGGTCGGCGAGGGAATTGAACGGGCGCTCCTCGCCCTTGCCGAGGCGTTTCGCCGACGCGTCGCTGTTGACGGCGACGAGAAGCGTCGCCCCCAGGGCGGCCGCTTCGGCGAGATAGGTGACGTGCCCGCGATGCAGGATGTCGAACACGCCGTTGGTGAACACTAGGGGCCGCGCACGGGAGCCGAGCCACGCCGCAAGCTCCTGAGGCGGGCAGATCTTGCGCTCGAACGGGGCCTCCATCGCGCCTATTTTGACAGAACGACCCGCCGGCTGTAACTTAGGCTCACCCTATCCAGGTACTCGCCAGTGCGTATTCTGTTCGGACTATTGCTCGCTGCTTCGGTCTCGGCGCCCGCGCTCGCCGCGTGCCCGCCGCTTCTCGACCATACTTTTCCGAGCCTGACCGATCAGGCCACGCCGCTATGCCAATTCGAGGGCAAGGTGCTGCTCGTGGTGAATACGGCAAGTCAATGCGGGTACACGCCCCAGTACGAAGGCCTCGAGGCGCTGTACCGCCGCTACCGCGAAAAGGGGCTGGTCGTGCTGGGTTTCCCCGCCAACGATTTCGGCGGCCAGGAACCGGGGGACAACCGCGACATCGCCAAATTCTGCGAGGCCAACTACGGCGTGAGCTTTCCGATGTTCGCGAAATCCGGCGTGTCGGCGGGCAACGCCAACCCCCTTTACGCGACGCTTGCGGCGAAAACCGGTGAGCGGCCTCACTGGAATTTCCACAAGTACCTGATCGACCGCTCGGGCGAGAAAGTGCTGTCCTTCGACAGCGGCGTGACGCCCGGCGACCGCAGGCTCGTCGGCGAGATCGAGCGGATGCTTGCAGCAGCGTCCGGACGCAGACCCTAAACGCGGCTTCGGGCCGGTTCCTATTTCTGGGCGGGCGGGACAACGTACTCGAAGACGCGGACGACTTTCTGTACGCCTCCGGTGCCGCGCGCGACCTCGGTCGCGGCGTCCGCCTCCTCTCGCGTGACCAGACCGAGCAGAAACACGACCCCTGCCTCTGTCACGACCTTGACATCGGTGGGCCGAAACTTCCCGTTTCCGAGAAAATTGCCTTTGACCTTGCTGGTGATGTAGGCATCGTTGCTGCGGGAGGCGGCCGAGCTCGCACCGGCGATCTGCAGCTCGTTGACCACGGTCTTCACCTGCGGCACTTCGCTCACGATTTTTTCCACTTCCGCTTTTGCCTGAGCGGTGGGCACTTCGCCGGTGAGCAGCACCGTGTAGTTGTAGCTGGTGATGTTGACGTGTCCCTGGCCCTTGAGCGCGTCGCCGACGCGGCTGCTCGCGGCGAATTCGATCCGCTGATCGGCGAACATCACTTCAGTCTGGCGACGGTCGGCGGCGAGCACCACCCCCGCTGCAACCCCGCCGACTATGAGAGCATCGACGCAAGCCTGGAGCGCCGTGGCCGAAACGAAGAGCAGCGCCACGGCCGCGTACCGCCTTGCTGCGGGAGAGCTTCTCATTCGGCCCCCAACAACATGCAATCTATGCCGTCGCACAGACAATGCAGGGTGAGAAGATGCACTTCCTGAATCCGCGCAGTTTGCGAATGGGGCACGCAGATATGCACGTCCTCCGAAGTGAGCAGCTTTGCGATCTCGCCTCCGCCGCGGCCGGTGAGGGCGACCACGCGCATCTCGCGCTCGTGGGCTGCCGAGACCGCGCGCGCCACGTTTTTTGAGTTGCCGCTGGTGGAAATGCCGAGGAGCACGTCACCCGCCTGACCCAGGGCAGCGAGCTGCTTCGAGAACACCTGCTCGAATTCGTAATCGTTTGCGATCGCGGTCAGGGTGGAGGTGTCGGTCGTCAGGGACATCGCGGCGAGCCCGGGACGTTCGCGCTCGAAGCGATTGAGCAGCTCGGCGGAAAAATGCTGGGCATCGGCGGCTGAACCGCCGTTTCCGCACGCAAGGATCTTGCCGTTGGCGAGCAGGCATTTCACCATGATTTCCGTGGCGCGGGCGATCGGCTCGGCGAGCGCCTCGTGTGCCTTCAGTTTCAGCTGGGCGCTGTCGTTGAACTGGCGGCGGATGCGCGCCAGCAGGTCCACGCTTTCCTCGGCCGGGTGGGCGATGACGGCTTTCATACGAACATCATTCTACCGTAACCCTCTTCGCGCACGCGCCGGGCCCTTGGGCACCGCCGGAGCTTCGGGAGCGGGACCCGGCAAACCTCAGGCGGAGAATGCGTCGCGTATCCATTCGACCCGCGGCGGCTCGAGGCGATCAAGGAGCACAACGTCGAACCGGCAGGCCGCTTCCCTCTTGCCCGCGAGGTAGTGGCGCGCCGTGGCGATGATGCGCGCCTGTTTGCGCGCATCGACGCTGTAAGCGGCGCCGCCGAAGTCCTTGGAGTGCCGCAACCTGACTTCGGTAAAAACAACGGTATCCCGATCCCGCAGGATAAGATCGATCTCGCCCCAGCGGCAGCGGTAACGGGTTTCGATCACAGCCAGGCCCTTGCGCTTCAAATAACCCGCCGCGATCTGCTCGGCACGATCGCCGGACTTCATCTCGCGTTTTCGAGCGACACGCCGGCGCCGTCGCGGAACACCGCCTGGATCGGCTCGCGCTGAAGCGTATTGCCCCCGCGGTAGGAGATCTTGCCGGTCACCCCGTCCAAGTTGATGGTTTGCTGCCCTCCGATCAACTCCCCTGCGATGCGGCAGGAGTCGATGCCGAGCGCGTAAAAACGTTGAAGCTCCGTGGAAAGGCTCTCCAGGCGCGGATAGACCATCACCGCGGCGTGGTCGGGCTGCACGAGCCAGGGCATGTCGACGAAGCGAATGCCGTTCAAATCCGAGTTGACGAGCGGGTCGTTCTTGCCGTCGTTGATCTGGGAGGTCGCGAAGACCTGGAGCTGGTTGTTCAGATAAGGTCGCACGGTGCGCGCCTGGTCGGCTTCCGCAGCGAGGAAAATGAATTGTGCCTGCGAGTCCGCCAGACCCCGGCGCAAGTCGACCAGGTCCGCTCGCGCCCCGAACTCCCGCACGTCGCTGATCCTTCCGCCGAGCGAGAACCATTCGTCCGCGAAAGCCCGGCTCAGGCGCTTGGCGAGCAGGTTCGACGCCTGCACGACTGCGCCCTCGCGCAGCCCGCGCGCGAAAGCGATCCGCGCCACCGCGCGTGCTTCGGTCTCGGCGGAAAGTCCGAAGGTGTAGAGGCGCGGGGGGAGCGGCATGTCGCCGTCGGCGACGTTCAGAGCGAGTGTGACCACGCTGACGCGGCCAGCCTGGGCGAGCGCCGTGACTCCAGAGCGTGTCAGCGGGCCGACTATCACGGCGGCGCCGCGCTGCACGGCGGCTGCGTATTCGGCGAGGATGCTTTCGGCCTGGGCATCGGTGCGCGACACCTGCAGGGACTGGCGGTTCTCCGCGAAAACGAGAGCAGCCTGGCAGCCGAGGCGCACGGCCTCCGCTGCTCGCGAGAACTCCGGGGCATTGAGCGGGAGCAGCAGGCCTATAAAAGGCCGTTCGCCCGGGGGCCGGCTTGCCGGATCGTCGACGGCCGCGCACAATGCCGGACTCAACAACGCCGACAAAGCGAAACAGATTTGGGCGCAAGGACCGGCAGGCATGGCGGGAGCTCGAGCGGGGGAGGTCAATTATATGTGGTCGCCACGCCCATTGGGAACCTCGAAGACATCAGCTCGCGCGCTCTTGATTCTCTTTCCCGCGCCGACGTGATCGCCGCGGAGGACACGCGCGTCACGGCGCGGCTCCTTGCGCACCATCGCTTGCAGGGAAAGATGGTTGCGGTGCACGAGCACAACGAGCGGCGTTCCGCCGACTGGATCGTCGGGGAGCTCGCGCAGGGCAGAAACATCGCGCTCGTCACCGACGCCGGCACGCCGGCTGTTTCCGACCCGGGCGCGACGGTTGTCGCAAAAGCGCGCGCCGCTGGGTTCAAGGTCGTCCCGGTACCCGGCCCGAACGCCGCGGTGACCGCGCTCTCGGCGTCGGGCATCGCGGACGGTCCATTTCTATTTGCGGGTTTCCTCCCGGCCAAGCCCGGCCCAAGGCGCAAGGCCCTCGAAGCTTTGAGCGCCCTGCCGTATACACTGGTGCTCTACGAAGCGCCTCACCGTGTCGTCGAATGCATCGAAGACATGGCCGTGACGCTCGGGGCCGAACGGTCCGTCGTGATCGCGCGCGAGCTGACCAAGCTGTTCGAGCAGATTCATCGATGCGTCTTAAGCGAAGCCGCGGCCTGGCTTGGGGCGGACCCCGACCGGCGGCGCGGCGAGTTCGTGCTGATCGCCGAGGGGGCCGCGGCCCGAAACAAGAGTGCGAAGTCCGATTGGGAACCGGTGCTGGCGACGCTCCTCGCGGAGCTGCCGCTTGCGCAGGCGGTGAAGCTCGCCTGCAAGCTCACCGGAGCGAAGAAGAACACGGTGTACGCGCGAGCACTGGAGCTCGCGAGCGAAATGAAAACCCGGCGCCCGTAATTTCGTGCAATCGCTGACCCTTACCCGCCCGGACGACGCTCACCTGCACCTCCGAGACGGCGCCGCCCTCGCGAGCGTGCTTCCCCATACCGCGCGCGCGTTCGCGCGGGCGGTGATCATGCCCAATCTCAGACCTCCCGTCACGAGCACCGAGCTCGCCGCCGCCTACCGCGGCCGGATCGTTCACGCCCTGCCGAAGGGCTCCAGTTTCGAGCCTCTGATGACCCTCTATCTGACCGACAACACCAGCGCGCAGGAGATCGCGCGCGCGAAGAAATCCGGATTCGTATGCGGCGTGAAATACTACCCGGCAGGCGCAACGACGAATTCGGAGGCTGGCGTCACGCGCATCGAGCGCGCCCATCCGGCGCTCGCCGCGATGGAAGAGCAGGAACTGCCCTTGCTCGTTCATGGAGAGGTCGCGGCTCCGGGCGTGGATGTTTTCGATCGCGAGCGCGTGTTTCTGGACACGGTCCTGGCCGGCATCACCCGCCGCTTTCCGAGGCTTCGCATCGTGGTCGAGCACGCGACCACCCGCGAGGCGGTGGAGTTCGTTCTGGCGGGCGGTCCCCACATCGCCGCCACTATCACCGCGCACCACCTGCTCTACAACCGCGGCGCAATGTTCGCGGGCGGCATCCGGCCGCACTATTACTGTTTGCCGGTGCTCAAGCGCGAGGAGCACCGCGAGGCGCTGGTGCGCGCGGCGACGAGCGGCAACCCGAAATTCTTCCTCGGCACCGACAGCGCGCCGCATGCCCGCGCCGACAAGGAGACGCCGTGCGGGCACGCGGGAATCTATACGGCGCACGCGGCGATCGAGCTCTACGCGGAGGTCTTCGAGCGGGCAGGGGCGCTCGACAGGCTCGAGGCCTTTGCCAGCTTTCACGGCGCGGATTTCTACAGGCTGCCGCGCAACGCGGGCTCGATCACTTTGCGCAAAGAGAGCTGGACGGTGCCCGGCGAGATCGCGTTCGGCGGGGCGACGCTCGTGCCGCTGCGCGCGGGCGAATCCGTCGGGTGGCGGCTCGCCGGAGGATGACCCCCGGGCACTGGGGACGCGCGCTCGATGCGCCGATTTTCGCGGCGCTGAAGCCTCTGATCGGACACTTGCCGCAAGACCGGTTTCCCCGGCACGACGACCTCAATGTGCTGACCGTCCCTTCAGGGGTCAGCGGCGGCGGCGCGCCGATCCGCTTCGTGCCTCCGGCGGCGCCTTCCAGGGAATTCTCGGCGCAGTACGAAGTCCGCATCTTCGAGACCGGAGAGGTGCAGACGCGCCCGGACAACTGGCACGATCTGTTCAATGCGCTCGTGTGGCTCGCGTTTCCGAGAACCAAAGCGGTTCTGAACAGGCACCATTGCGAAGAAATCCGCGCGCGGCGGGGCGAGCGGGTGCGAGGCACGGCCCGCGACGTGCTGACGCTCTTTGACGAGGGCGGCATCGTCGTCGCTACGGCCGACGCGGAGTTGCAGGCCCTGTTGCGCGATTTCAGATGGAAGGAGCTGTTCTGGAGGCGCCGCACGGACGTGCTGCGATCCATGCGCTTCTATGTGTTCGGCCACGCCATCTACGAAAAAGCGCTTGAACCCTACGCGGGGGTGACAGCAAAGGCCCTGATCGTGGATGCCGTGCCCGGTCTGCTCGATGCGCCGATCGAGCGGCAACTCTGCGAACTGGACGCGCGAGCGGCGGAGTATTTTTCGGGAGCGCAGGCTTTGGCCTCGACCCGCAATCTGTCGCCGCTGCCGATTCTCGGAATTCCCGGCTGGGGCCCGTCCAACGGCTCCGAGGAATATTACGACGACGCCTCGCAATTCCGGCCCGGTCGCTCGGGGGCAGGGTAAAACCGGGGACAGACCCCGGTTTTACGGAAACGCCGGAATCGTGGGCTCGATGCCGTGCGCCATCGCCTCCGGATGTCGGCGGCTGACCAGTTCCCGCAGCTCTTCGACTCGCGACGTCGGAATGTCCACCATCAGCAAGATTTTGCCGGCGTCGATGTCCTTCTGGAAAGGCTTCAGCCGCGTGTTCGGCACCGACATCGCCACGAGGCTCGCCGCCCAGGCGCCGAAGACAGCGCCGATAGCGGTGCCGATCAGCACCGTCACAAGCTGCAGCGTGACTCCGTCGGGCGGCGTTAAGTAGATGTAGATGCCGATCAGGAACCCGCCAAGTCCGCCGATCACGAATCCCAGCTCGGCGCCATGCACTGCGTCGGACTTCTGCAGATAATTCGCTTCATGCAACTGGCCCAGGGACATTCCCCGCTTGGCGAGGAAATGCATGTGCGCATCTTCGACCCGCGCGAGCAACAAATCGTTGGCTGTCTGGATGGCGCTGCCCAGGTCGGGCAACAGGAAGTACATTCTGCGTCGCATGCCGCATCTCCTCTCGTAACACCCCCGATCGTTCTTACGCCGCGACACTCCCGAAGTCAAGCCGCGGGTGTCGCGATGCGGTAAAATCGCCACCGAAGCTGGCCAGACAGTCGCTGGCAAATGTTTCAGCTGCCAGAGGAAAGTCCGGGCTCCATAGAGCAGGGTGCTGGGTAACGCCCAGGCGCCGCAAGGCGACGAAGAGGGCCACAGAGACGAGCCGGTTCAGTCCGGAGTGAAACGCGGCAACCTCCACCCGGAGCAACATCAAATAGGCGGACCGTGACGTTGCTCGCCGAGTCCGCGGGTAGATGGCTCGAGCCTCGGGGTAACCCGGGGCCTAGAGGAATGACTGTCCACGACAGAACCCGGCTTATCGGCCAGCTTCACTTCTTTCCTCAGCGCGCGGCGCGCTGAACCCACTCTGTAATCGCCGCGACGATCTCCGGCGCTTCGCCGAGCGCAGGCGCCACGCGGAACTCGGTCTTCGCGTGGCGCTTCCGGATCTTCGCCACCATCGCCGGCAGCTCGCGTTTCAGATGCGCGCCTTGCGCAAGGAAAAGCGGCACGACGATCACCGTGTCGATTCCCCTGTCGGCGAGTCGCGCGGACGCCTCTTCCAGCGAGGGCGGCATGAATTCAAGGAAGGCGAGCTCGACTTGCGTGCCGGCCGCGCGCAGCCGGTCGCGGATGCTCTCGAACGGCTGCGCCCATTCGGGCTCGCGCGCGCCGTGGGCGAAAAGAATGACAGCGCTTGAAGACATGAAAACCGAGCTTAACGGCGTGCGGTTCCGCGGTCAAAGCGGATTGTTCGACGGGGAGCGCCGAACCCGCGGCAGCAGGCTCGCAAGCTCCGCGCCGTGAATCAGCCGGATTTTCCTCTCGAGCGCGAACGCGCGCGCGCCGTCGGTAATTTCGCCCGTGGCGACATAGATGCACTCGTGTGCCTCGCGCGCGCGCTTGGCGTCATGCAGGTCGCGCAGCGGATCGACGCCGGTGCGCGCGGCCTTCCAGCGCTTGCAACCGACCAGCGAGATCCGTCCCGCCTTGGCGAGCTCGAAGTCAGCCGCGGCGCCGGTGACGCGCATCACGATGTAGCCGTCATGGCGGAAGGCGTCCGCCAGCGCGCTGGAAAAATCCCCCCACGACATTGCGCGAACCGCCTCGAGCGTATTGGCGACCCGCGCTGCGCTCGGCGCGCGAAACTGCCGCCAGCCGGAAACGACCCCGATCACGATGAACGGCAGCGCGGCGAAGAAAGCGTAGAAAGCATAGGCCTCGGGCACCACGAGCCTTCCCGCCGCGACGACCCCTGCGGCGAGGAGGATGCTTATCCACCACGGCGAGCGCAGCAGGATCGCGAACAGCGAATTCTCGGCCATCCGAAACTTCATTTCCCGACTCCGCATCGGCGACGCTGCCGGAACCTCGGCAGTATAGAGCGTGCCCCTTGTTGCACGGGCGCCCGGAATTGGCGGATGGTCGGAATCGCCGCGCACCCCGATGATGCGTTCTCTCCCGCTTTGGACTATCGCGCGCAGCCGGCACCGCAGTGGCAACAGGTTGATTTTATTTCCTTCGCAACCGCACTCGAGCATGATTGTGCCGCGGTCTCTTTGCTGGCACGGCACTTGCGAGATTGGAAGCAAATCCTCGCGAATTGACTATGATGCGCGTGCTGGTAGTGGACGAATCCCCCGAGCGCGCCGCGGTACTGCGCGAAGGGCTGGAACGCGCCGGCTACGAGGTAGCGGCGGCGCTCGCCGCCCCGATCGAGTTGCTGCGCGCGGTGGAGGAAGTCCGTCCCGACGTCATCGTCATCGATACGGAATCGCCCAGCCGCGACGTACTCGAGCACGTCGTGCTGATTACGCGCGACCAGCCGCGGCCGATCGTGATGTTCGCGAACGACGATGCACCCGACACCATTCGAGACGCGATGCGCGCGGGCGTTTCGGCGTACATCGTCGATGGCCTCGACGCCGCGCGCGTAAAGTCCATCGTCGAAGTCGCGGTGGCGCGCTTCAGTGAATACCAGAGGCTGCGCGAGGAGCTCGCCGATGCGAACCACAAGCTCGAGGAACGCAAGCTCGTAGAGCGAGCCAAGGGAATCCTGATGAAGGCCCGCGACATGGACGAGGACGAAGCATTTCAGGCGCTGCGGCGCATGGCCATGGACCGTGGCAAGCGCCTGGGCGAGGTCGCGCAGCAGCTCATCGACATGGCGGATCTGCTGACTTAGCGCTACCCAAGTTAGTGCGAAAACGAGTTTTGCCGCACCGCAACCGTGCGGTGTGGGCGGCGCCTTTGCGTCTGGTTCCGGAGAAGGGCTGCTTCAAGTTGCTGTTTCGATTGGAAAGCACGCAGCTCAGCGGAATTGGCACATCGATTGCGTAAGAGATAGACGAGCAGCGGCCAATGGCGGTCGCGGCAGGAACGAGGGCGTTCATTTGCGGGAATCCCGCGATTGAACGCCTTTTTGTTTTTGGATGGAGAGCGAAATGAATGAACACAGGATTGTACGAAGGAAATCCGCAAAGCGCCGCGACTTCCTCAAGCGCGCGGGCGCGGCCGGCATCATGAGCCTCGTTCCCGCCGCGGTGAGGAGCGCCGCCTGGGCGGCCGGCTCGGATGCGCCGGAGAAAAAGGAAGTGAAAATCGGCTTTATCCCGCTTACCGATTGCTCCTCGGTCGTCATGGCGTCCGTGATGGAGTTCGACAAGAAGTACGGCATCAAGATCGTCCCGAGCAAGGAAGCCTCGTGGGCCGCGGTGCGCGACAAACTGGTGAACGGCGAGCTCGACGCCTCGCACGTGCTCTACGGCCTGATCTACGGCGTGCAGATGGGCCTCGGCGGACCGAAGAAGGACATGGCCATCCTCATGAACCTGAACCACAACGGCCAGGCCTTCACGCTGTCGCGCAAGCTCTACGACAAGGGAGTGAAAGACGGGAACACTCTGGCCGCGCTGATCGCGAAGGAAAAGAGCGAGTACACCTTCGCCCAGACCTTTCCGACCGGCACGCACGCCATGTGGATCTATTACTGGCTCGCCGCGCACGGCATCCATCCCTTCAACGACGTCAAGACCATCACAGTGCCGCCGCCCCAGATGGTCGCGAACATGCGCGTCGGCAACATGGATGGCTATTGCGTCGGCGAGCCTTGGCCGTACCGTGCCATCGTCGACAAGATCGGTTTCACCGCGAACACCACGCAGGACCTGTGGAAGGATCATCCGGAGAAGGTACTCGGCACGACCGCGGAGTTCGTGGAGAAATATCCGAACACGACGCGCGCGATGACCGCCGCCATCATCGATGCCGGCCGCTGGATCGACGCGTCGCTTTCGAACCGCCAAAAGACGGCGGAGGTCGTCGCCGACAAGTCCTACGTCAACACCGACAAGGAAGTGATCGTCGCACGCATGCTCGGGCGCTACGACAACGGCATCGGCAAGACCTGGGACGACCCGAACTACATGAAGTTCTACAACGACGGCTACGTCACCTTCCCGTTCCTGTCAGACGGCATGTGGTTCATGACCCAGCACCGGCGCTGGGGCCTGCTCAAGGAGGACGTGGACTACCTAGCGGTGGCGAGGAAGGTCAACCGCATCGACATCTACAAGGAGGCCGCGGCGGCTACCAAGACGAACCTCCCCAAGGAGCTGATGCGCAGCGCAAAGCTGATGGACGGTGTGGTCTGGGACGGCAGAGACCCGAAGAAGTACGCGGGCTCGTTCAAGATCAAGGTCGCCTGATGGGATCGCCGAACTCGAGCCGTCTATGAGCGCCCGACCCGTCATTGTGCACGCGCTGAAGCCCCAACCCGTCGAGGGCGCGGGGACCGGTCCGGCCGAGGAATCGACGCGGCTTCACCCGGCGATGAATCAGGCGAGCGCAGCGCCAGAAAAGCCGCTGTACGTCCGCACCCGGGCGCCGGAGTGGCTGCCGCGCCTCCTCGCGCCGGTCATCGGCCTGGGGCTGTTCGTCGTCTTGTGGGCAATCATCGCGAAGTCCGGCGGCCGACTGCCCGATCCCGTGTCGACCTGGCATTCGGCGGTCGAGGTTTTCAGCAACCCGTTCTACAAGAAGGGGCCGAACGACCAGGGCATCGGCTGGAACGTGCTCACTTCGCTCGGGAGGGTCGGAATCGGCTTCGGCCTGGCGGCGCTCGTCGGCATCCCCTTGGGATTCATGATCGGGCGTTTCCGCTTCCTCTCCGATATGGCGGCGCCGGTCATCAGCATCCTGAAGCCGGTGTCGCCGCTCGCCTGGCTGCCGATCGGGCTTATGGTTTTTAAGGCCGCCAACCCGGCCGCGATCTACGTCATCTTCGTCTGCAGCCTTTGGCCGATGATCGTGAACACCGCCGTCGGCGTGCGCCATATCCCGCAGGATTACCTGAACGTCGCGCGGGTGCTCAACCTGTCGGAGTGGACGGTCTTTCGCAAGATCCTGTTCCCGGCGGTGCTGCCGTACATGATCACCGGTGTGCGCCTGTCGATCGGAGTGGCGTGGCTCGTGATCGTCGCGGCAGAGATGCTCACCGGCGGCGTCGGCATCGGCTTCTGGGTGTGGGACGAATGGAACAACCTCAACGTCCAGCACATCATCATCGCGATCTTTACCGTCGGCATCGTCGGCCTCGCGCTCGAGCAGGCGATGATTCTCATCGCCCGGCGCTTCAGCTACGAGTGAGGACCATGAGCGAGCGATATCTGCAGATCGACAAGGTGCGCATGGTGTTCGACACCCGAAAGGGGCCGTTCTGCGCGCTGGAGGAAATCAGCCTCGACATCCATGCCGGCGAGTTCGTTTCGCTGATCGGGCACTCGGGCTGCGGTAAGTCGACGCTGCTCAACATCCTCGCCGGATTGCTCAGGCCGACCGGCGGCCACATCGTGCTCGCCGAGCGCGAAGTGACCGGGCCGGGCCCCGATCGCGGTGTAGTGTTCCAGAACCATTCTCTGCTGCCTTGGCTCACCTGCTTCGAGAACGTCCAGCTCGCGGTGGAGCGCGTGTTCAGAACGACGGAAAAAGAGAACGCAGTGAAGGAGCGCGTGCACCGGGCGCTCGAGCTGGTGCAGTTGGGAAATGCCCAGCACAAATATCCGCACGAGATCTCAGGCGGCATGAAGCAGCGCGTGGGAATCGCCCGCGCGCTCTCGATCGAGCCCAAGGTCCTGCTGCTCGACGAGCCTTTCGGGGCCCTGGACGCCTTGACCCGGGCGCACCTCCAGGACGAGCTGATGCGGATCGTCGCGGCCACGGGAAGCACCGTCCTTATGGTGACCCACGACGTCGACGAAGCGGTGCTCCTATCGGACCGGGTCGTGATGATGACCAACGGGCCCTCCGCGATCATCGGAGGGGTCCTCGCCATCGATCTGCCGCGGCCGCGCGAGCGCATCGCGCTCGCCGGCAACCGGCAGTACGTGGGATTGCGTGCGGAGCTGCTGGAGTTCCTGTATCGCAAGCAGATGCGCGAGGCCGCGTGAAGTAAGGGGGAAGGAAGAAGGAGGAGGACGCGAATGAGGGTGGTGGTCGTAGGGAACGGCATGGTGGGCCAGCGGTTTCTGGAGCAGCTGGTCTCCCGCATGAACGGAACTTCGCCCGAGGTCACCGTCTTTTGCGACGAGCGGCGCCCGGCCTACGATCGCGTTCAGCTGACCAGCTTCTTTTCCGGGAAATCCGCCGCCGACCTCAGCCTCGTTCCTGCCGGATTTTTCGATCGGCACGGAATTGCGCTCCGGCTCGGCGACAAGGCCGTCGCAATCGATCGCACGCGCAAGCTCGTGCGCTCGGCGCGCGGCCATGAACTGCCGTACGACAAGCTGGTGCTCGCCACGGGCTCCTACCCCTTTGTGCCGAGCCTGCCCGGGGCCGAATGGCCGGACTGCTTCGTCTACCGGGCGATCGAAGACCTGGAGGCGATTCGTACCGCCGCGGGCTGCGCGCGGGTCGGCGCCGTCATCGGTGGCGGGCTGCTTGGCCTCGAGGCCGCCAAAGCGCTGCACGACCTTGGTTTAGAGACGCATGTGGTGGAGTTTGCACCGCGTCTAATGGCCGTACAGCTCGACGACTCGGGCGGGCGGCTGCTGCGCCGTAAGATCGAAGCGCTGGGCGTTTCGGTACACGTTTCCAGGCAGACGAAGGAGATCGTCGGAGGCACCGGATGCCGCCACAAGCTGTTGTTCGCCGACGGCGCCACGCTGGAAACGGATATCACCGTGTTCTCAGCGGGTATACGCCCGCGCGATCGGCTCGGGCGGGCAGCCGGGCTTTCGATCGGGGAACGCGGCGGCATCGTGGTGAATGATCATTGCCAGACCAGCGACCCGGACATCTACGCTCTCGGCGAGTGTGCGCAGTGGAACGGCCGCATCTACGGCCTGGTCGCGCCGGGCTATCAGATGGCGGAGGTCGCCGCGCGGCACATGGTGGGCGAGGAGGGCGCGCAGTTCCTCGGCGCCGACATGAGCACCAAGCTGAAGCTCATGGGCGTGGATGTCGCATCGATAGGCGACGCGCACGGTGCGACGCTGAACGCCCTCAACTACGTCTATGCCGACGAAGTGGCGGGTGTCTACAAGAAGCTCGTGGTCTCCGGCGACCGCAAGTATCTGCTCGGCGCGATCCTGGTCGGCGACGCCGACGAATACGGCAGTCTCCTGCAGATGGCGCTGAACCCCTTGCCGTTGCCCGAGCACCCGGAAGACTTGATCCTGCCCGCGCGCGAAGGCGGCGCGAAAAAAGGCCTGGGGGTGGACCTGCTGCCTGCCTCGGCCGCCATCTGCACCTGCAACGGCGTGAGCAAGGGTGCACTTTGCGATGCGATCGAGGCTGGCTGCGCGAGTCTTGGTGCATTGAAGAAGGCGACGAAGGCCAGCACCACCTGCGGCGGCTGCGGCCCCCTGGTGAAGCAGATCCTGGACTGCGAGTTGAAGAAGCGCGGCGTCGAAGTGAAGAACCATCTGTGCGAGCACTTCGACTACTCGCGCCAGGAGTTGTTCCACCTCATACGCGTCGGCAAACTCATGAGTTTCGACGCGGTCATCGCCAAGCACGGCCGCGGCCGCGGTTGCGACATCTGCAAGCCCGCGCTCGCCTCGATTCTCGCCTCGTGCTGGAACGAGATGATCCTGAAGCCCAGGCACGCATCGCTGCAGGACACAAACGACCACTTTCTCGCCAATTTGCAAAAGAACGGGACCTACTCCATCGTGCCGCGTGTTCCCGGCGGCGAGATCACCCCGCAGAAGCTGATCGTGCTCGGCGAGGTGGCGAAGAAGTACGGCCTGTATGCCAAGATCACCGGCGCGCAGCGCATCGACCTGCTCGGTGCGCGCGTGGAGCAGCTGCCGCTCATCTGGAAGGATCTGATCGCCGCGGGCTTCGAGTCCGGCCACGCCTATGGAAAAGCGCTGCGCACCGTGAAGTCCTGCGTCGGCAGCACCTGGTGCCGGTACGGCGTGCAGGACTCGGTCACGATGGCGATCAGCATCGAGAACCGCTACCGCGGCATCCGCTCGCCGCACAAGATGAAGATGGCGGTCTCGGGCTGCACGCGCGAATGCGCCGAGGCGCAGGGCAAGGACGTCGGCATCATCGCCACCGAGAAGGGCTGGAATGTGTACGTGTGCGGCAACGGCGGCATGAAGCCGCGCCACGCGGACCTTCTCGCCACGGACCTCGACGACCGGACCCTCATCAAGTACATCGACCGCTTCCTGATGTTCTACATACGCACCGGCGACCGGCTGCAGCGCACGGCGACGTGGCTGGAGAACCTCGAAGGAGGGATCGACTACGTGCGCAAGGTCGTGTGCGAAGACTCGCTCGGCATCGGCGCGGAACTCGAAGCCGACATGCAGAAGCTGGTTGACACCTACGAGTGCGAATGGAAGAAGGCGATCAACGACCCGGAGATCATGAAGCGCTTCCGTCATTTCGTGAACAGCGACGAGCCGGACCACAACGTGGTGTTCGTCACCGAGCGCGGCCAGATCCGCCCGGCGCGCCCCGGGGAACGGGAAAAAGAACTTGAACCTGCATGAGCACAACGCGACCCGGGTGTGCCGCCTGGGGGACATCGTCCCGAGCACCGGGGTGTGCGCGCTCGTTCGCGGGCGGCAGATCGCGATCTTCCGCCTGGACGACGACAGCGTCTACGCGCTGGACAATCGCGATCCCTTCTCGGGAGCAAGCGTACTCGCGCGAGGTATCGTCGGCGATCTCAAGGGGGAGCTGGTCGTGGCATCGCCCGTCTACAAGCAGCACTTCGGCCTCGTCTCGGGTCGCTGCGTCGAGGATGCGGCGGTCCGGATTCCGGTCTACCGTGCCAGGGTCGAGGACGGCTTCGTATTCGTAGAGATCTCCGAGGTCGCGACCACCTGCTGCTATTGCGGGATCGGCTGCGGAGTCCTCGCTTCGGTTTCGGGCGACGCCATCACTTCGGTGAGAGGCGATCCGGCTCACCCCGCCAACTTCGGCCGCCTGTGCACCAAGGGCCTGTCCTTGCACAAAGCCGATCCTTCGTTCCGGGGACTGTTCCCGGAAATACACGGCCAGAGAAAAACCTGGGACGAGACCCTGAGTTTCCTTGCCGGACGCTTCGCAAAGACCATCGCGAAGCACGGTCCCGACTCGGTGGGGTTCTATGTCTCCGGCCAGTTCCTCACTGAGGACTATTACGTCTTCAACAAGCTTGCCAAAGGGGTGATCGGGACCAACAACATTGATACTAACTCGCGCCTGTGCATGGCGTCCGCGGCGGCGGGTTACAAGCAGACACTCGGCGCGGACGCGCCGCCTGCCTGCTACGAGGACGTCGATTCGGCGGAATGCGTCTTCATAGCCGGCAGCAACGCCGCCTGGGCCCATCCGGTTCTCTTCAGGAGGATCGAGCGGGCGAAGCCGGGGCACCTGATCGTCGTCGACCCGCGAAAGACCGAGACAGCGCGCTCGGCGACGCTCCACTTGCAGATCGTGCCGGGCACCGATGTCGCGCTCTTCAACGGCATGCTGCACGTCATGCTGCGGGAGGGCTGGTGCGACGAAAGCTACATCCGCCGGCACACCGAGAACTTCGAATCGGCGCGGCAGGCCGCAAGTGAAGCTTCGCTGGAGAGGACCGCGGCCGTTTGCGGCGTCCCCGAGAGGCACATCTACGAAGCGGCGAAGATCTTCGCGCGCTCGAAAGCGACCCTCTCCCTTTACTGCCAGGGCCTGAATCAGTCCTCCAGCGGAACCGCGAAGAACGCGGCCCTGATCAATCTGCACCTCGCCTCCGGGCAGATCGGCAAGCCCGGCGCCGGGCCTTTCAGCCTGACCGGCCAGCCCAATGCGATGGGCGGACGGGAAGTCGGCGGCATGGCCAATCTGCTTAGCGCGCATCGTGATCTCGGCAACGAGCAACACAGGCACGAAGTCGCGGAGTTCTGGGGAGTCGAAGAGGTTCCCTCGAAGCCGGGAAAGACAGCGGTGGAGATGTTCGAAGCGGTGCGCGCCGGCGAGATCAGGATCATCTGGATCGCCTGCACCAACCCGGCGCAGTCGCTGCCTGACCAGAAGCTCGTGCACGAGGCGCTGGAGCGCGCGGAGCTCGTTATCGTGCAGGATGCGTACCGCAACACGGAGACGACCGCGTATGCCGATGTTTTCCTGCCGGCCGCAGGCTGGGGCGAGAAGGACGGCACGATGACCAACTCCGAGCGGCGCGTCTCGCGCGTGCGCGCCGCCGTGCGCCCTCCGGGCGAAGCCCTTCCGGATTGGCGCATTGGCGTCGGATTTTCGAAAAAACTCTCTCTTCCCGGGAGGAAAAGCGATTTGTTGAGCTACGAAAAACCCGAGGATATCTTCAACGAGCATCGCGAGACCACCCGCGGGCGCGATCTAGACATCACCGGCCTTTCCTACGCGCTGCTAGACGAGCGCGGCCCGCAGCAATGGCCGTTTCCCGAGAGCGCCCGGGAAGGAAAAAAGCGCCTCTACGAGGACGGGGTGTTCCCGACCGCATCGGGGCGCGCGCGCTTCGTCCCGACGCCTTACCGGGCGGTCGCGGAGGAGGTGGATGCGCGCTACCCGCTGGGCCTCACCACCGGGCGGCTGCGCGATCAGTGGCACGCGATGAGCCGGACCGGAACGATCGCGAGCCTGTTCGCGCACGAGCCGGAGCCGCGCGTGATGATGCATCCGGAGGATCTTTCGCGGGCGCAAATCGACGACGGCGACCTCGTGCAGGTCCTCTCCCGCCGCGGTCAAATCTACCTGCAGGCCGCGGCCGACCCGGACCTGGTGCGCGGAGTCGTGTTCATTCCGATGCATTGGGGCGCGCGGTTTTTGGGGGGGGAGAGCCGGCGCGGGGTCAACGAGCTCACCCTCGGCGCCCTCGACCCCTCTTCGCACCAGCCCGAGCTCAAGCACTGCGCCGTGCGCGTGGAGTGCGCCCAGCTTCCGTGGCGCCTGGTCGCCTTCGGCAATTCGCGCGACGTTTTTTCTCTGGTGAGCCGACTCGACCCGCTGATGGGCGCAGCGCCGTATGCCGTGCGCACGCTCATCGGCCGCGACAGCCCGGGTGTGCGCTTCGCGATCGCCGCGGAAAAGGCGCCGCATGAGGAGATCCTGGAGGAAATCGACGCCGTCTTCGGCCTGGACGCTCCCGAAGTCGCCCGCTACGACGACAGCAAGCACGGGCGGCGCATCCTGCTCGAAGGCGGTACGGTGCGCGCTGTGCGCCTCTCCGGCGACACCCGCGCGGAACCCTGGCTGAAGGACCTGTGGGAGCGCGCTGCGCCGGTAGCGGAGCTGAGACGCTATCTCCTGCTGCCGGTCGGGACGCCGCCGGGGCTTCCCGCGCTGCGCGGCCGCACGGTGTGCAACTGCTTCAACGTTTCCGAGCGCGAGATCGACGCTTTTCTCGCCAGGTCGAATTCCCTCGCCGCCCTCCAGGCGAGCCTCAAGTGCGGCACGAACTGCGGTTCTTGCCTGCCGGAGGTGAGGCGTAAGGCGAGTCTCGCCAGGACATTCGAGGCGGTCGCCCCGCCGCTCACCGCGGCGAAGGTTTGATGTCCGCCGCCAGGAGGCCTTTGTACGCTCCTGGGTCCCGCGGCCCCGCCGATTGCGCGGGCCTCGGAAACATGGGCGATAATGCCGCCATGGACGCACCGCAGCAGCCCGTTTCCCCCCGCCAGCGCCTGCAGGAGCTGCTCGCGATACCGGAGGGGCAGCGAACCGAGGCCCAATGGGACGAGATCAACGAGCTTGAAATCAAGCTCGCTTCCAGCAATCGACAGCAGGCCCCGGAGCAGGGAGCCCGCGGGAACGTCCCCGCGAACTCCGGTCATCCCAGGCCCGGCGGCAACCCGCACGGCAAGAAGCGCGGCGGGTTCGACAAATCCCGGCGCCGGCGCTAGACCTTTCTGCCAGCCGGCCCCAGTCGGATAGGGAGCCGCTTTTCGATACGAACCGGCTGTTCCCATGCAAGCCATCATTTCCGTCGCGAACCTCTCGAAAACCTACGCCTCGGGTCTCCAGGCGCTCAAGAACATCAACCTGGACATCCGCCGCGGAGAGATCTTCGCGCTGCTGGGTCCCAACGGGGCGGGGAAGACGACGCTGATCGGCGTCATCTGCGGGATCGTCAATCCTAGCGAGGGCGGCATCCGGGTGGACGGTCACGACATCGTCGCCGACTACCGCGCCGCCCGCTCCATGATCGGCCTCGTACCGCAGGAACTGACCACCGATGCCTTCGAATCGGTGTGGAACACCGTGTCCTTCAGCCGCGGGCTTTTCGGCAAGCCGGCCAACCCCGCGCACATCGAAAAGGTGCTGAAGGACCTGTCCCTGTGGGCGAGGAAGGACAGCAAGGTCATGACCCTTTCGGGCGGAATGAAGCGGCGGCTGCTCATCGCCAAGGCGCTGTCGCACGAGCCGCGGATCCTGTTTCTCGACGAGCCGACCGCGGGCGTCGACGTCGAACTGAGGCGCGACATGTGGAAGCTGGTGCGCTCGCTCCAGGCCGACGGCGTGACCATCATCCTGACCACCCACTACATCGACGAGGCCGAAGAGATGGCCGAACGGATCGGGGTGATCAACAAGGGCGAGATCATCCTGGTGGAAGACAAGGCCGAGCTGATGCGCAAGCTCGGCAGGAAACAGTTGACGCTGCAGCTCGAGAAAACTCTGGAGCGCGTCCCGCCCGGGCTCTCCGCCTACAAGCTGGCGCTGGCGGGCAATGGCAGCGAATTGATCTATACCTACGATGCGCACGCCGATCGGGCCGGCATCGCGGCGCTGCTGAAGGACCTGACCGAGGCGGACATCCGGTTCAAGGACCTGCATACCACGCAAAGCTCGCTCGAGGACATCTTCGTCACCTTGGTGAGCGACAGAAAATGAGCGCCATGAACGTTTACGCGATACGCGCGATCTACAAATTCGAGATGTCGCGCACCAGACGCACGCTGATGCAGAGCATCATCGCCCCGGTGATTTCGACGGCCTTGTACTTCGTCGTCTTCGGCGCTGCGATCGGCGGGCGAATACCCGAAGTCGAGGGCGTCAGCTACGGCGCTTTCATCGTGCCGGGCCTGGTCATGCTGTCGCTGCTGACGCAGAGCATCTCCAATGCGTCCTTCGGTATCTATTTTCCGAAGTTCACGGGGACTATCTACGAGCTGCTCTCGGCGCCGGTGTCCTATCTCGAGATCGTGGTGAGCTACGTGGGGGCGGCAGCGACCAAGTCGGTCATGCTCGGCCTCATCATCCTCGCGACGGCGGCGCTGCTGGTGCCGCTCCGGGTCGAGCATCCCGTTTGGATGATGCTGTTCTTGGTGCTGA
>Ga0193699_10000187_pt1 | contig 27831 bp, 26 predicted proteins | sample L3c2metaG_FD_160095 | JGI IMG/M metagenome (GOLD analysis project Ga0193699, IMG submission 160095) | Soil microbial communities from a riparian zone of the East river system, Colorado, United States - L3c2 | ecosystem: Environmental > Terrestrial > Soil > Riparian zone | place: USA: East...
AATGGCGCTGATTGAGATGGGTCGCTTCGAAGTTGGCGTCCGCTGACCAGACAAGGGTTGGCATCGTTTCGACGATTTGACGGAGCTTGTATTCGCTCTCCCGAAGGGCTTCCTCAGCGCGCTTGCGCTCCGTCACGTCGGCGTGTGTAGCGACAACTTCGACAAGCTCTCCGCTTGCAGAGAACATCGGTTGGCTGATTGATTCGATGTGTTTGGCCGTTCCATCGGGCAGTACGATTCTGTACCCGAGCGGGCCTTGTTCCTCGACGAACGAGCGCTCACCTGCGCCACAGACGATGAACCCGTGCCTGACACCGCTAGATCAGGCCGCGCAAATGCAATAATCTCTCCACCGCGCTGGTACAAAAAATCCGTCAGGCCAGACGCGCCAACAATCGACAATACCCGGCTTTAAGTGCGCGACGAAAGCGAAGCTCCATCACATTCCAGGCACTTGTAATTAGAACCGCTAGTTGAACCTGATCGCGCTTCAAATTCTCCGGAAGCTCGAAAGGCTCCACGAAGGAATGCGCTATCGTGCGTGAAGGCGCGACGCGCAATACCCTATGCAAGAGTTGCTAATGGCCAATTGACGGTGAAGGCGCCTCTTCGGCTCTCACGCAATCGGTTGCCGGCAGTCACCCACAAACGTCAGCAGACGACGATGCATACTCCCCAAAACCTTCCCAAAAACAGGGACGGAAGGGTACCTGCCAGTCTTAAGTTATTGATTTTACTGGCGCTCCCTAGGGGACTCGAACCCCTGTTTTCGCCGTGAGAGGGCGACGTCCTGGGCCGCTAGACGAAGGGAGCTTGGCCAAGAAAGTATCAAGGCCGTTACGACTAGCCTCGATCCCGGGTCAGCGCAAGCTGAGGCTCATCAAGCCTAAAAACTGAGGTTTAGGGCGCCGGGGCAAAGCGCATGCGGCCGACCGGCTTGAGCGTATTGAGGTCGAAAGTCCGCAGCTCGAGCGCCCCGGCGATCTCGACCGTCAGCACGATGCGGCCGTCGCCGACCGCGGTCGACAGCACCTTGGCGCCGGCGGGCAGCTGCGCCACCGTGTCCGACAAAGCCGGCGCGCTTCCCCCCGACTTGAAAACACGATAGCCGATGACCCCGAGGACCACCGCGACGGCGACGAAGGTGGTCGCGGTGGCGATCATCATCAGTCGCCGCACCTGCGCCACGGCGCGGGCCGCTTCGGGTTCGAGCGGTTTTTCATCTTCATCGGACATCGGCTAGCCTTAGAGCATGACGGACAGCATCGAGACAGTGACGGTTGCCGTCGAGGAGGACGGCCGGATCGATCGCGTGCTGGCCGCGCGGATTCCTTCGTTATCGCGTTCGCGGCTGAAGGCGCTGATCCTCGACGGCCAAGTGTCTATCGCGGCGCGCACGATCCTTGATCCGTCGAGCCAGGTCAAATCCGGCGACGTCGTGCGCGTTACTCTGCCACCGGCCGAAGATGCCGAACCGCAGGGCGAAGCGATCCCGCTTGCGATCGTTTACGAGGACGACGCGCTCATCGTGATCGACAAGCCGAAGGGCTTGGTGGTGCACCCCTCCGCCGGGCACGCCACCGGTACGCTGGTCAACGCTTTGATCGCGCACTGCGGCGACAGCCTGTCGGGCATCGGCGGCGTCAAGCGGCCGGGCATCGTGCACCGGCTCGACAAGGACACCACCGGCCTCCTGGTGGTGGCGAAGAACGACAAGGCGCACCGCGCGCTGTCGAAGCAGTTCGCCGATCACGGCCGCGAAGGCCCGCTGGTGCGCGGCTATCTCGCTTTCGTCTGGGGCGCGCCGGATCGGCCGAAAGGCACCATCAATGCCCCGCTCGACCGCCATCCGCATAACCGCGAAAAACGTACCGTGCGCGAGGGCGGCCGCGAGGCCATCACGCATTGGCAGTTGCTGGAGAGCTTCCCCCGTCGTGATACCAAGCCGGTCGCCAGCCTGATCGCCTGCACCTTGGAAACCGGCCGCACCCACCAGATCCGGGTGCATCTGGCCCATATCGGCCATCCGATCCTCGGCGACGCCACCTACGGCACCGGCTTCAAGACCAAGTCGACCTTGCTGCCCGAACCCGCCCGCGACGCCTTGGCCGCGCTCGGCCGCCAGGCGCTGCACGCCTATTTGCTTGGCTTCGAACATCCCGACACGGCTGAGTTCATGGAATTCAAGTCGCCGCTGCCGGCCGACCTCGCCGCCCTCCACGTGGCGTTACGGGGCTAAAACTGCCCCTTGCGGACCGGAACCCGGCTCCCCATCTACTCTGCATCACGAACTGTCCCATACGCGCGATTCTGCCGAAAACCTGGTGTTCCAACGGGAACGCCGGGCGGTTTGCGTCGTTACCTCACCATCAAGGGGCGCAACGCGCCTCCGGCTCCGAAGAATAGATCAACCATTCCAAAGGCTTGGACACATGCGCTTGGGCATGAGCTGCGTCACGGCGACGTGACAACGAGTTCACTTTCTTTCGCTTGTGCACCGCAGTATGTTGCACAGGCGATCAAACAACACGGTCGCACAGTGCGTGCCGTCGGCTCGGGGAGCGGCGGCATCAACAGCCTGCCGGTTTCCGGGGGCAATTATTAGGAGGGCGCTACCATGGCCCGTTCAGCCGCAATGCCGGCACTTAAGGCCGAGTCCGGTCTTTCTCACTACCTCGAAGAAATTCGGCGGTTTCCGATGCTGGAACCGCAGCAAGAATACATGCTGGCCCGCAGCTGGCGCGAACACGGCGATCGCGAAGCCGCGCACCAGCTCGTCACCAGCCATCTTCGGCTCGTCGCCAAAATCGCCATGGGCTATCGCGGCTATGGGCTGCCGATCTCGGAAGTCGTGTCCGAAGGCAATGTCGGCCTGATGCAGGCGGTCAAGCGCTTCGAGCCCGAAAAGGGCTTCCGGCTCGCGACCTACGCGATGTGGTGGATCAAAGCCGCGATCCAGGAATACATCCTGCGCTCGTGGTCGCTCGTGAAGATGGGCACCACCGCCAACCAGAAGAAGCTGTTCTTCAACCTGCGCAAGGCCAAGAGCAAAATCTCCGCGCTGGAGGAAGGCGATCTTCGGCCCGACCAGGTCAAGCTGATCGCCAAGCGTCTTGGCGTCACCGAGCAGGACGTGGTCGACATGAACCGCCGCCTCGGCGGCGACGCTTCGCTCAACGCGCCGATCCGCGACGACGGCGAAGCCGGCGAATGGATGGACTGGCTGGTCGACAATTCGCCGAACCAGGAGCACATCCTGGCCGAGAACGAGCAGAGCGATAACCGCCATCAGGCGTTGATCTCGGCGCTCGGCGTCCTGAATGATCGCGAGAAGCGCATCTTCGAGGCGCGCCGTCTCGCCGACGACCCGGTCACGCTCGAGGATCTCGCGGCCGAGTTCGGCGTGTCGCGCGAACGCGTGCGCCAGATCGAGGTGCGCGCTTTCGAGAAGGTGCAGAAGGCGGTGAAGAACCAGATCGCCACCATGGAGCAGCCGGCGGAAACGCCGGCCGTGACTTCGGCTGCATCAGCGAATGCATCCGCGACGGTGCACTAAGCTCTCTTCAACATCGAGAATTGCAAATGGCCGGGGATTTCCCCGGCCATTTTCTTTGCGAGCCGCGCGCCTATACATCCGTCGCTTGAAGAAAATTTCGAGCAACCCTTTGCCGACCCTGCCAAAAATGCATGAGCTGCAAAGCGGCCTGGACTGAAAGCTCGCTATATTGCTCCTGCAAATCGTCGAACGCTGGCGAATCCGGCATGAGCGAACGCGCCGCAAGTACCGAGCATACAGTAATCCACTCCAACGTGATTGATTTGCATAGAACAATAAGGCCAAAACAGTTCGACGCATAGAAGAGCCTGTCGATTTGATCGACCGGCACTCCGCTCAGCGCGGACAGCGCGGCAATCATTTCCGCAGTTTTGTTTGAATCCGCAAACTCTAAAATCTTATTTCTGGTCAGGTCGGTATCTTGGCTGATCGCGGCGACGGCCACTTTCGCTTCTGCGTAATTTCGTGGCGTTCCAACACCCTTGCCGACCTGAGCGGAAATCTGATCCAAAACTTGTTTGATGGACTCTTTCTGCTCGGGTTTCGCGGCTTCCAACAATTTTAACCGCATCGCATCGGTCGCTTGCAGCAAAAGGCGCCGAAACATAGGGGCAGCAATATCGGATCTGGAAAAAATAGAACCCGCAAGTCTTTCGTCACCATCGGCACGCATGACGAGCTTTTCCAACGTCAATCGGGAAAAACGCGCGCCGGAATTAGTGGTAACCATATTTGCGACATCGGCGTTCCCATGGTCAACGAGGGCTTCGGTTACCCTCTCGTTGATATGCGAGCGACCCGCAATTTTGGCCAAATGCGCTTGGCTCTTGGTCTTTGCAATTTCAATGAGATCGCCGTCGCTCAACTGCGCGGAGTCTGTCAGAATCGGGCCAGAAATCTCGACGGTATCATTGCGCGCAAGACTTTGAACTGTACTGTTCGGCGCATTCGCAATCGATGCAAGCCGTGTGCTGAGTTCGACAAGCGCCCCGTCCTCGATGTTCGAGATGAGATGTCCCATGACATCGTCAAACAGCTTCGTTTCGTTTTCAGTGTATTTTGTTGCTCCGCCGACAAACAGGTCGGTGACACGCATCAAGACGTTGATGCGCGCCTTGCCGGTGCCGCCCCGCAAGGCGGACTCTATTTCATTGATGATGGAGTTTTTTGGCGCAGGACGAGACATGATTGTTTCTTCCCTCTCCCTCGTCCTCCTGGACGGCGACTATTGCCACGATCATCCCAACGCATGCTTACCCTAGGTTGAAACAGTAAAACATTCGTATCCGCCTATGCTTCCTGTGGATTGCGGCACCGCACAAAGGCAGTGGCCTCTTGGGCTCTGTCCCGCCTTGCAAGCCCTGCCCCGCCGCGCCAGATTTAAGGCTGTAACCGCGTGAGGTGTTGCGTGCCGACCCAGCGTCCGGCCGATGTCGCCAAAAGGCTTGCGCGCGCCAGCGAGCGTCGCCGGCTCGAGCGGGACAGCGCGTTCCGGCGCGTCACCTTCTCGCTGCCGCGCGCACAGGCCCGCGCCAAGGCGCGGGAATTCTTCGACGCCTTTCCGAAAGCCGCCTACATGACCGAAGTGGAAAGCTGGCGCGAATTGCCCGGCGACGTCATCGAATTCACAATGCGGCGGCTGCCGACGGCCGATTGATCTACTGCCCCTAAAAACTTATTGGCCCCAGGCTCTGAACGCCTCTTCGAAGGCGCGGGCCCCGGGCGTGCCCTTCTCGATCGCGAGGATGGCGCGCTTGCCGCTGGTGTAGACCACTGGAATGTCGAACCAGTCGCGCTCCTTCAGGAGCTGCAGGTTGCGCTGGACGTCGACGTCGACCGCCGACAGGCCGATCAGGAAATAACCGTTGGTGACTTTCACCGCGAGGCCGGCGAGCGGTGCGCCGCGCGCCTGTTCGTTCTGCTTCATCAGCACGCCCGGCACGTTGCCGATGCCGCCTTCGGCGAAATCCGCCGGCAGCGTGAACATGATCTCGATGGTGTGGCTCGCCGGTAGCGCCTTATCGGTGTTGCGGCGGAGCGACCAGGTCATGCGCAGGCGGCGCTCGGGAATTTCCACGTCGGCGCGGATCGCGAGTTCGGGCGCCAGGCCCGGTCCCGGCGACACCGTTTCGGTGCGCCACAGCGCCGAGCCGACGTAACGCTTGCCCTGCGGATCGCTCGGGTCCTCGTCGTAGAGCACGACCTTCTGCGCGACCGAGGCGGCCGGCGCATTGGCGTTGCTGGGTGAGGTGTCGCCGCCGACGCGGTCGGCGATCTTCGGGCGGCCGGCCGGCTGCGCGGTTTCCGGCGGCTTCGGCGCCGGCGTACTCGCCGTCATCGTCGAACGCAGGTTTGCCACCATCGCCATAATGGCGTTGCGCTGCCAGTAACTGGCGCCGGCGATGCCGCCGATCACCAGCAACAACAGCAGTATCTTGACGATGCGACCCCAGTCGCGCGGCGGCCGCGCATAGGCGTCGTCGTCATCGTCGACCGGCGGCGGCGGCTGCCAGCCGGGGTTCGCCGTGTCGTCATGACGGCCGCCGAGGTCATGCGCGGGATCGTCGGTGTGTTCGCGCGCGTGCGTGTCGGACAGATCGCGGGCCAGATCGAGCGGCTCGTGCGCCGGCTCGGAAACGTATGGCGTGTCGTGGGGCGCCGGTTCTAGCGGCGGCGAATAAGGCGCGAAATACGGCGCGGCCGGCGCTGGCTCGGAGTCCGGCTCCGGCGGTTCGCTGGGCGTTGATGAAGTGTGTTCGGAAGTCTGTTCGCCGGGCACCGCGTCATAGGCGGCGTGCGCGGACCGGTTGGCTTCGGCGCTGGCGTCGCCGAGGCCTTCCGCCTCGGTCACGCTGCCGCGGAAATCGCGCAGACCCTGATCGCGCAGCGACTGCCGCTCTTCCGGTTCGTGCGTCTCGGACCGCGTACGCTTCGAGACTTCCAGCTCGACCTTGCGGATCGATTCTTCCAGCGCCAGGCGCTCGCGCGTGATGTCGGTTTCCTCCAGCGGCGGATCGACGCCGCGCAACTGATTGACCAATGCGCTGCGCGCGCGCTCGTAAAGCGCACGGCGGTTCTCGCCGGTGTTGTTCTCGAGACCGCCGACGGCGCGGGCAATCAGGGGATAATAATCAGCCATTTATGCTTCAACGGTATCCTGGATTCGTGTCTTTTTTGGCGATCAGTTTCGTTGTGTGAGCATGCTCAGGTTTCAAACGGGTTGGTCATGAGAATCGTGTCCTCGCGCTCGGGACTGGTCGACAGCAAAGCCACCGGACAGCCGACCAGTTCCTCGATTCGCCGAACGTATTTTATCGCCTGCGCCGGCAATTGCGCCCAGGATCGCGCCCGCGCTGTGGGTTCTTTCCAGCCGTCAATGGTCTCATAGACGGGCTCGACCCGGGCCTGGGCCAGTTCGCCGGCCGGCAGATAGTCGATCTCGCGCCCGTCCAATTTATAGCCGGTGCAGACCTGAATCTCGTCAAAACCGTCGAGAATATCGAGCTTGGTCAGCGCCAGGCCGGAAATGCCGCTGGTCCGCACGGTCTGGCGCACCAGCACGGCGTCGAACCAGCCGCAGCGCCGCGGCCGACCGGTGACGGTGCCGAATTCGCGCCCGCGCTCGCCCAGCGTCTTGCCGACGTCGTTCTTCTGCTCGGTCGGGAACGGTCCCTCGCCGACCCGCGTGGTGTAGGCCTTGCAGATGCCGAGCACGTAGCCGATTGCGTTCGGACCCATGCCGGAGCCGGTCGCGGCCTGCGCGGCGACCGTGTTCGACGAAGTCACATACGGATAGGTGCCGTGGTCGATGTCGAGCAGCGCGCCCTGCGCGCCTTCGAACAGGATGCGCTTGCCCTCGCGGCGCTTGCCGTCGAGCAGCACCCAGACCGAGTCCATATAGGGCAGCACCTTCGGCGCCACTTCGGCGAGATATTGATAGATCGAAGCGCCGTCCAACTCGGCAAGGTTCATGCCGCGGCGTAGCGCGTTGTGATGCGTCAGCAGGCGTTCGATCTTGGCCGGCAGCGCAGGCAAGTCTGCGAGGTCCATGAAGCGGATGGCGCGACGGCCGACTTTGTCTTCGTAGGCCGGCCCAATGCCGCGCTTTGTGGTGCCGATCTTCGCCGTGCCGGACTCGCGGATGGCGTCGAGCTCCTGGTGCAGCGGCAGAATGAGGACGGCGTTCTCGGCGATGCGCAGGTTGTCCGGCGTCACCGCGACGCCCTGCTTTGCGAGCGTGGCAATTTCATTGAGCAGCGCCTGCGGGTCGATGACGACGCCGTTGCCGATCACCGACAATTTGCCGCCGCGCACGACGCCGGACGGCAGCAACGATAATTTGTAGGTCTTGCCATCGATGACCAGCGTGTGGCCGGCATTGTGGCCACCCTGGAAGCGGACGACGATGTCAGCCTGCTCGGACAACCAATCGACGATCTTGCCTTTGCCCTCGTCGCCCCACTGGGAGCCGACCACCACGACATTCGCCATAACGACTTGTTCCTGCGCCAGTTGCGGACTCTGGCGCCGGGACGTCCGGGCAGGTCCACCTTCGGATAAAGGATGCAAGCGGCGGAGGCAAGGCAAACGCGTCCCCCGGAAGGCTGCGGGGGACGGCCGCAAGGGCTTGATATTACGTTAGAAATGCAGCGGCTTGGCCGACTGCACCTGTGGCAAGGCGCGGACCTGGGCCAACACCGCATCCGGAAGTTCGCCGTCGATCTCGATCAGCGCCACGGCGCTCCCGCCGGGCGCTTCGCGGCCGACGTGGAAGGTGGCGATGTTGATGCCGGCCTCGCCCAAAGTCGACGAGAAGCGGCCGATGAAGCCCGGCTTGTCGAGGTTGGTGATGTAAACCATCGACGGCGCGAACTCCGCGTCCATGCGGATGCCCTTGATGTTGACGATGCGCGGGCGGCCGTCGGCGAAGACCGTGCCGGAGACGGAGCGGGTCTGCGTTTCCGTCACCACTGTGATGGTGATCAGGCTGTCGAAGTCGCCCGCAACCTCGCGGGTGGTTTCCTCGACCACGATGCCGCGCTCCTTGGCGACAATCGACGCTGACACGACATTGGCGTCGCCGAGCATCGGCCGCAGCAGACCGGCGAGCGCGGCCGAAGTCAGCGCCTTGGTCTTCATTTCCGCTACCGCCCCCTCGTAGGAAATCCGCACCTTGCTGATGCCGGTCTCGGTCAATTGGCCGGCGAAGGAGCCGAGCTTCTCGGCGAGCGCGATGAAGGGCTTGAGCTTGGGCGCTTCCTCGGCGGTGATCGACGGGAAGTTGACGGCGTTGGAGATCGCGCCGCGCAAAAGGTATTCCGACATCTGCTCGGCGACCTGCAGCGCGACGTTTTCCTGCGCTTCGGTCGTCGCAGCGCCAAGATGTGGCGTCGACACCACGTTGGGATGACCGAACAGCACGTTCTCGGTCGCGGGCTCGGTGACAAAGACGTCGAAAGCGGCGCCGGCGACCTTGTTGGTGTCGAGCGCGGCGCGCAGCGCCCCTTCGTCGACCAGGCCGCCGCGCGCGCAATTGATGATGCGCACCGAGGGCTTCATCTTGGCGAGGGCCGCGGCATCGATGATGTTCTTGGTCTTTTCGGTGAGCGGCGTGTGCAGCGTGATGAAGTCGGCGCGCTTGAACAGGTCGTCGAGCTCGACCTTCTCGACGCCGAGATCGACGGCGCGCTCCGGCGACAAGAAGGGATCAAACGCGATCACCTTCATGCGCAAGCCGATCGCGCGGTCGGCGACGATCGAGCCGATATTGCCGCAGCCAATGATGCCCAGCGTCTTGCCGGTGATCTCGACGCCCATGAACTTGTTCTTTTCCCACTTGCCGGCCTGCGTCGAACGGTCGGCCTCGGGGATCTGGCGCGCCAGCGCCAGCATCAGCGAAATGGCGTGCTCGGCCGTCGTAATGGAATTACCAAAGGGCGTGTTCATGACGATGATGCCGCGCGCGGTCGCCGCCGGAATATCGACATTGTCGACGCCGATGCCGGCGCGGCCGATGACTTTGAGATTTTTCGCATTGGCGAGAATCTTCGGCGTCACTTTGGTCGCCGAGCGGATCGCAAGGCCGTCGTAATTGCCGATGATCTCGGCGAGCTTGTCTTTGTCCTTGCCGAGATTGGGCTGGAAATCGACCTCGATGCCGCGATCCTTGAATATCTGGACGGCGGCGGGCGACAGAGCGTCGGAGATGAGAACGCGAGGGGCGGCCATGATGGTGTTCCGGATAATTTGAGAATGAATTTGCTGAGAAGCGTCCCGCTTGCGCGGGGCGCGAATAGCGCCTGTTACGCCGCCTTCGGCAGCGCGGCTTTGGCTTCCGCGAAGGCCCAGTCGAGCCAGGGCGTCAGCGCCTCGATATCGTGCGTGTCGACGGTGGCGCCGCACCAGATGCGCAGGCCCGGCGGCGCATCGCGGTAATAGGCGATGTCGTAGGCGACGCCTTCCTTCTCCAGCAGACCCGCGAGGGTCTTGGCGAAGGCCGCCTGATCGTCACCCGACAGCCGCGTCACCGCGGGGTCCGACACGACGAGACACACCGACGTATTCGAACGCTCCTTGGCGCTCTTGGCGAGGTGGCCGATCCACGGCGTCACCGCGACCCAATCGGCGATCGCCTTGGCGTTGGCGTCGGAGCGCGCAACCGTGGCGTTAAGCCCGCCGATCGATTTCGCCCAGGACAACGTGTCGAGATAATCCTCGACGCACAGCATCGACGGCGTGTTGATGGTCTCGCCGGTGAAGATGCCTTCGTTGAGCTTGCCGCCTTTGGTCATGCGGAAGATCTTCGGCAGCGGCCATGAAGGCTTGTAGCTCTCGAGACGCGCCACGGCGCGCGGCGACAGAATGAGCATACCGTGCGCGCCCTCGCCGCCCAGCGCCTTCTGCCAGGAGAAGGTGACGACATCGAGCTTGGCGAAGTCGAGCCGTTGCGCGAAAGCCGCCGAGGTGGCGTCGCAAATGGTCAGGCCTTCGCGATCGGCTGCGATCCAGTCGCCGTTCGGCACGCGCACGCCGGAAGTTGTTCCATTCCAGGTGAAGACCACGTCGGTCTTGAAATCGACCTTGGAAAGATTGGGCAATTCGCCGTACGGCGCTTTCAGCACCGTGACGTCTTTCAGCTTGAGCTGCTTTTCGACATCGGTAACCCAGCCTTCGCCGAAGGATTCCCAGGTCAGCATGGTCACGGGCCGCGCGCCGAGCAGCGACCACAGCGCCATTTCGACGGCGCCGGTGTCAGAGGCCGGCACGATGCCGATGCGATAATCGGCGGGAACGCCGAGGACTTCACGGGTCAGATCGATGGCGCGCTTGAGCTTCGCCTTGCCGATCTTGGATCGGTGCGAGCGTGCCAGAACTGCGTCGGTGAGGGCTTGAAGGCTCCAGCCGGGGCGCTTGGCGCAGGGGCCGGACGAAAAGTGCGGTATTGCCGGCCGCACGCCGGGCTTCGTCGCTGTCATAGTCTATCCTTCCAGATAGAAAGCCTCCCGTTGGGGGGAGGTGTCCCACTGGCGGGGATATGCCTGTTGGCGGCCGCGGTCAACTCTGGCGACGGTGGAAAAAGGGATGAGACGGCGGCCTCGCGGCTTGCCGGTGCAAAAAACGCCCAGGCCGGTGAATTCAAAGCGCCCCTTCGCTATAACGACTCCATGGACGATTACCTCATCGTCGGCTCCGGTCTGACGGGAGCCGTGATCGCGCGGGCGCTCAGCGATGCGGGACATTCCGTGCTGGTCGCCGAGCGACGATCGCATGCCGGCGGCAATGTCCACGAGCAGACACACGCCAGCGGCATTCCGTTCCACACGTATGGTCCGCATTACTTTCGCACCAACAGCGAGAAGCTGTGGGACTACGTGCATCGCTTCGCAAAATTCCGGCCGTTCGAGGCTGTGCTGAAATCGTGGGTCGATGGCCGCTACGAGAACTGGCCGATCGCTGGAAGCTATATCCGTCGCACCGCGAACGGCTGGACGCCCTCGCCCACCGCCACGCCGCAAAACTTCGAGGAAGCCTCGCTAGCGATGATGCCGCGCGTCGTCTACGAGAAATTCGTCAAGGGCTATAGCGAGAAACAATGGGGCGTGCCGGCGACCGCGCTGTCGGCCAACCTCGCCAAACGCTTCGACGTGCGCGAAGACGACGAACCGCGGCTGATGCGGCACAAGTTTCAGGGATTGCCGGAGAATGGCTACAGCGCCTTCATGGCCAAGATGCTGGACGGCATCCGCATCATCGTCGGTTGCGATTATCTTAAGCACCGAAGCGAATTCGCCGCGCGCCATATCGTCTTCACAGGACCTATCGACGAATATTTCGGTTTTGAACGCGGCAGACTGAAATATCGCGGCCAGCGCCGTGAGCACCAGTTCCTGCCCGACGCCGAATGGCATCAGCCCTGCATTCAGGTCAATAATCCGGACGCCGCCAACGGCCCGCACATCCGCACCGTCGAGTGGAAGCATCTGCTGCCGCCCGAGCAGCGCGACGGCATCAGCGGCACATTGCTGACGCGCGAAGTTACGGTGACGCCGGACGATCCCAATGAATACGAGTACCCCTTCCCCGACGACGCCAACGCCAAACTCTATGGCGCCTACGCCGAGCAGGCGCGGTCGATTCCCAATCTGTTGATCTGCGGACGGCTCGGCGAATATTGCTATTACGACATGGATCAGGCCATCGGCCGTGCCCAGGTACTGGCGCAGCGGCTGATCGACGAGGCCGCGCGATGATCAGGCCGTTCGACGGGTTTGCGATAAAAAAGACCGACAGCCTGATCGTCGAAGATTTCGGCGGCTACGAGACGAGAAATGAATCCACGATAAGGCTGATCAGGACTGCAATCGAACGGCATCATGTCGGCTACTTCGATTGGATTCTGGTGAACACCGGCGACGAGACGATAGCCGGCAAAACGCCAAACCACCCCTTGTTCTCTTACTGCACCGACTCAGACAACTTCGATTTTTGCTGTCCGGACTTCGCCTTCGATCATTGGCGGCAAACCGGCCTCGACGACTACGAAGAAACGCGCTTGAAAATAAGCGCGCTCGACGATCCGCCTTTGACGGACAAGCTGGGATGGCGCGGCGCGAATACCCACCCGTCGCGGGTCAATCTTATCGACAACTTCAAATCGCCGGCGCTCGATCTTGAGTGGGTTCATTGGAATCGCCAGAACCCCGACAAACTCACGGCGAGCAATTTCTTGTCATTCGAGGATCAGATCAGGAAATTTCGATATCTGATCGATGTCGAAGGCAAAGGCTACTCGGCGCGGCTCAAGCTGTTGCTGGCGTCGCCGCGTGTCGTGTTTGTCCAAGATCGGCTGTACAAAGACTTGTGCTTCGAGACCATGAAGCCTTGGGAGCATTTCGTGCCCGTGAAACGCGATTTTTCCAACCTGACGCTCATGCTTTTTTATGTTTCGCAACATCCGGAACTTGAGGAAAGCATCAAGAAAAACGCCCGTGCATACTCGTTGGAGTATTTGTCGAGGGACGCGGCGATCAAGAAGTGGGCGGAATTGCTGTCGAGACACGCCGGGCCGTCACATCGCAAGCTAGAACCTATTTTCGCCTCGCCGTGAGGCTCACGCCAACCGCTGCGGGCCGACGATCTTCGGCACTTCGAGCACGCGCAGATTCGGCCGCTCCATCCGCAATTGATAGAGATAGAGCGTGAAAATGCGCTCGGACAGGAAGCCGTAGATCCTCGACTGGTAGGCGTCGGCGTGCGGCTTCACCAGATGGGCGAATTCCTGAATGGTCTCGTGCCAGAACGCCATGTAGGCGTCGAACTCTTCCGCGCGCATCACGTACATGTTGCAGCCGTAGAAGGCCTGAATATCGACGTCGAGGAAGCTCTGCCGGTTGCGGAAGTAGGAATGTTTCGAGAGCACCTGCATCAGCGTGCCCCAGTCTTCCGGAACGTGCAGGCTCTTGTACTGCGCGGCGACCGAAAACTTCCACGGGCGCACCGTGATGATGTCGTAGCGCCCGATCGTGTCGCGGATCGCGTCGAGATCGGCTGCGTCGTGCGCCTGCGCCGCGTCCGTGTAGATCTTGAAGCCGGTGGCGTCGGCGCCGAGATCGTTGACGTGCGGATCGGCGAGATACGTGCGGCGGATCTGCTGAAATATCGGGTGAACCGACGCCGACGGCATCTGATCGAAGAACAGCCAGCGCCGGTAGTGCTGAAAGCCGACATAATCGCTGTTCGCCAGCGCGTTCTTCCACACCCAATATTGGCCGCGCATCTCGCAGTAGCTGCCTTCCTGCGAAATATTGTCGCCGCTCTCGTCCGACAACAACGCGGGATGCGCGCCGATTCTGTGGCCCAGCACCATCGGTCTGTACAAAGCGTTGGCGACAAAAGTGTCGGGAACGTAGTGATACAGCGTGTAGATGTCGGCGCGCATGTCAGCCTGCCGCCAGCGGCTGCGCGATCATGGCCTTTTCCGCCTCGGTGAGATAATCGCCGTTGCGATAAAGCAACTGCCGCTCAATGTAGCGCAGGCGCAGTTGCGACCAATTGGCCAGATGGATGACGCCGACGTCGCGCAACGGCAGCAGCATGTTGGTGACGACGCGGCCGTCCGCCAGCCGCATTACGCCGGCGCCGTTGCAGTGAAAATTATAAAGCGGATCCAGCCGGATGAACTGTTGGGTGCGGAAGATCACGATGTTCATCGCGATCAGTTCGGCCATATGCACGGCCTTGGGCTGGCGCACGGCGATGAGCGGATAGACGCGCGTCACCTCCTCGCCCCACGCCGCCCAGACCGGGCTCGAGCGCCGCATGCCGAACACCGCGCTGCTATAATGCAGCGTCCCGGCGATCTGCCGCGCCACGTCGGGCTCGCAGCAGCTGTCGTACCAGACGCGCTGCATGGCGATGAGCGCCTCGATGTCGGTATAGAGCCTCGCGTTGTAGTGCGAGGTGCCGGGCGCCAGCGTCACCGCATGCGGCGCGGCATTGGCGCCGGCGCGCAAATTGTGAACGACTTCGCCGTTCTGCAGCCACAGATCGCAATCGAGCCAGATGATGTGTTCGAAGCCGGGCAGCATCTGCGGCAGCCATGGCCGCATCGCCATGGCGCGCTGCGCCGGCGTGATCACGTCCAAAACGGCTTGCGGCAGCGGCGCCGGATCGAACGGCGTGACCATGACGCCGCGCTCTTGCATCCAGAGCAGCGCCTCGGCGTCGCAGCCGATGTCGATCAGCACCACTTTGGTGTCGGCGTTGGGATAGCCGGCGTCGGCCAGCGACAGCACAAGGCCACGCGCCAGGAAAAAATAGGCTTGGTCGCAGGAGAATACGATGGCGGTGTTGGCGGCGGCGCTTTGCATCGTCATCGGCGCCTGGTCTGGAATGAACGTTTGCTCAGAAGCGCATGCCGACGCCGACGCGTCCCGTGTTCAAGCCGGCGCGGATGCCGGAGATCGCTGCGAAGCCGACATACTCCCATTCGCCGCGCAGAAATATGTTCGGGGTTATGGCGACATCCATGCCCAGTCCGACGACAAAGCCGGCGGTTATAGCGCCGTTCTTGCTGCTTGATTGAGTGTCCAAGGTATCGAAGGGCATTACGGTGCTGCCCGGCAGAGGCGTTCCGACGTCATGCACTGTCGCGGTGGTCGCATAGTTGAAGCGGCCGACCGCTGCGCCGAGGACGGCATAAGGCAGGAACTGTCCATAGGCATAGCCGGCGCGCGCGCGCACCGTCGCATAGTCGATCAGCTTGAGCGACGACTGCGCCGTTATCGTCAGGGCTTGGTTGACAAGTGACGACGTGGTTACCTGGCGGGCGATGGTATCGCTCGCGGATGCTTCCAGGGTCGAAGGCTTGATGTAGCTGACGTCGAACCCGAGAACGAGTTCGCTCCACTGCATGTTGTAGCCGATGAAGGCGCCGTATTGCCGTCCATTCGTGGTGTTGGACGGCAGCGTCGTCCAGCTCGACGGCTGGAATTCGTTTTGCACTGTCGTGTTGCGCAGGCTGTAGGCGATCAGTTGGCTGGAGCTATTGCCGAAATCCGTGCCCATGTTCGACAGGCCCATGGTGACGCCGAAGTGAATGCCGTCCCAACGCACCGGGCCGCTGCTCGTGTAGGAGCCGCGCAAAGTATCGTCGAGCCAGTCAGCGGCCCTCGCCTGCCCGGCGGCCGATGCCGCTAACAAGATGGCCACGGCGCAAGTCGACAGCATCCGGCGGCGCAGGCGCGGCGCTGGGCGTAAGCCGTGGGCGGCCGCGCTAACGGACGGGCAAATCATCGAAGCTCCAACGCAGACCGACACGCACTTGATGCGAGGCGATGTTCTTGAATGTCATGTAGCCGGAGGGATCGGTCGCGCTCTTCGTGTCGCCGAGATTGAGGTAGCGGTAGCCGACATCGGCGACGACGTTGGGCGATATAGAGTAACCGATGCCGGCCATGGCGGCCCAGGCAAAATTCCATTGCGAGTTCGACGCGCCGGCGGTGAAAGGCGGCGTGGCCGTGCTCTGGAAATCCGAAACCCGCACGCGCGCGGCGCCAACGCCGGCGCCGATATAGGGGCTGACGCGATACCAGGAGCCAAGATCGAGATAGCCGTTGAGCAGCACGCTCCAGGCCGACATTTTGGCGGTGACGTCGTTGGGCGCGGCGACTGTGCCCTGGTATTTCATGTCCGAGAGATAGTCGGCGGTCAGATCGGTGCGAATCCAGTCGCGCTTGATGCCGACGCCGAGGCCGCCGGTCACGGCGCCGCCGAGACTGTTGGTCGAAGGATCGGCAAAGCCGGTAGCGGATTGCGCGCCGTTGAGGCGGCCCCAGCCGTAGCCGAGATCGCCGCGCACGTACCAGCCGGAATTGAGGTTGAAGGATCGGACCAGCGGGATCGGCAACGGCTCGGGCGGATAGCCTCTGGGCATATCGGCGGCCATTGCGGTCGTGATCTGCGCCGCCAAAACACAGCCCGCGGCGAGTGCCTTCAACCAACTCATCGCCACAATCCCCTTGCCGAATGCCGCCGGCTGCATTGCCGGCGCCCGGCGCACAATTCGCCGATCAAAACGATGACCCAGAGAGATTAAGGCTGGCTTAACCATGAATTTTCACCATACCGGCCGGCCGTTAAGCGTCAGCCCTCGCGTGTTACGCCCTCGCCTCAGCCTTTGCTGCGCAGCGGCGGCTGCAGGTAGACCGGCGGCGGCGCATATTGCTGCGGCGGCGCGTAGACATAGTTGGGCTGCGACGGTGCGGCCTCGCAGCAGGTCCAGCGCAGTCCGATCATGATGTCGTGCGATTCGAGCTTCTTGAACTGGAAGTCGTTGCAGCCTGTGGCGCCGAAGCAATCGACGGTTTCTTTCGCTGTGCCGTAGTTCAGGTAGCGGTAGGTTAGATCGATATTGAAATTCTTGGTGACCTTGTAACCGACGCCTGCGTAAAGCGCCCAGGCGAGGTTCCAATTGCTAGTGTTGCGTCCGAGGCCGAACGCGCTGCCATCGGCGCCAAACGCCGCAACGTTTGGAGTGATGTCAGTGAAGTTGGTGACCATGTTGTAGGCGCCGCCGATGCCGACACCGACGAAGGGCGTAAAGCAATTCCATGTGCCGAGATCGACGAAAGCGTTGGCGAGAAATACCCAGGATTTCAGGTCGCCTTGGTATTGATCGACGGCAACCGGTCCCGAGCCGCCAGGCTGAGAATAGATAAGAGCATCGATGCGCGCCTTGGAGCGATATTCGGCGGAGAAATCGAAGCGCAACCAGTTATTCCAATTGTAGCCGACTGCACCACCGAGGAAGACGCTGTCGCCGATCGAATTAGATGCGATGAAGGTGTCGGCGGGCAATGGTGAGACATCAAGAGTGCTCTTCGCGGTCATGCCAACGCCGACGAAGCCGCGCAGATACCAGTTATCGATGGCGGCGCAGCATTCGGTTTGCGGCGGCTGGTAGATCGGCTGCGGCGGCGGCGGTTGAGAATAATCGGCGGCGCGTGCCGCGCTCGTCGCGAGCGCGGCGGCCAGGGCTAAGGTCGATACTGTGAGGCGCGCTACTAACATGCCTTCGTCCTCTGTCCTATTCGCCGCCTTGCGAAAGCTGCAGCGAAAGATGAGGGACGATGGCAGCAAATCCTTAAGTGGTGCTTAACCTTGTTTTTTAACCACATCGCTTAACGAAATCGCCTGGCGCACAGGCAAACTCAAGCGCGCACAGGCGTGCGCACGACCGAATTCAGATTTTAAGAAATCGTTTACCGATAAGGCAGGCGGGCTTAGCCCTGCTGCACCTTGTTCGCCCAGTCGTAACTGACGAGCCGTTCGGCCAGCGTGATCAAGGCTGCGCGTCCCGCAGAGTCTTCGATGGCAAGGAAGGCCTGCATCAGCCGCATCGCTTCCTTCATGCGCGGATCGTCGGGACTGCCGGCCGCGATCAAGCCGCCCGCGCCCACGTTACTGGCAGCGCTCGTGGCCGCGGTCGCATGCACTTTATCCCCACTCGCTGCTGCCTTCGGCAGCATTGGCACGACATTTAGGCCGGGCTCGCGGGTATTTTTCATAATGGCTTTCACTTCTGAGAAAATACGACTTCGTTCAGTTAAACAGGGTTGTGGCGCTACGAAGGCCGACGCGCGACAATCCAGCGTTGAGAATCGCCCGCCATCACTCGAATGTCATTAACGGCGTTATCGCGTTTTGTTAGTTTGTATCTCATAATGTTTCGATGGAATTACGCCACCTTCGCTACTTCATCGCCGTCGCCGAGGAAATGCACTTCGGACGCGCCGCGGCGCGGCTGAATATCGCGGCACCGACGCTCAGCCACCAGATCAGCGCGCTGGAAACGATGCTCGGCGCCAAACTGTTCACCCGCCGGACCAAAAGCGCGGTCGGCCTGACGCATTCCGGCAAACGCTTTCTGGTCGAGGCGCAGGAGACGATCAAGCAGGCGACCCACGCCGAGCTGGTGGGGCGGCGCGCCGGCCGCGGCGACGCCGGCTCGATCTCGATCGGTTACGTGCTGTCGGCCGGCTTCAGCGGAATGCTGCCGACATCTCTCGCGCGCTTCCGGGAAAAACATCCGGACGTGACATTTCAACTCGCGCGCGTCCAGACCGTCGAACAGTTCAAGGCGCTCAGCGACGGCTCGCTGGATGTCGGCTTCACGCGCACGCCGCACCGTTATCCAAGCGGGTTGACCGGTTTCATCATCGAACGGCAGAAGTTTTGCCTCGCGCTGCCGGAGAAGCACCCCCTCGTCGCGCAAAAGCGCATCACGCCGGCGATGCTGGTCAACGAAGACTTCGTGGCCGCGTCGCTGGAAATGGAGCTCGGCTTCTGGGCGAATCTTTCTTCGGTCGCGCCGCCCGGCGTTACGCTGCGCATCGTGGCGCGGGCGCCGGACGTCTTCACGGTGATCACGCTGGTGGCCGCTGGCTTCGGCATCGGCGTGCTGTCGGAATCGCTGAAACGCATCAGCATGCCGGGCGTGGTGTTCCGCGAAATCGACGGCGCGTCGCGAACCTCCGACCACGTCGCGGCCTTTCGCAAAAACGAAAGCGCGCCGGTGGTGAAAGCCTTCATCAATTTCCTACGCGCCGGCGTGCGCGCCAACTGACGAGAGTTGGCGGCCGAACATGGCGAAAATTTCGCGCCAGTCGAGTGCGGTCGCCGCGGCGGCGTGGATATCGCGGTCCGGCAGCGCGTAGCCGTGATCGGCGCCGGCATGCAGATTGCTGCGATAGACGACATGGGGGTTGGCCGCGAAGGCGCGATCGATCGCGGCGAGAATCTCGGGCGTGGCGAACCGGTCGCGCTCGCCATAGCCGCCATACATTTCACCGCGCATGCGGCCGGCCAGAAGGTGCGGCGAGTCCGGCGCGTCGGTGACGAGATGCGTGCCGTGCAGGCTGGCATTGGCGCGGAAGCGCTCGGGGAATTCCTCACCGGCATAAAACGCCGCCCGGCCGCCCATGCAGAACCCGACCGACCCGGCCGGCCCCGGAGCGACCGCTTCGCCGCGGCAGAATTCAAGCACGGCGGCGATATCGATGCGGGTGCGCGGCCGATCGACCTTGGCCGATTGCAAACGCATTTCCTCGCGCATCTCCGGCGGCAAATCGACGACCGACATCATCTTGCCGTCGGCCGTGCGTTTCTCGTAGCGGACCTTGCCGACGCGGTAGAACAGATTGGGCACCACGCAATAGTAGCCCCGCGCCGCGACATCGCGCGCAAGCCCGAATAACTCCTCGCGCAGCCCCCACACATCCATGAACATGACGACCAGCGGGAGCAGGCCGCCGCTGTCCGGATGAGCGGCGTAGCCGTCCATCGCGCCGTCTGGGGTGGGGATGATGAGCTCTTTTCCGACCACGTGCGGCCAAACCTTATTGTCACAAGCCTAATTGTCGGGGACGCCGATCTTGGCGTTCTGGATGATTTTTCCCCATTTGGCGCGATCCTGCACGATCTTTTCGGTCAGTTTGGCCGGCGCGCCGCCCATGATCTGGAAGCCGGTTTCGCTGAAGTGTCTTCTGGTTTCCGGTTTGCGCAAGAAGGCTACGATCGCGTCATTCAGCTTGGCGACGATCTCGCGCGACACATTGGCGGGAGCGAAGATGGCCTCCCAGGTGCCGCCGACCAGATCGAAGCCGCTCTCCGTCATCGTCGGCACGTCGGGCAGAAAATCGACCCGCTGTGCGCAGGTCACCGCCAGGATCGTGCCCTCTTTGGTAGCCGGGTTATAGGCGGGAAATCCGGCATCGATGGCGCCGCCGAGCAGGTCCATCATCATCGGGTTGGTGCCGCGGTACGATATGGACGCGATATCGAGGCCAGCCTCGGCAGCAAATAACAAGGTGGCCAGGTGTCCCAGCGTGCCGGGACCGGAATGGCCGACGCTGATCTTGCCGCCATGCGCATTGGCGTAGGCGACAAGTTCCTTGACCGACTTCAGGCCGAGCTTCGGGTTGGCGACCAGGACGTTCGGCGCTTCGCCGAGCAGAATGATCGGCGCAAATTCCTTGTCGAGATCGAAGGTGACCGCCTTGTCCATCAGCGGGCGCAACACGGCGGGCCCGACCGCGGTCATCAGCAAGGTGTAACCGTCGTGCGGCGCTTTCGCGACGTAGTTGCTCGCCAGCACACCGCCGCCGCCTTGCCGGGTTTCGACCAGGACCGGCTGGCCTAGTGTCGCCGACAGTTCATTGGCAACCGAGCGAGCAACGAAATCGATCATGGAGCCCGGCGCAAAACCAAGCACGATCGTGATCGGCCGGTTGGGCCAGTCCTGCGCCGCCGCGCCGCGTGACCAGCCCGTCAATGCCAGCAGGACAACCAGGATCGAAAGTGCGCCGGTCAAACGACGCCGGCTGGGCTGCTCACGCATCGCGACGTCTCCCACGAACTTAAAGCGCCGGAATGCCATACTCGTTCAGGTGGTGGCAACAGGCAATACTCGCAGAGAGAAAACGAGCAAATGACGCACGTATTTATGTTGCAGCGGCGCGTGACGCCTCAGTCTTTGCTGCCGTCGTCCAGCTTGCCGATGTGATGTTGCGCATAGAGCTGGACGCCGAGCTTGTCGACCAGGTCGAGCTGGGTCTCGAGGAAGTCGATGTGGTGTTCTTCATCCTTCATCAGGTCTTCAAACAGATCGCGCGAGACGTAATCCTTCACCGCGGCGCAATGGGTCGCCGCTTCCTGATAGAGCGCGCGGGCGCCAACTTCGGCGGCGAGATCGCAATCGAGAATCTCTTTGACGTTCTGCCCAATATGCAACGGATCCAGCACCTGCAGGTTCGGGAAGCCGTCGAGGAAGATGATGCGGTCGATGAACTTGTCGGCGTGGACCATTTCCTCGATCGATTCCTTACGCCACTGCTTGGCGAGATCGAGATAGCCCCAATTGTGCAGCATCCGGTAATGGAGCCAATACTGACTGACCGCGGTGAGTTCGCTGCGAAGACCCTTGTTGAGATACTCAATAACCTTGGCATCACCCTTCATGGCGCGAATCCTTCTAGCAAATGGAAAAGACGCGACCCGATGTCGCCGGCTGATCGGCCAGATTCGAACCTTGCCAATGTTGCGGCGATGCGGTCAACGGTGCGTGGGAAATTCAGTCGTGTGCGTGGTGCTTGGTTGCGCAGGAGCCGCAGCCGACCGGGCAACCCGCGCCGGCCAGGGCTTCGTCCATGATCTTGCGGATCGAACGCGCGCAGTGACCGCATTGGGCGCTGCAGCCGAGACAGCCATAGACCTGGCCGGTAGTGCGGGGCGCTGCGCTTTGCACGGCGCCACGCACGTCGTGGTCGGTCAATACGTTGCAGGAACAGACGATCATCAGGCCACCGGCGTGCGCGTCCCCTATGGAGCGCAGATTACCGATTTCGGTACCGGCTTGGTCGATCGAAGTCAAAGAAAAACTCTCTTTAGAATTATTGTAAACTATTGATCGGACTAGACTTTTTGCGTCACGGGTGGCGACCTTGTGCGTCACCAAGCGTGAGGCCAAGGCATGACGCAAAACCCGGCCAATCGGAGCAATTTCGCGCAAGTGGCGGCGCTGAAAGCGGGGCTACAACGCCAGCAAGCTGCTCGACTACGAGCAATTCAGTCCAGACCGTCAAGGCTTGAGGAAAGGACTCCCGAATGGTTCGTGAAACCCTTCATTCGACGGCCCGGATCGCCAGCCATCCGATCCATCCGATCCTCGTGCCTTTCCCGATCGTCTGCTTCGTCGGCACGCTTCTGTCCGATGTAACCTATTGGTGGACCGCGGACATGATGTGGGCCGACTTTTCGGCATGGGCGCTGACCGTCGGCGTCATCATGGGTTGGCTCGCCGCGCTCGCCGGGTTGGTCGATTTCCTGGGTAACCGGCTGATCCGCGAACAGGCGCCGGCATGGCCGCATGCGATCGGCAATATCGTGGCGCTGGTCCTGGCGACGCTCAACATGCTGGTGCACACGCGCGACGCCTGGACCTCGGTGGTTCCCTGGGGCCTGACTCTATCGGCGCTCGTCGTACTGATCCTTCTGTTCACCGGCTGGATGGGCTGGTCCTTGGTCTACCGCCACCGCGTGGGAGTTGTCGCTCATGACTAATGCGCTTGCCGGAAAACGCGTGCGCGCGGCTTTGGCCTGCGCCACGGCGGTCACCCTTGCGTCCTGCGGCGAGGAGCCGCCGTTCGATGTCGAAAGTCAGATCGGGCCAAATCCGAACCTGCCCCCGCTTCAGCAATATCTGTTCCCGCCGATGCGTCTTGCGCCGGTCGTCGGTTGGAAGGCGGGCGAAAAGCCCACCGTCGCCGACGGTCTAAAGATTGAGGCGCTGGCGACCGGCCTCCAGCATCCGCGCTCGGTCTATGTTCTCCCCAACGGCGACGTCTTGGTGGTCCAATCCCGACAGCCCTGGCGCAATCCGGTCCACCGCCCGAAGGACCTGGTCATGGGCTGGGTCGAGTCCTGGGTCACGTCGGGCGGCGACACCGGGCCGAGCAATCGCATCACGCTGGTCCGCGGCGCCGGCAGCGACGGCAAGCCTGCGACGCAAAGCGTCTTCCTCGATCATCTCAGTTCGCCGTTCGGCGTGGCCCTGGTCGGCAACGACCTCTATGTCGCCAACACCGATGCGATTGTTCGCTATCCCTACACGACGGGCGATACGACGATTACCGCGCCCGGCACCGTGCTGACGCCGCTTCCCGGCGGCCCCATCGACCACCACTGGACCAAGAGCCTGGTCGCGAACCGGGATGGGTCGCTTCTTTACGTGGGCGTCGGTTCCAACAGCAACATCACCGAAAACGGCATGGGGGCAGAGATGAACCGCGCGGCCATCTGGGAGGTCGAGCGAGCAACCGGCCGCTGGCGCATCTTCGCGAGCGGCCTGCGCAACCCCAACGGCTTGACCTTCGAGCCGGAAAGCGGCGCCCTGTGGACCGTCGTCAACGAACGCGACGAACTCGGCCCCAACCTCGTGCCCGACTATATGACCTCGGTGAAGGACGGCGGCTTCTACGGCTGGCCCTACAGCTATTTCGGACAGCATCTCGACCCGCGCGTCCAGCCGCAGCGTCCGGATCTGGTCGAGAAGGCGATCGTTCCCGATTACGCGCTGAGTTCCCATGTCGCCCCTCTGGGGCTCGCCTTCAACACGGGGAACAACTTTCCCCAGAAATACCGGGGCGGTGCCTTCGTCGGCGAACATGGCAGCTGGGATCGCTACCAGTTCAACGGCTACAAGGTCGTCTTCGTGCCGTTCAGCGGCGGCCGTCCGAACGGCAAGGCCGAGGATGTCGTCACCGGATTCCTCAATGCCAACGGTGAAGCGCGCGGCCGGCCAGTCGGGGTGGCAATCGACAAGACTGGCGCCCTCCTGATCGCCGATGACGTCGGGAACACCGTCTGGCGCGTAACATCCGCGGGCCAGTGAGGCGGGGCCCGCTTTCTGCTCAAGGCGGTCGCTGCTCCGGTCGTGTCCGACCATGACCGCTTGCGCGGGAATGAGCGGACGATAAGACTCGGCGCCATGGCGCATCGCCTTAAACGAATTGCGCGAGGCCGTGGCCGACGGACCAGTTCTCTTTCGCCGACTCGAGAATATTCACGAACACGTCCTCGGGACGGATGCCGGGATTTTCGCCGAGCAACTCGGCAATCCGGCGGAACAGCGCTTTCTTCTGGTCGGTGGTGCGCGTGTCGAACACCGTGATCTGGATGTACACGACATCGGCGCCCCGGACGACGCCGTACGCATTGCCGGTGCGGAAGTTCGCAGCGTCATGCTCCGTCATGGTCATGAACTGGTCGTCTTCGGGCACGTTCAACGCATCGCGCATCGCGCGATAAAGGCCGTCGAAGATCGCCTGCCGGTAGGCTTCCGGCTTTCCGGCGCGCAGGGAGATGTGAAGGAGCGGCATCGCGGGCCCTTTCCAGCGTGTCCGTCATCGGCGTTCGAGCGCAAGCAATCGGAGGCGCCTGATTTCGCGCTCAAGAAAGCAAGACGATGACGATGGTGTACCGATCTATGGGGTCGCCTTCGCATAACGTCGTGCTGGTTAAATCGCGACTTTGTGCAGAAAGTTTTCGACTTCGTCCCGCATGTTTTCAACCGCGCTCTCGACCGCTTGCGAGGCCGTCAGCACAATTTCCGCCGACGCACGAGTCGAAATCGCGGCGCTGGCGACCTCGCCGAGCATCGCAGCGATCTTGTTCGTTTCCTGTGCGGCGCCCGCAACATTATCGGAAATTGTATCTGTTGTTTCACTTTGTTGCCCAATCGCAGCACTGACGCTATGCGCGTAGGTACTGATCTCGTCCATGTGTTTCTCAATACTTTGGATTTCGTCGACAGCGCCCTTGGTCGATGCCTGGACCGCCACAATCTGACTGGAAATCACTTCGGTTGCTTTGGCGGTTTGCACCGCAAGCGATTTCACTTCGGAAGCAACGACAGCAAAACCCCGTCCGGCCTCGCCGGCCCGCGCTGCCTCAATAGTCGCGTTGAGGGCGAGCAGATTCGTCTGTCCGGCAATGTTTTGGATCAGCTTGACGACATCGCCGATCTTTTGCGTTGCGTTCGTGAGCTCGACGAACGCATGACTCGTCGCCATGGTCTTGCTCACCGCACTACGTACCGCTTCGGTGGTCTGATTTACTTGCCGGCTGATCTCTGTGACAGAGCCCGACAACTGTTTTGTCGCGATTGCGGCGCTATCGACGTTCGTCGAAGTCTCTCGCGACGCTTGCACCATGCCGTTGGCGCGCTCTGAGGTGCCCTCGGACGAACGGAGCAGATCGGTTGCAGTCGTCTTCATCGCAAAGGTGCTGTCGCTTACAGTCTTGAATACGCTTTCGACCCGTTGCCGGAATGATGAGATGATCGATTCGATCGAATCGCGGCGGGTTTGGTCGGTGACGTCCTCATGAATCGCAACCCACCCGCCGCCCAGCATCGGATCCCGTGTGACCTTGATCAAGCGTCCATCGGCGAGTTTGTCGACTCGGCTCGATGTTTTTTCGGTCGAATGCGTCCTCAACGCCGCGAGCTTTAGGTCTGCCGCAGTGTCGGTGTTCTCACCTGCCAAAATGCCACTTGAGACACGATTCGCGCTAATTGTTTTGTGGTGCGTACCGACCTTCACCAATTCAGGCGGCAGCGCATACATTCGGGCGTAGGGCTCATTGGAGACGACCAGTCGCCGGTCGGCATCAAACATGCACAGTCCTTGAGTCATGTTGTTCAACGCGGCATTGAATCGAGTATTTTGAGTCCTGATTTGCGCCGTCGCGGATTCGCGCTCGCTCAATTGGCGGAAATGAAAGATTGAAATTCCTATTCCGAACCCGGCCAGCGGCAGGAACAGGGCAAGCGCAACGGCGTATCCTTGAAAAGTGGCTGCATCGAGAGATTTGCCTATCGGGATGTCTATCGCGAAAGCGCCCATCATATCGTTCAGGCGCCACTGTTGCCCGTTCGGCTGCAGAAGATTGTGGCAGTTTACGCAGCCCTGCTCGGTGGCCAGCGACGGATAGATTGTTCGCATCGCGCGTTGGTCATTGATGGTCAAGAATTCCGACTTGGGTTTACGATCGGCCGCTGCGGCCAATTCTTCGATCGCCTTGGCCATCTCAGTATCGACAGGCGGCGTTTTGATTTGTCGGCCCGGGCGCCCGACCCACCGCAGGACTAACGCGCCGTTTGTGCCAAGCTTCTTGTTGAACTCTTCAATCGAGTGGGCGCGAAAAGTGGCTGGTACGGGCGCGTCTTGCCCGAGTTGGGAACGCATCCGAGAATATGTTGTCACGAACGCATCGACCACCTCCAGCGTGGTGGCCATTTCATTGGCCTTTTGGTCGAAGAATGTTTTCAGGGCGGAACGATAGGCGTAATTCGCCACGGCCCCGCTTATGCCCGCGGTGAGCACCAGAAACACCAGGAACATGGATCCTGATTTTGACCGGAAGAAGCCAATAATCGTGTTCATGTCCCACCCGGAATCGCGGATGCAGCACTATGGTGAACATATATTAACGAACTGCTGGTGCCGAAGCGCGGCAAGACGCTCGGCCTTAGCGCCATTTGCCTCGATTGCCGGTTCTGCTTCACACAAGGGTCAAGGATGGCCGGCCGCGCGATGCGCTTGCCGCGCTTTCGGCTGCATTCAGGAGCGCGGTGCGGGGTTAGAGCATCGCAGCGAACTGACGCAACGCGCCAGAAGATGGGGTAATCGGCCGGCCGGCGTTTCAATCGCTGGAGATTTTGGGTGCTGCGCTTCAGGCTGATGGTGGAACGAGGTCCGCATTCGCGGCCTCAAGCATCAGAAGGAGAAGCGCAGCATGGACCATTCTGCCGGACTAGACGTATCAGTCAAGGAGACAAGTATCTGCGTCGTGGATGACACGGGTAGGATCGTGCGGGAAGTGAAGGTGGCGAGCGAACCTGAGGCTTTGCTGCAAGTGTTGAAGAGCCCCGCCTACCACTTCAAGCGGATCGGACTGGAAGCCGGGCCAATGTCGCAATGGCTTTACAGTGCTATGGCCGAAGCAGGCTTGCCGGTGATCTGTGTCGAGACGCGGCACATGCGGGCGGTGCTGAAGGCGCAGATCAACAAGACCGACCGCAACGATGCGCGTGGCATCGCGCAGATGATGCGGGCGGGACTTTATCGCCCGGTGCATGTGAAGACGTTACGCAGTCAGAAACTGCGGATGCTGCTGACCCATCGCAAGCTACTGCAGTCCAAGGCAATCGCCATCGACAACGATCTGCGCGGTACTTTGCGTAACTTCGGCCTCAAGGTGGGTATTGTGGGGGCAGTGAAGTTCGAGCCACGCATCAAGGAGCTAGTCGAGAACATCCCCGACTTAGCAGTGCTGGTCGAACCGCTGCTCATTGTCCGGCGCGTGCTACGCGAGCAGTTCGTCATCCAGCACCGCCGCCTGCTGGCCATCGTGCGAGACGATGAGGTGTGCCGGCGCCTGATGACGACCCCGGGTGTTGGTCCCGTAGTAGCGCTGACTTATCGCGCCACCGTCGACGTTCCTGCTCGCTTCCAAAAATCCAAGGCAGTCGGGGCGGTGTTTGGACTGACGTGTGCCAAGTATCAATCGGGCGAGGTTGAATGGAGCGGCAGAATATCACGCTGCGGAGATGAGATGATGCGGGTCATGCTCTACGAAGCGGCCCAGAGCATGCTGCGTTCGAAGAAATGGTCTTGGCTCAAGGCCTGGGCGATGCAGATCGCGAGGCGCCGCGG
>Ga0193699_10000188_pt1 | contig 27819 bp, 22 predicted proteins | sample L3c2metaG_FD_160095 | JGI IMG/M metagenome (GOLD analysis project Ga0193699, IMG submission 160095) | Soil microbial communities from a riparian zone of the East river system, Colorado, United States - L3c2 | ecosystem: Environmental > Terrestrial > Soil > Riparian zone | place: USA: East...
CCTCGAATTTGTCTTCAGTCATGACACCCACTCCGGTGCGAAATCGGCCAGTGCAACACGCAGCTTGCTGCGTGCGTGGAAGAGATGGGACTTCGACGTTCCGACCGGAATGGCGAGCGTCCCGCTTATCTCCTCGTGCGTGTAGCCCTCTACGTCGTGCATCACGAATACCGTCCTGTATTTTTCGGAAAGCGAGTCGATCGCCCTCGCCAGCCTCTCCTTCAAATCGGGCTCTGCATGTATCGGCGTCACCCCAACCGTCATTCCTTCTTCCATCGGCGCTTCACGATTCCTGATCCGCTTCGTCTTCCGGAGTCCGTTCAGCGCTACCGAGACTCCGATTGAGTGAAGCCACGTCGAGAGCGTTGATTCGCCACGAAAGCTTCCGATCTTTTCAAAAGCACGGATGAAGGTTGCCTGGGTGAAATCCCGCGCGAGCTCGTCGTCACCCGCCAGACGAAACGTCAGACGGTAAATGCGATCGACGTATGTCTCGTATAGCTCACGCTCGGCAGCGGCATCGCCGGCAACCACCCGCGTGATCAGTTGGATATCGTTCACCGAGCTCCGAGACTCGTAGGCAACCAATCCCATTGTCGACCTTCTGACACCCGCTGCCTGGAAAGGGTTGAGCATTCGCCGTGCATCGCGGCTGCTGGCAGGAGTGCGAATACTCTGCCCCTAAAATGACGAACCCCCTCAGTTTCGTGAGGGGGTACGGTCAGCCGGGAGCGAGGGCCTGATTACCGCCCGAGCAGCCTGTCCCACGCGCCGCCGGCGAGCCCCAGAGCGTACTCGGCCCACCACTTTCCAGCCGCGGGGCCGCCTCCGCATGTACCGTCGGACTCACCCGGCGTCTTGATCCATAGAAACGCATCGACTAGTGGATTCCCCGTACGCGTCGTTGGCGCCGCACCGACTCGCTGCCCTTTCGGGTTGCACCAATTGCCGGCACTCGTGAGGTTCTGGCCGTTGCGGCTCGTGTCGATGATGAAGTGCTTCCCTCCTACCCTCTTCGATACCTCGGTTCCGTAGGCGATGTTGACCGACGTGCTGAGGAAATTCGAGATGTTGAGGCTGAAGCCATCCGCGTCGGCGATGCCCGCGCGATTGAGCCGGTTCGCCATTTCAGCAGGAGCCACCCAGCGGGCGTGCCCCGCATCTATGTAGACGGCGGCCCCGTGCGCCTTGAGAACTAGCACCGCGTCGTGAATGAGATTCAGTCGCTCCTGCTGATTGGCCGGACTCAGGCAAGTCATTCCCGCCAGTGCATCGGGTTCGAGTACGACGACAGCCCTCCGATTGCCGAGGCCGGTGGCAAATTCGCGGATCCATTTCTTGTAGGCGTTGCTGCCGTTCGCGCCGCCTGCGGAGTACTGTCCGCAATCGCGACCCGGGATGTTGTAGGCGACGAAGATCGGAAGCGCCCGCGCACCGGTGATCCGAGAGACGGCGTCGGCGACGTCACGGCTGATGTCCACGTTCCAGCCACCAACCCATTGTGCGATCGGCTGCTGGGCGATCTTGTCCATCAGCGCCGCATCAGCGGGGCGCGACCTTCTCCACGCATCCGCCTGTCGCTTTGCAGCCGACGTAGGGTCGACGTAAAGTCGCGCGCCGGAGAAAAGATTCACGAAGGCCTGGCTCACTGTCTGGGCGCCGGCAAACGCGGGCAGACCAGCGAGCAGCCCGAACGTCAGGAGAGAGCGGGAAATCTTCGCTCGATCCACGCGTGAAAGGTGTGCAAACGACTTGTAAGCGCTCTGACTGGAGCGCGCGGCAAGTGTACGCATGGTATCCACAGACGTCCACGACGGGTGTGGCTAGAGAAACCACGCCCTGCGAGGCGGTAAAAATAATTTCGACCCGAGCGCGAAAGAACCGTTCGGGCCGACACATATGTTTTACCCGAGCCGCACTAGTGGTTCCCGCGAGGCCCGGTGTATGCGCCTGACACGCGCACATTACAAGGACGAGCATGACGGGCCATCAACAACCCGATATCTCCCATCAATCGCCTTGGCGCCTTCTAGGGCGGGCTCTACTCCTCCGCTGCCCGAATTGCGGCGGTCGCGGTCTGTTCGAAGGGTTTTTCCGGATGAAGCAGCGTTGTCCGACGTGCGGAATGCTGCTGGAGCGCGGTGAGTCCGACTACTTCATCGGCGCATACACACTGAATCTGATCGCGGTAGAATGCCTGCTGGCGTTCGCGTTTCTGGTGGTCGTGATCATGACCTGGCCGAACCCACCGTGGATGGCGCTGCAGTACGGCGGAGTGATTCTCTCCGTGCTCGGCGCCGTCCTGTGTTATCCGTTCGCCAAAACGACCTGGCTCGCGCTCGATCTGATATTCCGGCCGCCGCACCGCGAGGACTTCATCACTCGCGTCAAATAGCTGCGTTACTCTCCGGCCGGAGTGACCTCGGACGGAGAAGGCAGCTGCGCCACGTTCACATCGATCGGAAGCTTCACGCCGTTGTGAGTCTCGACAACGTCCAGGACTCCCTGCCAGACCTGCGCGAACGCGTGTCCGACATCCGATGGAGCTTTGTCGATCGAGAATCCGCGCGCGCTGGCTATCCAGAACGGTGGATCGGCGGAGATCCCCGCGCCCGCGAGCACCTGCTTCACGTCGGAGTAGATCAGATTCGCGTTGAAGCTGTGAGCGTAGTACGCGGGACGGAATCGCCCGTCTTCCAGGACGCGCTTCGTCCACGCGCTGTAGTAATCGCGCATCGCCCGGGGGACAGCGTCCATCCGCTCGATGTCGAGAAAAATCACGGTGCCGCGAGCGAATCCTTCAGCTGCGGTCTTGGCGATTGCGTCGTTCGCATCAGCGGTCCCGCGCGCTGCGCCCACGAACTGCGTAGAGCAGCTCGAGCCGCGCGAAGCGCGAGGCATGACGAGCACACGCACGGGCACGCGCTTGTTGACGTAGCTCACGACGCGCCGGCCGTTGCGAGTCTTCACCTGTCTCACGCGCTTGGTCACATAGCGAGTAACCGTGACCTTCTGACCGGGAGTCCGGCCCCACGTCTGCTGGCCGACGTAGATCACCGCCATGCCCCAGCCCATGTTGGACAGCGTCTCGCGCTTTCCTTCCCACGAATCGTCGGTGTGGCAGGGAGCAGAGAGATAGTAGCCCACCCAGCGGTACGGCTTGTCGGCCGTTAGCCAGGCGTGCATCGCATCGTCGCCCGGATAGCTGAAAGTATCAAAGCCCAGATGCGGCCCCTGAGACAGACTCTCGGCGATGTTGGCCGACGCAGTCTCGACGGCATCCCCAATAGCTGGTGGGGTGACGGGCGAGCGTGTGCCAATAATCAGTCCTGCAGTGAGCAGGACCGGGAGCGACCGCCAATCAATCTTTGGCATTCGAACTCCTGGCGTTGAGTGTGGCAGGCAAGACTAAAGGTACCCAAAACCTGGGCGTTTTTGGGACCCTTTCGTCTTACCCGCTCATTCGGGATCGTTCCGGCGGATTGGGATCGCTCCTATGACCTGAAGTGCTGTCCGAGAAAGGTGACAATCGGATGTTTACGGCTGAGGCTGTTGCGGCTAAGTGATTGTTCTACAATGCATTAGCAAGTTGGCACGACCTGGTCCCGCTAATGCCTCCTAAGGCCCCAACCTCTTCAGTGGAGTCGCTTATGAACCTGCGACGCTTGATAGGTCTCTCTGGAGCCCTATCGTATTTGGCCGTACCTGCAGGCCTGGCCGCCCAGGTTGCGGGCGGTGTGGAGCTGTACGGCGCCCTCGACAATTCATCCCCCGTGACCCGGACGATCGGCGGGTTGTCCCTCAGCGTTGGAACGCCGTACGTGGGCATTCGCGGGAGCGGAGGCCTTGGGGTCTCGTCGTTGGGTGCGCAGCAGGGCGGAGTCAGTCAGGGCCCATCGAATCTCGTTTGGGCGACGGATGCCGACCTGATGCTCGGCCCGGTCAACGCCGGCCTGGGTGAAGGCTTCATGCCCTACTCCTTCGCTGGGATCGGAATGCAGAGCAGCGCCGAGCCGATAGGGTTCACGGATGCAATCCGGACCTGGAGCTACGGTGGCGGTCTTCAGCTCGCGCTGGGGCGAATGCTATCCGTGAACGGTGAGGCACGCTCCCGACACCTCGCGGCCATTGCGACGCCAGCGGACTCTCAATTCGTGCGGGGACTCGAGTTTCGCGTCGGCATCGGCATCCACTTTGGCGGCGGATCCCGGCGCTCCGCAGTCTACCCACGACGAACGTCCGACAACCCGCCCCGTGCGTCGCGCGCGCCACGACCGACCGAATCCAATCGCACTACCTGGCCAGTCAGCACAACCTCTGCGAGCGGCGCCGCTCGCAGAGTCGTCCCAACCGCGGAGCGCTACATCGGCACTCCCTATAGGTACGGCGGCGACTCTCCGCGCGGCGGCTTCGATTGTTCCGGGTTCGTGCAGTACGTCTACGGCTTGCAGGGCGTCAACCTGCCGCGGACCTCGAGGCAGATGGCCGCCTCCGGCGTCGCCGTCACTCCATCGGCCCGCTCACTCGCCGTTGGTGATTTGCTGCTGTTCTCGCAGGGAGGTCGGATCAGCCACGTCGCGATCTATGCCGGAAGCGGCCGATTCATCCACTCTTCTTCCAGCGGGAACGGCGTTCGGTACGACGATTTCGCCACTCGGCGAGGTCAGTGGTTCGCCGACCACATGGTTGCGGCTAGACGAGTGACGGGTGATGGTCGCATATTGGGTAACGCATTTGCGGGCGGTTCCACGATCGCCTTCGATCACCTCGACCCGCCTGACAGCGCACCGCCTCCGACCAGATGAGAAATCGTAGAGAGCTTCCGACGCCGTTCAAGGACATCGAACAACCGCACGAGACCGTCGCGGAGTCATTCAGCGACGGCCTCGGGGTCGAGTTGTTGACGGTTCGGTTGCGAGGGTTCTGGAGTGAATTGATCCACGCGCCGGACGCGTCTCGCGGTGTGGACGCCCCCCCGCGGTCTTCGTCTGCGGTGCCCCTCCTGGACGACATGAAGGGCATTCGGCAGTGGGACTAGGTCCGCTCCGGTCTGCGGTGGCGTCGCCTGCGTGACCCACTGGCTCCGGGCGGATGATTCGGTTCCTCGAGTAAGGTCGAATCATCAATCGGAGTCCCAAGCCAGCGGAGAACGCTCTCCACCGCTGCCTCGTCCGTAAGACGAGTTCTCACTCGTGCTGGCGTAATCCCGAAGACGCTCACCCAATGCTGGGAAAAGATTCGGGCCGTCTTGTAACCCAGCTTGATCGAGACGTCGAGAACGGAATAGCCGGGATCGCGTAGATAACCAAATCCCCGCAGGACTTTCGCCGCAACCAGGAGCCGCTTGGGCGATCCCAGCTGCGCCCCGTCGAGATTCCGGTAGACGCTGACGATTGCAATCCCCGCCTCCATCGCCAGATCCAGCGCGCTCGAGTACCTGTGGGGTTGATCGAACAGGTTCTCGATCGTGACTGAGAGTTGTCTGGGCAGCTGGTTCAGGCGTTCCGCAATCGCCTGAATCACGGTGTGAGTGAGCGCGTTCCCCTGCACCTGCTCGACCCGCTCTCTGAATCGGTCAGGAGCATCGTCGAAGCGGTTGAGGACAACGTCTTCGAGTCCGAGACGGCCGAGCTGAGCGACTGCGTTGAATGCCGGCGCGTTGAGGGTGACGTAAGCGATCAGTGGGAGCGATGGATACCGCTTCAGAAGACCGGCGACGGCGTCGACCTTCATGATTCCGTCTGCCGATGGATCGAGGATGACAACAGTGACCGGCTTGCGTCGAATCAGGGATTCGAGGTCCTCCCAGGATGCGGCGACAAGCAGTTCCGAGTCGTCAGCGAGGACGTGTCTGACGTGTGTGAGCAGCCGCGTGGGGAGGAAAGCAGCAACGCTCAAAAGGCGGTCGCGCTCATAGTATCTGGAAACTGCGGGGTAATGCTGAGCAGCGCGAGGGGTAAATGATAGGAAAAGCGCTGTTTTTGATAAGAAACAGGCATTTTCTGATAAGAAAACGCCATTTCGGGATTGGCTGAGGCAGGTACGTTGGAGCGTACCTCAGGAACGTACTATCCCTCCCCCCAAGTCTGGAGATACTCCCATGATCCGCCGCCGCCTACTTATCGCCACCGCAATCATCGCTTCCGTCGTGCTCACGGCCTGCTCAGATATGACCGCTCCGAAGAACGAGACCTGCCCGATGTCGAGCGGCTCGCAGATCTGCACCCAGTAGTATCGCCTGGATCTCGACCTACTTCGCGGGGGCGGCGAATGCCGCCTCGCGAAGATGAGATAAGCCCGTCACCACGTGGCTAAGGTCGTCAGACCAGGTGACGCGTCCTCGGGAAGCCTTTTCGCGGCGGGCTTCGTTCTGGCTCGCATGGAGCGCCGACAGTGCAGCGTCGGCTTCGAAGGCGATCTGGTGGAGTTGGTTGTTCGTCGCGAAGCTCACCGCGGCCCGAAGATTCTCTTCGGCGTCGCCGTGGTGCCCGAACGCAGCAAGCCCCTCACCGCGGAATAGAAGGAAATACGCCTTGTGGGCCGGGCTTAGCTTCATCCCGGAAAGTTGCGATGCGTAGCTCTCAAACGCGTCTTCCTTCCCTTCGCGGCCTGCCAGCTCCATCAAGTTGATCGTCGCCTGCCAGCGTACCCATTCCATCTGGGACGTATTCGCAAGAATCAGATGGGCGTCGCGCGCAGCGTCGATCATGCCGAGCTCTGACAAGCCGGCCGCGATGTCGGCAAGAACGGCATCACGTGCCGCCGGTTTAGTCGAAAGATTGAGCGCTTCGTAGCCAAGCTTCACGCACTCCGCGTGTTCGCCACGGCGTTGGGCGATAGAAGCCCGGCTATGCAAGGCCATTCCTTGTATCTCCGGATAATCCTGGTCACGGGCCTGGACAATCACGTCATCGAGAATGGTCTCCGCCTGTGGAAGGTTCCCCTTCGCAAGGTAGGTATTCGCGATACCCACCTGCACGGTCAGGACGCCCGGACGGTCGCCGAGCGTGTCGGCGATGAACGCGGCCTGCGAGTACGCTCTCGCAGAGGTATCCCAGTCGCCGTTGCGGCGGGCCGCACCTCCAGCTGCCACATGCGCCTCGACTGCCAGACGCGCGTTCTTCTCTGGTCGCGTCAGCCTGGCCACGGTCAAAAACACGTCGGTGGCTAGTCCCCAGCTTGCCTCGTAGTCCAGCGCGCGTCCGTACGCGACGAGCGCGTTAGAAACGACGTCGTCCACGGCGCCTTGCCTGGTGACTGCGTCGAATACGGCGCTCAACACACCACGGACGGGGTTACCCTCGCCAATGGCTTCAACCGCTGCCTGGACGCTGTGCAGCTGCGCCCAACCGCCCGGATTACTGGGAGATCCGGCGTCAGCGTAGGTGTCCACCAGTCGCAGGATCGAGAGTCCTGCGAAGGTGGAACGCCAGGAGGCGCTATCCTCCGTCATTGAGCCAAGTGTGTCGAAATAGACCTGATGCCGGATCATTTGATGCCCGTTTGGGGGATATTTCCGTGCAGTAAAATGCCACTATTCGCGAGGAATAGAAATGCCTGTTTCGTATCATCGGAGGGGCGTTTTCGTGTCACCTCCGGGAGGGTTAAGGCCGCGTAGGATGGCTTAACGCCCTAAAGGTAGCCGATCCCTTAGAATGCGCTCTACAGGCGGTATAGACCAATCCGCGAGCCCCACCCACCAGGCATCGGGACGCATTCGGGCTGTTCGGAATCGTCCGTGAATGCCGATGATTTTGCGCGGTTCGAGGAGCCAAATGGCTGGCGCATCTTCATTAATGACGACCAGGGCCATCGTGAATTTCTCCCGCGCCTTCGCGGGTCCAGCCCACAGGGCGCTATCGATCAAGGCGTCAAATGCCGGATCGCTGTACGCTCCATAGTTGACGCCCCCCTTTCCGATGCCGGAGGTGGTCCAAGCCCCTCTGATTCCGTCTGGACTCGATGCCATGGTCCACCCACCCAAAGAGGCATCGAACGCTCCAGCAGCTTCTCTCGCGGATTGGGTTGCTGACTCGAGGGGCTCGAGCCTCACGCGAATCCCCATCAGGTGAAGCTGTTCCTGAATCAGTGGCCCTAGCCTCATTCTGTTAAGGCTCGAACTCGGCATAATGAGACTGAAGGCGAGCTCTCTCCCGTTTTTTGTTCTGGTTCCATCCGAGGCGCGCCCCGTCCAACCGATTGAATCCAGCAGCCGGCTGGCGTGCGCCGAATCGAACGGAAGCTGCGAGACCCGTGGATCGGTTACGGGATAGGCGCGCACGATTGGACCCACTGGCACCAACGCGAAGGTGTCTAGGAGGTTGCGCACCATCGCGCTTCGGTTGAGAGACAGTGTGATTGCGCGGCGGACGTTGCGATCGCCGAAGACCGAATGTGGACGCTTATTGTTCACCGGATCACGCAGGTTAAATCGCAGGAACGCGTAGTCCATTCCCGGCAGGATGATCGCCTTGAGATTCCTGTGACGCAAAAGCTCCGGCAAATTTTCGGGGCGCAACCCCTCGAAGAGATCCGCCTCGCCCCCGAACAGCTTTGTCAAAGCCGCGGTAAACTCCGGCGCCACGCTCCAGATTACGCGATCGAGCTTTGCACGGCCGCGAAAATTGGAAGTATCCGCGATGATCTCGACCGAAGCGCCCTTGTTCCACTTTCGCAGGCGGAACCGTCCCGTACCGATCGGCGGGGGCGGGCCTTCGATTAGCGAATCCACCGGAATTGTCTCGAGCTGGTGCGCGGGCAGAATGAGCAATTGAGCCGAGGCGTCGAGGAACTGAGTCGGCGATCTCGCGTGAAACCAGAACGCGGCAGTAAGTGAATCCGGTACGGTCACGGAGTCGATATTCGCGAGCTCTGCGTTGAACCTGCCTGCGAGCGCGGGGTTCTTGTTCAGAGCGAAAGTGAATTGAACATCTCGCCCCGTCACGCCCTTTCCATCGTGCCACTTTGCAGCCGGATTGATGTGAAACGCCAGCATCAGCGAGTCGTTCGACCAGCGCCATCCATCCGCAAGACCTAGGCGGAAGGTTCTTTCATCCTGGGTGTTCAGGTCTGGCCCAACATCGGCGAGGTAATCGTAGATCTGCTCAGTGATCTGCTTGGCCTGAATTGTCACACGCAACGGAGGGAAGAGCGTCCCGGGATCGGACGTAGTCGAGATGACCAGCGTGCCACCGGGCTCGCCGCCTGCTTTGCGCGCTTTGTCTCCGCAGGCAGCAACAGTGAGAAGGAGCGACAACGTCAGGAATCTGTTCATTGCAGAAAAGCTAGCACTCCAGTCCGCGCGTTGGAGGTGCCAACCAGAGCCGTGATATAAAATCGACAGTTGGATGATACAGAATTGACATTGCGAATCCCGCGTAACTGTGGAAACGTCCATCACCATGGGAGAACCGGCGACAAAACCAATGGATGCGATGCCGACCTTTCAGGTGGCACATCTGACACGCGAAGGGCAGGACGTGATCATCGTCCCCGTGGACCGGTCATTCGGAAAACGCTCGCCGGCAGAGCAGGCTCGCATTCAGGAAGCATTTCAGCGGAGTGCCGCCGCCGCTGACATTCCCGGCGTCGTCGTGCCCGTTTGGGAAGATGCCTCGGGAAGAATGGCGTTTCGCGCTCCGCCTCCGTGGCACGAATTCCTGAAGAGCATCGACATGGTCTACGTGGCCACCGCCCTCAACCGCAAGCTGGGGCTCGAGTAGCGACGCACAGCGGTTGAATCCGACGGTCCGCGCGGTGATACTCCATTGGTGACCGATCATCCCTCACCAGGTGCGCGCTTCAGGTTGGCTACGTGCCTGACGTTAATCGCACTCGCGGCCGTGACGACCCGTGCTCAGTCGCAGCACACGCATTCAGCCGCAAGTGACGTCCCCGCCGACACCTCGGCTACGGCTCCGACGAGACCAACCCGGCGCGTGGCTGACTCGGCCATCGTCGCCGATTCTCTGCTCGAGCTGTGCAAGCCTCACGTCAGCCATTCGATTGACGCGTATTCCACGTGCATCGGGGACGGCATCGCGTCGCTCTCATCGGCGGGGAACATCGCTCTCGCCATGGGGACGCTCGACTACGTCGTTCACAGCGATCCATCGCTCGTTCTCCTCGGGCACCCGCTCGCGCATGCGCTTGGCTACGCGGTGAGGTCGACGCCCGCAACCGCGACACGGTTGCTCTCGCAATGCGACGACCGCTATCAGTCGGGCTGCTATCACGGAATTCTGCAACGCTACTTCGACGCACGGATCGGCATGCCGATCCCGCAAAGCGTGCTGCTCGCCCCGTGCGACGGATTGCGCGGGACCAGAGAACAGTTCCGCCTGTTCGACTGCCTGCACGGGACGGGTCACGGTCTCATGATGTATCACCGCTACGACGCCAACGCTTCGCTCAAGGACTGCGATCGGCTCAAGGCGGACTGGGATCAGCGAAGCTGCTACAGCGGCGTCTTCATGGAGCACAACATGGGCGCGCGAATGCAGGCGTTCGGCGACGGCGCATTCGGAATGCATCGTCACTCGATGCCGGCTTCGTCGGTCGTTCTATACAAGCCGAAAGACCTGCAGTACCCGTGCAATGCCACACCGGTGCGTTATCGCCGGGAGTGCTACGACCTCCAGGGCGACCTCATTCTTCCCGCGCTCAAGCAGGATTATCGGAAAGCCGGGCGGGTGTGTGATGCAGCCGGCGCTCCCGAATTCGTACGCGCCTGTTATCTCGGACTCGGCAGGAACGCATCGGGCGCCGCGGCGTTTCAGTACGCGGGCATTCGGAAACGGTGCGACCTCGCCTCACCAACCGGTCTACCGTACTGCTATCAGGGAGCGGTGCGCCATCTCGCCTACGCGCCGAGCGAGCTGCCACGGGGCGTGGCGTTCTGCAAGTCGCTTCCGGACGGAGACGCGCGGTCACGCTGCTGGGACGGCATCGGGTTGCAAGTCGGCGGATTCTTCTCGGACCAGGCTTCGCGAACGCGGGCGTGCAGGTCGGATTCCGCGACCGACGAGGCGGCCTGCGTTCAAGGAGCCGGAATTGTGGCGAGCCCGCAGCGAGGTGAGCAGAATCACTAGGGTGCGCGAATTGCCTCGCAACCATGATTACAGAGGAGACGCGCTAGGTCATCGCGGGATCTGGCGCTCAACGCGAAGAGGTTGAATGGCAACTGAAAAACGCTGCTCAGTGAAGCTGCTGGTGTTCGGGGCGTCGATGCGAGAAGGATCGATGAATGACAGGCTCGCGTCGCTGGCGGCCGAGGTGGTGGAGGAAAAAGGCGCGTCGGCGGAGCGCGGCACGATGTCGGATTTCAATTGTCCACCGTACGACATGGATGACGAGGTGGCGAAGGGTATCCCCGCGCCAGCGCAGGCTCTGCGCGACAAGCTCATGGCCGCTGACGGATTCATCATCGCCTCGCCCGAGTACAATGCGTCGATGTCCGGCGTTCTCAAGAACACGATCGATTGGGTGTCGCGCTTCCGTCCGCAACCCTTCAACGGAAAACAGGGATTCCTGATCGCCGCATCCCCGTCGATGACGGGCGGCAAGATCGGGCTCTGGGCGCTCCGTCAGCCGCTCGAGCACCTGGGCGCGCGCGTCTATCCCGACATGTTCGCCTTGGCGCAGGCGCACCAGGCGTTCAGCCCTTCGGGCCGCATCGCGGACGCGAAGCTGCAGAACTGGTTCGAGACGACGATCGAATGCTTCATCGATCTGGTGGAAGCCTCGAAGCACTACCCGCACCTCAAAAAGCAGTGGGTGGAGTTCCTCGGCGAGCGCCCAGACGACGAGACGACACGTGTCGAGCTCGGAGAAACCGCCGCCGTATAGCGGAGCGCCAGTGGAAAAAAGAAAAATCGGCTCGCTCGCCGCGACAGTGGTGGGAATCGGGTGCAATAACTTCGGCAGTCGTATCGACGAGAAGCGCACCGAGGAGGTAATCGACGCGGCGCTCGAAGCCGGCATAAACTTCTTCGACACCGCCGACATGTATGCCGACGGAAAGAGCGAAGAGCTCCTCGGACGCTACCTTGGCGACCGCAGACGGGAAGTCCTGATCGCCACCAAATTCGGCATGGAGGTCGCGGGACAAGGCAAAGGCGCGCGTCCGAAGTACATCCAGAAGGCGTGCGCCGCGAGCCTCCGGCGCCTCCGCACGGATTACATCGATCTCTACCAGCTTCACACTCCGGATCCCGAAGTGCCGGTCGCGGAAACGCTGGGAGCGCTCGACGAGCTCGTGAAGGCGGGGAAGGTGCGCGAAATTGGCTGCTCCAACTTTTCCGCACAGCAGATGCGCGAGGCCGAGACCGTGAGCGCGTCACGTCGCGGATCTGCGCGCTTCGTCAGCGTTCAGAACGAATACAGTCTGCTCCATCGCGATCCGGAGAAAGGAGTGCTCGCTGAGTGCGAGCGAAACGGCATCGCGTTTCTACCGTTCTTCCCACTCATGAGCGGCCTGCTGACGGGCAAGTATCGAAAGGGGCGACCAGCTCCGCAGGGCACGCGGATCGCGAAGTTCGAGCGTTACAAGAAGCTGCTGACCGAGGACAATCTCGACAAAGTCGAAGCGCTCGCCGAGTTTGCCGAGTCGCGGGATCACACACTGCTCGAGCTGGCGTTTTCGTGGCTCCTGGCGCACCGCGTCGTTGCATCGGTGATTGCCGGTGCGACCTCCGGCGGGCAGGTAAGGCACAACGCCGGTGCCACAAGGTGGAAGCTGACAGCCGGCGATCTCGAGGAGATCGATACGCTTCTGCGCGGGGGAGCCGGAACGCCTATAAAGGCGTGATCGCGGATCATCAAGGGTCCAAATGTGTATTCCAGCGGATGTAGGTTACGGCATCATCCATAACACTGGAGATACAGTGAACCGATTCACCATTCCCACTCTCATCGCTGCAATCAGCATTACGGCGACAGCACCCGGCGCGAATGCGCAGAGCTCGAACCCTTTCCAGATCGGAGGCGCGGCAGGCATCGCGTTCCCGACCAGCGACCTCGGCAATGCCACGAACACCGGCTACAACGTCACTCTCGCGGTGGGCTATAGCCCAGCCGCATCGCCGATCGGTCTCAGATTCGAGGCGGCGTACAATGAGTTCGGATTCCAGGGCGGTGGTGGCAACATCAGCATCCCCGCATTTACCGCCAACGCAGTTTTTGCGCTGCCCGCATCCGGGTTCACGCCCTATGTGATCGGCGGAGCCGGACTTTACCGTCCCGGGGCCAGCTCCGAGTTCGGCAACACCTCCGCAGAGAACCACTTCGGGTTCAACGTCGGCGGTGGTGTGAAGCTGCCTCTCAGCTCGAGTTTCGAGACGTTCGTCGAGGCGCGATACAATCGCGTGTCGATAAACGGTGGAAACCTGAGCTTCATACCGGTGACCGTCGGCATAATGTGGTAAAGCGGTTGCGGCCGCTTCATGGCTGAAAACAAAATGGCCAGCCTCGAAAGGCTGGCCATTTTGTTTGTTGCAATTTGCTCTACTGCACCGCGTTGACCATGTCGAAGATCGGGAGATACATGGCCACGACCATGCCTCCGACGACGACACCGAGGAACACGATCATGATCGGCTCGAGCAGCGAGAGAAGATTGCTGACTGCCGCATCGACTTCTTCGTCGTAGAAGTCGGCGATCTTGGACAACATCTCGTCCAGACCACCGGTTTGCTCACCGACCGCGATCATCGAGATGACCATGGGCGGGAAGACCTTCGACTTCTGGAGCGGCTGCGCGATCGTGTCACCACCGGCGATGGAGGAACGGGATTGCATGATCGCGTCCTGAATGACGCGGTTGCCGGCTGTCTTCGCCGTGATCTCCAGACCTTCGAGAATGCTGACGCCGGAGCTGATGAGGGTTCCCAGCGTACGGGTGAAGCGTGACACAGCTGACTTGCGGAGCACGTCTCCGAGTACGGGGACTTTCAGCATCAACCGGTCGATGACGAGCTTCCCGTTCGACGAAGCGTAGTACTTGTTCAGCGAGTATCCGCCGACGATCATCGCGGCGCCAATCACCCACCAGAAGTGCTTGAGGAAGTCCGAGGCGCCGATGACGATTCGGGTCGGCAACGGAAGCGCCATGCCAGACGACGCGAACATGCCCGCGAACACCGGGATGACGAAGATGAGCAGTGTCACGACCGCGATGCCCGCGACGCTCATGATTACCGTCGGGTAGATCATGGCTCCCTTCACCTTTCTCACCAGCGCGTCGTTCTTCTCGAGGAAGGTCGCGAGGCGCATGAGAATCGTGTCGAGAATACCACCGGCTTCACCGGCGGCGACCATGTTGACGTAGAGGTTGGTAAAGGCTCGCGGGTGCTTCGACAGAGCGTCCGCGACCGTGTTACCCGACTCGACGTCGAACACCACTTTCTTGGTGACTTCCGCCAGAACCTTGTTGTCCGTCTGTTCGGCGAGAATCGTCAGGGCCTGCACGAGCGGCAGACCAGAGTTGATCATCGTCGAGAACTGACGGGTGAAGATGACGACGTCGCGTGTCTTGATCGATCCGCGGCCGATCTTCTTGGCCGCGTCCTGGTCGATCTTTACGACACTGAGCCGCTGCTTTCTGAGTTGCGAAATGACGTCATCGCGCGACGCGGCATCGATTGTAGCCGTGCGCAGGTCGCCGTTGAACGCTCTCGCCGTGTAAGTAAACGTAGCCATGTCCTAATCCTCTTTAACGTCTCACTGGGGAACCCGGTGCGGGCTTCGTAGCCTGCTTTCCGGCCGGCGGCTGGCCGGTTCTGCCTTCGTCTGCCGGATCCAGCTGACCAATCATGCGCTGGAACTCGGTTGGGTCGCCGCTGACGCGCAGGCATTCATCCGCCGTCACCTCGCGGTTCATGTACAGCTGGTAAAGCGCATCGTTCAGTGTCTGCATGCCCCACTTCTTTCCGGCCTGCATCGACGAGTAGATCTGGTGAACCTTGTCGTCACGAATCAGAGCGCGAATCGCCGGCGTTACGACCAGGATTTCAGCGGCCATCACGCGGCCCTTGCCCTGCGCCTTCGGCAAGAGCGTCTGGGTGACGATTCCCTCGAGCACGAAAGCGAGCTGCGCTCTAACCTGGGACTGCTGGTGCGACGGGAAGACGTCGATGATACGGTTAATCGCCTCGGCGGCCGAGTTGGTGTGCAGCGTGGCGAATGCGAGGTGACCTGTTTCGGCGATCGTCAGCGTGGCTGCGATCGTTTCCAGGTCACGCATTTCACCTACCAGGATGATGTCCGGATCTTCACGGAGCGCGTACTTGAGTGCGTTGGCGAACGACTTGGTGTCGCTGCCGATCTCCCGCTGGTTGATGATGCAGCTCTGGTGCTTGTGAATGAACTCGATCGGGTCTTCTACTGTGATGATATGGCCTTTGCGCTCGCGGTTGATCTTGTCGATCATGGCGGCGAGGGTCGTCGATTTGCCCGATCCGGTCGGGCCGGTGACGAGCACCAGTCCGCGCGGCTTTTCCGCCATCTTGGCGATGGAGCCAGGCAGACCGAGCTGATCGAACGTCTTGATGGCGAACGGAATCTGCCGGACGACCATCGACACGCATCCGCGCTGCTTGAACACGTTGCCGCGGAACCGGGCGAGGTTCTGGATGCCGAAGGAGAAGTCGAGCTCGTCTTCCAGCTCGAACCGCTTCTTCTGCTGTTCGGTCAGCACCGAGTAGGCCACCTGCAGCGTGTCCTTTGGTGTCATGACCAAATCGGACGACGCGTTGGTTATGTCGCCATCGACGCGGAGCTTCGGACGCTCTCCCGCCACGATGTGCAAGTCGGAAGCATTGCGAGAGACCATTTCCTCGAGGAGCGTGCGGAGATTGACTCCGTGAGCGGCGGGCGCTCCGGACGGGGACGAGGTGTCAATGAAGGGTAATGTCATCAGTTATCGATTCGAGTGTTGAGGATCACGCTGAGGTTTCGCGCACGATCTGCTCGAGGGGACAAATTCCCTTGAGCACCTTTAGCCAGCCATCCATGCGGAGCGTCAGCATTCCCTCTTCGATGGCTGCCTTCTGAATTTCTGCCGCGCCCGCGCTCGACATGATCAGCTTTCTGAGTCTGGGCGTCATGTTCATCACTTCGTAGAGTCCCTGCCGTCCCTTGAGGCCGGACCCATCGCACTGCTCGCATCCCTTGCCACGAAAGACCGGAAGGTCTTCCATCTTGGTGTCGAGAGTGATCTTTTCCATGTGCGGCTTGGCGGCGTCGGTAGCGCGCGTCTTCGCGTCGCTGAGCGCCATGTCGGTAAAGGCCAGGTCGCGGAGGGTGACGCCGCCACCAATCTTCGCGCCGGCAATCTCCGCCTTGTCCATCTTGTAAGCTTCCGCGCACTTGCTGCAGACGCGACGAACGAGCCGCTGCGCGAGAATCAGATTGAGCGCGGAGGCGACGTTGAACGGCTCGATGCCCATGTCCATGAGACGCGTGACGGTCTCAGGCGCCGAGTTGGTGTGTAGGGTCGAGAGCACCAAGTGACCGGTTAGCGCGGCCTTGATCGCGATGCCGCCGGTCTCCAAGTCTCGAATTTCTCCCAACATGATGATGTTCGGATCCTGACGAAGGAACGCTTTGAGCGCCGCGGCGAACGTCATTCCGATGTCGGTGCGGACCAGCACCTGATTGATTCCGAACAGGTTGTACTCGACCGGGTCTTCCGCCGTCATGATGTTGACGTCGATGTTGTTGATCTTCGACAGAGCGGAGTACAGCGTGGTCGTCTTTCCGGAACCCGTCGGCCCGGTAACGAGCACCATCCCGTAAGGATTCGAGATCGCTTCCATCAGCTCGCGCTCGGCGCGCGGCTCGATGCCGAACGTCCCGAGATCGAGCGTCAGGTTGCCCTTGTCGAGAATACGGAGCACCACCTTCTCGCCGAACAGCGTCGGCAGGGTGGAAACACGGAAGTCGATGACCTTGGTTCCGATCTTGAGCTTGATGCGGCCGTCCTGCGGCACGCGACGCTCGGCGATGTTGAGGCTCGCCATGATCTTGAAGCGTGAGATGAGAGCCGGCCGCATCTTGATGGGCGGCTTCATGATCTCCTGCAGCGCTCCGTCGATGCGGTAGCGGACGCGGAGCTCCTTCTCAAAGCATTCGAAGTGAATGTCCGACGCGCCTTTCTTGAGCGCGTCGGTCATGATAGCGTTGATGAGCTTGACGACCGGAGCTTCGTCGACCAGCGCGGCGCCATTGTCCGCCGTGTTTTCGTTCTCGCTCTCGAGAATCTCGATGTCATCGTCGACGATGTCGGCGAGGAGACTCTCCATCTGCGCTTCACCCGAAGAGTAGAACTTCTCGATCGCGTTGCGCAGTGTGAACTCGCCAGCGATGACCGGGAAGATGTCGAGACGGGTGATGAACTTTATGTCGTCGAGAACCGACAGCGATGCGGGATCCGACATTGCGACCGTGAGCGTGCGGCCATCGCGCTTGAGCGGAAGGACGCTGTACTTGATCGCAAGCTCACCGGGAATGAGCTTGGCGATGCGCGGATCGACCTGGAACTTCGACAGGTCGACGGCGGGCATCTTGTGCTGTCGCGCAAGCATCCTGGTGAGGTCGGTTTCTTTTACGTAACCGAGCTTGACCAGGTTGTAGCCTACGCGAGTGCCGTTCTGTTTCTGTTCCTGAAGAGCCTTATTGAGCTGTTCTTGGGTAACGAGCCCTTCTCTCAGGAGCAGTTCGCCTATTCGGGGCGAGTTTTTGGCGGCAGGTGCTGTCAAGGACGCTAGTCCCTCCGGTGAGGCATCCTGGGTGGTTTTCGCACTTTGGATCGCCTGGATATCACTGTGTTGGTAGGACGCGGGACGAGCGAGAAGGTTACCGCAGAGTCGAGCTTTTCTACCATAGAGAGACCGATGCCTTTTACCCGCGTCAGACCTTCCATGGAGCCGAACGGACCGAAGGAATCGCGGTCGGCAATTATGCGTTTCGCCAGCGCCGGCCCCACCTGCCTCAGAGCCTCGATTTCCTTCTCGGTCGCGACATCCAAATCGAGTGGGCCCAAGGGTTTGGGTGCCGTTTTCTGCTTCTTCTCCCTCTTTGGCTTGCGCAAGCCGGCCTTGCGCGCGGAATCGGCGGCCTTTATCTGCCGTTCGAGCGCCGATCTGGACCCCGCATCCGCCGGAGAGCGGCTGCGAAGGCTCCGGTAGGCACGGGTCGAGGCGCCCAGAACAAGGACGACCGAGAAGAAGAGGAGGGCTTTGCGTTCGGCGGGGGTCGGCACCCGCCGACCCTATCCAGAACTAGCCGGTTTTCGTCATCGTAGGGGCGCGGCTGGGGGCATAGTCTTCCATCGACGCAGTCAGGGGAAGCGTGGCCAGGACCAGGACTCCCGCGACCACGAACGGGACCCCAAGCCCGAGACGGTCCATCGCCACCCCGGCGGCCAATGGAAAGACCACCCGCGAAACACCGCCAAAGGTGTGCTGCACGCCCATATACAACCCCCGATGCCTGCTCGGCACCACCCGTGACAGCGTCGCGGTCACGCAGGGGAAGGCGAAGGCGGTCCCGAGCGGCATCAGCGTAAGCGCCACGAGAAGCGTTAGATAAGAGTGCACCGCGGCAACCAGAGCGAGCCCCAGGGCGAGGAGCACGAGTCCAAGGCGGGTCAATCTTGGCTCCCCGAGCCACTCGATCATGCGGCCAAGGATTCCCGCTCGTACGAATACTCCCATCCCGCCCAGATACATCACGAAGTAGCCGACATTCGCCTCGGTGATGGGTAGACGGTGCATGAGAATGAGCGGCAAAGTGGGAACGGTGCCGTAGAACGCCCCAATCGCGATCGCGTAGATCCAGATCAGGCGTTGCGCCGGCTCGTTCGGCCGCGCGATGACGCTCCAAACGGCCCCAGCGCTGGTCTGGTGGACGACCCCGTGCTCGCTCGTCGCGGCGATCTCCTCGCGCGACTCCCGCAAGTATACCGCGGCGAAGATGCTGACCAGAACGCAGAAGATCGCGGACGCGATCCCCGGCGCGTGCCGCCCCCAGTGAATGAGCGCGGATCCGATCGCGGGACCGACAACGGCACCGAGGCTGGTCGCCGCGGAGAGCCAGCCAAGACTCTTGGCGCGGTCCTTCGGATCACTGGCGTCGGCGACGTACGCCTGGACGACGCCGATCGTTCCGCCGCCCAGTCCCTGCACGATTCGGCAAATCAACAGGAGCCAGAGGGTGCTCGCGTACGCGAAGATGACGTAAGCGATGGCCGAGATCATCAAGCCCGCCAGAAGCGCGGGGCGTCGTCCGTACCGGTCGGAAAACCGGCCCCAGAGAGGGGCGCTCGCGAGCTGGGCGATCGAGAACGCGGCGATGAGAACGCCGACGATGCTCGCCGAGGCGCCCAGCTTGGTCGCGTAGAAGGGAAGGAGGGGAATGACCATCGCAAATCCAAGCATGTCCACGAAAGCCGTGATCATGAGGACCGTGAGTTTCCCCTTCATTGGACTATTTCCGCGTCACGAGCGCGGCGGCGACGTCTCCCACAGCGGCGAGCGATTTCGCCGAGATCTTGTCCATTGTGTCCTGGGGCGTGTGGTGGGGCGGATATGTGAGATCGATCACGTCGATCACATGAAGTCCCGACTGAAGCAAGGGCACGTGATCGTCGGTGACCTCTCCGCCGCTCTCCTGAACGAAGATGTTTCCGTAACCGAGATCGGCGGCGGTCTGCCAGACGCGCGAGACGACTTCGGGAGCCTGCTGAAAGGAGATCATCTCGTAGGGAATGCGTAGATCCTTGTCGCCAATCATGTCCCAGAGAACTCCGTAGAGCGGTTTGTAGCCAGCCGACGGAGGATGAGCGGCGAAGTATTTCGCCCCGATCAGAACGTCGACCTGCGGCGGGCCGAAATCGCCGTAGTCTTCTCCGTCCGTGAACAACAAATCGACGCCGACGTTCGGCTTTGTTTTCTTCAACAGGTCACCGAGGGCGACGAACATCCCGACGCCTGAAGCTCCGTCGTTCGCGCCCGGCGTCGGCATCTTCTTTTCTGCTTCAGTTGCCGCCGACTCGGCTATCGGCCGCGAATCCCAGTGTGTCATGTAAAGAACCCGCTCAGACAGCTCGGGCCGGAAACGAGCCAGGATGTTGCGCAGGGGAAGCTTTTTGCCGTCCGCGGTCGTGTAGGTGAAGCTCTGGACGATCACTGTATCGGCGCGTGCGCGCATTTGCCTGATGATCCAATCGCCGGCCTGCTTCGCGGCCGGCGTTCCCGGAACGCGTGGGCCGAAATCGAATTGCGCCTTCGCATAGTTGTAGGCCGCGGTGCCGTTGAAGCCCGTTGACGTCGCAGCGGCGCTATCCGCTCGTTGCGCAGCGCTTCCCTGCTTTGCGTCGCCATTGCAGCCCGCAAACACGCACATAACAAAGATCAACAGCATCGGTCTCACTTGAATTCCCCGGCGTAGAACTGCAGATGCATGACCGCGCTCAGCACGGTCTGCGTGAAGCGGCGGTTAAGGTTACGGTCGAAGCTCTCGACGCGCGAGACTACGAAGCTCGAGGACAGGTTTTCGGCGACGTCGGTATCGGCGCTCATGCTGAAAGCGCGGCGGCCGTTGTCGGACAGCCTGCTCTCCCCCGTCAGGGCCAGCGGATTCACGACGAAGTTCTGTCCCTGACTCTTTTGATAGCTGACGCGCGTGCGCAAGTCGCTGCGCGCGTTCCAGTCGGCGGGCAGCTTCCAGGGCTTGGAGACGTCGATGCTGAAATCGGAGTTGTCGCCGTTGCTGCTGAGCCCGGGCTTGGCGTCGAGGCGCTTGGACAACGAGAATCCGACGGTGCTCGATATTGGCCGGGCTCCAGCGAATACGACCGATCCGTTCATCGGGTAGCTACGGACACGCAGTTGCCCGCGGTCGTCGACCGGCTCGCCAAAGAGCGGCTGGGTACCGTTGAATTGCCGTGTCTCCAGCACCCGCGCGTTGGCGCCGAGGCTCGAAATGATGGAACTGAATGCCGCCGGCTTGCCGGCCCAGCGCAGCGACACATCGGGGAAGACGATTTGCGTTCCGTCCACGATCTCCTGTCCCAGCTCCACTCGTCGAGTCCAGTTTCTGGTGTTGATCCGCTGATACCGGCTGGCGAGGCTCGCCCCGAACGGCAGGTTGAGCGATTGATTCACCGAGAGCTGTGTGACCAGCCCTACGCTCGTGGCCAGCTCGCCACTCAGCTGCCGGAAGGTGTTGATCCCACCCAGGGCAAACTGATATCCGATCGATGCCGGCACGCCGCTCCCATCATATACCGACAGGACGCTTCGGTTGAAGTTGATGTCCACCGGCTGGAAACCGCTGAGTACTCGACGGAGGAAGGAGGCGCTGTCCGTGTAGATCTTGACCGCGCGTGGCAGGTCGAGAGTCAGTCCGGCGCTCGTCGTTTGTGAATTCCCGAGACGTCGCGGAATGCGGAGGTTGCCCGTGCTGTCCGGCTCGCGCGCAAAGCTCAGCGTGTTCGGATCGCGGAGCATGTTGTACGATGTCCCGAAGTCGAGTCGCGGGCGGAACCACGCGGTGATGGGCGGGGAGATGTTGATCCCAGCCTGCATGGCTCGCTCACGCTCAAGGCCGGTGTCGTAGCCGAGGACCCTGTCACGATCGCCGGCCGCGACGATTCCAAGGGGCGAGCTCGTGCCATATCCTCTCAGGTCGCGGACCGAGGTGATGTCCCACCGAACGGACGCTGCCTTGAAGGGACGAAACACGAGGCTGCTGCCGTTGCGCCACGTGCGCGTGCGTCCTCTCACCGCATGCGCCGAGTCGTCAACAGCCGCGGCCGGCTTGAGGAACGAAACGCGGTCATCGCGTCCGTTCGTGAACACGCTGACGAGATGCAGCTCAGTCGGTGACCACCTGGACAGGTCCGGCAGCAACGCGCGCGACAGATTGAAATCGAGACCGACGAGGAAGTTCTTCGCCTTGCCGTCCTCGTACTCACTGCGCGACACTCCGGTGGTGTAGGCGGAATTGAGCGAGAGATTGTTGAGAATCGGTGACCACATCGATCCCGTCGACTGTTTGGTACGGCGCAGGCTCAACGTGAACGAGGTCGCAGCGGATCGCGGAGTGCGCAGACCCTCAATCGCGTCTCCCTCGATGTCCGACTGCGACAAGTACAGAGGCTCGATGGCGGCCGAGGTGTAGTTGACCGTGAACGGAATGGAGAGGCCAAGCGAAGCAGGAAGAAGCTTCTCGAGGTGGAACGCAGAGCTGACGTTCCAGTTGTTGTCGGTGAGGAACGTCGGCTGCTCGGCGAGCTGTCTGAAATTCGGATCACGCCTGCTGGCGTTGATGCGGATGTCGGCGAAGTCGCTCGCAATGATGGTGAGTCCCGTCTGGCCCGCAAACCCGGTCTGATTCACCACACCAGCGAGTCTCATGTCGTCCACCCACACTTCGAGCGTGTCTGTCGGCAGGATCGGGTTGGCCCCGGGAGCGACGGGCAGGCGCAGGATTCCGACAGCGAGCTCCTGAACCGCGGCAAGGTTGGGAGGACTCGAGCCGGGATCGAGCGTGTAGACGATGTAGCCATCATCGCACGCCGCGTAGCGCGAAGTCGCAGTGGAACCGGCAGGCAGCGGCGTATTGGCGATCAGCACCGAATCGAGGCCAGTGCAGGTGTTGCGCTGCGTGCCCTGGAGATACGCGTTCTGAATCTGCGCTCTCAAGGCGAACAGCCGGTTGAAGCTCACGTCTATCTCGGGGAGCCACGCCGCCTTCGATGTCCCTGCGTTGATCGGCGTGCGATACATGTAGAAGTTGTTGTCGTCGCGCGCGATCTTGACGTAGAACTGGAGCTCGCCATCCAGTCCCCAGCCGCTGCTCACGCCTCGCGCCCAGAGCCGGAGCTCCTTGTAGCTCATGAAGTTCTTTTCGCCTTCGGGGAATCTGTAGTACGATTCCGCCCGGTCCAGCGGCGCGAGGTCGGTGACGGTCAGGCGGAGCGATCGCTCGTTGATCTGCACGCGTCCTGGCTGGTAGGCGACGGTCTTGCTCGTCGGAGCGTCGGTCACTCCGGGCGGGGATTCGTAATCGATGCCGCTCCGCACGTTCCTGTCCTGAGTACCGACGACTCCGGACTGCACCGCCCCGAACGTCGTTTGATTGCCCGCGATCCCGTGGAGCGTCCGGTCGCTCACCTTGAGCCACGGCGCACCCGTGAGCCTCAGGCGCGCGAGCCCGACCGTGCTGAAGGCGTCGTCGGCGAGACCATTGCCAGAGATCATCGTGATGCGCAACGCGCGCGCGCGCCGCAGCAACGGGTTCCCCAGCGAATCGTCCGCCGTGCGGAACGGAATCCGAAACAGAACCCAACAGACTTCTTCGCGCGCGACGCGCGGTTGGCCGGCAAGCTGCGGCGCGGGACCGCACTTCCCCTTGCGCGTGAACTTCGACGGATCGGCGAGATTCACGGCGTAGCGCTTCCACTGTTCCTGATCGCGCTCGGCCGTCGTGAGATTGAGCACGTTGTCGGCGTCGATGTCTTCCTCATCGAGGCGATTGTTGGCGATGGTGCAATCGGTTCTGGAGTCTCCAAGGATCTGCCGGACTCCGTATCCTCCCTTGCACGTTCCCGCCGGGCTGACCTTGGACACAGTCGGTGGCTGACCGGGGATCGTGTCATGCACGACGTAGAGAGCCTTCACAATGTCCCCCGGCAGTCCTTTGTCGTTTGTCGCCACGTTGAATGCGCGCGAGAACGGATCTCGCTCGCTATCGAGCTGATCCAATCCTTGAATAGTCTTGCCGTGATACGTGGTGTCGCGCGAACCGGGTTGCGCTCCCAGGCGAACGAACATCGTATCAGGTCCAAAGGTGACCGAGTTCTCGGAGATATCACCGAAATCGAAAACGAGCGTCGGATTCGCCGCCGTGTTGATGACGGGGATCTGCGCCCAGAACTCGAGGTTCTCAGCACGTGAGATATCGGCGCCGCTCGAGCTGAGTATCGTCCGGACCGATCGCCAGCGGCGTCCTGCTGGTTGATTCTGGACCGTCCAGCGAAATCTGGTCGCGCCGTCATCGAGCTGTCCGCCCACCGAGGTCGGATAGAGCGTGAGCCAGAGGAGCTGCTCAGGGCCGGCGATGCCGGTTCCCGTCTGCGAGACGAGAGAATCGATCTGGTCGATTCGGTACCGAACAGCCTTTCCGTCCGCGTCCACACCGTTGCTTTGCCAGGCCAGCGTGGTGGCGCTCGGAAGATCGAAGACTGTCGCGCCGAAGCGAGCCGGGATCACGGTGCCGAGTGCGGGCTGGCTGCTGAAATACCATTGCGGATCAGCAAGTGAAACTGGAAATCCACCTTCGCCCTCGAACGACTCCAGATACGCTTGCTGCGACGCGTTGGTCTGGGGGCGACTTGCCGCGATCTCGGCCGAGAATCCAATCCGCGAAGGAATTGTCGTCGGCCCGAAGGGCAGCTTGGACACCAGCTGCGTCAACGGCTCGGCGTCAAAGCTGAAGAGCGCCGTCACTCCCGCGACCAGTGACGCGGCGGGCTCGAAGCCGAGCGGCGGACGAGTGAAGTTCGTGCGCTGGCTCTGCGAGATCGCCGTGAAATTGATTTGACCGCTTGTAAACGGAAGCTCCGCCGTCGCGCCAAAGATCGACGTCGGCGTTTCCTCGAAGACAGGATTCTCCTCGTATTGAACGCTGACCTGGCGCGGTCGCGGAAAGAGCGTGTCGGGCCGGTTGAAGGAGACCCGACCGAGATCGTAGTCGACCGAGTAGTCGCTGCCCCGCGTGAGCGGAATGCCATCCACCAGCAAACGCTCCGAGTTTGGCCGAACCTGGACGGTTCCGAGCATGAGCGCTCCGCCGTCTCCACTGCCTTCCGCCTGGTAGCGCACGCGAATGCGATAAACGGCTTCCGGACGCTGCGACGATCGCACGTATTCAGGGGGCGTCGTATAAATCGTGTCGTTGGTGGGATTGCCTCCTACCGCGAGTCCGTTGGACGCAAACGGCTTCGTGCTTGGGAACACGAGGAACTGATCGCGGATCGTGTGCGCACCGGGAGAGCCGAGGCTGAGCTCGAAATTCGGATCACTCGGGCGAGGCCAGATCCGATTCTCGAGATCGAAGCTCGAGCTGTTGGTAGCCTGGGCGAGCCGAAAGAGTTTCAGATAGGTGTCGGCGTTGCCTCCGACCGGTTTTTCCTGATCCTCGCTGCTTCCAGTCACGATCTTGAGCGTGACACTCTGCCGGCGGAGGTCCGCGCCGCCGAGACGATAAACGCTACGAATCTCCCGATCGAATTCGGGGTCGCCGGGCTCGACGTCCGGATCCCAGATCAGGTTGGCGAACTGGTCTCTCTTGTCGGTGAACGCGAGGTCCGGCGTTCCGCCCGTCGATGTGTAGGTGGTGTCCCTGCCGTTGATCCGAACACGATAGGCGACGACGAGACGCTCGTTGTTGAGCGCGAGGGGACGGACGAGCGCGATCCACAGCAGAGAAGGATCGGCGTAGTAGTCCACGCCCTCGCGCAGGTATTCGTAGACCTGTCCGCGACGCGAGCGCGGGTTGCCGAGGAGGCGAAACTGCGGACCGTCCGGATTGGGGGGCTGCCCACCGATCAGCAGGCGGTACAGAAAGATCTTTGTCGGCCTCAACGTGTCCGGCAGCGAAGCCGACAGAGTCGCCATGCGCCGCGTATCGAGGATGTCTACATTCGGATAAGCGGCGCCGAACAGCCGCGGATCTACAGTGAAGAAGAATCGCCGCGGCTCGAACTGGTAGTCCTCGATCTTTCTGTCGATCGCCTGAAGCGTGCGGTCACCAACGGTGAAGATGCGGTCGCGCACGACATTGCCCTTCTGCTGCGCGAGAATCGTCTTGACACGCATCGCCCCCAGCTTGGTGACGGCCTGTATTCCGTAATTGCCGCTCGGGATGCCGGCGGTGATGTAACGGGACGCCGGCGGCTGGAACGTGACGTTGCCTACCTCCAGCCGCTGGATGAATTCACTTCCCTTCCCCTCGTAGTAAATCGAAATGTTGTTGGACGCGTCGAATTCGCGCTGGGTGTCGTAGTCGAGATTGACGTGGACCCTGTCGGCGACGATTCCACCAGACTTGGCGGCGAACTGAAAATCGACGAGCGGCTCGAAGGAGCTGCGACAATTTGCGACGGGATCGAAGAAGACCGTCGAAGCGCAAAGCGCGCTCTGATTCTTTTCGCCGCGGAACTCGAGCCGTCCATCGAGCTGCAGGCCGAGATCGGCGTATTCGCCGAGTATGGGCACGGGCTTCGGAGTGACGGTTGGCTTGGGCTTTAGCGGGAGGTCGCCGGGGTACGCCGGCGCCGCCGCGGATGTGGCGAAATTACTCGTGGCAACCTGTCCCCATACGGCCTCGAGGATCGTGCGCATGTTCTGCTGGAACGCGGTGGCGCGAGCCGCGTCGATTTGCGCCTGCGCCTGACGGAACGACTCTCTGTCGCCGCGCGAAAAAACCGACGGGAGAATCAGAGGAAGCGTGTCGCGCCCCAGTCTAAGGCGGATGCCAGGAGTGCCCGGTGTTCCAGTGGGAGGAGTGACGGGCGGAGCCGGCGTGATCTTGCGTGTGGTGTCGCGCGGGTCCTGCGCGCGCGCAACGCCCGTCGCCGCGAGCAGCGGGAGGAACATTACGGTTGCGAGCGTCGCAATCCGTCCGCCGCGTTCGCGGACGCGCGCGGAAGTCGTTGTCTGCGTGTCGCTTACCCCCGAGCGCACGGTATATTTCACTCTGTGAAGATACTGCACCGCTACGTTCTAAAGGAACATGTAGGGCCGCTCACGTTCTCTCTCACTGCGCTCACTTCGATTCTGCTGTTGCAGTACATCGGAAAGCATTTTGGAGAGCTGGTAGGCAAGGGTCTGCCGACGCTCGTGATCGCCGAGTTTTTTGGGCTGTCGGTTCCGCTAACGGTCGCTCTCACGCTGCCGATGGCCGTTCTCGTGGCGACGCTGTACGCGTTCAGCAGATTGGCGGCTGAAAACGAGATCACCGCGCTCAAGGCAAGCGGAGTCAGTCTCGTCAGCGTGCTGAAGCCAGTGCTGTGGGCGGCGCTTGGGGTCACGGTAATCATGATTGGCTTCAACGATCAGATCCTCCCGAGGTCCAATCACCGGCTGGCGGTGCTGCAGCGCGACATCGCGCAGAAGAAGCCGACATTCGGTTTGCGCGAGCAGGTAATCAACGAGGTCAGCCCCGGAAAGCTTTACCTCCGCGCCGGACATCTCGACGAAGCGTCGAACATGATGCGCGAGGTCACGATTTACGACATGGCCGATCCCACCCGGCGCCGCACCATTTACGCCGACAGCGGCAACATGAGGATGAGCAAAGGCCTGACCGATCTCGAGCTCACCCTCTACAACGGGAACATGCAGGATGTTCCTGTCGCGAGCCCTGAGGAGCTTCAGCGCCTCTACTTCAACGTCGATCTGGTTCGCGTCCGCGGCGTCGGCAACCAGTTTCAGAAGACGAGCGCGGATGCGTACAAAAGTGACCGAGAGATGACCGTGTGCGAAATGCAGGCGGCGCAGGACAAGGCGCGACGAGACTATCAGACGGCGCGCAAGGAGTTTCTCGGGGGCAGAGCGCAGCTTCAGAAATCGAAGGCGATGTTGAGCAAGGCGGTAATCGATACGAAGACGAGCCCGCCGTGGGACGTCGGCCTGGGACGTCTGTACTGCAACGCGATCGGGCTTATCCTTCCCAAGAAAGCGCACGCGCAGGGCATCCGATCGGGACCGAGGGCGATCACGCCCGAGGGCGCTTCGTCGACGCCGTCTGTTC
>Ga0193699_10000189_pt1 | contig 27648 bp, 27 predicted proteins | sample L3c2metaG_FD_160095 | JGI IMG/M metagenome (GOLD analysis project Ga0193699, IMG submission 160095) | Soil microbial communities from a riparian zone of the East river system, Colorado, United States - L3c2 | ecosystem: Environmental > Terrestrial > Soil > Riparian zone | place: USA: East...
AGGCGGTGTAGTCGTGTCCATGGGCTGCTTCTCCGGGTGCTGCGGTGTAGTCTTTGCAGACTATCCCCGCGGGGGAAGCAGCCGGTCCATCCCATTAGCAGACTTTCGCGAGCGACGGACCCAGTAGGAAACAACGGTCAGTTTTCCCCGTGACGATCGGGAAAAGGTGAACCGAGCGCCTGTCCCACCCCGAGTGCTTTATTGAATAACCACGATTATTTCGAGTTTGTGTGAGTGGTTAATCCATGGTGATGATCGGGCCGCCGGGAGCGGAACATTGTGCTACCCGCGCATACAAGACTCGAGGAGGGAGGGACCCTCCGTTTCCGCCGGCGCCTCGCGCGAAAAACCCAATAAAACCGGGCTTTCGGCACTGGTTGCGATACATTCGAGTGTACTTTTCCGACTACTTTCGGGTCAACGCCGCGCCGCCGGCGGGGTTAACCGATCTCGAGCGCGGCTCGCCGCGCAGGTGTTGCCGGACGCCAGCCGCCGACAGCGACGGCATTGCCGGCGGCGGCTCCCTGCCCCATCCGGCCGCGCCTGCACGGCGCCTCGCCCGGCCGGCGCCGCGTAGCAGCAGCGCCGCCGCGGAATGACGCCGGCAGCGTGACGCCGCGCAGAGCCCGTTTGCCGGCCTGGCACCGGTCTGGTCGAAGGTGGCGGCCACCGAATGGCCGCCGGTGCGCCTGACCTGCAACGGCCTGCAAGCCCGGGCCTGTTGGGTCGGATCAAGATTCATCGTCATGCCTGGATCAGATTTCAGCCTGGTCGCGAGGAAGGGCGACACCAAACACAACCGGAACCGCCGCTCGAAAATATTCGGGGCGTCACCGATCGTGCCCGGCTGCGCGAGCCTCTCGCTTTCGAACGCGCAGCGGTCGCCGCCAAGATCGTCGTCGGCAAGCATGTCGGTAGCAAAGCCTGGGTGCCGGCGCCGCGGCTGGTGGGCGGAGCCGGTCATGACTAGCCGCGATCACTTCATGTGCCGGATTGTCGAACGCCGCTGACGCCTCTAATTTGCATGCAATAGCTGGACCTGCATTAGTGCGGCACAAATGGTGGTGGGTACCGAGATGAAAACGATTGCTACGGCGTCATCCGCCATCGGACTTCTCTTCGTGGTTCTGGTCAACGCGGGCGCCGTGACGGCGCAGACCTCCCTTGAAGACCGCTACGTCGCGTCACGCGACGCGGCGATCAAAAAACTCAAACCGCTCTACGACGCCGGCGGCATGGACGATGCCGCAACGAAAGCCGAAAGCGTAGCACGCGCCGACCTCGAAGCGCAGCTGCGCGCAATCCTGGGTCCGCTCGACTACGCGGGCTTTGGCTCGGGCAAGCTCAATCTCGGCTCATTGTACGACGGGGATGAAGGTTACGGCTCGCTCGACGGTCTGCGTTTCGAGTCCAAAATCGGAGAAAACGGTGAGGCCGCCGGCGGCAAGGATAAGGATGGGAATTACATCGAGGCCAAAGCCCACATCATCGTGACGACGCAGACTATGTTTGCGGGTTGGCTGCGTGCCCACAAGGACTGGTGGGGTAAGGGCACGAACAATGTGCCGCAACAAATCAGCGCCGCACTCAAGAGCGAAGACTTCTACACACAGGCGTTCTCGACCGGCTCTGCGGTGGTAAAATTCAACGACCTGCCGATCGCCGCGCCCGGCTCCGCGACGTTTGCCTACGCGATGCTGGCCGGGCGAACCCAATCGGAAATCCCGAAGGCAGCGGACGAGGCCTACATCTCCGCGCTCGCGAACGGCAAAGTCTACGTCGCCTATAGCTCGATCGAGCCCAAGGTCCGTATCCCGGCCTGCGATGCTGTCCGAACCGACTTCGACGAAAAGTCCGAGGATGTGTTCAAGCGATGCTTCAGCGAGCGAGCGCCTAAGCAGGCAGCCTTCGGCGAGGCAAAAAAGCAGGCGCAATCGCTGTTGGAATTCGCGGTTGGGAGGTAGGATAATATCCGAGCCTCGAGACGACTTGAGTCATTACAAAAACCTTCCGGCCGCAGATGATGCACTAGGCCGTGAACCCATCTGTGGACGCCCCGCGAGATGCAAGCGGTTTTTGAAGAAGATCGGCACGTAGTCGGATGCTGCCATCTGTCCGGCCTCTGATGCCGCGATGGAGCTGCGGGCCCGTATGGGAGTTCGCGGACCGGAACCAAATCATAAATGCGTGCTCTACGGATCTTCCGCGGCACCGCAGTGTCGGACGATCCTGCTTGATCTGGTGCGCCATTAGAAACCATTCTGACTTGCTCAAATATTCACTATCTAAAACTGAATATTCCGAGATTACGAAGCTATCGCGCAATCTTCTGTTTATTTGGCTCCCGTGGCAACAAGATTTAGAACGCCGGCGGCGCCGTGGTGAGTATGGCTTCAGGGGCTCCCCACCAATCAAGCCGACTTCTGGCTTCTAGCTCTCGGCGCTCATTTCACGCAGCAAAACATGCATTAATTATTTTGGGTGGCCCTGTGACGTAGCTCACACGGCACCGGACAGATGGCGGTTTAGGTTCATGCCTAGTTGAACCGCTGTGGCGGATCCAAGTCCGCGGCCTGCCTAGAGGCGCAAAAAATGATAAACTCCATCCGTGTTATCGCTGCAGTCGCACTCACAATCGCATTTGCCGCTGCCTGGTCGAAATCGTCGATCCATGCGGACGCGGCCTTGCAGGCGTCCGCTCCCGCGGCGACCGACGCTCAAGTCGATGTGCTTGAGCTGACCAAGAACGCGCGCAGTCTTCCAGCTCAAGAATTCGCCGCTCCCTGACACCGAGCCACGCGCGGCCCTGACACCCTGCGCAGAGCACTCACGTAACGCCAACATTCAACGACGGGGTTAATCCAATGACTCGCTTTGCTAGATTCTTAGAGGCCCTTGCGCGATCGCGGCAACTCAACGCTGACCGCGTGATCCGGCGCCATTGGCACCTCGTCGAACAAGCGCATGCGTACGAGGAAAAGAAGAAACTCGAAGTAGCCGGCAAAAATGCCGCACCTGCGCCGTCAGAACCTTCGTTCATGGCGGGGACACCGTTGTGTAGCCCATGAACGTCAACGTCGGAGACATCGCGCGCAGCAGCTCCGAATAAAGCTCAGTCATACACGCTCGGCCGGAGTGGGACTGAGCGCAAGAGCGTCTTTGTATGCTGCGCGCGACTCCTCACGACGCCCGGCGCGATGCAAGAGGTCAGCTCGGAGCGCTTGAAAAGGCAGGAAATTGATCAGCGTTTGCGAGCGAAGGGCTTCGACTTCATTCAACGCCGCCGGCACCCCGGCAATCTCGGCGAGTGCCACCGCACGATTTATACGCACGATCGGATCATCACGTTGTGTAAGCAGCAAATCATAAAGTGTAAGGATGTCGTGCCATGGCGCCGGCTCAGACAGGTTTTTGCGCCTGCACCATACTCCGTGAATCGCTGCTTGTAGTGCGCGCGGCCCGCATGGGCCCAAAGCCAAGGCGCGGTCAAAATAGCCGTCTGCCTCATCGATGAGGTCCTGCCGCCAAAGGGTGGGATCCTGCTCCGACAGCGGCACCATCGCACCCTGATCGTCAACGCGTGCAGGCCGTCGCGCTTCGGCGTAGCGGACAAGGGCAGCGAACGCTAAAGCCTCGGCTTCATTTGGGAGCAGTTTAGTTAAGACGCCTGTTAGTTCGAGCATCTCCGAGGCGTAGCCAGCGTGCGCCCCGGCCCCAGCGGCATCTTCATGCGCCTTTGCGTAGGCCACTTCCAACGTGGAAAGGACGGCATCCAGCCGCTCGAACCAAGCCTCCGGTCCGGGAACTTCGAAAGGCACCCCCGCGTCGGCGATTTTACGTTTGGCGCGTACCAAACGCTGAGCCAATGTCGTCTCAGCCACAAGGAAGGCGCGGGCGATTTCGTCGGTCGCAAGACCACAGACCAGACGGAGCGTAAACGTCTTAGCCCTGCTTTCCGGCAGATCATAGAAAAGCTGAAATCGGACTTTGAGGCCAAACGCACCGCTGCTTCAGATGGAGATGCCGGCCAGCCACAAACGGCAAAGACAATAGATGCCCTGGGGAATTCGAATGACTAACCAAATCGATCTGATCTTCACAGAGCTACAACGTCTCGGAACGTGCACCTCTCCGCTCGATTTCCCTGGAAGAGCGGAATATTGCCCCAAACAGACAGAGACGTTCAGGAGAATGGAGTGGCCGCCGGCGTATTGAGGCGCTGGGAGACGATGCCTGACTGACGGAAAGGCCACAGTTGCGCGCACTAAGCGGCAAGCGTGGTGGAGACCGGACTGGTTGGCTGGCGCAGCAGTGCTGACGGCCCCCTGCTCTGCCCGATTTCCCTGCTAACAGGGAATTTTACAGGGAATTTTGCAAAATCATAGCTTCTGGCGCGCCAGAGACTGCAAATAAAACCGGCGTTACAGGGCTTCCGACGCAAATTCCCTGCTCAACGAAACAGGGAATTATTTCAGCGGAGCAGGGAATTCTAACGCAGGAACAGGGATGCATATGCCATCGGCCGGCGGACCACACATCACAGAGTTTGGCGATCTTTGGGTGCTGGGCGAGCACCGGATCACATGCGGGGATGTCAGGGATAGGCCGCCTACGCCACAGACGTTCGCCCCATAAAAGCCGATTAGATGAGATGCTGAGATGCAGTGGTCTCATCACTCGATGATATAAAAATCCGTCAGGCCAGGTTATCCTTGGCTAAAATAATTCCAGGCCTTGGGTGCTTCGTGCAACGTGAATATCTTTTGATATTCTGGATCGTAGATTTCAATGAACCTGAATGTTCCGGACGTTACCCAATCATCGCCTTTGAAGATAATCGGACCAGCGGGGTCAGTTGGCGGCAATCCCTTTTTTCTCTCGATCGTTAAAGACTGTATGAACACCTTTCCCCAGCCCAGCCATTTGTCGTTTTCGGTTCTCTCAAAAAAATAGACTCTCACAGGATCGAGTTGAAATGCCCTGGCGGCAGTCTTATTCCGGAAGGAGAAGATTTTCCCTTCCACATCTTTCAGAGTAACCGGGGTTTTTCGGTGTCTTTCGATATTCAAGATATCGGACGGGAATCCTTCGTCCTTTGTCAAAAGTAACGTGTCGTTTATTTCATAAAAACATCCCATGAACGTAACTCCTCTGTTTAATTTTTCGACGAAGATCCATTCCCCGTTCTCGGTATCATCGCGTCAGAGGACCCGGAAACAGGGGCCGTAATTCCCGAGTCCTTTTCCGATCTCTATGCTCATGAGACGCCGCGCCTCCTCAGACAGGCCGAACATCGTTTCGATGGCGTGTACGAGCGCCGACTGGTCGCCGTGTTCCCAGACCACCTGCAGCTGATCGAGCAGTTTCGTGAAGGTCTCGTCGGCGCCGTTTATCATCGTCCACACGTCGGCCGGAACATCTTTCTGCAAGTATCCGCCCTTCGGAACGACCGCCATCGGCCAGGTCGCAGGGGGATCAAGGGGCTCGCCTTCGAAGGTCGGCTGATGGTCCTTGTTGAAACCACTAAACCGCCTGCGGTGCTTAATCTCGAGGAAGCGGTAGTAGTGTGCCAACTCGTGCGTACGCTTGACCTCTCCTGGACGCGGCGAGGCTTCGGATCCCTCCCCTTGGTCCACGATGAGGTCGATGGCGGCTTCAACCGCGTCGAGATCCGCCATCACGATATATGCAAGTGGACCGGTAACCTGCCGTTCGGTGGAAAGTTCAGGCTTTAACGCTCGGAATTCGTCTAGGATCGCGTCGTAGAACGCGCCGATCGTTTTGTAGCCTTTGCCTTGCTCAGGGGTTTCGGGGTGGCTTCCTTTTGAAGGAGCCTCGATCGCAATAAACGTGTCCAATGACTCGTCAGACAATCCCGCCAGACGAACAACGAGTTCGGGATGGACCCCTCCGGGAATCGTCCCTGGATATTTCGGCACCATCATCGGATCATTGATTTGCGGTACACGCCCGATGGCGGTGAGCATGTTGCAGGCGAGAGACATGTGCAACATCTCCTCCTGCACCACGTTGCGTATGGATGCTGCCACCGGGTGCGCCTGGTCCTTGATCGACCAAAGCGCGGAAAGATAGGGAGGTATCGTCGAAAATTCGACGGAGACCGCCGTCTGGAGCGCGAGTTCGAGCCATTCCAAGCCGCGTTGCGTCTCTGGCCACTCCAGCAACGGCGGGATGCGCTCCAGGTGGTGCATTTCGGAAAGCGATTGATGCTTCATGTTCATGGCTGGTTGGCGAGAAGATGATCGGTCAATTTCAGGGTCACCGCGACGAGGGTCAACGTCGGATTGACCGCCGCGCATGTAGGATGCACCGCGTTCGAACATACGTATAGGTTGCTCGTGCCAAAAACCTTCAGGTCGGCATCGACGACGCCTTCGGTCGGGTCCTTGCCCATTCGGCAAGTTGATGAGGTGTGGTGTCCATCTTGACTGCCAACCGGCCTGCTATCAACCGTGTATCCCATCTGTCGGATGACGTCTTGCATCAGGTCGAGGTTTTTATTGGCGCGTTCTTGAAAGTCGGGCGGAAGGGTGAAGTCGATCTTGGTCCGTGATAAACCAAAGCGCGTAGTCCCCTCGCCGATGCTAAAGCGATTGGAGTACTGCCCCATCTGCTCCATGAAGGCCGACAACTGAACCTGCCGTGGCCCGGTCACGACTTCATCGATCTGGGCCCGAGTTTTGCCCGCGATCATCTGATTGGCGATGTCGACGTTCGGGAAGCTCGCTGTCTTCATCAAGAACATCTTCCCGTTCTGCTGGTATTGCTCCGTGTCATAGGTGCGCGACATCAAAGTCGGAAAGTCGAATTCCTGGATCCAGCGCTCCTCGTTCTTGTCCTTGGTTCCCGACACGGAAAGGAATGGGTGGGAGACCGGAAAGCGGCCAACGAGGTCGTGGTCGTTGCCGATGCCATTTTCCCAGTACGGACGGCCAGACAGCATGAGCAGCTTGGGCGCCTCGTAGGCGCCTGTGCAGAGGATGATCCGGTCACCGCTAGCGGTCACCGTTCCTCCGGTCGCGGGGTCGATGTACTCAACTGCATGAATGCGGCTCTTGGATTCGGCGATCAGCCTCGTCACCGGCGCCGTCCCGACGAATTTCAGGTTCGTGTATTTTGGCTCGCTGAGTAGATCGTCCAGGATATACGACCCGGAGAATCGCGCGCCAAACGGGCAGTACTTGCAGGTACCGGTCGCCATGCATTTGCGGTAGCGGGCGAGCGGCATCCGCCCCGGCGTTATGCCCAGTTCACGAAACGCCTTGATCATCTCGCCGTCCGACTCAGTCCAGGGATATGGCGGCAACGGATAAGGCTTGCTGCGCCACGGATCGTTTTTGTTTTTGGCGCTCGCCGGCACCCCGCGATCGGCACTGTCTTTGTCGTCGCCGCACACCGACAGGTACTCGTCCGCGCGGCAGTAGTAGGGTTCCAGGGTGTCGTAGTCGTACGGCCAGTCGCCGCCTTGACCCGTGTTTGTCTTCAAAAAGAAGTCCTCGGGCTTGAAGCGCATAGTCCAGCCGCCCCAGTGTACGGTCGACCCGCCGTACATGATCGCTCGCGAGCCCCTTGAGTGCCACGGCGTCCCGCCCACGGACGGGTTGTCGTTGTCGCGGTCCTCGCATGGGTCGTAGGCCTTACGTCCATAGATAACGTAGTCCCACCAGTAGCGCCGGTCCTTCATCGGGACTTGCGGTCCAGCCTCCAGCATGAGAATCGGAGTATTAGGATCGGCCTCAAGCAGCTTGGTCGCGACCGTCGTGCCGGCGACGCCCGAGCCGACGATAATATACGCGTAATCCGTACCGTTCATTTCGAGGGCTCCTCAAAGGGCCGAACCGGCTTGATCCGGTTGAAGCGCGAACCCGCGATGAACCCATTATAATTGACATTGTTTTCCGGACGGATTTCGGTGTCATGCGGCCGGATGAAATTCCTAAATCCTCCGGCCACGACCTGTACGCGAATGAACTCGTCGACGACGAAGTGCTTCGCATGGGCGATTCGAGTGTCCAGCTTTATTGGGATGTCGTTTTTGCAGAGCGGTTTGTTGAGTGGAGTGCCCTTATTGTCGAGTGGCCGACCGTTATCGAGGAACAGATTCTCGAACGCCTCAGTCTCTCCATAAATCTTGATAAGTTCCTCGACCACCTCGAGCGCGTTCACGTACTCCGACACGTAGCTCGGCCGGCTCATGGTCTTCGCGGTCAAAAACTCCAGCCATGAACTCTTGAGGCCCGCGGAATCGTAGACGGTGTTCTTCCATACCGTACCGATCGCGACAAAGATGCGCCAAAGACCATCGATTTCGGCGCGCGTCAGCTTGCGAGGCTCCGCAGCCAGCAGTTGGCTGGCGAGCGGCTGCTTGCAGATCTCGCCGCCGATCATGGTGTCCGTCATATTTGCCTCCCCCTCCCCAAGCTCGCAAAATGAACATTTTCCGCAGTCACGATCTCATGATGGCGTAATTCTCCCGCAAGTTCGCCCATCTGGGCCGCCCCGTCTCGACTTAGAGCGGAGGCGATTGGTAATCCATGTCGGTCGCGGTGGAGTTCGCCTTGACGCGGATAAGCCTTGTAAACAAATCTTTGTGCTCAGGATATTTAGCGCACATATCTTTGCGGTCGGGGAACTCGTAGTCTGTCGGCTCCCACCCCGGGGCCACGCAGCAGGTCACGAGGACGTAGTCGTTTTCGTTTGCGAGCTCGGCGGCCATCCACGAAAAGGCCTCGATCACGACCTGTGGCTGGTTTTCCTCAGCCTCAAGCACATCACCCAGCTTGTGAGTTATCAAGGTGCCGTCGTCTTTGAGCTCATGCAGGGTGAGCGTCGCGCCGCCGTGATAGCACCATATCTCGTTGGTGCGCATGCGGTGCATCGTGTTGAAGTCCCGGTACAACATGAAATAGATCGTGGACACCACTTTGCGCGAACCGCCGCCCAATCGTTTCGGCGACTCGATCATGTCGGGGGATCGGAAGGCCGGGGCGTAATAGCCACCCTCAACGGGAATAGGCTCCATCTTCAACTTCATGGCGATCGCTTTTGCCTGTTCGCCTCTGCTCGGCACGCCATTTTTCATTTTATCCTCCGCTGGATTCATCTAGCTCTGACTCCACACCACCGGCGACACAAGCACCCTCGCAGCGCGCGGCGCTCCCGTCTCATCCCTTCATCACGACATCCTCGGTAATCATACAGATGACTTCTGTATCATCGCAAAAGTTGGCCTCGTCGCGATGAATCACATTCATGTAGCCATCCGAGGCGAAAGCAAGATCAAGCTCTTCGAGGCTATCGGCCCACAGCTCCACTATTCCGTCATATTGAGACACCGCGCGGCCGGAACTTTGCAATTTTTCAGCCGGAAGCTGATGACATTGAACATATCGACGAATGTGGGAGATAAAATCCTTCACTCCCAGCGCCAAGGGTCCGTGCTTCTCCTTCCAATAGCGATGAAAGTCCCTCGAACTCATCCCCTGCTTGCGTTTGATTAGCACCGACATTTTTACCATGGCGACACTTTCGTGGTTGCGTTGCAGTTTCTAAAAAAGCGTCAGGCCAGCTCTCTCATTTCCGCCTGCGCCTGCCCGAGCCAGAATTGCATGTCCATCTCGGCATAAAGTGTAATCGATGTCGCTAGGTGCGCCCGCGCTTCTTCTTGCTTGCTTCGGCGCCGGTCGAGTTTGGCCATGCCAAAGTGACAATGGGCGACGAGCGGGCGCATGCCTAACTTATTGGCGAGCGCGAGCGCCTGCCGGTAGGCGTGATCCTCTTGCTCCGCTTCAGCGGGTGTTTGGGAGTGGATGTCGCCGAGCAGCTTCAAGCTCCAGGCTTCCCGCCCTCGTTGTTCATGATCGCGGGCCAGCGCCAAGGCCTGCTCCGCTTGTTCGCGCGCCTTGGCGCCCTGTCCGAGGACGAGATAAGCCTCGGCCAGGAACGTGATGAACAAGGACCGCAGGCCCAGCATTTGCATCGCCGTGATCGCCTCAACCGCTTCCTCCAGCAATGGCACAGCGTCGACCGCGCGCCCAGACCAGAGATAAGCGGAACCCAAGGATCCTGCGATGAACGGCAGCATGAAGCGAGTCGCCGCAGCGCGGCAGGACGCAAGGCCCGGCTCAAGCACGCGAATTGCGGCCGCGAAGTCCCCGTGACACAGATGCGAGTACCCGATACCCCAGCGAGCATACATCTCGCTGTAGGGATGGCCGATACTCTGGGCTATACGCAGGCCCTCTTCTCCTACGGCGAGGGCATTCACAAAATCTCCCAAGTCGGCCAGCACCGCCGCCAGGTAAACGCGGGCAAGCACCGCTGGCGGCCCGGCGATCCCGAAACGCTCGCCGGGCGGCGCTTCATTGCCGAGCGCGATCACCGCACGCAGCCTATCGGCCGCCCCACGCAAGTCGCCACTGAACCAGAGCGCCTGCGCCAAAAAATAGTTCGCGGCAAGGCGTAGCCCGAGGTGATCAACCGTCTCGGCGATGGCGCACGCGGCTCGCGCCGCCTCGATCGCGCGAGTGTGCTCGCCAAGGAAGTTGTGGCGCACCGACAGGTAACCGAGCGCCCAACCAACCCGCTGCTGGTCCCCGATCGATTCCGCCAGCTCGCGCCCCTCGTCCACAACCTGGCCCAATCGCACGAACTCACCGAGCGACACAAGGGCGTTGCGCTGATCGAAGCACACGTCGATACGCTGCTCAGTTCGCTGCCGGCTCTCCGGCAACTCGCGCAGCGCAGCGTGCGCCTGCTCGAAGTGAGTAAGGGACTCTCGGGAGGCCGAGCGGTCGAGCGCCCGTTTTCCCGCCTGCCTGCAATAGCGCGCCGCCTGCTCCCACAATGCCCCGCGCACCGCATGGTGGGCGAGACGCTCCACCTGCTCACTCAGCCGGTCCACGTGGAGACGCTCAATCGCGGAAATGATTTTCGCGTGGAGACTTTTGCGCCGCTCCTGCAGCAGGCTGCCGTAGCTTACCTCATGCGTGAGCGCGTGCTTAAAGGTGTACTCCAAATCCGGGAAGAGCTGGGTCTCGTAGATGAACTCCGCTTCCTGCAGGTGGACGAGCGCTTGCCTCAGATTGTCGTCGGACTGATCCGCGATGGCAGCCAACAGTGCGTAAGGGAAATCCTTACCAAGCACCGCAGCCGTTTGCAGGAGTTGCTTTTCCTCCATGGGCAACCGGTCGATGCGCGCCGCTAGGATCGTCTGCACCGAGGCCGGCACCTGCAGCGTCTCGACCGGCCGCGTCAAGCGGTAGGCTCCGCGCTCTCCGACCAGCGCGCCCGTCTCCACCATGGTCCGCACCGTCTCCTCGAGAAAGAACGGGTTGCCACGCTTGACCAGCAACCGCGTAAGCGGTTCGAGATCGGGCGCCGGGCCGAGGAGCGCCGCGAGCAACTGCTCCGCGCTCTCCGCGGGCAGGCTGTCGAGCCGCAGTTGGGAGTAGAAGGTCTTACTACCCCAATGGTGGGCGTACTCTGGCCGGTAATTCACGAGCAATAGCAGACGCGCCGAGCCAAGGCTCTCCACCAGGGTATCCAGCAGAGTCTGAGTCTCGCCGTCGATCCAATGTAAGTCCTCGAACACCACGAGCAGCGGTTGCACTTGGGCTTCGCGCAGCAGCAGGCGCTTGACGGCGTCCAGTGTGCGCTCGCGACGCTGGGGCGGATCCAATTTCTGCCAAGCCGCGTCTTTGACTGGCACATCGAGCAAAGCCAGCAACGGAGGCAGCAGGGGCTCGAGCGCGCGATCCAGCGCCAGTATCTTACCAGTGATTTTTTCGAGCATCTCGCGATGATCGTCGCGGTCGCCGATCTTGAAGTAGCTTTTGAGCAGGTCGATTACGGGCAGGTAGCTGGTGGCTTTGCCATAGGATAACGACGAGGCTTGCACGATCAACCACTCGTGCACCCGATGCGAGTTGGTGAACTCGTAGGCGAGTCGTGACTTCCCCACGCCCGCCTCGCCCACGACGGCGACCACTTGGCCGCGACTCGATTCTGCTTGGGTAAGGACCCGGCGCAAGTGCTCGATCTCGGCGTCGCGGCCGACGAAACGTGTGAGGCCGCGCAGCGTCGCGGCCTCAAGGCGAGTACGCGCCAGCCCCGCCCCCGTCAACTCGAAGATCTCTATCGGGTTGGGTAACCCTTTTACGGGCACCAGACCGAGCGATTTGACCTGGACGTAGCCTTCCGTAATACGAAGCGTGTCGGGGCTCAAGACGATGCTCCCGGGATCGGCGAGTTGCTCCATGCGCGCGGCTAGATGGGTCGTCTGGCCCACCGCCGTGTAATCCATATGCAGATCGTTATCGATCGTGCGTACCACGACTTCGCCGGAATTTAGGCCCACCCGAATACGCACCGCGGTACCTTGAGAGCGGCGCAGATCGTCCGAGTAGCGCTTCACGGCCTCCTGCATGCGCAGCGCGGCATACGCGGCGCGCACGCCATGGTCCTCGTGCGCGATCGGCGCTCCAAAGAGCGCCATGATGCCGTCACCCATGATATGATTGACGGTGCCCTCGTAGTGATGCACGGCCTCAATCATGCGCTCAAGGACCGGATCAAGGATATTGCGCGCGTCCTCGGGATCGCGGTCGGCGAGCAATTCCATCGAGCCCCTGAGATCGGCGAACAATACCGTAACCTGCTTGCGCTCGCCTTCGAGGGCTGTTTTGGAGGAGAGTATCTTCTCGGCTAGGTACTTGGGCGTGTAGGAGTCCGGAGAACGCGGCCGCGCAATGGAGTCATCGGTGCGCATGTTGCTGATCGCTCGGAGCAGCTTTTTGCGGTGACCAAGTGATACACCTAGCTTCTCCAGCTCGGCGTCGCTGAGGAGAGGCAGGGTATCAAGATCGATGTCACTCTCGGCAAACATCGTTGCGTAGCGCTTCAGGCCAATTTTCTGGAGCCATTCAGATAAAGCATCCATTTTCTCGCTGCCTCCAGAAGTCCAGTCTCGTGCATCAGCGATCCGATGGTGTCGCGACCTGATGGCATCGCAGCGCAATTATGGACACACACCGGCGCCCCCTCAACTAACTCTTGCATTAGATGCATATGCACGCAAATTATAATACTGTTCTCCGATAAGTTTCATTTTGCTGGTTGTTTTGGGAGTGGTCTGCAGATCACCGGCCCGCCGGATATCCTCATCGATCCAGTCTTCCACGCATTCGGAAAATAGCGTGCTCTGTCCGCGGTTCATTCCCTCAACGAAGCGCCGCATACGGCGCGCGGCTTTCACCAGCAGGAGCCGTGAAGCGGGCTTGGCGTGTTCAACCGTGCGGTGACCAGGCGGCGGCACGCGGCCGTGGCCGTACATCCCGCGCCCCGAAGACCCACCATTAAATATTGTGGGTGGCCCTGTGACGTAGCTCACACGGCCCCGGACAGGAGGCCGGTTAGGTTCATACCATCGCTGTGCAGCGACCCCGATTCGAAACGCAGAACTACGACCACAAGGGTATCATCGTCGTGGCGAGCGCTTGGCTGCTCTTTTACGGCCTCATGTTCAGCGGCTTGGCTTTCAGGCAGGCCGCAAACGTGTTGGCGGCATTCTATTAGGGATTATGGACGAGAGGAAATCGAGCCGAGCCGGCCGACACTGGGCGGATATAAAGCTCAGTCAAGCTCCGCCAATTTTTTGAGCGCTCCCCGATTCTTGATCGTGATAAGATTGTTTTCGGTCTTAATCACGCCATTGCGCTGCCATTCGCGCAAACACTTGTTGATGCTCTCGCGTGTCGCACCCACGATATTTCCGAGCTCGCGTTGCGATAAACCGATTTGCAGCGCAGGGCTCGCCGGCTGGCCGTCCTGATCGACGCCAGCCAAGCGTAGCAGCGTTTTGGCAAGCCGGCCGGGCAAGTCCAGCAGTGCAACCTCGGCGGTCCGTTCGGTGATCGCGCGCAGCCGGCGACACAGCACCTGGACGAGACCGAGCCATGCGCTCGGATGGCGGTCGAAAAACGCCAGAACGTCGCGCCGCTCCAGTACCGCGAGACTGCAATCGGCTATCGCCTTGGCGTCGGCGGATCGGGCTTTGCCGTCAAGCAAAGCGAGCTCACCGAAGAAATCGTCCGGCTGCATGATTGCGAGCACGATTTCCTTCCCTTCCGACGAAGAAACGCTAATTCGAATGTTACCGGTCAACACCGCCATCATGCTGTCGCCCAGCGAGCCCATCAGAAAGACAGTGTCGCCGCTTAAGAATGTACGAACACGAGCCCGGGCGACCAGATCCTTACGCTCATCGGCACTCAAGTCACGAAACAGCGTACAGGTTGCGAGCAGCCGCCGAGCCCCTTCTAGGGTGCTCCCACCGATTCCTTCAGCCATGTTCAGATGCCCACCCATTCGGTTACCTATTTAAAGGCAAGTTTCAGTCTGTCGAGCCTAGCCTCGTCGAAATGAAGGCTAATGGGCAAGTCCTGACTTATCTGCTCAAAGGCGGCACACTGTTTCGAAATCGGGCCCGGCGAAAGAAAGCACGAGCTAGAGCTAAGATTTACTGCATTTCCCGCTATCACATTTTGTGGTCTAAAGGTGCCGCTGTTCTGGAGCATGTGTGATGATCACTGCTGTCGCCTCGGCATTCCGCAGGGGCATCGCTGATGTCGGCGGATTATCCGGATTGCCCCGGGAATTAAGCGCCGGTTTTGTTGCCGGGCTGTCTGCGCTTACCAACTGTTTCGCGTTCGGGGCGTTGATCTTTTCCGGTCTGCTTCACCCTTTCCTATCTCAAGGTATTGCGGCATCGCTGCTGACCTGCGGAGCAACCGCATTCGTCATCGCTCTGACTAGCCGTTTCCGGATTGCCATCGCCGCCCCGACAGCGGGCATTTCGGCTTTACTGGCCGTGCTGATGGCCTCGCTTGCGCCGGCCATGAGCGATTTACCGCCGCAACAGATATTGGCCCTTGCCTATGCGGCGCTATTCACAGCAACGGCAGCGGTCGCCGCCACTCTGTTGTTGCTCGGCTTTATTCGCGCCGGCAAACTCGTGCGCTTTATACCCTATCCGGTTATCGCCGGATTCATGGGCGCAACGGGATGGCTGGTGATTGCCGGTGCGGTTAAAATGGCAACTGACGTATCAGTCGACCTCGCCTCGCTGCCAATTTTCGCGCACCCGCGAGAAGGGCGCCTGCTTGCAATTCTACTAATATGGACTGCGGTGCTTTGGGTCCTAACAAAGAAGATCAAGCACCCGCTTACGTTGCCGGTAGCGCTTATACTGGCGTCATTTGCGACCAATCTTGTACTTCCATTTTTGGGAATTTCCGGCGAGGACGCGCATAAGCAAGGTTTCCTTTTTTCTGTCAGTGACCCCAGTTGGCCAGGAATTCCGGCGCTGAACGGGACCTATTTGCAAGCCGATTGGCGCCTTATCTTGTCGGCATCCGGTGCGATTGGCGCAATCGGCGCGGTCGTCTTGATTGCTGTGCTGCAAACCTTGTCGCTTGCAACGGGTCTAGAAATTACCACCCGCACTGAGGCCAATCTGGATCACGAACTGCGCAGCATGGGATGGGCTAATGCGGCCTCGGCCGCGCTTGGAGGCTTCGTCGGTCAAATCGCGTTGAGCGCAACCACAGTAAACCGCTCCGCTGGCGGGACCTCACGCATCACCGGCTTCGTCGTTAGCCTCGTCGCGCTTCTGTCTATGCTCGGCGCGGGCACGGCCCTCGAATACATACCGCGATTTGTGCTGGGTGGTGCGCTCTTAATGCAAGGCCTGCGCCTGGTGCAGGAATGGGCCGTCGCGACTTACCGGACGCTGCCGCGGCTGGAATGGCTCCTGACCGTGGCAATGATTGTGGTCACGGCGTGGCTTGGATTCGTCACTGCCGAATTGGGCGCCCTTTTAGCCGCGTGCGTACTCTTTGCGCTTAGTGCGAGCCGCGCCGGTGCTGTCCGCAGTATTTCCGGACTGAACGCGCGCACGTCAACGCTGGTGCGGCCGGAGGCAGAAATGTTGCTCCTTGCCGAGCATGGCAGTGCTGTCCAGGTCTTGGAATTGCGAGGTTTCGTTTTTTTCGGGTCAGCCCATGAATTACGTGAGACGGCGAAGACTCTTCTTGCTGAGCATAAACTGCTCATGCTGATATTTGATTTCAGCAAAGTCCTTGGTATCGATTCCTCCGCGGCAACGGCCATGGTGGGAATTTGGCGTTTACTCCGCGATAAGAACGTCCAACAGCGGATCGTGGGGCTTTCACCAGCAGTCATTCAGACTTTTCGCGAGTCGGGTGGGTTTGACAAGGAAGTCGTCGTATTGAGTGATATTGATGAAGCACTCGAACAGGGCGAGGAAATCGTACTTTCTCGTCATGCATCCGAATCGTCGGCACATCCTTCCTTTTCCGAATGGATGTCTTCGTTACTAGGAAGCAACAAATCCGCCGCGATTCTTCGGCAGCATTTGGTTGAGACCCATTACAAAAGCGGCGACTATTTATGTCGCCAGGGTGAAACAACCGACGACTTGTATCTGATTGAAGCCGGACGACTGAGTGCGATCATCGGGAATGACACCGGCGCCCCGATGCGGATGCGGGCATTTGGTGGAAACACAATCATCGGAGAAATGGCATTCGTCCTAGACGTGCCGCGAACCGCGAGCCTGCGGGTCGATGATGACGCAATCGTCTGGTCGCTCAGCCGCAGCGCCTATCGTGGCCTTGTCACGACCAAACCCAATATCATCCTGGAGCTGTTACAGAGCATGCTACGACTTCAAGTCGAGCGGCTTTCGTTCGCCACGCGCCGGATTTCTGATTTACAGGCATAGCCACAGATGCAAGTCCGGTCGCCGTGGGTTGCTGTTGGCGGCCCCGGGAGAACAAGATCCTTCGCTCTTCGTTTTAGGCACTTTTGCTCGGCCCGTCAGACCAGCGGTATTGCGACCGCAGTCGCCGCGAAGCCGCGCCAAGGGCGGGCTGCACAGTGCCAACTCTATAACATTAATGCCACACAACTCTTTTCATTGAATACGCAAAAAAATTGCACGACCGGGCTACACAGAAATGAAATTGGTTCTCGGCCATCCATGAATGGCAACCGAACAACTAGCCAGTTACGTGCTGGCTAATTCAGCGGCGGCAATCGTATGGTCGTGCCGGGAGGCGCTGGTTCAAAGGTCTGGAGGCCTTCGACGGCTGGACCTTTCGGCATGGCAAGACGCCGAAAGGCTCAAGCTGATCGACGAACTGCGCGCGCAATTCCTCCGAGGTGACCGAAGGCCGCGGAGTAGTTTGCGCGCGCCGCCGTCTCACCAATCGGTCAGCCGGAGCGGACCGCTGCCGTGGCCAGAGTTCTTGCTGTCCGGGACGCTCTCCGCCGGAATAATCGGGTCGGTCTCGAAAGCCGTCGGCCGGCGCGTATCGAGGTGTTGGGCGGCGAAAACATCATCGCCAGCCGTGGCGCCGGCATTCGGACCCTGGCGAGCGGTCACGGCGACCAAACCGGCGACGAGAGCGGTGCAGATCAACAAAATTCTAAGTTTGCGCATGGGTATCTCCTGTCGAGTTGACCGTGATTGATTAGGCCCACGCGGCGAGACCTGCTTGTGAGCTAGCTCACAGGTCGCAGAGTTAATTTGGCCTAGCTACGGAACACGGCCTTGAACAAGAGTTTGAGCGCGCCGGGGAAAAGTATCGAATCTCGCGCCGGTCGGCGCTGCGACCGTCGGTCGATGGGGCCCACAACCACGATGCAGGAAATGGCCCGCTGCCTCGGCATAGTGGCTACCGGAAGGACGCGACCGCGTCGAATTTGGAAGCTCACGCGGCTTCACGGAATGCTGGTGCGTTTTTTTGCGCCCTTTCCACCTGGCCAAACCAAATGCTCGGTTATGTCAAACGCATACGTCAAAGCTCTAAAAGTCGAGGAGCGCGAGATTTCGTCGCTCAAGCCCTTCCCGCGCAATGCGCGCCTTCACAGCGAAAAACAGATCCACCAGATCGCCTCGGCGATCCGCGAGTTCGGATTTACCAATCCGGTCCTGGTCGACCAGGCAGACATCATAATCGCCGGCCACGGCCGTATCGAAGCGGCAAAGTTGCTGGGCCTCGACCGGGTTCCGGTCATTCGGATCGAGCATCTGACCGATGCCCAGAAGCGCGCCTACATCATTGCCGACAACAAGCTCGCCCTCAATGCCGGCTGGGACATAGGAATCCTCGCCATTGAATTCCAGAACCTGCCGGCTATGGACCTCGATTTTGATCTCGAGACTACCGGCTTTGCGACAGCGGAAATCGATTTACTGATCGATGGTCCAACAATCACGGCCACCGATCCCGCCGATCAGATACCGCTCGCCGAACCCACCGCCGTCACTCGAACCGGCGATCTCTCGCAACTCGGCGATCACCGCCTCATTTGCGGCGATGCCCGGGATGCAGATGTCTATCGCGTTCTCATGTCCGGGGAAAAAGCCCGCATCGTGTTTGCCGACCCGCCCTACAACGTGCCGATCGACGGCCATGTCGGCGGGCTTGGCTCGATCAAGCATCGCGAATTCGCCATGGCCTCAGGCGAGATGACCAGCGGTGAATTCACCGCCTTCCTGCACACCATCTTCATGAACGCCGCCGACGAAAGCATCGACGGCGCTATCCACTTCATCTGCATGGATTGGCGGCACACTGAAGAAGTCATGCGCGCCAGCAAGGGCGCCTACACCGAACTGAAAAACGTCTGCGTCTAGAACAAGGACAATGGCGGGATGGGCTCGTTCTACCGATCCAAGCACGAGTTCGTCTTTGTCTTTAAGGTCGGCAGCGCCGCCCCATCTCAATACGATCGAACTCGGCCGCGGCGGACGCTATCGCACCAATGTCTGGGACTATGCCGGCGTCAATACCCTTCGATCGAGGTCCGCCAACTTGTTGAAGCCGATCGACTCTTGATCGTAATAAGGTTTTTTCTATTTTTCCGGCCGCTGAGCCCTGACGACTCGCGCAGACACTTGTTGATGCTTTCGCGGGTCGCGCCGACGATATTGCCGAACCCGCGCTGCACCTGGCGGCTAGCAAGCCAACAGGATCAAGTCGCCACAATTTCGATAACGCGACTTTAGCCCTGCTTCTTCGCGCAATTTTACGGCTCGATGAAGGGCGGCTCGCCATCCGCTCGATTGTCCAGGTCAATTTCGGCCCAAAGCTTTGCATGAGTCGCTGAAGCCCAAGTGACCTCGGCCTTAACGGCGGTCAGAACGATGAAAACGATGCTCACGAGCGCTAACGTCAAGTGCGCAATAAACCGCAAATGCTTCAGCGGCGCGGTGGTGGTTATACCAATGACTGTGTGCATTTTTGCCTCTTCAAGTTGCGTCGGACCTGGGTCCGCGGCAGTGGTGAAGTCGGCTTGAACCTAGTTCCCCAACTGCCCTTTGCCGTGTGAGGTACGTCACACGGCAATGCATCTTTGTGGCTAGTGAGCTGTGCACGGGAGATTGCCGCCGAACGGCCAAGCGCGGCGAGGGTCGAGGACGCCTATGCCGGCAAGGTGCTGAGCGGTGGCTTCTGTGCCAAGGGTTGCAGCGCCCGAAGCGTTTCTTCTACGCCGCGCGTATCCGGCGGTGTTCAAGAAAATGTACGTGCTGAGTTGTTTCCTCATTCGCGATGGGCATCATGGACGGCATATCTGCGGACAGCACCCCACCTCCCGGACTGGCCGAAATAGGCCACTCGCCATTTCAAATCGAGCCACTAAAGGTGACCTGACCCCTTAGACAAATAATTACCTATGCAGGTGATAATCGAGGCTCTCTCAGAGGGAGGGACTCTTTGCCAGATAATTCCGCTTCGCCGATTTCCCTGTAAAAACCGCATGCTCCGGCACTAGGGGGACTACAACGCGGACTACATTTCGGACTACCGAAACGCAGCCGGCCAACGGCGGCATTGCCGCAAGCCCTCTCACTGAAGCGCGCTCCCTCGCCCAAGTCCAGCTCCGGTCATGCGCGATCGTCGAGGCTCGTTAATGCGCCGGCCGCGACGGAACCGGGCGCACCGGCGTCCGCGGCCGCACCGGCGGTAGGGCACCGGCGGCCGGCTCGTCCGAGACGGCCGGGATGTCGTCCTGGACGGCCTCGCCAGCGTCGCCGCCGGAAATGCCGGCGTCGGCCTCGGACACCGCCTGGCGGGCCTCGGGGAGCGCCTCGGACGCGCCCGCAGCGTCCGGCACGACAACCGGCTCCGCCGGCGCCGGCGTGACGACCGGGGCTTCGTGTTCGGGGGCGAACTTGATTGCGACACGCTCACCGAAGACAGCCTGCAATTCGCCGACGCGACTGCGATCCACGGTGCCGATCCACTGGCCGGCTTTGCCGTTCCACTTCAGCCCGGCGCGGCTCAGCAGGTCGCGCTTGGCCTCGGCGGCGTTCCGCGAAATCTTCACGGCGACATCGACCGAGCCCGGCACAGCCGGCGTCTCCACTCCACCGTTCTCCTCGGCATACACCGGCGGCGCCGAAGTAATGATGGCACCGTGCACCGTGGCGACAGCCGGGGTGACCCCCGACAGCAGCGCCATCAGCTGTCCGGCAGACAGATCGAAAACGCCGCGCTGGCGCAACATCGTCAGCGCCAGACGTTCCTTGGCGGCGTCGCTTGCGCCGCGCGCCTGCACCTGTTCGTCCTGCATCGCGGCAAGCTTGCGATCACGCGCGGCGATCGCCTTTTCGGCTTTGGCGAGGCGCCGCAGTTCCTTATCAACGTTCATTCGAGTCTCCTGTGGTTGGGGTCGATACCCAGGAAATCTGGCCGAAAAGCCTGCAATTCGCAAAAACACGATTTCGTGCTTGCGGCTTGCCGACTTTTGCTCGCTCAATATGCAGAGTGAAAATACGAAGTGACCGAAAATGTCGATTGCATACGCCCGAGTTCGATTTTTGAACACTTTGCGCAACGGCGGCGCGTGCAAAGCGCTGAGCTACCTTGGTCGTACAGCCATCCAGGACGAGCGTCTGGGCAAGACATTCCACTTCGCTCGCGCACCTCACGATCTCGTCTATGAAGACATGCTGCTGCCTGACGACGCTCCCTTCGCGACGGTGGGCGAACTCGCGAACGCACTCGATGAAGCGGAGCGCAGACGCCAGCGGCGAAGCACCAACCGCAAGCGGTGGCCGCAGTTCGGCGCACACCTGATCTTTGCTTTACCGCCCGAGCAGGTACTTACGCTCGATGAAGCGGTCGAATTGGTGGAGCGCGTCGTGCACCGTGCTGTCGGTGGATCGTCCTCGCTCCCGGTTTACATCGCGATCCACGATCCGGCTCTGGCATCCCCCGACGCCGTGACCCGCCATGGTCATGTGCTTTTCGGATTGAGGGAGGTCGTAGGCGCGGGCCTCAGTCGGAAAAAAGTCCGTAACCTGTTCGCGCAGCCGCGGCATGCCGCCGCGCCCAATGTCCGCAGCAGCTATGTGGCCGAGGGCTTGTCATGGCCGGATATCGCACGCGACCTCCAGAACGAATTGTTTGCGGAAATCGGGAGCGAGGCGCTGGTGGATCCCCCGGCGCCGTTCGCTGGTCGGCATTGGTCGGTCAAGACGCTTCGTCACTCGCCCGAGCGCCGCACGCGTCACGACCAATCAGTGGATCGCCAAAATATCGAACTCATCAATGGCGATCCTGCCGAGCTTGTCGCGCATATGCTGCGCGGCCGTTCTCTTATGCGGATCGACGAGGTCCGTCGCCTGCTCGCGCACTTCCTCGACAGCGCGGATGATCGTGAACAGCGGCTCGATGCGATCTTGACCCATACGGCGATCGCAACGTTCGCCAATGACCCGGCCGAAACGCAGCCGCGATGGCTGACGACCAAGGCCGTTGCCGACCAGATGCGCACGGCGGTCGCGGTGGTGGATCGCGCCGTGGCCGAGCGCCGCGATCGCGGTCCCGCGCAACCTCCGGCCTTGGACATCACAACGGCCTCATCGGAAGCGGCCATTGTGGGTGCGCTCGTGAATCGGCTGTCGGATTCCCCGCGTCCGATCCACCGGCCGCTCATTCTCGGCAAAAAGCATTCCGACTGTCGCGCGCTGGCCGCCGCGATTGGCCATAGCGACCCGATCGTCGGCACGTTCGCGGCACTCAAGGCCGCGCCCCTCCGCGACCGTCACGGCCGTACCGGCAGGATCGGCCTGCGCCGCGGCGGATTGATCGCCGTGCCACATGCCGAGAGCGTCAACGATCAAGATCTGGCCACCGTGCTATTGCGCGCCGAGCAATACGGCGCGCGGTTGCTGTTGGGATACGACGTCAGCCGTGCCTCGCCATCCTTCAGTCTTGCCGCGCGGCTTGCCGACGTACTCGGTGACAGCGTCGTCGTCGAAGCCGAAGACATTGTCCGCGAGCTGCGGGCGGGGCTCGTCAACCGGGCGAGCCCCGCCCTCTACCAACACAGCAAGGTCCGGTTTGGTAGCGCCGACCAGACGGCGCGCGAAGCTGCCGATTTCGTCGTTTGCGACGACATAACGCGTCTGGCCAGCGTCGATCGGGAAATCCATGAGGCCCGGCCGGACGACGCGGAGGCCGGCGCTATGCTCGCCATCGAGACGGCCAATGGCCCGTTGCCGCTCCAGCGCGGGCAGTGGATCGTTTACACAGCCAACGACTATGCGACTGAGCACATTCGTGTCGGACGGTTTGCCAGGGTCGTTGGCGCAAGCTCCCCTCAAGCCCTGGAGGTCGCTCATCCCAATGACGTCGAAGCGAATTTGGACCTGCGAACCTTTCGGCATGTTCGCTCGGCCCATGCAATATCCATTCGCGAGGCTCGACAAACGCCGAAGGATGCAAAGCTGCTGATCGAGGTCACTACCCGGCAGCACGCTTGGAGTACCGCATTGCTGGCAGCCAGTCGTGCCGACAACGCAGTCGTTCATATCGATCCATCTGTCGCGAAAAACTTGGAGGAGTGGATCGCGGCCGTGGCAAGTTCGAAGCCTACACCGCTTCTTACCGACCTGGCGGCGCGCATCGATCCCGTCGCGGAACTCAACGTACTGATGCGCATGATTTATCTCGGCGACCCAACCGCCAAGCCGAAAGTCGAGAAGCGGCCGCCCGACGGGGTACGGCCTGACGACTGGATGCAATCGATGAGCGACCTCGCCAGAGGGACGTCGGAGGAGGCCCGAAATGTGTCGCCCTACGCGGCTAATCCCACTGCCGCGGTCTCGGCGACTTCGACCCTCTCGGTTGTAACGACACTCCATCAACCAGACATTCTGTCCGAAGAGCAGCGTCGACGACTGCACGATGATCTGCGCAAGGCGCTTTATTGGAATTCCGACACGCAGCTCGCGCTAGGGCGGCTGCAGAGCGCGCTGGGGCCCACCAATCATCAGAGGCATATCATCGCCGAAAACCTTCGGCGGGCCTGTCCGCCCGACGGGCCAATGGCGACCCTGGTGAAGGTGCTGCTCGGTCAGCAGGAACGGATAGAGTCGGATGAATTCGACGAGTTGGAATTGCCCATGGAAATGGCGGCGCGGATGCCGCGAGGCTGGAGACATTGGGAGCTTTGGAAATTCAAGATGGATCTGCAGACCATGGCCTATCCCCACGCCAATTGGCCGATGCCCCTCGGGCCAGTGGGGCCCGTACGCGGCTCATCCCCGCACGGAATTGCTCCAGGACATTTTGGAAGTTAGCTGAAGAACTCTACTGCATCCGAAACGCACTTGTGCCTAGGCGCATCTCATACAGACGATGAGATCGCGCAGAAAAGCCAAGCTATTTTTGGAGTTCGTGATCGTGATCGTGGAGCAACACTCGGTAGCTTGGCGAAGATAAGCTCAGAGCGCGGCAATGTGTCCTATTCTTCAGTACGAAGGTGACCAATCCGTGCTCGCTCGCGCGCGCAGGCGATACAGGGTCAAACAGAACCCGCTGTCGGCTCTTTTGAAACAAACTCAAGCCGCATACGCCGATGGTCTTTCATGTGGCTGCGTGATGAATTTACCGCCCATGTTTCCATTGGCCTGCGAGCGCGCTGGCTAATACTCACAAAAATCGTAGCAGCGTTAGGCCGGCGGACACGATCACGAGAACGACCACAGTCGAGCCCAGGACACTAGTGATGTGCCGCCAGCCGAGCCCGACGATGGTTTTGATCGATGTGCCGAGCCCTAGCGCGCCGATCGCGAGCAGCAATCCCCAAGACGAAACCTCTACCATTACGCTTTTGATTGGAGCATAAGGCGCAACGAGAAACGGCACTAGAGGAATGACGCTGTTCAAGACGCATAAGATGAGAAACGCAATGGCGAAAACGGGTAAAGGAACGCGCGCTTCTCCGGAATTCTTGCCCATGCGGCCGAAATACCAGCCTATCCCCAACACCACCGGCAGCAGCAGAAAGACTCGAAACAGTTTGACGATCACCGCGGTGTTGCCGACAACAAACGATACCGCGTATCCGGCGCCCACTACCTGGGCGACATCATGGATGGTGCCGCCAAGCATCACACCGGTGCCGATCGGGTCAAAGGCGAGCAGGATGCAAAGCGGCGGGTAGAGCAGCATGCCGACAGTGGCGAATGCATTAACTGCCACGACGACGAAAGCGATGTCCGCCTGTTTGCCCGGATAGTCGGGGACGACAGTCGAAACCGCCAGCGTCGCGGACGCGCCGCATACCGCGGTACCGACGCCGACGAGCGCACCGAATCCCGGCGGCTGCCCGCTCCAGCGGGCAAACATGAAACCAGATACCACCGTCACCAGCATTGATATCACGATCAAAGTGGCCGTTCCCAGTCCGAGCGCTGCGATATCGGCGAGTCCTACGCGCAAGCCCAGTAGCGCTACGGCCCAACGCAAGATCGCGCGCACGCAGAAAGCCATGCCAGGCAACATTGCAGGTCGCGCAGCAATCGGATTGAGCATCATGCCGACGATAAGGGCGATCACCATACTCGGGATCGGCACGACACGAGCGACATAGGGTGCCGCGAGATAACCGATAATCGCAACCACCCCCGACAACGCTACGCCCGGCACGAAATCGATTGCCGAGGCCACGAATGGCCGCGCGGTCTGCGTGTTTGCTGCTGTCATTAAAACCCTCAGCGAGACTTCGCCGGCGGTCCAATCGACACCGGCCAATTCCAATTACGTTCGCTGATAACGGGCACTCATTGAACGGTCAAAACGATAATTCTTTTTGATTTGATCGGCTATACCGATTAAGGTATTTGTTTTCGCAGGTACAATGGATTCACATGACGCTCGAACAATTGCGAATTTTCGTAGCCGTCGCGGATTGCGAACACATGACCCGGGCTGCCGAGGCTCTGAGCCTCAGCCAGTCGGCGGTGAGCGGCGCCATCCAGTCGCTCGAAGAACGCCACAGCATCTCGCTGTTTCATCGGATCGGACGTCGAATAGAATTGACGCACGACGGCCGACAATTCCTGCAAGAAGCGCGATCCGTATTACGAGCGGCTTCCGCCGCGGAACTTGCTTTGCTCGAACTTCGTGGATTGAAGCGCGGTGCCATTAGTCTTCATGCCAGTCAGACCACCGCGGCCTACTGGCTGCCTGAACGCCTTGCACGATTTCACGCAGAGCATCCTAGCATCGACATCAAGTTATCCATCGGTAACACCGCCCAGGTCGCGGCAGCCGTCAGTTCCGGCAGTGCTGAGATCGGCTTTGTCGAGGGTACGATCAATCAGCCCGGTCTAGAAATGCAACAGGTCGACATCGATCAACTCATTATTGTCGTGGGCGTGAAACACCCTTGGAGTCAGATCCGTCGAATCAAAATCAAACAGATCACACAGGCCAAATGGGTTCTTAGGGAACGCGGGTCCGGAACTCGCTCGGTATTCGAGCAGGCGCTTGTGGGACACGGCATTTCCCCCGATCAACTCGATGTTGCCCTCGAACTTCCCTCAAACGAGGCCGTGCGCGCTGCCGTTGAGGCCGGCGCCGGGGCAACGGCCATCTCACAACTTGTCGTGAGGTCGGCGCTGCTCTCTAAACAATTACACGGTTTGCAGTTCGAGCCCCTGCAGCGACCGTTCGTACTTCTCAAGCATCGCCACCGCGGCCACAGCAGCGCGGTGCGCGCCTTTCTTGCGTTGATTGACAGAGACCAAAAGAAGCACAGCTTAAGAAAATAATACGAGCTAGTAGGTTCAACCTCGTCCTCATGACGGTGCTCTGCAAAGCGCAGAGATCAAGCTTCATAAGCGCGGTGCTATCAACAACGGCCTCACGGTTGGCCACATCAAGGAAACGCTGCTCCACGCGACGTGTATTGCCAGCATTCCGGCTGGCCTCGACGCTTTCAAGTCGGCGACCGAAGTCCGCAAAGTCATGGCAAGGTAAAATAGCATGCCGGGCGCATGAAGGGGTTGGATGGGCTGGCTGGGCGTAAGGTGATCGCGCCTCGCCCGGCTCTTTTCCTGCCGCGGAGGTAAGATCACATAGGTGTCAGGCCGGACTTTTCGATAATCGTTCCCCATTTCTTGATTTCACTCGCCACAAACTTGGCAAGATAATCCGAGGAGCGGCGATCAGGGGTAATTTCAACGACGCCGAGCTCTAGCATCCGCGTGCGGATGGCCGGTGTGTCCAGAGTGACGGCAAGCGCCTCGTTCAATTTTTTGACGATGGCTTGCGGGGTATTTTTCGGGAGGAACACGGCGTGCCAGGCCGATGCATCGAATCCTGCCATCCCTTGTTCATCGGCGGTGGGCAGATCGGCAAGCGCCGGCGATCGGGCCTTTGTCAAAATGGCAATCGCCTTGACCTGTTTGGCGGCGATCTGGGACAGAGGGGCGGGCAGCAAAGCGCATTGGTAATCGATGCGGCTCGCGATCAGATCCTGCATTGCTGGTGCCGCGCCGCGGTAGGGAACATGGGTGGATGTCAGGCCGAGATCCGAATTGAGCAAGGCGCACCCGAGTTGCGCAGCCGATCCGGTGCCAGCCGATCCATAGCGGATCTTGTCTTGTTGAAGTTTCGCATAGGCCGCGAACTCCTTCAGATTGTTGGCAGGCATATCAGGACGCGTGATCAGAACGGGTGGCAGGTCCGCGACCAGCCCAACGGGCTCAAAATCCGTCATAGCGCTGTAAAGCGGGGATTTGTACAGCGTCTGGTTTTGCGCGTGCGTGCCGACATTGCCTAGGACAAAAGTGTATCCGTCCGGCGCGGCTTTTGCAGTGCGGGAGCTGCCATTCATGCCGCCGGCGCCGCCCATATCCTCGATGACAACTTGTTGGCCCAGGACTTCGGATAGCCGAGAACCGATGATGCGGCCAAGGATGTCAGTGCCGCTACCGGCCGCGAAAGGGACGATCATCGTTACCGGACGCTGCGGCCAGTCTTGCGCTGTCGCCGAGCCCATCGCCGAAAAAACAAGGAAGGATGCAACCGCAAATTTGTACATGATCAACTCCATTCATTTCGTTGATGTTCGAAATGCAATCGCCGTGCCATGCACCCCAAACAAGCCGACCTTTTGCGGCTCTGAAGGCTAATTGATATAATGTTATAACAAGCCTATCCCCGACCCGTATATTGCTTCGTCGATATGTTGCCCGAGATGATCATGCCGCTTGGGAGTGTTCCGGACGGAACTTCG
>Ga0193699_10000190_pt1 | contig 27599 bp, 33 predicted proteins | sample L3c2metaG_FD_160095 | JGI IMG/M metagenome (GOLD analysis project Ga0193699, IMG submission 160095) | Soil microbial communities from a riparian zone of the East river system, Colorado, United States - L3c2 | ecosystem: Environmental > Terrestrial > Soil > Riparian zone | place: USA: East...
TCAAGCCAGCAGCAGTCTGCTGCCGATACTGTCGCGTGGGCCCAAATGTTGCGAAGCTAACGGGACTGCTGCCGGGCAGAATGCTCGCATGGGCCAACGGTGTAAATGAGCTGCCCCTTGCCGAGGAAGTGGAGTTGGCCCGCATAGACTCGGAAGCCACTGTGCGCATGGCCTCGCGTGGGCCCGTTGCATGCACCATAGCATTTTGACGATTGGCAAGCATTGGCCCATCAAGCCCGCAGCAGGCTGCTGCCGATACTGTCGCGTGGGCCCGCATGCTGTGAAGTTAGCAGGATGGCTTCTGGCCAGAATGCTCGCATGGGCCAACGGTGTGAATGGGCTACCCCTTACCGAGGGGGTGGAGTTCCCCACAGAGACTTGGAGGCTCTGATGCGCATGGCCTCACATGGGCCCGCAGTTTGAATTGACCGCCCGTTGCTTATAATCCGTAGGCTCTCTCGTTTAAGCTCTCGCACGGACCCATTTTACATATGCTAGTTTTACATATATACACCCGCTGGGCGAAATAAACGCATCGTACCTCCAGTAGCAAGTGCGGCTGCTGCATAAGGGCATGGGACTCCGTTAGCAATGTTATCAATGGGATTTCAATTTCATTGGCCAGGTTGGGCGGGAGAGTTGCCGAATGGGTATCACACCGGTGGATAGCTAAGCTTTACAGAGTTCAAACTCTTCCCCTTGGTAGCTAGAATCTAACGTTCCCTGATGCTCATGAAGTTTTAAAATGTGCTGCCGAAAGGTCTCCAGCGTCCTCCGATACGTATCGCAAATGGATTGCAGGTTCTTCGCAGTCTTCTCGAGCAAATCGCATCTGATTTTCAGGGCCTGGACCTCATTTTTAAGGCACTCGACTGGGTCTGTATCGCCGTCTGTCCCTTTAACGAGCAGCGTGTGCCATCAGCAAAGTCTGAGCAGGGACGCTGGTGAACATACTTGGCTCTGCCTCCCGATCTCCACCTCCTTTGATGGACTTGTCGGACCTTTCTTCTGGGGGTGAAGGATTAGCATCCCGTGAATCTGCCTTCTGATCCTGTTTTCCCTTGGCTCTGGGTATTGTACCAGCTGCCTTTGGACCGCGAGCATTTGGGAGATTGCCTTGAATACCCCCCGAAGAAGCACGCCGACGCTTCTTCCCTTTGTTGCTCATGCTTAGAGATGTGCTACCTTTATGCGCTAAATTGCACCCTGGGTCATGTGCTGCTGCTGCTGCTGAGTTGCCTTGAGTGGCATCGCCCTCCCCCTCTGAATTGTCTTCAGGGGCAGATGCTATGCATTCTTGACAGCCAGCTACCGATGTGACTCATGTGAGAGCGCAGCCATTTTGATTGCAGGGGGGAGACGGACCATTTTTTCCTGAGAAGTGCATTTCCAGCGGCGGCAATGCGTTGGGCGAAGTATAAAATCTGCTTCCAAACGTCCTTTCGTCATTCTCTGAGACGGCGCTTATGTCCGGATTTGTCTCAGACACCTGGAATGCCTCGGTGAGGCTCAAGAATAGTGGGTGAATGCGGATGGTGAGGTTTGGGTTTCTTTCGCGGGCATCGACATAAAAGTCCATCGACTTCGCCTGAATAAATCTGAGATTGGCTTATAGAAATGAATTGCAAGGAAAGGCGTGCCAAGCGACTTTTAAATAAACCCTTCCAATCTTCTTGGCTTCTAGGATGCGCGTGATATGCTTCTAGATCCCTTTTGATCATAGCTGCATGGTGATGGAGAACCTGTTCCTCCTGGGTCAAATTCTGAACGCCTTCAGAGTTGGATGTCGACATGGCTAACAAGCAAGGGGAAGCAGGTCTTTACTCGGCAGCTGCGGATGCAGCCCTCTGCAATTTCATCGGCAGCTCCCGGCATGGTCCCTGGAAGTTTATCTGCGCCCCTGATTTTGGCCACCGATATCAGCCCAGTAGGCTTATCGGAAGCTTATCTTTCTATTTTGGGCTGGATTATGTCAATGTTTGCGTGCTTGCGTCATGCTATGAAGCGGCATCGGACGCGAGATCAACCGTCATACTGCCATCTACAATGCAGGAAGGAGATCCGGAAAGAAAACGCTGCTACCCTGAGGCAGGAAATAATGAGTTTAAAGAGATGGTGCGCACATCTAAGCTAATTCCATTTCCATCTCCTTATTTGGACACCCATAGATGCGCTCTGCCTTTAAGAGGGGAGTCGAGCTCCTCAGTGAACCTGAATCAGACCATGCCCAAAGCCAGGGGCAAACCGTAGAAAGCCCCCTCAAATCTGCACCTGAGCATTTGGAAGGCCTCGGTGGGGTCCCAATAAATGCGCACTGGCTAGAACCTATCATTAACGAACTTATGCGCACGGTGATTATGATCGCTACCTGCCCAGTCTCAGCTAATGTGATGTAGGATCTTCCGAGGGGTGCTGATCGACGGTGGATTGCGACAGCCAAAGAATATGCTGAATGGGTGCAGAGGAGCGTGTCGGGTAACGAAGAGTGGTCGAGGCGACTTCTGGCTGAATTGGAAGTGGTAGCCTCCCAGCACTCCCAAGCGGAGCGCTCGAGTGAGGAGGCAGATAAAATATGATTTTTATTCTAGTTTGAATGCTGCCGACCTACTTCTCACGCAAGCTGTCTAAATTGTCCAGGCAATCGGCATACCCATCGCAGCTTCGAGACTCATCCTCCAGATGCAATTTGAGCAATTCAACGCGACTTTCAATCTCCTTCTGCTCCCGCAACACTTCTTTGAAACTATTTATTGTCCTGGCGCGAAGCTCTGCGTTGTCTTTCCTCTGTAGCCCGGGTTGATTAGAGGGCCTATATATAAAATAAGGCGCTTACCATCGATCTAACGCAGAGCAACTCTATGACCAACTGCTCGCCAACATTAAACGGTTTGCTCATTTTCTCGCCTTCTGGAATTTCCCACCACTTAGGGAGATGGAAATTCGGGCCTTCCGATATCCGAGTCATGCTCCAGGTTTGCAGCAGCAGGCTTTCCTCGGGTGCTGCATATGTTCCCAGGTTTTTGATGTCCGAGAAACTGTGAAAAGCGATCCTGACGGGCTCGGGCACACAAGGTGAGCTGCCGCCTGATGCCAGAAGGCCAACGATCCAAGCTGCAACAAGCTGGGACGAATCCCTAATTAACCGGGTTCAATACGCCATCAGCACCGAGAAATGCCTACCACTTCATGGCGTAAGCTAGCGATATAATGTTTGTCTTTATTGGAAGGTTGGATAAGAGCGGAGGCAATTCTTTGGCCAATGCAGGCAAGCGCATCATCTAATATGGAGGTGCATTTGTCGGATGACATGGCGAGCGGTTGGCCCTTGAAGCAGGAATGAGCGCCGTGGACAGCAATGCCTGTGAGAAATTGCATCCGGAAGCTGCCACCAAAAAATGCCGACAATCAAGCGCAGCTGCACCGTGCCGGTGGCTCCAGCGATTTGCATTGGCGCTGCCATTGGTGCTGCCGATATGCAGCAATTCTGATTTTCCAATAAAAGCTGCCAATAGCAGGCACATTCAGCATAGGCAGACAAAACCTGCGCCGATGGCGTGGGGAAGCGAAAACGTCACTCGGCAGCTCTGGGCCTCCATGAGCTTAGGGGAAGGCACCAGCAGGCCGGCGCCAGCTTATCGGCAAGGGGCAGTCCGTTTGTGTTCTGAGCTCAAGTGAGCATTTTTACCCGCAGCCTCAGCAGGCATCCAGCTGGCTACGCAAGGATGGCCCATTTGACGCCCAGCGCCTCGAGGCAATGCTAAGCGACTGACGGCGCCATGGCAGGCCGGCTTGATCCGCCCACCTCGACACAGCGCCCTTCTCTCCTTGCCTCTATCTAAAATGTCTGGCACCATCTGCTGAGTGCGGCAGCCTCCGCGCTGAGATCATCGCTTCCCTCCCTGGGGGCATTGCCTCCAGGGGCGCCGCGTATCTGCGGGTGCTAAGGTTTCAAGGCCGCTGGGTGCGCATCGACCTTTTCTTCCTTTTCTACAGCGCGTATTAACTGTTTCAGACTCGGCCCCTGGCTGGGGCAAATGAGATTGGCTTAGACCCGGGGTCTGGTTCCATGATGCAGCGCGCCTTGACCTGCGCCTGCTACCGCTTGCTTGATTCCATTGCTGTCGAGCGGTACAATCTTGCACCAGAGCTCCTCGGCCGCCTGCGCCCTATCGTGCGCGACCTTCTGCCTGGTCAGCCCCCCTCCTACAGACACCCTTCCCCGATGGCAGGGTCCTCTTCCCCTGGCACCATGCCTTCTGCAGCCGCTCTCCCCCTTGTCCCAACCCCGCTTTTCGAAGCCTTTGCACTGCGGGCGGTGCTCAGGGAGACTTGAACAGTTCCTTCAGATTGTGCTGAAGTCGTCCAAACCGAAGCAGAAGAGGTTACCTATGCGCGCAAGCACTATCGGCTCTCGTACGCCGCTTCTCGCGTTGATCGCAGCGCAGTTCGTCGCCGATTCGTCGCCGCATATCTCTCGTTGAACCGATGGTGATAGATGTCGAATTCAGCCTCTTGAAGCGCCAGTCAGGCTGGGATCGCCCCGTGCTCTTGCTGCGTGGGGGCCGGTTTTATGCGGGGTTTCCTTTGGAACGACCGGTATGAGGAGCCGCACTGGATCTGGCACCACGCGCTTTCGGCGGGCATCCGGAGTAGGCCATTGTAGCATGCCATAGTCTTTCATTGTTTTATGCGCCTTACTTTGTCGTTACGCCGTTGTGAATAAAAAAAAATTGCTCCCTGATAAATTTGATGGGCCAACGCAAGCCTATGGCGCATCAGCATTTTTGCGGCGCATGTGCAGCATTGGGCCCATTCGAGACCGCCGGTCAGCAGCTCTTTTGCCTGCTTTGGGCCATCGCAAGCTCATCAACGTTTATTCTGCATGCCTTCTACCAGCCCACGCATGTCGATTGTTTTTCCTTGGTTATAATTTGGGCCCACGCGAGAATGCAATAGGCCCATGCGAGGCTTGCATGCAAGATCTTACGGTGGCCCATTCACGCTGCGGGCCCATGCGAGCATTCCGCTCGGCAGCCGTTCTTCTTTCTGCAAGTATTGTAGGCCCCACAAGGGCCTGCGTAGCAACCATTATGTGTGCAATGCACCATTTTATGGGCTCACCGCAGCTCATCTTCCAAGTGCCATGTGCATGCAATGGCGCATGCAGGACCGTAGATCAGCAGCTGTCATTCGAACTATGGGCTGCCGCAGCCCGTTGGAATTGACTCTACACAGCCTCTATTGGCCAATGCATTATGATGGGGCAACACAATTTAATTGGAGTTCGAGCCCGTGCAAGAGCTTGCGCAAGATCACGCATGCCGCAATGGGCTGCTCTAAGCTTATCGCAGGGTGCAGTCCATTCGCATCGAGGGCTCATACGAGAATTTTACAGGATTAATACGCCGCTCTTATGCCGCAAAAATATTGGGGGATAAGGGAATCCAGGAAAAGGATGGCGATCTATCGGAATGAGGAATGAGGCCGTATGACTTTAGCAAAGTCGGGAGGCGGGTGGCTCTTAAGCAATTCATTAAACCTGGAATCCGCCTGCATAGCCATTAAATGCCACATGGCGCTTTGTCTTGCTGCCCATGCAGCGTGGCCTGGCTGCGATTGGGGCTCAATGAGCTTTTGCTTCTCTTGCCAGAATTGCTCTTGGTGTTGAAAAAATCGGATAGCAGACTCCATCTCAACTTGGAGGCACTGAAGCTCTTCGGTCCACCGTGCCTTTTGAGCTCTTGCCCTCAGCCAGTGCACTCGATAAACTGCGTTTAAATTTATTTGTTGAGCATCCACTAGAGTGCGCATGAACTAAAATGCGCCTACAGTCATTCATCCACGCTCCGACATCAGCATCTCTCCGGACATCCATGGTCCAAAACCATGGCAATGATTTGTTCCGCTGCCCGCGCACATCGTGAGCAATTACGGTTGTGTCGATTCTCAAATCCTGGCGCTCCAAAACTTTGTACCGATCAAGGAGAGAGGCGTCGGCAACAAGATCTAGCATTGACTGCCGCGCGCGATTATACACCCGAGCATGGTGCTGAACCGTTGACTCGACGGCATGCACTTCTGCCCAGGCACGCGTCTTTAGTCTCTGCGTACGGGCCGGGCGCACGTTATTTCTGAAGAGGTAGGATTTGTGGCCCAGGGCAATACGAATGTGATGCAAAGAGTCGTTGAGTTGGCCCTCCCGTAGGCGCAATTCTGCCTTCGCCAGGTCTTCGGCAGCATTCATATTACACCAGCTGCGTCCCAGATGTGAGGGAAGATGCAATAAGATATGCTCTGCATTTATGCGGCCGCCGGGAGGGCTGTTTCTCTGCAACCGCGTTTGATAGTGTTCTTCGGCAGCCGAATCGTGCCCACCGTCGTCCCCTTCTTCACCAACGCCATCAAATTCGGCACCGGTGTATATTTCTCTTGCATCGTCATCGCCCCAGGAGTCATCAGTGTCGCTGGAGCCAGCATGGAGCATGCTTCCTGCCTGCTCCTGGAAAGCGTCAACCTTATCTTGGAGCCGTGAGCGCCTCAAGGCGATGTCCCTTTTTTGATCCAGTGTCGGATGGGAACCAATCTTCCTGACCAGCGCTTGAAGCGATAACCTGCGTATTTTCATGGTGTCAAAACCAGAAGTCTTACGGAGAAAACTGCCAAAGCCATACTGGGTCTCTTGAATCTTCAAACCGCTGGCAAGCCACGCGGCATGTCCCTTATGCCCCGATGCGCCTATCTCCTTTTCGGTCAATTCAAGAAGCATTTCTGCCCGAGAAGGGACTGGAGCCGATTTTCAAGCAGAAATAATGCAGAATGATCAAACTCACGCCTTTTCATCTTGATATCATAGATGTCCATGGCAGTGACATCGCGTACACGCTCCCTTTTTGCATGTTCTTCTTCTGCAGTCCAAATCCTGACAGAATCTGCACTTGCCGATCCGTCTATGTTATCAAATGCTACCGAGCTGAGCATTGCCCCCGAAAGTGCCCTGTGGTAGCGTTTAGATACAGCATTGGCTGCATGATCTCTGTGAGCTCAGATGCTGTACCTGTAAGAGGGAGCCTACCCAGATCAACAAGCTTTTTCCAATTTGAGTCGTTCATGTGGTCGTCTATGACCTCCCTACGGTGCGATGTTGACATTCCCCTTGTGCTCCTGGAGATCTCATTCAGCGGAGCCCAGAGCGTTTCAATTGTCTCGCCATCTATTTGCCGTCCACCTTCAATAAAGCTGGGCGAATACCTAGCAAGGCAGGCATTCTGGTGTCCATGGATATGGAACAGGCCGATTCCTAATCTGAGCTCCAGGCCATCAGGAATCTTGAGATGCCTGCTGCCGACCACCCTGTCCCTCATATGAACGCTCCATTGACACATGACATCGTAGCAAATGAGGGCAGCCTCTATGCCGCCCATGTTAAAGTTCAAGGCTTTGAATATCGAATAATCCATGTTTCTCTGGCTTTCGGGGCCTCAATTTTTCCAGGAATGCCGATAGATATGGGAACTCACGCTTCACCCTTTTGAAAATCAACCACAGAATCTGGCACAAAGGCCCCATGGATGCATGCCGTAGCCCCAATTCCAGTTGATTCAAGGTGGCCGCTATGCTTGTTCACGCTGTTTACTGCGCGGTGGTCATGGCACGTTGATTTCTATCAGAGCGTGAGCGAATGCCTGCCGAAACACGAGATATGGAGCTGACCTGCACCCTCTCGACTGCCGATTTCAGATGCGATTCGTACGGTTCTTTACTGACCATAAATCCAGTTCCATTAGACAGTGGAACGTCGTTTTCCGGGTTCTTCATCTTCATGTGCTCCGCTTGGAAGTTGCCATCCATTATAAAGCCTCGCATAAAAAGGTTTTTGCTGAAACAAATGTCGGCAGATTCCAGGAAGCAATGCCTATAGGCGCACCTGTTTTTGTACTCCCTCCAATCTTCAGGAAGGTTGATTCCAGGCTGTGCGCACAAAGCGCAGAATATAGCCATTGAACCAGGCTTCGGATCTTCATTTTCACCGCACCCAAAACCGAAACGCTTTCGAGTAATGAGGGCCCTCCACTGTCTGCTGGCCCTTAGCAGCTCCCGATATCGATCCTATCCCTGCGGGTCAACGCATCATCGGCAGATATGCTTGCCTGACCCACCGGCACAGTGTTTGGAAATTCGTCGCTCGTCAGCCTCCTTAGGCGGCTAAAGAACTGGCTTGGGGTTGTCTTGCACTCAAGATTGTCTAGGTGGAACTCTTCTAGCACCCGAAATGTAAATGCTGTCTTGGGGCTTCGAAAGGTGGCTGGAAAGAGCCCTGCCGCCATCAGCTGCATATCGCGCTTGGGAGCATTGAGGCAGCAACACCACCGGACGCCAATCTCATGGACTCCAGATCTATCAATGACGGTAATTACTTGGTTGCTATCTTTGTCATTTTGCCCAGGCATTGAGCTGCCGAAGCCAAGTTGAACTGCACCCCGGTCGACACCCGCCGGGTATTCATCCGCTAGAATGTCGTCGCTGCTGCCCTCGCATTCTTCCTCGTAGTCAAAATCCATCTGCGAATGCTTTTTTAAATGGGATCTAGATCATAAAAAGTTTCAAGTCGCACAATTTGGCTTGAGCATGGATCCCCAGAGTGCCCAAATTGCAAGCACACCCCAACCTCCCGCAACCACGATGGCATGAAGTGCTTTCCCATCCATTTTTGAACTCTGTGAAAAGGAAGCGCCTGATGCGACCTTCGGCAGCACTCCTTGCAGAGTATAAGCGCAGGGAAGCAGTCGGAGCACCTCCACTCGAACGGAGCAGACTTGCAGCCTTGGCATGTGGCCGTCTCTGGAACCCCCTCGGAATCGAGGAGGCAGCGTAAGTAAGGGCCAATCTTGGGGATAAATTCTTTAATGTAGTCATCCTGGGAGGAGATATGTGAGGCTCATTGAAGAAGGGAATGCAGGCTGGCCTACTCTCTTTTCACCAGCGGGCGTGACTGGCTCCTCCACCCAGAATGACCCATCAACGTCCATAGACTGGGGGGCAGCTTCACCCTGCAATGGATCCGACTCATCCGTGCCATTTCTCTCTGCTCTTGGCCGTCTACTAGCCTTTTTCCCTTGCTTTTTCCCCAGCTTTGGTTGACTCGCCCTGGCACTTACATCTACTGGGACATCTCTGGTTCCTCGAGAGTACTCCCGAGTTTCCCATTCTATCAATTTAGCTTTTGCTCTTGACCGGCAGAGATGCGCTGCCTTTACAATGCTAGGGTTCCGCGGCATGGAAAACGGGGATGGGATGCGATTTTCTGCGCTTTGCTATAATGAAAAGCAATGCCTTCAATTGATGCTCGAGGGGCTTCAGTTTGAGAGACCGAGGATCAGGCGTTGCGTCGAAAATTTTGACTGATCGGGACAGGCGGCGCCTCATGCTGCCGCATTGCTGCCCAAGGTGCTGCCGGCAGCCTGGGCTTTGATAAGCTAGGGCCAGCGCCTGATGATTAACCCGCAGCTCAGCTTTTACAAACCAACGCATTCCTTAGCTATGTATTTATGCTAACTGTGGACAACAAGGGAAACAAATATGAACTTGTAAAAGGACTTTGGCATTACCAGCCATAAAGTCGGCGAAATGTTCTCAAATTAACTCTGCAAATGGTTGGAGCGAGTAAATGGCACGAGGAATTGGGCTCACATACCCTCTGCCTTGCCATATGAGTGCGCCGTCAAGCTTCGCGCATGTAGCAGCGTGCTTGGGTTGCTGTACCAGCTCCCACTCTTGGACGGTGCCAGCTACCAAACGCCGCAGCCGATGGAGGAGGATGCGGTCTTGCTCCTCTTCGTCTTCATCTTCACATGGCACCGCAGTGACAAATTCTTTCTCAATGAGACGCTCTCCAATAAATTTGTCGACATAGCGCTTGAAGTCCTTTTTCCACCAACGCGGGGATAGCTTCGGTAGAGTGTCTTTCAACTCCTCGAAGTGCTGCCGGGCCTCTTCTTCCTTCTCAATCATGCTTGAAGTGCGTTGGGGATCCATGGCTCGTGAACGCACAATAAGTGCGCATGTATAAACCCTTGATGTCTGTTTGAAAACTAAACGACCGGAGAAGAAAGAACGCACCGGGAAAGGGCAGCGCTCGCGGTTTGCGATGGGCCCCCCATTTCCATGAGCGACTGCTTTTTCTCATGCTGTTCCTCCAGCAGCTGCCGCTCCGCTTTGCTGACCTTTCGGCGCCCTGGAACTCGCTTCCGCTGAGCATATTCTCGCTGGTAAGCTTGGAGCTTTGCTTGGTTTCTAAAGTTTAGTTGTAAAGCTGAGCTGCAATGCAATGGTGGTCACTTACCTCTGATAATACGATGTTTTTCCCATGCCCATTGGCGAGGCAGGAAAGTGCTTCAACCGCTGCGCTTGCCAATGTTTTTTTTTTCACAGGCGAAGCGCCCCCTCGTGGTGAGCTTGGCGACAAGGTCTACTGTTAATTCAAGGGCCAGGGCCCTTGCCAACCCGCTTCACCGGCAGCTTCCAGATTTGGGGCCTTTGCCTAGATCTCCCAATGACACGGTTCGAGCCAAACACCGCCCTCTAAGCCTCTAAGTCTCGGCAAGATAATCGCAGCGGCAAATAGATGCTGTTTCCCCGGACAAAAAATAAACAGCATGGCTCGCACTTTGCAGCTCAACCAACTCAGAAAGCTTGGCGCATGATGCCTAGAAGTGCGGTATAAGCATGCCCCATAAATATAGCAGACGGTCTAACTTAACTGAGCAAAACTTTCTTCGTATAAATAGCCCAGAGATTTTTTTTTCAGCTGCCGAAAAACAAGAGAGTGTTGCGTTTGCAAAACATCGCGCCATTGGATAAGCTTCCAAAGACATTGGCCGTTCATTTCGGGAGTGCCCCATTGCATTACTATCTTTTGCTAGCCATTTGGCGTTTAGGTTTGGCCGCTCTAAGGAAAGTCTATTGTGAGGGTTCTCAAAAAACCGGATGCTGTCGCTATATAATGGGATTCCATGCGCTCGGTGGCGAGGAAAAGGCAGAGCTTCTGCCGCTATTAATGCCCCAAAAGTTTCATAGTGTTTCGGCAGCTTGAATGGGGGAGAATTTATATGCAGGATCTTTAATATCTGCAGGGCATTGTTCCACTTTTCTCGGAGATGCGCGCGCCAGAAGGTTTCATGTCTGGCCTACATCGCATTCTATGATACTTTCAGCTTTCGGCATGCACCCAATCGCTCGCTGGAACATCCACCCCTTCATGCAAACCGTCTTTCATAAAGCACGCGTGGCATAATCGGCTGACCTCGAAAGTCCCCTAAAGTCCCGTCAAAAGAGGCGGCGCTGGAACCATTCCCCTCCCCGGCAGCTGCCCAGTGCCCAATTACAATACGATGCCTCTAGGGCCGTACTACAGAAAGACACTAATGCCCCAAATACTTCAGAAAATTTCGACAAATTGGACGTTCATATGCAGGGCCGCTAATCTTTTGTAGCATTGCCCTTCCATGCTAATCATAATATTTTACATGCATCCAGTCGTTTCCCGCAATTTCTGCCCATTCATGCACATCGTCCCTCATAAAGTACGCATAGCATACTCTATCCCCTTCAAAACTGGGCACTGCATGCTCCAGCACGTTTCCTGATATGCCCACCACCGTGCCAGGGCCATACTCCAGAGACATCTCAAGGCCCGGCAGTTCCAAATTACAGTCTCGGTACCTTCCTAATGTGACCAATATCTCATACCAACAGGATCTTGAGTTTCCGTCCCGGTGGGGTGGGGTGGTGCGGTTGGAAATAACGGAAACGCCGCTGAAAACGGACGCCCATCGGCTAAGGACGACGCCACCAGGGTCTACCTCAGGATTACCTCTCAGTTTCTCAACGGTCTTCCAGCCAGATTCATAAAGCATTGGGTGAATTACTGCCAAGATTGCGCTCAGAATGGCATTGGATTCTGAGATGGCATCTAGCCAGTCCAATGCAGCAGGCGGCCTGAAGCTCGCAGAAACCTGCGGGCGTTCCTGCACCAATCCCTAATTTAGAATGAGCTCAGGCTGCCGATAAATAAACTCTATGTGCTGAAGCGCTCACATCATGGGCTTGTGGAAACCAAGCAGGCGAAAAATTTATCGAGCCCTGAGGGCCCTCTCCTGAATAAAAATGCTCCAGCCCATCGCGCCAGGAGCTGCCGCTTTCCGGCGGTTTCAGCAGCGGGCGCACTATTTCTCGCGCCGCCAGCATTGCGTTCTGAGGGGCGTCAGGTTTTCGGCTGCTATCGGGCAGGGCGAATAAACCCACCTGTCTAAATTCGGTTAAGATTCCTGGAAGGTACCAGGTCAATATAACGCCGTGCGCGTCAACAATAATGCACGGCCTTGAGACCGTTTCTCCATTTAGCGGCGGGGCGTATCGCCGTCTTAGCGAGGCTTCCTTCTTCTTTGATGCCTTGGTTCCTGCCTTTGAAGCTTTTTTCGGCAGCCGATTCGCATAGCGCGTAGCATCCCACTTCACTACTTCTGCCGGCGCATAATCAGCAGGCGGTTGCAAGGCATAGATTTTATTCTACTAACTGCGGTTGAAAAATGCATCGAAAAGGATGGTTGCAATTGCGTCCAGCTCCAATGCTAGATCTACCGTAAACATCATGGGCTGAGGCGCTGGCGTCGCAGAGGCGCCGGACAAGCGCGCGTTTATCCCATTTTGGAATTGGGCCCTGAGGTATTTTGCGCAGAGATGCGAAAGGCTCAAAGGAGTCAGCGCCGGGGTTTGAGATGCGTGGCTGGTCTGCATTTCTCTGAAGGGCGTTGGTGGAAACGTAAGAAGGCGCCAAAATTTGCAGGCTCCCTGCATTTAGCTGCCGATAAGCGAGCCCACGCTACCGATCGACAGCGCAGACTGCCGGTTGGCAAACCCATGCTGCCGAGGAACTGGTCAGCACGCAACATAAATGGGCCCCCCCAGCTCCCGACGCGTTAGCCCTCCTTCAGCACTCGCCGCCAATTTCTTTTTCCTTACCTCCCCGGCAGCAACCAGACAAGAAAGATGGCAGGCCAAAGCAAGGCTGGGCGGAAGAATGGGTTTACAGTTGCCGGGTCTGATTGGTCAAGTGATAGCGGCTCAGAATCCGAATGCGATTGGTCAACGGGCAGCTCCATTCTATCCTCGGACTTAGAATCCGTTCTTGCAGAAGATCTAAACTTATATGACTCCGAGTGTGTATTCCAGCTGCCTATTAAATCGCATGGGTTAAAATGAAGAGCACATCTAGACTGGAAGTGGTTCTGACAGATGAACAGATCGAGGCATTGGATGGGCGGGTCGACGAGTTCCGAGCCGCCAGCTATAAAGTTCGGGAGAAAATTGCCCGAGCTTTTTTTCGCAGCTTCAAGAGCGCCTACCCCCAAGGTGTCCAATTTGATGATACTGCATTAGCGACTGTACGCACAGCGTCGGCAGCATCGTGCATTTCTCACACCTTTCTAGCTTATTCGCCAGCGCCTGTATGGGAGCATCAAACCGGTAGCGAAGGAATCTGCTCCGAAAACCCAAAGTCGGATGGCTGGAGAAAGGTACGCACGCCATTTACTCATTGAGCAATGAAATTAAAACAAAATGCGCATCTAGCCAAGAAATTACCCTGACGGATGAGCAAATTAGCGTGCTGAGAGGGTGCGTCCCCAAGTTCCGAAATGCCGACCCGGATGGTCGGGAGAAAATTGTCAAGCGGGCTGCCGACCGCATTAAGAGCATGTGGACGGGCAACATGGCGTTCGATAGAGATGCTGTGATAAACGTATGCGAAGCGAAATCTCAGCCATATTGAATTATTCTCAGACTTTTCTAGCTTATTCGCCAGCATCTGTTTAGCAATGTTCAACGGCGGCCAAAGAAATCCCCATTCGAAGCCCGAAAATGGACGTACCTTCAAGTTTTGACAGCCGTGTACAGAAGAAAAATACACAAGCTGGCGGTCAAGCTTTCGCAAAGCACCGCAGGATCGGCAGGCTACCTCCGCAGCTACGGCAAAGCTCGCCGTCAGGTTGAGCGGAATTTGACTGAAAAGCAGCGCCAATCGTACAGGGTGATGGCAAAGGATTGGTCGCGGAAAGCACTTCCCCAAAGGGAGCAACAGCGGTATGTGTATGGCAAATGGTTCCAGCAGGGTGGGGTTACATGATTTTTTTGCACCAGAATGATGGCCAAGGGCGGAGCCAGAGCCATCAAGGAGTTCACATCGTCGACCTACAAAGATTTCGGAATGCGTGTTGTCGTTCTCGCGGCATTCAAAGATGGCGAAGGAGATCCTTCAATGACGCTGTACGTTTAAGGCTCTACTCATGTACGCTTCTCACAACCTCAAACAGCTTTGATTACAATGAGGAAAACTGCGGAACATCTTTCAAGGCCCTTCATGGCAACTGGAAGCAGTACCAAATGGTCGAAGATTTCTCGAGATGGAGCGTCGAGTCCTTTGGTGACGGCTCATTCTGCCCCAAGGAAAATGCGCTAACGCACCGGCATTTTAGGGGCCTCACCTGCCGATGGAAGCGAGGGTGAGCCTGCAAGGAAGAAAAAAAGCACGGCGATCAAACTAGGAAAGGACAAGAATGGCTACCCTGTGCTGCCGAGCCTCGATGAAATAAACGGCCGGGAGTTGATGTGGAAGAAAAGACTCATAGGCAAGTTTATGGGCGATGTGTATGGTTCGTGAGCTGCCGAATATTGCTGCCAATTCACTCACTTAATCGATTCTAGATCTTTCTAAAGGCACACGAAAGGGAAGGGTCCCCTGGGCTGAGCTGCAACGTGCCCGGGAAGAGTACATCAAACCGAAGTATTTACCCAAGGAGGTAAGGCTCGTGCAGTACTACCACATTCGCCAAAACGATGCAAACGCCATGCTCGAGCACTGGACGCGGAGGCAAGCTGCCGGTAAGGTTCCATTGCGCTTCAAGATGGCAGCCAAGGCCACTCGGCCGAATAACCCCACCCCGGAAGAAAGCGATGCTGACGCTGACATGGTGCCGGGCGAAGAAGCAGAAGAGGATCTGCAGGAAGATGGTGGCAGCGGGGCGCAGGGGGATGGGGCATCACAAGGGGGCGGCGGTAGCGATTATTCAACTGAGCGGGCCCATCCTGTTCAAAGCCTGGGCAATGCCGCTGAGAACGCAAGCGGAGTAGGTTGGCTCCTGAAGCATGGGAGTAGCAGGCGCTGACCTCTCTAAACTTATAGCCTTCTCCCCACTCTCCCGAAAGTGGCCAAGAGGCAGGCGGTGTGCATGCGCGGCAGCAAACAAACGGAGGTGTAGGCCCAGATTTGCCCCATGCTTGCCCCCCCCAGTCACCCTCTCCGCCCCACCCGCTCAACTACCCTCTCTTCGATAGCTCGCGATCGGGTCAAGCCAATGGGCAGAGCGAGTCTGCCTCTGCTGAGCAGGAGCCCTCGCCCAACGACGAGGTAAGCAGCCACGACCGTCTTATTGAGCATTGAAGTTTAGCGCCTATAGACGCGATGCGCCGCCATTGAGCCCCAATCGCCGCAACTAGGCTCACCCGGTGCTTCCTATGGGGGCCAAAAAACGCCGCAGGGCTCACCCAATGCTGCCGATGAAGACGAACGGGCGCTGTCAGGCTCGCCTAGCGCTGCCGATGGGGACCCGCGGCCACCGGCAGCTTCGCCCAGACCGGAACATGAGCCCCAGCGGTCACCGCCAGCCTCGCGGAGTGCCGGCCCAGAAATGCAAGCGAATGGGCGTCGCAGGTGCAGAAAAAATGAGGGTTCTGCTGCTGATCCCCCTTCGGCCAAGCGCCAAAAAGTCGACCTCCGAGTAGACGGCGCAGATTCCAGCAGGCGGCGGTCAAATCGGGATCGACGCCCAACAACAAAGGCCGCTGAAAAGAGGTAAGCGGTTTCCACCCCATTTGTCTTCAAGAAGTGAATGCTCCAGACAGCGCTGCCCGCGTGTCAACCGCAAAACGGTCACGCCGCTAGAGCTTATGCGGTGAAGGGCCTGGATTATGATTGGGCTGCCGGTATATATTGGTATTTAGCCCCAAATTGTCTCTGTTCGACACAGCTTTTTCATTCAAACGCGCGAATGCCTTGCTTATGAATGACCCCCTCAACTCGATGCAATTTTTGCGAAAGTTTTAAGAAAAAACAATGTAGAGGCTGCACGACAAAAATCTACACGCCCAGCAGCCTCAGCCTGCCTTCAACCCCCTCTGCCCATTTTTCTACCTCACCCAGCCTAACCTCCAGCTGGGAAATCCTAGCACCGCTGCTTGCATCGTCGCTTGCTGGCGATGCGTCTCTGTGGGAAGACTCGGCCTGCAGATGCGCAGTGTTGAGTAGCCGCGAAGCGCCTGACGCTTCAACTACGAGACCCGTCGGATGATGAGTGGGGGCTGCCGTAGGGGGATTGGAAGCAGGCTTACCTGCCGAAGGTTTAGAGGCCTTGCGAGCCTCGGGGGCTGAGGGAAGAGTGGGATGCTCGGGCAATGGCGGTTGGGGCAATGAGGCAGGGCTGTCGTCAGGGGTGTTGGCAGCGGATGACCCGCCGCTATCCAAGGCCAACGCTCCAAGGGCAGCAACCGGTGCCAGCGGCGATGGGCCTGAGCCCTCTTGCTCGCTTGCGCCAGGGGCGTCGCGGGCACGTCGCTTTCCCCTTTTGACCTCTGTGCCCCGTTCTTCAGCCTGCTTGAGACGGAAGTCCAGGAGTTCTACCTCCGATAGTGTGCGGCGATCGGTTTTTCCAGTCTCGGGGTTCCGGGGCATCAGGCTGCATCCCTGCTTCTTTTGCTTGCATCGTTGGCATGGGCCGCTTGGGAGAACGATGCAGGCCTCGCGGGCATTCAGGCAACGATTGCACTGTCATCGCCCGTTAGCTCCGAATCAATTGAGAGGGCAGCGACGCACCTGAATTGCGGCCGTTTTTCCTGTACCCCCCTCTACAGGATCGGCGCCGCCCCCTGAACCTTGTTCGGCAGGATCAGCGCGCTTCCTAGACCGGGCAGCGCGCTTTGCCGCCCCACGCGGCGGTATCGCAGAGGATGAGCCCTTCCGCTTTCTCGTAGCGGCAGCTCCCTTGGCAGCCGTTGGCCTCTCACGGCTCTGAGAACCCTGCGAAACGTCAGAAACCATGGAGTCATAAGTTAGTAATCGCAGCGCTTACTTGGGACTCCTCATCCACTTCCATAGGCAAATCTTCGCCGCCTGTCTCTGGTTGCGCCGGCGGCGCTGACACAAGCAGCCTTACTTTGCGCTGCGCAGGAGGAGCCTGGACGGGGCTGTCTTCGGCAGAGTGCTCTCTGCGAGCAGTGGCAGCTTTTGTTTAGAGGTTGTAAGCATGGCAGTGGAGGAGCCTTAACAATTACGGCTTACCTAGGTGTTCCCACCAGCGATCTGCGCTTGGGGGCAGAGAATCCGAATTGTGCAGGGGGAAGAAGGCGCCAGCTTCATAAAATTCGTGCTCTTCGCGGTCTGGATGGGACCTGGTGACTCTGCCGAGATCCTCATCTCTGTCTAGCACGATGGAAAGCGCCACCAAAATTGGGTGCAAGGGAGTGCGAGTGCCCCCATCCCCGCTCATCACGCGGAAATATTCACGAGCGGCATTTCTCTAATTCAAATGTAGAGTGATCTAAACGCCGTGTAAATTGGCACTTACCATCTCCCCCTTGAACATTCGCTTCCACTCCTGTTGGTCCACAAGGTCCCGAACGGCGATGTAGGCTTCTGCGGCAGCCTCAACTCTGGATGCGATCTGAAGAATAGTTGCCATTGTCGGGAGGTTGGGGCGTTCGGCAGTGGGAGGTGGCGTGTTGGAGTTAAAGGCGTGCTTGCCAAGTTTGAACTTACGGTTTTTTAAGGCACGGCTAAGCGCCAGGAAAGCCACACCCTCCCCGCGTGGCCTTACAAAAATACATTATAACAAAAGACCCCCCACAAAGCTCCCCAATTGCACTCCGCATCTCACGGCGAATCCGATCCCCCTTGCCTCGCTTTTTCCTCTGCCCGAAGGTCAGCAACTACCGGTCTCCACAATGGAACTGTCGGGAGAGAACTCCGATTCACACATGGACTCTCCCCCACCTCCCAAAAGAAAATACACCTTTGGCATGTATGCGCCGCTCCCCCCGGGGCGGAGTGACTTTGGGATGCGCAAATTGCTTTCCAAGGAGCCTGAGGATGAATCCGGTAAGCATGCGTTGCACTCTACAGGGCTTAACATGATTTCTGCATGGATGCGCCATCTCCCTAGAGCCTCGACACGATTTTGGCACGCGGGAGACACCCTCGCCGTCTCCAGAACAAAGGCATGGCTTTTCCAGGCGTGAAACTCCCCCCCCATCCCCCCCCCATCGACAGTGCCAGAAAAAATGCACCGCTTTGGCATGCGCGCCGCACCCTTGCCGTTACCAGAGCCAAGGCATGGCTTTGACGCGCGCACGACGCTCCCCGCATCTACGGCACCAAAGCGTCAAAGCAATTTCGGGTTCCGAGAGCCTCTCTTCCTGCCAGGCTCTGAAGACGAGTTCGAGATGTCGGTACCTCTTTCACCAGAGCCTCAAGGCTTCGGAAAGACGGCCCCGCTCTCCCATCGAAGCCCCGCTCGATCGCAAAGAGGAGATGCTGCTCGGGCTGTTTCTCTGCTGCCAGATGCCGAAGACTTTAGGGTCCTCCCCGTCCTGGATGAGGGACCCTCTCAAACTGCCACCCATCAGCCAACAGATGCCGAAGACTCTAGGGTCCTCCCCGTCCCGGATGAGGGACCCTCTCAAACTGCCACCAATCAGCCAACAGATGCCAAAGAGCCTCTCGGCAGCTCATCCAAAGAGCGTGGTGAGTTTCGCATTGCTGCCTCTTATACGCATCTTACTCTGGCCCGCGCAGTTTGGAAATGGGGAGAGCGGGCGCCATCTCCCGGAGACAGAAAGCCGAAAGGTCAGACTGGCACAACTGGAGAAGCCGAACGCATGCGTGAATCGGTTTGTTGGGCCATTCCCATGCCGGTATAGCTGCTGATCGCTGCTTGTTATGGGACGATCTCCACCCCCATGGGCCAATCTTATGCGAGCAGGCAGCCATACTTCGAGCGGCCCACGACATCCTCTCTAAGGTTTATAGATCGGAGAATAGATTGAGCACGGTTATGGATGCGATGGTTGAGGATTTGGAGTACGCCGAGGAGTGGTCATGTTTGTAGCCAAGCTGCCGATGTTGAGCAGCGCAATTCAAATAAAACCTCGGCGCGCTTTTATTTTTATGCCAGACTAGGATCTTTTGGGTTCGGCTGCAAGCGGCAAGGGTGCTACGGCAGCAGAACGGGAAGCAGCGCAAGGCTTGCGTTTGCTTTGAAAAAATTTCGCAGAAAGGTGAAGCTTATGCGAAAACGAGTCAAAGCAACAGCGGGCCGGTTCGAGGCCATCGGCAGTGATGCTCGGCCTGCTCAAGGGCCCAGGCATTCAAGGCAGATTTTGCCGCAAAGCTGGGCTTATCGAGCACTATCTGCAGCCTCAGGCTCCCCAGGAAATGCGAGGCCAACTCGATGCCGCCTGCAGCAATTTTTCAAAGGAATGGGCATAGACTTGCAAGCGGTGCAATTGCCTGGCGCCGCAAGATGCACGCTTGTGGAGATATGCCAGGCCATTCCGAGTGCATACGCAGCGCCTTTTCGAGCCATTGCTCGGCCAATTAGAGGTGTCGTAGGCGACTCCTTAGAGCAATGGCCGGCCAATATAAAGCCATCGGCAGCACCTCTTCTGGGCAGTGCTCGGCCAATTTGAGGCCGCCCATAGCACCGGGTTAAACCGATTCCAGGGCATTGGGATGCCATCGGCAGCGCCTGGCAATGGGCCAGCTGCATATTATCGGCAGCAACTCACTTAAGAAGAGCTTGGCCAATTTCATGCCGTTGGCAGCGCTTTTTTGGAGATTAGTTGAGCCAATTCGAGGCCATCGGCAGCGCGTCTTGGGCTTGCCATTCAGCAGCCAGCATCTCCGGGATGCTGCGGACAAGGTGATCCATCAGGGCCTCAATGGTGAGGAGCTCTGGGCTGCGGAAGGGCTCCAGATTCCGGCGTACCGCACCGAGAATGGCAGGTGGAGTAAGTTGCTCTCATATTCCTTGGCTCAGCTTTACTCCCTTTCAGGGTCAGACCTCCGATCACAGACCGGCTCGTTGACGCATTCCGTTTTTGACCAGACTTTCACCAAGGCCCTGTGCTGGCCAAAAGTTACAGACTTACCCGAAGGCGCAACACATGCTGTCTACTTTGGTGCCGGTGGCATTAGCGGCATTGGCCCGCTTAATGCACGCAACCTTGATGAGCGCGGCGTTCGAGTTATTGATATTGGAGAGAAGGGCAAGGGAGACGCCGAGTTCTACTTGGAGCGTGGCGTGAGGAAAGAGCCGTCTTGGATCAAGAAATGGGCACCCTTACTTGCGAAGACAAGGTAGGGCACCCCTTAACGGCGTACTTTTTCGTTTTCTGACTTTTTGGGTTAATGGTAGTAAGATCCGTATCAATGCACCATTCTCCCGCCTTTTGGGAAAGCCCCCCGTTATGGTTGCTGGCACGACGCCCGCTGCTGTAAAGGCGGGCTTTGTCTTCACTGTTTTAGAAGCGAAGGAAAGATTTCCCGGGCATCGGTTGCACCGCTTGGGAGCAACTCTGGGCAATCAAGGGGTAATTGGCAGCACCTGGCGGCGGGCCAACCCTACACCATCGCTAGCACTCAGCTCAAAACCAGCCGGACCAATTCGAGGCCCTTGCTGGAGCTGCTTTGGAGCGAATATGGGCCATCGCGCTATTGGCGACGCCCGTTTCGAGGGGAGCTAGGCCAATTCCATGCTGTCGGCATCACCCCCTTAGAGAAGCGACGGGCCAACTCGAAGCCATCGGTGGCATCGCTTGGGGGCAGCTCTGGGCCGTCAGGAAGCCATCGGCTGCGCCCTGTTCAAGGCGAGCAGGGCCAATTCGATATTTAAGGCCCCTTCTTGAACTGCTTTGGGGCAAATATGGGCCATCGCGCTATTGGCGACGCCCGTTTCGAGGAGAGCTGGGCCAATTCCATGCCGTCGGCATCACCTCCTTAGAGAAGCTCTGGGCCAACTCGAAGCCATCGGCAGTGCCGCTTGGGGGAAGCTCTGGGCCATCGGGAGGCCACCGGCAGCATCTGGCGGCGGGCCAACCCCACGCCATCGGTAGCAGCCCTCTCAAGACCAGCTGGGCCAATTCGGGGCTTTTGCTCGGTCCGCTTTGGGGCGATCATGGACCATCGCGCTATTTACAACGCCTGCTTCTATGGGAGCAGGGCCAATTCCACGATGACGGCATCGCCTCTTTAGAGAAGCTCTGGGCCAACTCGAAGCCATCGGTAGCACCACTTGGGGGAAGCTCTGGGCCATCAGGAGGCCACCGGCAGCATCTGACGGCGGGCCAACCCCATGCCATCGCGCTATTTGCAACGCCTATTTCTATAGGAGCTGGGCCAGTTCCATGATGCCGGCATCGCTTCTTTAGAGAAGCGATGGGCCAACTCGAAGCTATCGGTAGCACCGCTTGGGGGAAGCTTGTTGAAGCGCAGCGAAAGCAAATGCGGTCTGTCGGCAGCTATGCACGCAGACCAGTCAGTAAGAACTATATTATAGAGCTGTAGATACTTGCCTATGCACGCAGACCAGTCAGTAAGAACTGGGGTGCAAAGGCGTACAAGTTACACTACTTATACAACTAAGGAGTGTGCCTGATCTGCAGTGATCGTCGGTAGCGAAGACAATAAGTAAAGTGAAAACAATAACGCTACCGGTAAGTAAGGAAGTTTAAGAAAGATAAACTAGGTAATGAAAAGAGTCTATTACTCTATTATAGCACACAGAAGAATAGAAGTTGCCGATCAACATGTCGGCAATCAACACGCGATGAGCTGCCGAAGCGTGTAACGTATAGGCAGCTATAGGCCGCTGTAAGGCAGCTATAGGCAGCCGTAGGTAGCTGTTAGGCAGCTATAGGCAGCTATTAGGAAGCTGCCCGAACACTTCGGAGCTCAGTAAAAGAGCGACTAGAACAATAAGATGTATTGGAGCACTCGGCAGCGCTCGGTAACTACTATGTACAATACAAGGCCGGAGCCGGTACATCGCTAGAGTGTTCCGTCTCAACATCCCCCTGTGATCCAATGATCTTAGACAGTGAGACCCATGCCAGGATTAAAGCGGTGAAGAAGGACACGCGACAATGACTTGGTGAAGCCATCGGCAACCATTTCTTCGGTAGGTGTACGCACTAGAGAAATATGCCCGTTCTCTACGTATTCCCGAATGACATGATGTTTGATGTCTATGTGTTTGGATCTGCGTCCAGTGACAGGGTTTATGGCCAGGTCAATGCCACCCTTATTATCACCATGCAGTGGGATAGGATCATCCACGGAGTATCCAAGCTCTGTAAAGAAGCTTCGGTACCATGCTGCTTGATTGGCAGCCTCGGTCATGGCCATGTATTCAGCTTCGGTGGTGTTCTGAGCTACAGTCCTCTGTTTGCGTGAAGACCATGAAATTGCACCGTTCATAAGCGTATAGACATAGCCAGATGTGGAGTGGCGGTCATCAGTCTGATCACCCAGACTGGAGTCAGTGTAGCCAAAAAGGCCAACGCCATTGGCACCATCGTAACACAGACGCATGTCCACAGTTCCCAGAAGATAGGACAGAACATAAGTCGCCAGGTGTAGATGTTGTGGTGAGGGATTCGCTGCATACTGTGCCAAACGTGATACAGCGAAAGAGATATCTGGTCTGGTGCCAATTTGCACATACAGCAGGCTGCCGATGAGGCTTTGATAATGTTTAATTTCTGCCTGTGTCGCTTGTGTGGTATTTTTGACAAGATGTACATCGGCACCTGCCGGAAGGGGTGTAGGGTGTGGATTGGCATCTGCCATGCCGAAGCGATCAAGTACAGACTTGATGTACCCAGACTGATCCACTTCAATGCGCTTTCGGGAGCGATCTCGGGAGATACGCATGCCCAAGTATGACTGGATTTCTCCGAGGTCTGACATTTCATAGCGCAGAGAAAGTTTCTCTTTGAGTTGCTTGACATCCTCCAAAGAGGCACCCATAATTGTGATGTCGTCAACATAAAGAACGACGATCAGGAGGCCACTCCCCCTGTTTTGATGACGCACATATATTCCTGCATCAGAGTACGTCCGCTTGAAGCCTAGTTCACTAAGAACACCATGGAATTGCTGGTTCCATGTGCGGGAGGCTTGTTTGAGACCGTAGATCGCCTTTTTAAGTCGGCAGACCTTATTCTCCTGTCCAGCAGCGACGAAACCTTGTGGTTGCTCCATATAAATCTCCTCGTTAAGCACACCATTTAGGAATGCTGATTTAACATCCATTTGGTGAATTTCCCAATTCTCTAGCGCAGCTAACGCTAGCAGTAGTCGTAACGACTCAAAGCGTGCAACGGGGGAGAAAGTTTCATCATAATCAATGCCAGGGATCTGCGTGAATCCCTTGGCCACCAAGCGAGCTCGAAAGCGTCCATCTATCTTCAGTTTAAAGACCCATTTAGATTTAATAGCCTTGCGGCCAGGTGGGAGGTCGACCAGCTCCCAAGTGTCGTTTTTAAACAGCGCATCCACCTCATATTTGCATGCTTCTGCCCATTCCTCTGCATCGGCAGCTTCCATAGCCTCCTTATAGGTGGCAGGATCTCGTCCCACAGCTGCCGGAGCTGCCGCAGCCAGTAGTTCAGCCAGCGAAAGCTGCCTAACCTCATTGGTTTCGGTGTTACGTGCTATTACGCCAAATACTCTTTCAGTGGCTGTTCCAGCAATTGGAGCTCTTTCGGCAGGTATTGGAGGCGATGTTTGTGATGCAATTGGTGTCCCAGAAGCTGCCGAAGCTGCCGGAGCAGCTGCCACATCCATAACATTGGCAGAACTATGCTGCCCAGGAGGAAGCGCGGCATTATCGGCATTGTAATACTTTGGGTTCGGCACCCGTACACGTTCTGAACGCCTTGGTGCTTTGTCCATCTCACGCAGCAGCTGAGCACGCTGCATTCGATCCTCGAATCCACCTGGCATCTCTGGCTCAGGCTCAGGGGATTGGTGCTTAATGCGAGTGGCACTTTGGCGCGGTGGTGGTTGGTTCGGCAGCAAATGCTTTTGTTCGGGAGTTGTTGGAGGGGCAGGTCCTTGAATGGGAGGTGTGATTGGTCGGTGTATTGGGTCTAAGATATGCTTGACATCTTCCTCGCTGTCCACAGAGGGAGCAGGGGAAGGAGCTCGTACAATTGGTGGCTTTGCCGGCGTGTTAGGCGCGGCAGCTACCGGAAAGAAAGGTATTGGGATTGGAGAATTCGGTAGGGGTGTCTCAGACCCCTGTTGGGAAGGGAAGCAACTCTCATCGAATGTCACATCTCTGGACAATTTGACGGAGCGAGTATGTTTATCCCATAGCTGGTATCCCTTTGAACCAGGCTCATACCCGACAAGTGTGACCTCAATGGCCTTAGCATCTAATTTGCGTCGCTTGTCTGCTGGTACGTGCATGTACCCTTTACATCCAAAGATGCGGAAATAGGAGACGTCTGGAACTTGACTAGGCTTCCAAGTCTCAACTGGAGTTCGCCATTTAAGCGTACGGGCTGGGGAGCGATTGTAGATATGTACTGCCGTACTGACGGCATATTCCCAGAAGCCATTCGGCAGGCTAGCGGTATGAAGCATAGCCATTGCCTTATCCATAATGGTGCGATTGAATCGCTCGGCTTTCCCGTTCTGCTGTGGTGAACCTGGCATCGTTCGGCGGTGTTCTATCCCCCTCTGGCTGAGAATGTCCTGAACATTGGCTGCCATGTATTCGCCACCTCTGTCGGATTGCAGCGCATGCAATTTATCACTTGTCTGGGTTTCTGCCCAGGACAGGAACTTTTGCAATGCTGCCGCAAATTGGTTTTTGGTTTTTAGAAAGTATACCACCGCATGGCGCGAGTGGTCATCGACAAAGGTAGCTATATAGCTAGATCCTTGAATGGATTTGGTCTGCATTGGACCAGCCAAGTCGCTATGGACTATCTCTAGAATTCTGCTTGTAGTTTTCGCAGAGCCAGGGAAGGGTTTGCGAGTGGACTTGCCGAGCTCGCACCCATGACATGTAGTAGGGATGTCCATGGTAGAGCTGCCGAAGTCCATGCCTTTGACGGCAGAGGGACCACGAGCTTTTAATGCAGCATGAGACATATGACCCATGCGCAGATGCCAGATATGAAGAGGTGTGGCGGTATTTCCAGTGTGTGCGTTTAGGGAGCTACCTGTGGCGTCTAGCCAGTAAAGATTATTTTCCAGGTACCCTGCAGCGATACACCGATCTTTGTGAATGATTTTGAATGCCCTATTTTCAAAGGTAACCGAGGCACCCTTCTGCGTCAAAGCGCGAGTGGACATGAACCGTGTTTTTACAGCGGGAGCATGGAGCACATTGCTCAGGGTGATCTCATACCCTTGAGGGCTTTTGAAGACGACAGTTCCAATGCCGATTTGGTTGACTGTAGACTTGTCTCCTAGACATATTGTGCCATTTACGGAAGAGTAGTCTTTGAAGTCGGATCGGCAGGGGGTGATGTGGTGAGTAGCGCCACTATCCATCATCCAGCGGGGTCTCGCATCGGCAGCATACAAGGCAGCAGTTAGGTCATCATTGACCTCCTCAATGGAGGCGGTGGTGTGTGTAAGTACATGCGTATTAGCTGCCTTGCTGCCGGAAGTCCCCTCCTCCTTCTTTTTATTAGATGAATCATCCTTCTTCTTTTTTCGGCAGTCCGGCTTTATGTGGCCCTTTTTGTTACAGTAGTGGCAGGTGAGATTAGAGTGATCCTTTCTCTTTTTGTTGCCATCTGATTTAATGGGGGCACGAGCCGCATTGAGAGCTGCCGAGTTTCCTGAGCGCCGTCCTTCCTCATTGAGGATGCGAGCGATAATCTCGCTATGGCTAAGCGAGGACGGGGCTCCCGAAGCAAGGATGGTGGATGCCACTACCTCGTATGAGGATGGTAGGGCATTAAGGAGGATGAGGCAGTATTGAGTGTCGGTGACACCCATGGATGCATTGGAAAGATTAACCCGAGCCTCATTCAGCTTAGCTAGCTGAGAGGTCATCGGCTGGCTGTCGTCAAGACGTGCCTGTGTGAGTTGGATCCATAGATTGAAGATGGTAGTGCTGCCGGTGGCACCGCCATAAACTTGTTTAAGTTTGTCCCACTTTTGCTTAAAGGTCGGGAACTCGGTGTCGGAGGCAATGAGGGAAAAGACATCAGGTTTGACATAAAGGCGGAGGTACGCTTTGGTTCTCCTTTGGACGGAGTCCCATTCATCTTTGTCGATTCCCGAAGGTGCCGAAGTGACAGCAAACACGTCCTCAGCCTCATGAAGAGTGAGAAGTGCTTCGAGCATGCCAGACCAATTGGACCAGTCGGTGCCATCAAATTGATTTAGCTTAATGCCAGACGGCATACCGAAGGTTGTGTTGTAGGCGGCATTCATGCGGGTGGAGGTACCGGCAGAGGTACCGGAGGATCCAGAGTTGCCAGTTGTATCGGCAGGATTGGAAGAGGATGAGGCAGTCATTGTTGAGATGGTTTCTGTTGCCGAGGAGCAATCAGCAACAGTTGCTTCATGAACAAGGTGGTTATCCCCCCCTGTTGCCCATGAGGTCATTAAGCCTGAACGCTATCGTGTCCAGCCCCCATGTGTGCGACTTTTGTATGGTAGCTATAACACTATCGGTAGAGTAAAAAATAGGTTGTCTGCCATGCATCGGAGCCGCACAGTGTATAGCTAGGGACGAGAGCGTGAATACTCTCCACCTAGTTCAACTGTAGGAGGATGCAACTAAGGGCCGCTTTTATATTGGGCCAGCAGTGAGGAAAGTTATCGGCAGCTTGCCATCCTGCGGACCAGGACTACGGGGACGAGTACTTTCCCTGGCAGAGGCCGTGCCGACTACATATCCTTTGTAGCTACTATTTAGCGTAAGGCAGTTGTAACAGAGGCAAGAGCTTCGGTGGAATGACTACCCCCGGCCTTGACACCCCAAAACCGCTCCCACTTAAGGGCAGACGGCCAACCGTTCAATAGGCCTATAGCCAGTCTGAGCTTCCTCAGACCCGCCTAAGAGCAGTAACGCTCTGTATACTAAGTATAGTAAAGCGCACAGTGATGGAGGTTCCTCAGTGTGCTTCTCCCACGCCTGGGTCTGTCGCAACACTTCGGGCAAGACGTGTTAGGTCTCGACATAGGCTTCGGCAGTGTGTTGCCCCAATGGCCCACAACAGCAGCCGAAGGGGAGGATAGGAAAAGAGTGAGAAGATGCTCACAGATTGGGAAGGAAGGCTGTGAGCGAAGTAAAAAGATCTTGTTCAAAGTTTGCGCGGGCCAGGGCCCATAACCTGTTGAAGCGCAGCGAAAGCAAATGCGGTCTGTCGGCAGCTATGCACGCAGACCAGTCAGTAAGAACTATATTATAGAGCTGTAGATACTTGCCTATGCACGCAGACCAGTCAGTAAGAACTGGGGT
>Ga0193699_10000191_pt1 | contig 27549 bp, 26 predicted proteins | sample L3c2metaG_FD_160095 | JGI IMG/M metagenome (GOLD analysis project Ga0193699, IMG submission 160095) | Soil microbial communities from a riparian zone of the East river system, Colorado, United States - L3c2 | ecosystem: Environmental > Terrestrial > Soil > Riparian zone | place: USA: East...
TCGTCAATTCGATTACTCGCCGCCATCCTGCCATGATCCCGCTCCTCGTTTCGCCCATCGCAAACGAGGAATCCGCCACCAAACCATTAGTTCCATGACGCAGTTTCATGGAATCGATCGTCTAGTACGCTCGCGAAAGCCGTCGTGATTGATCACACGACGCTTGGGCGCGACATTCTTCCGCTGGAACGGCGCCCGACGGCAAGCTCCGGTGGATATTGATCTCATGCAACAGCGCGCGGGGCGTATTCCCGCTGCCTAAAAGTTGAAGAGTGGCATCGACTTCGGAGATCAACCGTGAATGGGAGAGCGATCGTGGTAAGACGCCCGTCCATGTTCCGTGGTCTGGCTTTCAGCCTCCCAAGCTAAACCACGCGTGCTCTGGCAGCCGATGATTTCAATGCAGCCGCGAGGATCTCCAGCGCTCGGACCAATTCGGCGCGGCTGCTCGCGGCACCAAGCGAAACCCTGATCGCATTGGGCTGGCTTTCCCCGACGCTGAATGATTCTGCGGTAACGATAGCCAGCCCTTGCCTTTGAACATGCGACGCGAACTCCGTCTTGCCCCAATTGCGCGGCAAAGGGACCCAGATGTGGTGGCCGTTCGGATGTCGTGAATACGCATGCTGCACGAGCACGTTCGCAGCCAGCTTCTGTCGCGCGGATGCTTCATTGAGAATAGCGCCAATAATCGCCTCGGCGCTGCCATCCTGAAGCCAGCGGGTGACCAGCGCGACCATAAGAAACGCGGGCATTTGCACGCTCGCACGCAGAGCGGATACCAAAACCTCCGCGGACGCTTGGTCGGGCGTTAGGAGAAGGGACACCCGCAGCCCGGGCGCGATGCACTTGGAAAGGCTCGCAGCGAAATATGTCCGCTCGGGCACGAGTGAAGCGAGCGGCACGGCATTGGGCTCCAATTTACCATAGGCATCATCTTCAAAAAGCAGCACCTCATGGCGGCGAAGGATTTCGGCAACCTCCTTGCGGCGCGACAGCGGCATAGTCGCCGTGGTGGGATTATGAATCGTTGGTATCAGATACACCGCCCTCGGAGCATGTTGTCGACAAGCTGAATCGAGCTCGTCGGGGATAATCCCGTTCTCGTCCATCGGCACTCCGACCAGGCGCACGCCGGTGTAGGCGGCCGCGGCCTTGATGCCTGGATAGGTCAGAGATTCCGTGAGAACGACGTTGCCGGGCGTCGTGAATGCCGCGAGAAAGTTGAACAGCGCGTTCTGAGACCCCGGGCAGATCACCATCCGATCGCCATGCGCATCCGCGATGCGAGAGCGAAGCCATCCTGCCGCGATTGCACGTTCTGCAGCGTTTCCCCCCGGCTCGCGGTAATTGAGGTGCGCCGAGAATCCGACCTCGCGCTGGATAGCGGCAATCCCCCGCGTGAGCCTACCCTCCAGATCGGCTTCCATCGGTTGCGGCGGGAGATTCATCGAAAGGTCGAACCTAGGGCGTGGCGCGTCCGCATGCCGAGGATGAGAGAGGCTTTCAGCAACGAAGGTACCTTGTCCCACGCGAGCTTCCGTAAGTCCGAGCCGCCGCGCTTCGGCATAAGCCCGCGTCACTGTTGTGAGATCGATGCGAAGCGCCGTCGCCAGCGAGCGGTGGGTGGGCAGTTGCTGCCCCCTTCGCAGGCGGCCGCTCGCGATATCGGCTGCGAGGGCTTCGACGATGCGCCGGTAAACGGGGCCATCGCGGTCAGCGAGCGTAGGGATCCAATCCATACATTTATCCTGCTTGTCCGTTGATTGTATCGCTCCAAAATCTATTAAATCCATACACGTGATGCAAGATCATCGAGAAGCGACCGATGCACAATCTCCAATCCTCACCTGAGATGTCCGTGTTCGTACGAGGCCTTCTCGGTCGCTGCCCTTATCGGCGTCACGACCGCTTATCGACAGCCGGTCACGACCGGAGTTGGCCAAGTGGGACGCACTGCCGCGGGCCGCGTCGATGTCGCCGGTGGCTTCGCGGTCGCTCAACTCGTATCCGACCACACGAAAGATCAAGGTCAGTATTTGCCGACAAAACGGCGTGCTTACAATCGTAGCGCGGTTGATCGGCCAACTACGGATCGGCTGATGGTTTCCATCGACTTTAGCAACATACGATACAACTGACAGGCCTTATCAGAGATGGACAGTAAAGCGGACTTTCGCGCGATATTTGAGTCGCTCATTGCCGACACCAAACTGGACGGCCGATATCGGACATTCATAGAGCTGGAGCGGATCGCGGGTGAGTTCCCGAGCGCCTTTTGGCACGGTCCTGACGGCCAGACCCGTCGCGTGACCGTGTGGTGCAGCAACGACTATCTGGGGATGGGCCAACACCCCGATGTGCTGGCGGCCATGCACCGGGCGATCGATCGCTCTGGTGCGGGCACTGGCGGCACCAGAAACATCTCCGGCACCAATTGGCAGCATGTCCAACTGGAGACGGAGCTTGCGGACCTGCACAGCAAGGAAGGCGCGCTGATCTTCACCTCAGGCTGGATTTCGAATCTCGCGGCCCTTGGCACGTTGGGCCGGCTGATGCCAGGCTGCGCGATCTTTTCCGACGCGCTCAATCACAATTCGATGATTGAAGGCATTCGGCGGTCCGGCGCGGAGCGCTTCATCTTCCGCCACAACGACGTGACTCATCTCGATGAGCTGATGAGTTCGGTGGCGCCGGAGCGCCCGAAGATCGTCGCGTTCGAAAGCGTCTACAGCATGGATGGCGACATTGCGCCCATTGCGGCGATCTGTGATGTCGCCGAGAAGCACGGCGCGATCACCTATCTCGACGAGGTCCACGCGGTCGGTCTCTACGGCGTGCGCGGCGGCGGCATCGCGGAGCGCGATAGCGTGTCTCATCGTGTGACGCTTATCGAGGCTACGCTCGCCAAGGCCTTCGGGGTGATGGGCGGCTATGTCGCCGGGCCCGCGCTGCTGATTGACGTCATCCGCAGCTTCGCGGACAGCTTCATCTTCACAACCTCGCTTTGCCCGCATCTTGTTGCGGGTGCCCTCGCGGCTGTGCAGCACGTCAGAGCTCATCCTGAGGAGCGCGCGCGGCAGGAGCGCAATGTCCGGCGGCTGAAGGCGATGCTCCAGGCGGCCGGCATGCCCCTGCTCGACACGCCAAGTCATATCCTGCCGCTGATCATCGGTGAGGCACATCAGTGCCGGCGCACCAGCGAACTGCTGCTTACAGAGCACGGTATCTATCTCCAGCCGATCAATTACCCGACTGTGGCGCGCGGCCAGGAAAGACTGCGCATTACCCCCACGCCCTTTCACACAGATGATGACATGCAGCATCTGGTCGATGCTTTGGTGGCCGTCCGCGCGCAGCTGGGCTGGCCACTCGGGGAGGAAGCGGCTTGAGACCCGGTGCTTCCCTGGCGGTCCTGCTGACTGCTTCGACTGGATGCGCGATGACCGTGCTGGACACCAATGTCGTCGCCGTCGTCCTCCCGACGATTGCGCGCGACCTGGGTGCTTCCTTTGCCGATGTCGAGTGGGTGGTCAGCACCTATGTTCTCTGCTTCGCCGCACTGTTGCTCCCCGCGGGTTCAATCGCCGATCGTTTCGGCCGGCGGAAGGTGTTTCTCGGCGGGATCGGCTTGTTTGCCCTCGCTTCACTGCTGTGCGGGGCCGCGCCAAGCGCGCCGGCACTTTATGTGGCTCGCGGCGCCCAAGGAGTAGGGGCCGCGTTTCTACTCGCGCCTGCGCTCGCGATCATTGGCCATGCTTTCCACGACGAGGCCGAGCGCGCACGGGCCTGGGCGATCTGGGGCGGAATCATGGGCCTCACAATGGTGCTTGCGCCGATCATCGGTGGCGTCATCGCCTACGGACTCGGCTGGCGCTGGGCCTTCTATGTCAACGTGCCGATCTGCGCGCTTTTGGGCACCGCCGTACTTCCGCTCATCCAGGAGACGCGCGACAGCGAGGCGCGCAGCCTCGACCCCGCGGGCATCATCCTCTTCGCGGCTTCCATGTTCGGCCTGACCTGGGGTTTGATCCACGGCCAAGCGCAGGGCTGGCTATCGACCTCCGCGCTTGCGGGCTTTGCCGGCGGCTTCGCTGCATTCATCGGGTTTCTGGCGGCTGAGACCAACCAGGCCCGGCCGATGCTCGACCTCGCGCTCTTTCGGTTGCCCCGCTTCATCGGCGCCGTGCTTGCCATGTTCGCTTATGCGGCCTCGGCGCAGGTCATGGCACAGCTCCTGCCGCTCTACTTGCAGAACGGTCTCGGGTTGCCGCCGCTTGATGCCGGCTTAGCCATGTTGCCCTTCGCGATCGCCATGCTGATCCTGCCGCAGATCGGACAACGGCTCGGCCGCTATCTCGCCTCCCACCAAATCCTTGCGCTCGGGCTAAGCGTTGTCTGTATCGGTAACCTCGTCACAGCCTGGGGCGCGGCAGGCAGCTGGTGGCCGCTCCTCATTCTCGGCATGATTATCCTCGGCAGCGGTGGAGGCCTCCTGAATGGCGACACTCAGAAGGCGATCATGGGTGTGGTGCCCCGCGAGCGGGTCGGCATGGCCTCCGGCATCAGCACGACGTCGCGATTCAGCGGCATCCTTTTGGGCTTTGTGGTGCTGAGCACCATCATGGCGATCGTCGCGCGAGCCGCTCTGACGACAAGTATCTGCGCGTCAATTGCGAGCCGTTGCGAGGCCGCTACGGAGTTCGCCAGGCTCGTCGCCGCCGGCGATGTGCCGAAGGCCGTCGCGCTGATGTCCCCAGTCTCGCGGACGATCGCCAACGAGATTGCTCATCGCGGCTATGCCACGGGCTTCGTCGCCGCGCTGCTTACCGCCGCCGTCGTCGCCGGTCTCTCCGCGATCGTGGTCGCAATCCAAATGCGGCCGGCGAGGGGCCGGTCATCATCGCAGACTGCGCTCGCCGTCGAAGAAGAGGACCGCTCCGTGAGCAAACCGATCGTCAGCGCGGCCTCCGTCCGAGCAGCGCCGCTCGTCTTCGACGCAACACGGACCCCAGATGCAGCTGCCGGGGGGGCTGAAAGAGAGGATTCATGTTCGGCCTGACCGCACTCGAACTCGCGCGGATCCAATTCGCATTCACGATGTCATCCCACATCATCTTCCCGGCGACCACAATTGGCCTTGCGAGCTATCTCGTGGCACTGGAAGGCCTGTGGTTGTGGAAGAAAGACACCACCTATCGCGACCTCTATCATTTCTGGTCGCACATCTTCGCCGTCAACTTCGCAATGGGCGTCGTTTCAGGCATCGTCATGGCCTACCAGTTCGGCACTAACTGGAGCTATTATTCGGCCTTCGCAGGATCCATTACGGGGCCGTTGCTCAGCTACGAGGTGCTGACCGCCTTCTTCCTCGAAGCCGGATTCCTGGGCGTGGCGCTGTTCGGATGGAACAGGGTTGGGCCAGGCCTGCACTTCTTCGCCACGATCATGGTGGCGATCGGGACGCTCATTTCGGCGTTTTGGATTCTCGCCTCCAATAGCTGGATGCAGACACCGCAAGGCTTCGAAATAATCAATGGCCGTGTCGTACCCGTTGATTGGCTAAAGGTGATCTTCAATCCCTCCTTCCCGTACCGCCTCGCGCACATGACGGTAGCGGCCTATCTCGCCGTGGCGCTGTTCGTCGGGGCATCCGGGGCGTGGCATCTGCTCAAACGACGCGACACGTCGGCCGTGCGCACGATGTTATCGATGGCCATGTGGATGGTGCTAATTGTTACGCCTATACAGATTGTCATCGGCGACCAACACGGGCTCATGGACCTTAAATATCAGCCTGCAAAAATCGCCGCGGTCGAAGGACATTGGGAGAACCAACCCGGTGAGAGCCTGCCGCTTATCCTCTTCGGCTTGCCCGATATGAACGCCGAGACGACGCGTTATGCGGTGCAGATTCCCCATTTGGGCAGCTTGGTTCTCACCCATAGCTGGAACAGCCAGATCCGTGGCCTGAAGGACTTCGCGCCCCAGGACCGTCCGAACTCGACGATCGTTTTCTGGACCTTCCGAATCATGGCTGGGCTGGGCTTCCTTATGCTGCTGCTCGGACTTTGGGGCGCATGGGCACGCTGGCGCAAACACTTGTATCAGTCGAAGATCTTTCTGCGTTTCGCGGTGCTGATGGGCCCCGCCGGCCTGATCGCGATCGTGGCCGGATGGCTCACCACCGAGATCGGGCGCCAGCCCTGGGTGGTCTATGGCGTGATGCAGACGAAGGACGCGGTATCGAACCACTCTGCGCTCGAACTTTCGATAACGCTGATCGTGTTCATCGTCATGTATGTGGCCGTCTTCGGAACCGGGATCAGCTACATGCTCAAGCTGGTAGCGAAAGGCCCGCAGCCGTATGGCGAGCATTCGCCCGAGCCGAGCCCACAAAGTGGACGTCCGCCACGGCCTCTATCCGCGATCCCCGACCCCATCGATCCGGCGATCGAGTGGTGGGGCAGCAAGAGGAGATAGCGGCGATGGGCATCGATCTTCCCGTCATCTGGGCCGTGATCATCGGCTTCGGGCTGATGATGTATGTGGTGATGGACGGTTTCGATCTCGGAATCGGCATCCTCTTCCCGTTCATCCGCGACCGGGGCGATCGCGACACCATGGTGAACACGGTCGCGCCGGTCTGGGATGGCAACGAGACCTGGCTGGTTCTGGGAGGAGCCACGCTGATGGGAGTCTTCCCGCTCGCTTATTCCGTGCTGCTCAGCGCGCTCTACATCCCAATCTTCTTTATGTTGGCGGGCCTGATCTGGCGCGGCGTCGCTTTCGAATTCCGCTTCAAGGCGGACGAAACGCACAGGCCGTTCTGGGACAAGGCCTTCGCCTGGGGCTCCTACATCGCGACGTTCTCGCAAGGCGTCGCGCTGGGCGCCTTCATCAACGGCTTCAAGGTGACTGGGGCCTCCTACGACGGCGGCAGCTTTGATTGGCTGAGTCCATTCAGTCTTTTCACAGGTGTCGGCCTCATCGTGGCCTATGCCCTGCTCGGCTGCACCTGGCTCATCATGAAGACCGAAGGCGAACTGCAGCGCCGACTCAAAGCGCTGGCGCCTACGGTGACGCTCGTCCTTGTCGCGACGATAGTCATCGTGAGCGTGTGGACCCCGCTCACGCATCCGAGCATCGCGGCACGATGGTTTTCATTTCCCAACATCATCATCTTCTCGCCGGTGCCTGTGCTTGTCGTCGCGACGACCTGGCTCATGATGCGCGTGCTTCGGAACGAGCCGCACGCATCGCCGTTCCTGCTCGCGCTCCTGCTGCTGTTCCTGGGCTATACTGGTTTAGCGATCAGCCTGTGGCCGAACATCATTCCACCGGCCATATCGATCAGGGAAGCCGCCGGGCCGCCGGAAAGCATGGGCTTCACGCTGGTCGGGGCGCTTTTCGTCATCCCCTTCATCCTCGCCTACACCGCAATGTCCTATTATGTATTCCGCGGAAAGGTCAGAGCCGGCGAGGGGTACCACTGATGACCGCGCACCCATCCGCCGGCGCACAGACATGGCTTCGGAGGGTCGGCTGGCTTGTTCTGATCTGGGCGGCCAGTGTCCTCGCGCTGGGCGTTGTCGCGGGCCTTTTCAGAGTGGTGATGAATCTCGCCGGGCTGACCGTGTGAAGTTCAAAATAACGTCGCGCGTATTGCCGTCGTGTCTCTGCCTTGCGTCAGCCTTTGGGGCACTATCCGCCGCAAATACATCGACTGGGCGACCGTCTGTCCGGTCGACTGCTTCTACGAGGGGGAGAACATGCTCGTGATCCACCCCGACGAGTGCATCGACTGCGGGGTCTGCGAGCCCAAGTGTCCGGCCGCCGCGATCATTCCAGACAGTGATCAGAGGGCGGCGGGCTGGATCGCCCACAACGCGCGCTACACGGTGCCCTGGCCGAACATCTCCATCGCAAAGACGCCTCCGAGCGACGCCCGTGAATTCGACGGTCGCCCGAATAAGCTACGCGGCTATTTCTCGGAGAAGCCCGGTGGCATTGATGCATGACCTCAGGGTCCAGCCTCCCGGGGAAGACGCCCCCCACGACGGGCTCTATGCACTGGAAGTCACCGGCAAGGACATCGCGCAGATCGAGGCATCGAAAGCCGACATCCCGCGAGCAACGCCAATCAACATCGCCTTTCTGGGGAACGAAACCCATGGCCAGCGTATCCACGCCGCGCGCGTGATACGCGCATGCGGGTACGAGCCCGTGCCGATCATTTCGTCGCGGCGATTGCGCTCACAACAAGACCTCGACGGCCTTCTCTCAGCCCTGATCGGCGAAGCGCGGCCACGGCGCTTCATTCTCGTTGGCGGTGATCCCACGACGCCTGCCGGCCCCTATGACGACTCCCTCGCTCTCTTGAAAAGCGGGGTCCTCCAACGCCATGCCATTCGCCATGTCGGCATCGTCGCCTATCCTGAAGGGCACCCGAAGATCGATGCCGATACGCTGTGGCGCGCCCTCAAGTGGAAGCTCGCCTTCCTCGAGGACGCCGGCTGCACAGTCGAGATCACAACCCAATTCGGATTTGACGCTGACGCAATTGTTCGGTGGATAGCGCGACTGCGCAACGAAGGGGTCGATGTCCCCGTCAGGGTCGGCATCCCTGGGCCGGCCAATGTGGGTACGCTCTTGAGATTCGCCCGCCAGTTCGGCGTGGTTACGTCGGCCAGGATCGTTCGTAGATGTGGCCTGTCTCTGACCAACCTGCTTCAACGCGTCGGGCCGGAGCGCTTCTTCGAAAGAATCGAGCGCGGCCTGGCGAGGCAGCACCTCGGCACTGACCTCTATCATCTCTATCCTTTCGGCGGGATCCCCGAGGGCGTCCGCTGGATGAACCGCTACCTGCTCGATCAGGGGCTCCCTCGCTCGCCTGGTCCTCACGGCGCGTGACTGATCCCTATCGGCCTCCTGATTGGCGGCGGTGCAGCCGTTGCGCTGGGGATCAACCCACCGACGGTATTTGTGCCTGTTGTCGCCGTGATCCTGTCGCTCGGCTACGACATGACCCAGCCGCTCTTCGGAGGAATTATAACTGCACTCGGAGGAAAGCGCGCAGGTTAGGCGATGGGTCTGAACGTGTTCACGCTCTTTGTGGGCTTTGGCATTGGAAGCCTCGGCTTCGGCGCACTGATGTGTACATGCCGCCGCCACTACCCCGGCGCAGCGTCTGAACGTATCGCTTCGCTCATTTTATCCAGACGTATCAGTCTTCCCCGATAGGGTTGTGTCGACCTGCGCATTGTCCTTGTTTCGTCGCCGCGTTTTCGCTGTTCGCGGGCATGGAGCTCATCCTCGGCGTTCTGTCGTTCGCGCTGTTTCGAACGGAGCTGCCGTCTTGCGCACCCCGGGTCCTCCCTGACGGCTCACGTCGAGGTGTCCCCTTCGAGCAATCCCTCGTCGGTTCGAACTTGCTGACCCACTCTCTTCGTTGGTTCCTTAGGTAATCGAAGTCCCGTCCGGCGCGGGGTCGCAAAACGGCGTCCGAGTGCCGTGTTCATAGACCGCGCGAGCCGTGGCGACGGCGCGTCGCGCTTAAACGTTTGTCGAATCAGCCTCTCGAGACAGCAGACTACTGTTCGATCCAGACCTTGAGTAGCTGTCCGGCCAGCATATTTGGACTGGGCGGATCGAACCCAAGCGCGTCGTGGCCAGCTATCTCCTCTCGGGTGAACCAGCGGGCCTCGGCGATCTCCTCCGAATCGAGCGTAAGGGCAGTATCCATAGCTTCGATCAGAAAGCCCATCATGATCAGCCCAGGGAACGGCCAGGGCTGGCTCGAATGATAGCGAATGCTTCGAGCCTGCACTCCCACTTCCTCAAATGCTTCCCGAAGGGCCGCCTGTTCGGCGGTCTCTCCCGGTTCAATAAAGCCGGATAGCGCGGAGAACAGACGCTTGTTAGGGAAGCGCGTACCATGGGCAAGGAGGACCCGCTCCTGATGACATACAAGGATGACGACGACTGGATCCGTTCGTGGGAATTGCTCGTGTCCGTTGGTGCAGACCGATCGGTATCCGGCCTGATCAACTCTGGTCGGAGCGGCGCATTGGCCGCAGAAGCGGCTTCCAGTTCGCCAGTTGGCCATCGCTCGGAATTGCGCTATCAACGCCGAATCTTGCGCATTCAGACGGAATTCGTAAGGGCGCAATTCCGCGAACGACCGGCCATCTGATGATACCACTGCGGGAATATCATCGATCGGACTGAGGTCGATCCCGAACAGAACCTGCACACCGTCGAAGCCGAGAAATACCGTGTAGCAGTCACGCAGCGCAACTCGCGTGAGTGCCAATTCCGCGAGCCGAAGCCGCGCAAGCTTCAGCCCACCCGACGGCTGCGTCTCGGACAGGAGGTGCTGCCGGCGCCAGAACGGCAAGAAGCGCGTCGTCGAATCGTCAAGAAGCGCTTCAATGCGATCCTGGTCTGATCGTAACGCTGCGGCGCGATCGAACGAATCGCTCGTAAAATACGGTTGGCGGAGCGGAGTAGCGAGTTCATTCACGGCATTTGCCCAAAGAAGCGGAATTCGCGATGCGCTGCCCGGGCGCGCTAGAGGTCGCGAATGACCATTGCGGGGATGCGGGACCAGCCGGCGGCGTGCAGCCGCCGGCTGGCCAGTCGTTCAGTTGATCCGCTTGAAGCGCGCAGCTTCCTCGGCGCGCGTCTCATGGAGCTCCACGCCTCCGGTCCGAAGCACCATTCCGGGGTAGCCGCGGATCGCGTTGGTGACCTCGGTATAGACCGGGTGGAATGGAAGCCCTTCGCGTACGGGATGGCCGCGCAGGTCTGCCGCAATCCCGGACCAGTGCAGGTGCGCCATGGCAAGCTCCTTGACGAGCGGCTCACCTATTTCAATAGGTGGGATAAGCCATACAATCAATGACCAATTCGGCGCCTTGTATGGATTGGCTCCCTACATTCCCGGAGTGGTAACGACTGGTACAAGGATGGGATCCCGCGGACGCCAGCTAGAGCGCCGAAGACATCGTGCTAGGAATCCAGGGCGCTCTGGTGCTGGCGCGAGCGACCAAAAATGAGAGCCTGTTCACACGAACCATAGCCCGACTTAGGTCCCGTCTGCAGTTCCGCGGAAGGCATGATGCCCGCCGTTGAACTCCAGTCTTCATTGGATGGTCCAGCTCCAATATGGCTTTGTAGTTTCGCCTGGTAACGTAGTGCACGGCGGGCGGAGCTCGCTCGATGAAAGTGTATTGATCGACGGAACGCGCCGGCCAACGGGCCTAGCTCGACGACTGAGGCGCGCTCCAATCGTTCGGGCGAAGCCGGAGCTCCGGTGATTGCCCGATCTGTTGAATGAATTGCTTTACTGTAGGAGCTTTCGTTCGACCGAAACACCACAGCCACCTCGGGTTCTCTCACAACTGGGCGGAAAATGACTGTGCCTACCGCAAATCAAGCCCGAGCATATTGGTGATGCAGTCCACCCAGGATCGGACGGCGCAGAATGCGTGCCGCTGCCTCGGCGATCTTACCCAACGACGATTTCAGAGGACCGCTTTTGGCGCGAAGCGGACATTCGAGAAGCTGAAAGGAATAAGTAAAAAAAATCCAGTCTCCAACTGGGCGCGCGGACCGATCTCCATCGGTCCGGAAACCCGACATCGTGCAGAACATCTATATCCGGTAGGTCGAAGGTCGACGACGAACTCGTTACTTTGGAAGGCGCCCTCTCGGGTGCCTTGACAAGAAACGCGGGTTAGTTTCGAGCGCTTCGTGTTTGGGATGCTGGTCACATTGATCAGCAGGAGAATTCGGTGCGTTTGCTTTCGTTTATGGCAGGCCAAATCCGAAGCTGCGCCCGCAACTGTAGGCGGTGAGTCCTTCTTTGGCGTGCCACTGGGCTTTTTAGACAAAGCCCGGGAAGGCGAGGAAGGGTTATGACCCGCGAGCCAGGAGACCGGCCTGAACAAGTCATCCTTCCGGCGTGCGGTGCGCGCGCATGGGGCGGCCTTTCGCTGCGGTGACATGAATAGAAATGTCTCGCGGATGGAGGGGCCGCCATGGCCGCGCTTGTGAAATCGATTCTCCCGACCAATGACGGCGAACCCGAATTGCTCGGCCTTCGCGGTCGGATCGTTGCAATCTATGCCATTCTCATTATCGCCAATCTGGCCGCCTGGATCTGGTCATTCATTGCGTTTGTCCATCAGCCAGTCCTCATTGGGACCGCGGTGCTGGCGTACAGCCTTGGGCTTCGTCACGCGATCGATGCGGACCATATTGCAGCGATCGACAATGTGACGCGCAAGTTGATGCAAGAGGGAAAGCGACCGGTCGCCGTCGGCTTTTTCTTTGCGCTGGGGCATTCGACCGTCGTTGTTCTCGCTTCTCTTGCCGTTGCCCTGACTGCGAACGCGCTAAGCGACCAACTCGTTTCTTACCGCGAGATCGGAGGTATCGTCGGGACATCGGCGTCGGCGCTGTTTCTCTTCGTCATAGCCATCGCAAATCTGATTGTATTGCGCGGCGTATACCGAGCCTTTCGTGTGGCCGAACGCGGCGATAACGTAACGGAAGAGGAAATTGATGCGCTCCTGCATCAGCGCGGCTGGCTCGCACGAATGTTCAGGCCGCTATTCCGCTTTGTTTCACAAAGCTGGCACCTTTTTCCGATTGGCCTGCTGTTTGCGCTCGGCTTTGAGACCGCGAGTGAGATCAGCCTGTTCGGTCTCTCGGCGCAGGCGTCGAATGTGGTATCCAGTTGGTCGCTCTTGATTTTCCCCGCGCTGTTCGCTGCGGGCATGACGCTGGTCGACACCACTGATGGCGTCCTGATGCTGGGCGCCTATGACTGGGCGTATCGCAACCCCATGCGTAAACTGTTCTACAATCTGACCATCACGTCGGTGTCGGTGCTGGTGGCATTGGTGGTCGGCGGCATCGAAACGCTCGGTCTGATCGCGGGTCAATTTCAACTTCATGGCGCCTTCTGGAATGCGATCTCGGATCTGAACGGCAACTTCGGCGCACTCGGCTATGGCATCGTCGCGCTGTTCGTCGTGAGCTGGGGGCTGTCGTTCCTCGTCTACCGCTTCAAGCGATACGACCTCAATCTGCGTCCGAATCGACTCTAACGCCCGTTATATTGACGCCGTTTTTAATCGGCCGGTTTCTCATCCAATTTCGGCAATTGCCTCGCTTTGTCGTGACCCACGCCGCCGAGCGCGGCGCCGTAGAGGATCAGGCACGGCCCCGTCGGTTTCGCCGCGGCGAGGCGGGCCGCGATTTCCGTCAGTGAACCCGCCATCACATGCGTGGACGGCGAGCCGAGGCTTTCAACCACCACCGTCGGCGTCTCGCCCGATAACCCACGGGCGATCAGCTTGGCGGCCAGTGCCGCGAAGGTGGCCTTGCCCATGAACACGCAGGTGGTCGCCCCGGGGTCGGCAAGAGCCGCGATATCAAGGTCGGCTGGAAGTCGGCCATCGACGTCGTGGCCGGTGACCATCTGGACCCGGCGCGCCACCAGTCGCTTGGTGAGCGAGGTGCAGAGATAGGCCGCGGCCGCAGTCGCCGTGGTAATGCCGGGCACGATCTCGATCGGTACGCCGGCGGCGCGCGCGGCGCCGATCTCCTCGTCGGCGCGGGCGAAGATTGAGGGGTCGCCGGACTTGACCCGGACCACCCGCTTGCCGAGCCGGGCATAGCCGATCATCAGCCGGCTTACTTCCTGCTGCCTCGGCGAAGGTTGGCCGGCCCGCTTGCCGACCGCGATCAGTTCGGCGTCGGGACGTGCGAACGACAGAATTTCGTCACCGGCAAGGTCGTCGTAAAGGATGACGTCGGCGGTGCGCAGCCGTTCCACCGCGCGCAGCGTCAGCAGATCGACATCGCCGGGGCCGCCACCGATCAAGGCGATGCTGCCGAGCGATGTCGCGTCGGACGATACAGTGGCAGGCGCCGTCATGGCCCGGTTTCCTCCGCCACATCGACCATATGGAAAAAGCTTCCGGTAATGCGACCGCGCCGGCTACCGGTTTCCGCCGTCGACACGCCCGAGGCGTCGCGGATATCGGCGAGCGGCTGGTCGGGCTGCGCCACGACGCGGGCATAGTGGAATTCGTGGCCGCGCAGTACGCGCCCTGCGGCGTGACCTGGAATTGCCGCAAGCAGCGCCGCGGTCCTGTAGCCGAGATGCAGGCGACGCTGCGCAAAATCGGTCTCAAGGCCGAGCAGCCCCAGCATCGCGTGACGAGTCCCTGCGGCGTCGATCAGGCCGGCACCAAGCGTCATGTAGCCGCCGCACTCGCCATGCACCGGGCGGGTTTGCGCAAAGGCGCGGATGCCGTCAGCGAAGCGCGACGCGGCGGCGAGCTTGCCGGCGTGCAATTCCGGATAGCCGCCGGGAAGCCAGGCGACGTCGCAGGAAGGGTCGGGGGGCTCGTCGGCGAGCGGCGAGAATGCAACGATCTCGGCGCCTGCCGCGCGCCAATCCGCCACCAGGTGCGGATAGACGAACGAGAACGCCACGTCACGCGCCAGCGCGATCCGTTGTCCGGGCGGCACCAACCGGGTCGCGCCCGCCTGCGGTTGGTGCCACGTTGGAGAAGCCGCCGCCTGAAGGGCAGCAAGATCGATGTCGCGCTCTACGAGATCGGCCAGCGCCGCGAGCCGGGCAGCGAGCGCGGAATCTTCCTGCGCCTGAACCAGCCCGAGATGGCGTTCCGGCATGGTCAGCCTGTTGTCGCGCCCGATCGCACCGAACACCGTAATTCCGCTGCATGCAAAGCCGTCGCGGACCAGCGCGGCGTGGCGCTCGCTCGCCACCTTGTTGAGGATCACGCCGGCTATCGCGACGCCGTCGCGATAGCGTGAAAAGCCGAGCGCGACCGCGGCGGCGGATTGCGCCTGTCCTGAGACATCGAGCACCAGCACCACCGGCCAGCCGGTCGCTGCGGCGATATCGGCGGTCGAGCCGTTGCCCCAGGCGCCGGATGTGGCGACGCCGTCGAAGAGCCCCATCACGCCTTCGGCGAGGCACAGGTCCGCATCGGCGGCAGCATCCAGCAGCGCGTCGAACCGATCGCGCCCCTGTGCCCAGGAATCCAGGTTGAACGACGCCCGGCCGGCGGCGACGGCGTGGAACGCCGGATCGATATAGTCCGGTCCGCATTTATAGGGCTGCACGACGCGGCCGCGGCGGCGCAGCGCGGCGAGCAGCGCCAGCGTCAGCGTCGTCTTGCCGCTGCCGCTCGCGGGCGCGGCGATCACCAGGCCCGGTGTGCTATTCGCGCCCACGCCCGGCCTCCGCGGATGGTCGGAACCGGCGGTCATAGCTCGGGTCGTAAAGCGCGCTGTCGGCGAAATCGCGCGCCGCGAGCGCCGGCCCGACCAGGATCAATGCCGTGCGTTCGATCGCCTCAGTGCGCACCTTGGCGCCGATCGTCGACAGCGTGGCGCGGATGACGATCTGTTCCGGCCAACTCGCGCGCACCACGACGGCGACAGCGCCATCGGCGCCGTAATGCGGAATCAGCGTCGCCGCCACCTCGTCGATCACATGGATCGACAGATGGATTGCGAGCGTCGCGCCGGTCGCGGCATAGGCGGCGAGGCTTTCGCCTGATGGCATCGCCGAGGCGCGGCCCGAGGTGCGGGTCAGCACCACGGTCTGCGCCACCCCAGGCAACGTCAGTTCACGTCCGAGGACGGCGGCGGCGGCGGCGAAGGACGGCACCCCCGGCGTGATCGTATAGGGAATACCATGGCCTTCGAGCCGTCGGATCTGCTCGCCCATCGCGCTCCATACCGAGAGGTCGCCGGAATGCAGTCGCGCCACCTCGAGCCCGGCGCTATGGGCCGCGACGAATTCAGCGGTGATCGCATCGAGGTCGAGCGGCGCGGTGTCGATCACGCGCGCGCTGGGCGGGCAGAGCGCGATGATCTCGCGCGGCACCAGCGATCCCGCGAACAGGCACACCGGACAGCGCGCCACCAGAGTTTGGCCGCGCACGGTGATCAGATCGGGCGCGCCGGGGCCGGCGCCGATGAAGTGGACGGTCATGGCGCAGGATCCTCGATGATGGCGGCGGCCGCGGTGGCGTGGCGATCGGCCGACACGATGCGGGTGACGACGAGCCGCGCGCCGGCGCCGGCCGCGGCGAGCGCCGCCGCTTCGCAGACGCTGCCGACGCCCCGGTGTTTTTTCACCTGCTCTGAGCGGGTGGCCACTCGAGCATCAGCCGCGCGCATCGCTGCGGCGGCGACCGCCTCGATCGGCAGGTGCGCGGCTTGTGCGGCCGCGCGCAGGCCGGGGTGAGCGGCCTTGTCTTCGGATACGGCGATTGCGCTCGCGACGCCCGGCATGGCGGCGTGTGCGGCAACACTGATGAGTACCTCGCCAATGGATTGCGCACTGGCCTCGTCGCGAAAACCCAATCCGATTACCAGCCGCCTCATTTGGTCACGCTCCATTGCACCACCGGCATTGCAGCGCGCCAGCCGGTGAGACCGCCGACCGGGCCGGCGCGTTCGATCGAAAGCCGCAGCAATGCGCCGCCATGGCGAGCCTGCCGGGCGATCAGTATTGCTTCGGTTTCGAGCGTCACGGAATTGATTACCAGCCGTCCTCCCGGCGGCAACGCCTGCCATACCGCATCGAGCACGCCCTCGCGGCTGGCGCCGCCGCCGACAAATACGGCATCCGGTGTCGGCAGCCCTTTGAGCGCATCGGGCGCGGTGCCGAGCCTGAGATCGTAATGCGGCACGCCGAGCGAATGCGCATTGGCGCGGGCAGTGCCCAGCCGGTCCTCACGCGCCTCGATGCCGATGGCGCGATTAGTCGGGTGGGCGAGCAGCCATTCAATCCCGATCGCGCCGGAGCCTGCCCCGACATCCCACAACAATTCGCCGCCGCGTGGCGCCAGCGTTGACAGGCTGACCGCGCGGATCTCGCGCTTGGTCAATTGGCCGTCATGCCCAAACAATTCGTCCGGCAACCCGACCACGTGTGGAATGATGATTGCGCCCGGCTCTGCCACAGCTTCGATCGCGAGCGCCACCGGGGATTTAACGTCATCAAGTGCATACCTTGCCGCGCTCGCGACTCTGATGCGCTCGCGCGGCCCGCCGAGTGCTTCGAGAATCGTGAGGCGCGACGGCCCAAAGCCTAATCCGGTTAGATATTCCGCGATCTGCGCGGGCGCCGCGCCGTCGCGCACCAGCACGATCAAGCGTTTGCCGGTCCGCAAATGCGGGCGCAGCAATTCGACGGATCGTGCGTGCAGGCCTAGCGTGACGGTCTCCTCAAGCCGCCAGCGCAGCCGCGCCGCTGCCCACGCGAAGGTCGACGGCGCCGGCACCACGACGGTTTCCGCCGCCGGGACCGTTTCGGCGATCACGGAACCTGCGCCGTACCAGAACGGATCGCCCGAGCACAGCGCGACCACGCGCTTGCCGCGATGCGCCAGCAATATTGGGATGGATGCGGTGAACGGCGTCTCCCACGCAAACGTCGGCTTCCCCAGTGAAGCGACCAGCGCCAGATGCCTTTGCCCGCCGGCGACCAACTCAGCGCCGGCGAGCAGTTCGCGTGCCGCCGCCGACAACCCGTCGAGCCCGTCTTCGCCGATCCCGACGATGGACAGCCAGGGCGCCGGCGTGTCATCGCTGTCAGCCATGACATCCTCCTCGGCCAGACGACTGCGCGTCCTGATCCTCGGCGGCACCGCCGACGCCAACCGGCTCGCGCAAGCGGTGGCGAGTGATCCCCGCATCGATGCGGTACTGTCGTACGCCGGCCGCACCGAAAATCCGGCGCCGCCGCCGATCGCCTGGCGTGTCGGCGGCTTCGGCGGCATCGATGGCCTGAAACACTACCTTGTTGCCGAAAAGATCACGCGCGTCGTCGACGCCACGCATCCCTTCGCAGCGCAGATGAGTGCACACGCGGTCGCCGCCTGCGCCGCCGCCGCCGTGCCGCTGCTGGCGCTGGAGCGCCCGCCCTGGCGGCGCGCGCCCGGCGATCACTGGATCGAGGTCGATGATCTCAAGGCGGCGGCCGAAGCGCTCGGCGCCGTGCCCCGCCGGGTGTTTCTCGGCATCGGCCGGCTGCATCTCAAGGCCTTCGACGCGCATCCGCAGCACGCTTATCTGGTCCGGCTGGTCGATCCGCCGCGTGCGCCGCTGCCGTTGCGTGATGCGGAGGTGATCGTGGCGCGGGGGCCGTTCGACCGCGCGGCCGACAATGCCATGCTGACGAAATACCGCATCCAGATCGTGGTAGCTAAGAACGCCGGCGGCGATTCCGCCTCGGCAAAAATCGAGGCCGCGCGCGAGCTGGCGCTGCCGGTGGTGATGGTCCGCCGGCCATTCATTCCGGCGCGGGAGACCGTCGAAACCGTCGCCGAGGTGATGCGCTGGCTCGGTTATGACCCACCTCCGGCCGAGCGCGGCGTATAGACGAAAACCTTGTCGCCGGTGCGCGCGATCAGCCGCGTCTGCGACGAGCCGATCAGCACCAGCGTGCGCATATCGGCGCGGCTCGCCACCGCGTCGCGTAACTTCACGGTATCGATCGCCTCATTAGCGTCGCTGACCGCGCTGGCGAACACTACCGGGACATGGCCGGGCAGCTCTTCGCGCAACAGCTCGAGCGCGCGGCCGAGCTGCCACGGCCGCGCCGACGATAGCGGATTGTAAAGCGCAATGACAAAATCGGCCTGCGCCGCCAGCCGCAGCCGGCGCTCGACCAGATCCCACGGTTTCAGATTATTCGACAGATTGATGGCGCAGAAATCATGGCCGAGCGGGGCGCCGATCCGCGCCGCGGCGGCGAACATCGCGCTGATGCCAGGCAGCACCCGGATATCGAGATCGCGCCATGACGGATCGCCGGCATCGACCGCCTCGAACACCGCCGCCGCCATCGCAAACACGCCGGGGTCACCCGACGAGACCACGACGACGCGCTTGCCCTCGGCCGCGAGCCGCAGCGCCAGGCTCGCGCGGTCGAGCTCCTCGCGGTTGTCGGAGCGGTGGCATGTCAAATCTGCGCGAGGAGGCACCCGCGCCACGTAGGGCGCATAGCCAACCAGGTCGGTGGCTTCGGCGAGCGCCTGGGTCACTTCCGGCGTCACCAGTTGCGCGGCTCCGGGGCCTATACCGGCGATGGCGACCCAGCCGCTCATGGCCGGCGCCCGCGTCCGTGAACCAGAATCAGCGAGAAGTAGGGCGCCTCGTCGTCGGTCTTGTCGGCGAGCCGCATCACCTTTTCGTCGGCCATGGTGCCGCGCTCGACATAAACAGCCCGCTCCGCAAGACCGGCGGCCTGCAGCGCGCGACGCACCTTTGCAAGATTGCGGCCGAGCTTCATCACCACCAGCGCGTCGATTGACTGCAGCCGTTCGCGCAAGGTTGCCTCGTCGAGCGTCGCTGGCACCACCGTCAGGACGTCGTCGCCAAAGGTGATCGGCACGCCGCTCGCAGTCCAGCAGCCGGACATGCCGGAAATGCCGGGCACAACCACCACCGGCGCGCGGCCGGTGATCCGGCTGTGCAGATGCATGAACGAGCCGTAGAGGAACGGGTCGCCCTCGCACAGCACGGCGACGTCGCGACCGGCGGCGACATGGCGCAGCAGCCGGCGCACGCAATCGTCGTAAAAAACTCGCAGCGCCTCGCCATAGGCCGGCTCTTCCAGCGCGATCTCGGTGGTGACGGGATATTCCAGCGCTTCCTCGATCACGCCAGGCGCCAGCATGCCATCCACCAGGGTGCGGGCGTTGCCGGGGCGTCCGGCTTTCCGGAAATGTGCGACGACGCCGGCCTTGGCGATCAGCCGCGCCGCCTTGACGCTCATCAGCTCCGGATCGCCCGGGCCGAGTCCGACGCCGTAGATGGTCGCGGACGAACTCATTCGTTTTCACTCGCAACCGCATTGAGGGCAGCCGCGGCCATCGCACTGCCGCCGCGCCGTCCCCGCACGATGACGCTTGGCACAAGGGCGCTGGCGAGCAGCGCTTCCTTGGATTCCGCGGCGCCGACGAAGCCCACCGGGATGCCGATCACGGCGGCGGGCGGAGCCACTTCCGGCTCTTGCAGGATTTCCAGCAGGCGGAACAGTGCGGTCGGTGCGTTGCCGATCACCACTACCGATCCCGCCAGTCGCTCCCGCCACAATTCCACCGCCGCCGCGCTGCGGGTGGTGCGGCGCGCGACGGCGAGTGCCGGCACGCGCGGATCGGACAGCGTGCAGATCACGGCGTTGTCGGCCGGCAGCCGCGCCCTTGTGATGCCGTGGGCAACCATCTGGGCGTCACAAAAGATCGGCGCGCCCGCGCGCAGCGCCGCGGTGGCAGCGGCGCTGAAACCTTGCGTAAACACGATGTCGTCGGCGACGTCGACCATGCCGCTGGCGTGGATGATCCGCACCGCGACCTTTTCATCGCCGGCATCGAAACGATCGAGCCGCGCTTCGGCGCGGATGATGGCGAACGAGCGCCGGTAGATCGCGGCGCCGTCTTTTTCGTAGGCGTAACTCATGACGCGGCCCCTGCGTCGGTCGGTGCTATCGCGATCGTCTCGATCGCACTGTTGCGCCGCGTCGCCCAATAGCCGGCGTCGCGCAATTGCTGAAATCGCTGACGCATCGCCGCCGCGGCTTCAGGGTTTGCCTGCTCGATGAAGCGCCGCACCTCGTCGTCGCCGAGCGTGGCGTCGTAATAAAGATCGAAGTGATGGCTCTCGACGGCGCCGGCCAGATGCGCGAACAACGCCATTTGGTCGAGCGTCGAAGCGATCTCGGCGGCGCCGCGAAAGCCGTGCCGCATCTGCCCCGCGAGCCAGCGCGGATTGGCGGCGCGCCCGCGGACCACGCGGGCGATCTCTTCGGCGAGCGTACGCATCCGCGGCGCATCGAGTGTTGCTGAATCGGCGTGATAGAGCGTTGGCGCTGCGCCGCTTAGCCTGCGGGCCGCGGCGGCGAATCCGGCCTCGTGCGCGGCATAATCCGGCGCGGTCAGAAGATCGGTCTCGGGCAGATCCTGGGCGTGGACAAAAGCGTCGGTGGCGGCGGTGCGCTGTTCGAGCGCCGGCCGCGCGGCCATGCCGTCCTGGGCGCCACCATAGGCAAAGGCGCTGGCCGCGAGCCAAGCTTCGCCGGCGTCCTCGACTGTCGCAGGCGTGAACTCCGTCACCGCCTCGACGACGCCAACACCGTAGTCACCTGGTGCAGGTCCGAACACACGCGGGCCAGCCGCGGCACGATAGGGGTTTTCCGCATCGGGTTCGTCGCGCGCGGCCAGGGCTGCCGCCGCTTGCTCGAACATGACCGGCAAGGTCGGAAACACGTCCCGGAACAGACCGGAGATCCGCAGCGTCACGTCGATCCGCGGCCGTCCGAGCATCGCCAGTGCGATCACGTCAAAACCCGCGACCCGGTCGGACGTGGTGTCCCACACCGGCGCGACGCCCATCAACCGCAGCGCCATGGCGAATTCCTCGCCGGCCGTGCGCATGGTCGCCGAACCCCACAGATCCAGCATGACATTGCGCGGATAGTCGCCGTGATCCTGAAGGTGGCGGGTCAGCAAGGCATCGGCGAGACGGTGGCCCTGTTCGGCGGCGGTACGGCTCGGCACCGCGCGGGTGTCGACGGTGAAGAGATTGCGGCCCGTCGGCACCACGTCGCGCCGCCCGCGCCACGGCGAGCCGGCGGGTCCCGGCGCGACATGCTTGCCGTCGAGTGCGGCAAGCAGGGCGGCGCGTTCGCCTGCCGCACAGGCTTCGAACGGCATTTCGGCCTGGTTGCCGTCGGGCTGCGGCGGCACGCGGCCGAAGATGTGGAGGCCGTCGGCGACCAGCGTATTCTTGACGTCGCAGACGAAGCTATCCAGCCGCACCACGGCTTCGCGCGGCGTCATGGCGTCGGTAAGGCCGCTATCGCGATCGAGGCCGGATTCTGCCGCCGCGTCGATGATCGCGCGTGCCAGCCGCTCGCGCCTGCGGGGATCGAGACCTTCGGCGACGGAATATTCGTCGAGCAGCCGCTCGATCGCGTGCAGTCCAGGCGGCAAGTTTCCGGCGCTGATCGGCGGGGTCATATGTCCGATGGTGACGGCGCCGAGCCGGCGTTTCGCCGCCGCGGCTTCGCCGGGATTATTGACGATGAACGGATAGATCACCGGCGTCGGCCCGAGCAGGGCGTCGGGCCAGCACGATGACGACAGCGCGACCGATTTTCCCGGCAGCCATTCCAGCGTGCCGTGGGCGCCCATATGGATCAGCGCGTCGCATTTTGCGGCGTGAAGGAGCCACAGATAGAACGCGACGTAACTGTGCCGCGGCGATCGGCGCGGATCGTGATACTCGGCGGCGCGGTCCGCGCGCTCGCCGCGATCGGGCTGTACCGCGACCAGCGCGTGGCCGCAGCGCACCGCCTTGAAAACGAAATCGCCGTTGGACGTCGCCGGGTCGCTCTCAGCCGCTCCCCATTGCGACTCGAGGTCGGCGACCAGCGCCGGGTCGAGGCCGGCAAGAAGGCTGCGGTATTTCTCGAGTGGCCAGCGGATCGTCTCCGTTTTCAGGCGATCGATCAGTGCCGCGCCATCGGCTGGAGCGTTGGCGATGGCGTAGCCTCGATCACGCAGAACATTCAGCACCTCGACGGTGCTTTCCGGCGCATCGAGGCCAACGGCGTGAGCCATCTGGTCATCGCGCCCCGGATAGGCCGACAGCACGACGGCGAGGCGTTTGTCGGCATGCGCGGTTCGCCGCAGCGCGATCCAGGCGTGGGCGCGCGCGACAATGGCGGCGATGCGTCCGTCATCGCCTGTATGAATCGTGCGAGCGTAGCCCAGCTCGGGATCGGCCGTTTCGACCTTCTTGAACGAGGCGACGCCAGCGAAGATGCGGCCGTCCAATTCCGGCAGCACGACGTGGATCGTGAGATCGGGCGGCGACAGCCCGCGGTCAGACTCCGTCCACACCTCGCGGGTCGAGCCGGCCAGCGCCACCTGCAGTACGGGCGCATCGACGACGTCGAGCGGTGAACCGGCGCCGCCATCGCCGCGCGCCGAAAAGGCAGTCGCATTGATAATCAAATCGGGCGCGATCCGGGCGATCCAGTGCCGCAGCCAGCCGTCGCTTTCCGGATCTTTCAGGCTTGCGGCAAACAGGCCGATCGCCCGGTTGCCGCAGCGGGCGAGTTCGCCGATCAGTCGGTCGATCGGATCGGTGTCGGAGGCGGCAAGAAAGGCGCGATAGAACACGACCAATACAATCGGCGCGCCATCGGACGCGAGGTCGAGGTCGGACGACTCGGCCACGCCGGTCCCTGGAACATAGAAGCCGTGGCGATGCAGCGTCGCGCGACGGACCGGCGGGACAGCCGGCAAGCCCGCGGCGAGCGCGAGCTGCGCTAGTGCGGCGCGCGCAGAGTCCGGTCCGCCGCTGTCGCACAGCGTCTTCAGCCGGCGCAGCGTCGAAGGCGGCAAATTCGAGGCAGCGTCGAGACGCGGATCCGGACGGCCGTCGCCCGGGACGATCGCCAGCGCGATTCCTTTTGCCGCGGCCAGCGCGCTGACCTGCTCGACGCCGTAGCGCCAATACTCGACCCCGCCGAGCAGGCGAACCAGAATGCCGCGCGCTCCCGACAGCGTCTTCTGGATATAGAGATCGACCGACAGCGGATGGGTCAGGCGGCGCAGATTGGCGAGACGCAGGCTCGGCAGCGTCTCTCGCCCGGCACGCCATGCCGCAGCGAACGCGCTGAGATCGCTGTCGGAAAACGAGAGCACGACGAGATCCGCCGCGGCCTGGCCGAGGTCCTCGGCGGCCGCGGTCTCCTCAAGTCCATGCCGTTCCCGCAGCAGGATATGCATGCTTCACCCGGTCAGAACGGCAGTGATCGCGTCGTGATCGATGCCGCGCTCGCCAATCACGACGATCCTTGAGTGACGTTGCTCGTCGGCGCGCCACGGCCGGTCGAATTGCGCGCGCACCCGGGTCCCAACCCCCTGCACCAACAGGCGCATCGGCTTGCCGGCGACGGCGACGTAACCCTTGGCGCGCAGCACGCAGTGGTCGCGCGCGATCGCCTCCATCCTGGCTAGGATCGCCTCGGCGTTCGTATCGGACGGCAGCGTCACCACGATGGTCTCGAAGTCGTCGTGATCGTGGGCGTCGTGATTTTCGTGATGGCTCGGCCGCGCGTCGAGATCGTTTTCCGCCGCCGCGCCGAGGCCGAGCACGACGCGTGGATCGATGCGGCCCTCGGTCGCTTCCAGCACCGGAATGCTGCGCGGCGATTCCGCCAGCACGGTCTTACGCGCCCTGGCGAGACGGTGAGGGTCAACCAGATCGGCCTTGTTGAGGATCACGATGTCGGCGCAGGCGACCTGATCCTCGAAGACCTCTCCCAGCGGCGTGTCGTGATCGATGCTGCTGTCGGCCAAACGCTGCCGCGCGATCGCCGCCAGATCAGGTGCGAACCGGCCGTCGGCGACCGCCTCGGCATCGGCCACGGCGATCACGCCGTCGACCGTGATGCGGGACCGCAGTTCCGGCCATTCGAATGCTTTCAGCAGCGGTTTCGGCAGCGCCAGCCCGGAGGTCTCGATCAGGATGTGGTCGGGCGGCTGCGGCCGCGCGAGCAGCGCCGCGATGGTCGGCACGAAGTCGTCGGCGACGGTGCAGCATAGGCAGCCGTTGGTGAGTTCGACGATGGCGTCTTCGGGGCAATTGGCGTCGGCGCAGCCTTTCAGGATGTCGCCGTCGATGCCGAGGTCGCCGAATTCGTTGACCAGGATCGCCAGGCGGCGGCCCTGCGGATTCTGCATCAGATGACGAACCAGCGTGGTCTTTCCCGCGCCGAGGAAGCCGGTGATGATCGTGACGAGCACTTTTTCGATCGACATGCGATGCTCCTAGACCGGCTGAGGGAATGGCGGGATGCGCGCGATCACACCCTTGCGGAAGATCGCCGGCCGCTCCCGCCACGGCACCAGACCGTCCTTGGTGGTCGCGTAACGCGAGGCGCCGGCCAGAATGTCATCGACCGAAACGTCGCCAAGGTCGCCGTAGACGTAGCTCCAGCGTCCAGGTCCGGTGAGCGCGACGCTGCAGCCGCGATTGCAATTCGAGAGGCACTCGGCTTCGACGATGCGAAAGCTCGGCGGCTCGTCTTGACGGCGCTGCGCATCGGCCAGCGCGTCATGCAGCCGGCGACCGGCGCGGGGCGCGGTTTCGCGGTCTTCGCCGGCGAGACAGGTGACGCAGACGTGCAAGGTCGTCGCGATATCGCAAGTTTCGGATGTTGCCCCTTCGCGTGGAGCGTCCGGTAGAGATTGGTCCATAGCAAAGCCCGTCGATGGATGGCCACCGCCGAGGCGGTACCCAGACATGCGGCGAGCGGACCTGCACTCCGTTCGACCAACTCTCTCACTCCGGGACGCCCCGTCCGGAATGGCGAAATGGCAGGCGACGGCAGGTTTCCTGGCTCACGGGTCATCGCCGGCACCACCTTCCCGGGCGAACGACCCAGTGGTTTTCGGTGCAGGCTTTCCGCTCACAGTTGCGGGGGCAGCTCCGGCTTCGCTCAAACCCGGGAACCTTCCCGTGTCTGCCGCGCCCGGTATTCCCTCTTAGTCCTGTCCGAAGACAAGACACCGTCGGCTGAGGATTCAATCAGCCGGAAACGCCGTCGAGTCAATCCCCTTGCTCAGGGCGCGCGCGGGCATGTTGCCGAGATGGTCTTGGTGTGATCCTGTCGCCCCCCGTGGAATTACACCGCAGGACATGATGAGCGAGATCGAGACCGACGAGGCCGCGCGTCACCGCGCCAAGATGGTCAAACGCAAGCAGGTCCAGGACGCCGAAGTTGCGTCCAAGACCATCGCAAAAGGCCTTTTGATGATCAACACCGGGCCCGGCAAAGGCAAGTCGACGGCTGCCTTCGGCCTTGCCTTGCGGGCGCTCGGTCACGGCTGGCGCGTCGGCGTCGTGCAGTTCATCAAGAGTCGGGCGACCGGCGAGCAGGCAGCGCTGGAATCGTTCGGTGACCGGGTGGTCTGGCACACGGCCGGCGAGGGGTTCACCTGGGAGACCCAGGACAAGGCGCGCGACATCGCTGCGTGCCAGCGCGCCTGGGAGATCGCGCTCGGCCTGATGGACGATCCGACCATCGGCCTCATCGTGCTCGACGAACTCAACATCGCGCTCCGCTACGACTACCTGCCGCTTGATGAAGTGGTGGCGCGGCTCACGGCGCGGCGAAGCGATCTGCACGTGATCGTCACCGGCCGCAACGCCAAACCGGCGCTGATCGAGGCGGCCGACCTTGTGACCGAGATGGGCGCGGTCAAGCATCACTTTTCCGCCGGCGTGAAGACCCAGGCCGGCATCGAATTCTGATGACCGCGCGCGCTCTGATGTTCCAGGGGACCGGCTCGGACGTCGGCAAGTCGCTGATCGTCGCCGGCTTGTGCCGCTTGTTGGCGACCCGCGGCCTTTCGGTCCGCCCTTTCAAGCCGCAGAACATGTCGAACAACGCTGCCGTGACCGAAGACGGCGGTGAGATCGGTCGCGCCCAGGCATTGCAGGCGCGCGCCGCGCGCGTCTCGCCTTCTGTCGACATGAATCCGGTGCTGCTGAAGCCGCAAAGCGAGGTCGGCGCGCAGATCGTGGTGCAGGGACGCGTGTTCGGCAACGCGCGCGCGCGCGAGTATCAGTCCCGCAAGGCGGAACTGATGCCCTATGTGCTCGACAGCTTCGCAAAAATTCGGGCGCAGTGCGACGTCGTGCTGGTCGAGGGCGCCGGTTCGGCGTCGGAGGTGAATTTGCGTACCAACGATATCGCCAATATGGGGTTTGCCCGCGCCGCCGACGTCCCGGTGGTGCTGATCGGCGATATCGATCGCGGCGGGGTGATCGCAAGCCTCTGCGGCACCGCCGCGGTGGTCGATCCCGATGACGCAAAGTTGATCGCGGGCTTCATTGTCAACAAGATGCGTGGCGATCCGTCATTGTTTGCAACCGGCATGACATTCGTGGCCGGGCGCACCGGCTGGGAGCCGCTTGGCCTGATTCCGCATTTTCGCGACGCCCATCGGCTGCCGGCCGAGGATGTTTTCGGTCTTGAGGCCTCGCCTGCGCGCGCGCCCGTCACCACCGGGCGCCGCCTGCGCATTGTCGTGCCGGTGTTGCCGCACATCGCCAATTTCGACGATCTCGATCCGCTGCGGCTCGAACCCGGCGTCGAACTGGTGCTGTTGCGCGACGGAGCGTCGCTTCCCGTCGATGCCGATCTCGTCATCCTGCCCGGCTCGAAGGCGACCATCGCGGATCTGGCGGCGCTTCGAGCCTGCGGCTGGGACGCTGACATCATCGCTCATACCCGCCGCAGCGGGCGCGTGCTCGGCCTGTGCGGCGGCTATCAGATGCTCGGCCGCAGCATCGCCGACCCCAATGGCATCGAAGGACCGCCGGGATCAGCGGCTGGCCTCGGCCTGATCGAGGTCACGACGGAACTGACCGGAGACAAGTCTCTGGTCGCGGTCAAGGGCCGCA
>Ga0193699_10000192_pt1 | contig 27529 bp, 36 predicted proteins | sample L3c2metaG_FD_160095 | JGI IMG/M metagenome (GOLD analysis project Ga0193699, IMG submission 160095) | Soil microbial communities from a riparian zone of the East river system, Colorado, United States - L3c2 | ecosystem: Environmental > Terrestrial > Soil > Riparian zone | place: USA: East...
CAACACCCGGTATGACTGGCGCAAGTGCCGGTCGGAAGCTTGCTTGATGTAGTCAGGATAGAGCCTCCTAGCACTATCCTTTCGTCTTCAGCGGTCTTTTTGTAACATAAAATCAAAATATGTCAACATGGCTGACATAAATATGAGTGCCAAAATTGCAGCGGCGGCCGAGCGCCCGGCCGGCGCCACCGCGCCTGCGGCCGCGCCGGCGCCGCCGATCTGGGACATCATCGAACTCCTGTTTTTTGCCTATCGCGATTTCGTCGGCGATCCGGACGAGGTGCTGTCGAAACTCGCCTTCGGCCGCGCCCATCACCGGGTGTTGCATTTCGTCAATCGCAATCCGGGCATGAAGGTCGCCGACCTGCTCGACATCCTCAACATCACCAAGCAATCGCTCGGCCGCGTGCTCAAGCAGTTGGTTGACCAGGGCTTCGTCATTCAGAAAGAAGGCGCGCAGGACCGCCGGCAACGCTTGTTATTCGTAACGCCAAAGGGCGAAGCGCTGTCGCTCAAGCTGGCGCAGTTGCAGACCGCGCGCATCAACCGCGCTTTCGCCGAACTCGGCCCCGGCGCGCACGACGCGGCGCGGCGCTTTCTGACCGCCATGATCGACAGCGACAACCGCGAAGGCGTGCTGCGCCAGATCGCGCGCGCCGATCATGCGAAGGCGCGAAGCTGAGGCGCATGATCCCGAAAAAGTGGGAGCCGGTTTTCGGATAAGATCATGCGCAAACAAAACGAGCCGGGCTGATGATGTTACCCGCCACGCTTCCCGACGATGCCCCGCATCTGCTGGTGGTCGACGACGACCGCCGCATTCGCGATCTGCTGTCGCGCTTTCTCGGCACCGAAGGCTATCGCGTCAGCACCGCCGAAACCGCCGCCGACGCGCGCGCCAAGCTGATCGGCCTGAGTTTCGATCTGCTCATTCTCGACGTGATGATGCCCGGCGAGAACGGATTCGATTTCGTCCAATCGCTGCGCGGGACGTCCAGCGTTCCGATTTTGATGCTGACGGCGCGCGACGCGGCGGAGAGCCGTATCAAGGGCCTCGAGATGGGCGCCGACGATTATCTGTCGAAACCGTTCGAGCCGCGCGAGCTCTCATTGCGCATCGCCAGCATCCTCAAGCGCACCAAACCGGCGGCCGCGCCGCTGGCCGAGTCAGTGCGCTTCGGTCCCTTTGTCTATCATCTGGAGCGAGGTGAATTGCGCCGCGGCGAAGACGTTATCCGGCTGACCGACCGCGAGCGCGAGATGCTGCGCATCCTGGCGGCGACGCCGGGCGAAACCGTGGCGCGGCTGGCGCTCGCCGGCAATGGCGGCACGGTCAGCGAGCGCGCCGTGGACGTCCAGGTCAACCGCCTGCGGCGCAAGATCGAGAAAAATCCGGCGGATCCGATGTTCGTGCAAACCGTGCGTGGCGTCGGCTACCGGCTGATGGTGACGACATGACCAGCCTCGACGCCGGCATCGCCAGCATCCGCACTACGGTCGACCGGCTGGTGCGCGCCTGGCAGTGGTACGACGCGATCCCGTGGGTGCGGCGCATCCACGCCCAGCTTGAGCGCATCCCGCTTGGCTGGCGGCGGATGAGCCACTGGCTCAACACCGTAATGCCGAAGGGCCTTTATGCGCGGGCACTTCTGATCATCATCATGCCAATGGTGATCCTGCAATCGGTGATCGCCTTCGTGTTCATGGAGCGGCACTGGAACGTGGTGACGCAGCGGCTGTCGGCCGGTGTGGTGCAGGACATCGGTGCGCTGATCGACGTCTACTCACGTTACCCGCAGGACCCTGACTTTGCGCAGATCCGGCGCATCGCGCAGGAACGGCTGGGCCTTGTGGTGGATTTCCTGCCGATCACCGACATGCCGCCGCCTGGGCCGAAGCCATTCTTCTCGCTGCTCGACCAGGCGCTGTCTGAGGAATTGCGCAAGCAAATCCAGCGGCCCTATTGGCTCGACACGGTCGGCAAATCGGCGCTGGTCGAAATCCGGATCCAGCTCGACAAGAATGTGATGCGCGTGTTCGCGCGCCGGAGCGCCGCCTATGCGTCGAATTCCGAAATCTTCCTGCTGTGGATGGTGGGCACCTCGACGGTGCTGCTGATTGTCGCCATCATTTTCCTGCGCAATCAGATCAAGCCGATCTTGAAGCTGGCCGACGCCGCCGAAAGTTTCGGCAAAGGCCGCGACGCGCCGAACTTCCGTCCGCGCGGCGCGCGCGAGGTGCGGCGCGCAGCGGCCGCCTTCATCGAGATGAAGACGCGCATCGAGCGCGCCATCGAGCAGCGCACGGCGATGCTGGCTGGCGTGTCGCACGACCTGCGCACCGTGCTGACGCGCTTCAAGCTCGAATTGGCGCTGATCGATGCCACGCCGGAAACCGAGGCGATGAAGAAGGACGTCGACGAGATGGCGCGCATGCTGGAGGCCTATCTCGCCTTCGCGCGCGGCGATCTCGGCGAGCAGTCGGCGCCGACCGACATGGGGGCGTTCCTTGATGAGCTCAAGGACGACGCTGAACGCCACGGCCACGCGACCACGGTGGTGTTTCACGGCACGCCGATCGTCACCGTGCGGCCTGCCGCGTTCAAACGCTGCCTCAGCAACCTGGTGTCGAACGCGGCGCGGTACGCACCGGCGATTGCCATCACCGGCCATCGCGACCATCGCTATCTGACGGTCACCGTGGACGACGACGGGCCGGGCATTCCGGCGAATTTGCGTGAGGATGTGTTCAAGCCGTTCCTGCGGCTCGACGACGCGCGCAATCAGGATGAGGGCGGTACGGGCTTGGGTCTGGCGATTGCCCGCGATATCGCGCGCTCGCACGGTGGCGACATCGTGCTGGGCGACAGCCCGCTCGGGGGCTTAAGGGCGACGGTGCGCGTGCCCGTTTAGCGCATGATCCCGAAAAGTGGGAACCGGTTTTCGGATAAGATCATGCGCAAAGAAAATTAAGCCGCTTCGGCTTCTTCGTCGTCGCGCGCCCTGCGGCGGCGGCGTGGGCCGCGCAAGATGCATTTCGGAATCGACAGCAGATCGCCGACGAAGCCGTCCCAACGCCCGGCGCTGGCCAGCCCGCGATCGAGTGCGGCCATGGTGCGGTCGAGGCCTTCTTCTTCGTCGTCGACCCATACCGTCAGGACGCCGGCGAACATCAGCGCCGCGCCCTGGGCGCGCAATGCACCGCGTGGACCGTGCGCACCGATGCCGGCGGCCTCGAGCATCCATTTCTGCGAGCGCAGCGCCATGGCGTTGAGCGCCAGCGCCAGTCCGGGATTGCGCCGCGCCGAGCGCATGATGGAGCGCACGGCTTCCTTGTAAGGCGCCAGCGCTTCCAACCGGCGCATCAGCACGTCGAACAGCCGGTCGCGCGGCGTTTCCTCCGCCATGTCGGCGTCGCCGCCGTCGAGCACAATATTGTCGATCTGCTTGATATGGGCGCCGAGGATGGCGAGCGTCGATCCGAATTCGGCGCGCAGTTGCGAGAGTTTGATACCGGCGCTGCCGGCGACTTCGGCGAGGCCGATCTCCTCGAAGGATTGCTCGGCCAGCAATTCCATCAGCGCGGCGACTGCTTTGTCGCGGTCGGAACCGGTGCGGGGCGGGGTGGCCTCAGCTTTGGCCTGAGCTTGGCGCTTGGGTTTGCGAACCATGACAGCCTCCATCGCTCTGTGAATGACGCCCTCAATCTAGGTCGGCAAAGGCGCCGGTTCTAGGGCAGGGAGGGCGTCTAGCCCGCGAGATCACGCGATCGTTTTGTCGCGGCGGCAATGGCCTTGGTCAGCAACTCGTCGAAACCGCCCGGTCCCATCAGCACGTTGAGCGCCGCGGCGGTGGTGCCGCCGGGCGAAGTGACGTTCTGCCGCAGCAGGGCGGCGTCCAACTCCGAGCGATGCAGCAGCTCGCCGGAGCCGGATACAGTTTCGCGCGCCAGGCGTGATGCCAGGTCGGCCGGCAACCCGGCGGCGACGCCGGCCTTGGTCATGGCTTCGGCGAGCAGGAACACGTAGGCCGGGCCGGAGCCGGACAGCGCCGTGACGGCGTCGATCAGCGCCTCGTCCTTCACCCATTCGACTTTGCCGATGGCGGACAGCAGGTCGGTCGCCAGTTTACGCTGGCGCACGGTGACGTTGGCGTTGGCGACCGCCACCGTAATACCGCGGCCGATCGCGGCTGGCGTGTTCGGCATGGCGCGTACGACCGCGACGCCGGCCGGCAGCGTCTTTTCGAGAAATCCGATGGTGCGGCCGGCCATGATCGACAGCACCAGCGTCGACTTGCCGACATAGAGGCCGAGCGGCGGCACCGCCTCGGGCGCGGTCTGTGGCTTGACCGCGATCACGATCGCGGCAGCGTCGGCCTTGGCCTTCGGCCCGGGCTTGGCATTGAGCGTAACGCCGCGCCGCGCCAGCGCCTTGATCGATTTGTGCGGCTGCGGCTCGATCACCGACGTCTGCTTGGCTTTGAGCCCGCGCGCCAGCCAGCCGTCGAGCATGGCCGAGCCCATCTTGCCGGCGCCTACCAAGAGGAGGGTGCCGGAAAGTTTGCCGAGGGGTTTTTGATTTGAGAGCTTTTTCATGCTGCGATGATAGTGGGAGCGTTGGCAATTCCAAGTCAAACGCCTCCAACAGAGGTGGGCGATGAGTGGAAAACGCGGTCTGAATCCCTTTTTTAAAATCTATATCGCCGGAGCGCTGATAACGGCCGCGATCCTAATTGGAAATGGCATATTCAATGGAGGACTAGAGAGACGCCACGACCTCAGTGACTGGATTGCGCTCACCGCGATCTACATTGCGTGCAGCGCTTTATGGCCGATCTTGGTAGTTATTGGCATCCTGCAATTGCTTGGAATTGTTCGGATGCCAATTACTTTGTGGGGCTAACTAAGCCTCGCCCGAAGTGTCGAACATGGCGGCGTCGAGCGCCTCACGCGCGCCCTTGCCGGCCCAGACCACGAACTGGAATGCGGTGAAATGCCGCTCGCAGGTGTCGAGCGCGGTGCCGAGCAGCGCCTCGCATTGCTTGCCGGAAGCTTCGGCCGCGCCCGCCAGCACCAGCGCGTGGCGGTACATGACGATGCCTTCCTTGGTCCACAGATCGAAATGCCCGACCCAGAGCCGCTCGTTGACCAGCGAGATCAGCGACTGCACTTCGGCGCGCCGCCGTTCCGGAACCCGCAGATCGAAGGCGCAGGCCAGATGCAGCGCCTCGATGTCGGCCATCCAGGTGTAGGACAATTGATAGTCGGTCCACTTGCCGGTCACCATGATGGTGATTTCGTCCTCGCCGGCTCGTTCGAACGACCAGTCATTACCCGTCGCCAGCCGCTCGACGACGTCGAGCGGGTTCATCCGGGGTTCGTCTGCGTAGGCTGTTAAAGACATGTCGTCTCCGCATGGCCGTTTGGATGGCCGAATTTGAGCGCGAGGAACGCACGGCACCGCACACGCGCGAGCGATGAGCCCGCGCAGGGCACGAATTACATATGAACGCAGGGGGTACGGGTGCCTTGACGGCGAAACCGAATCACTAGGCGACTTGACTATAACCTTCTCGATTCAGCCCGCCAGAGGCATCTTCGAAGGACAATGAGCAGTGATTTGGGGGGTCGAGGCAACCGGCCCGACTCGACTCTCCACAGCCAATCCCGCGACAAGCTGACTCAGTTGGGGATAAGTGCGGAAGTGTTGCCGGAAAGATTCAGTCGAACAGGAGCGGGCCCAGCAAAAGTGGAGTCCGGTTTTGCGTCCGGGCCCGCGACCAATCAGTCGAAGAGACTCGATACCGACTCTTCGTGCGCGGTGCGGCCGATCGCTTCGCCGATCAACGACGCAATTGGCAGCACGCGAATATTGCCGGCCGCGAGAACTTCCTTGGTCGGCTCGATCGAGTCCGTGATGACAAGTTCCTTGAGCCGCGACTTGGCGATGCGCGCGACCGCGCCGCCCGATAGCACGCCGTGACTGATATAGGCGTAGACCGCTTTGGCGCCTTGCCCGAGCAGCGCATCGGCCGCGTTCACCAGCGTGCCGCCGGAGTCGACGATATCGTCAACGAGAATACAGGTGTGGCCGCTAACTTCGCCGATCACGTTCATCACTTCGGACTCGCCGGCGCGTTCGCGGCGTTTGTCGATGATGGCGAGCGGCGCGTTGATGCGTTTGGCGAGGCCGCGCGCGCGTACCACGCCGCCGACGTCGGGCGATACCACCATGACGTTGTCGAGGGTGGAGTGCTCCTTGATGTCACGCACCATCACCGGCGAGGCGTAGAGATTGTCGGTCGGGATGTCGAAGAAGCCCTGGATCTGCCCGGCGTGCAGGTCGAGCGTCATGACGCGGTCGGCGCCGGCGCGGGTGATCAGGTTGGCGACCAGCTTGGCCGAGATCGGCGTGCGCGGACCCGGTTTACGGTCCTGCCGGGCGTAGCCGAAATAGGGGATCACCGCGGTGATGCGGCGCGCCGACGAGCGGCGCAGCGCATCGATGATGATCAGCAACTCCATGAGATGGTCGTTCGCCGGATACGACGTCGATTGCAGGACGAACACGTCCGAACCGCGCACGTTTTCCTGGATCTCGACGAAGATCTCCAGGTCGGCGAAGCGCTTCACCACGGCCTTGGTGAGGGTGATCTTGAGGTATTCCGCGATCTGCTGCGCCAGGACGGGATTGGAATTGCCGGCGACGAGCTTGATCGCCCCGTTCTTCGACATTCCAAGATCCTCACATTTACGCAATTCTGTCTCGGCGCATGATCTTTTCCGAAAACCGGTACCCATCCCCGATCGGGGCCGAGGACATGCTTTTCGGGATCATGCGCGGCGCTTTAAGCGGCGTGGTCATAACAAGGCGGACCGGGCGCGGCAATATGACCCTAATGCTTTGTCCCGAAGCTTTTTTGATCAGGATGAATGCGGCCTTTAGGAATTAAAGAGGGCGGCACTTGGGTGCGCCCGGGGCCTATTCGGCCAGCGCGATGGCGTTGATATGCCGGCCATAGTCCGGCTCGGACAGATGGGTGGTGCGGCGGAAGCTGTAGAACCGGGCCGGGTCGGCGTAGGTGCACAGCCTGAGGTCCTCGAACTGCCTAATGCCGGCGCGCTCGAGCCGGGCGGCAATATAGCCGTTGAGGTCGAACATGGCGTGGCCGGGCCGCTCAGAGGGGGCAAAGAACCGGGAATTGGCGGAGTCGGCCCCCACGAAGCTCTCGACGAATTCCGCCCCGACCTCGTAGTTCGGCTGGCTGATGACCGGGCCGAGCGCGACGGCGATGCGGCCGCGGTCGGCGCCGAGCTTCTCCATGGCGGCGATCGTGGCCTCGATCACGCCGGTAAAAGCGCCGCGCCAGCCGGCATGCGCCGCCCCGATCACGCGCGCCTCGGCATCGGCAAACAGCAGGGGTCCGCAGTCGGCGGTCGATACGCCGATCGCCAGCCCAGGCGTGCGGGTGACCAGCGCGTCGGCGCGGGGGCGGTTGTCAGGCGCCCAGGGCGCTTCGACGGTCGCGACCTCGGGCGAGTGGATCTGGTAGGGCGTGATCAGCCGGTCGGCGGCGACGCCCAATGCGCGCGCCATGCGGGCCCGGTTCTCGGCGACGTTTTCGGGCGCGTCATCGGAGCCGACGCCGCCATTGAGCGTGGCGTAGAAGCCCAGCGACACGCCGCCGCTACGGTCGAAGAAGCCGTGTTGAATGCCGGACAACTTACTCAGCGATGAAGCCTGCAACATTGTTCCCGCCCGCATTGGCCGTGCCAGAGCAATGAATCAAAATGCCGCCGTTGCAAACAAAAAATTAGGGTACAATGGCAGGACGGGCAAAAGGAGTTTGCGCCATGCATTTTCCGCTATCCGTCGTCGGTGGGATTTTTGCGCTTGCCTTGTTGGCTGGTTTCCCCGCGGGCGTCGCGTATGGCGCGGCTCACGGCGGAGGCATGAATAGCGGCCCGTATAACAGCTCGGCCATGGCCGTGATGCGCGAGCGGCAGGAAAAGATCAGGAAGTGCGCGGCGCTGCCGAATTTCGATTCCGGCAGCATGACGTATGCAGGCCGGGGCGGCCGGCGAGTGAAGTGTCCGTAATTTATTAGTGTTCGAAGCCCGGCGGCACGCCGACCGAGGCGTGCGCGAAACACGCGACCTTGAACAATTCGCCCATGCCGGTGCGGCCGTGGCCGATGAGCCGTGCCAGCGCCGCGTCGACGTCGTTGGACGCCGCGCGCGACGGGGCTTTTTTCTTGAGCGCCGTGGCCCGGGTCTCGATGCCGAGGCGGCGCAGGAATAGCGACTGGTCGATTGGCCCGAAGCCGCTGGCGCCCATGGCTTCGGCCGCCAGCGCCAGCGCACGAAAATCGACGTGCGCGGTGATGTCGATCTCGCCCGGCGTGGTCAGCGGGTCGGCGTAAGAGTGATTGCCGACCGCCTGCAAGGTTTCGCCGACGCCGCTGTCGGTGTGGCCATAGTCGATCACCAGCGCGGCGCCGCCTTGGTCGGCGATCCGCTTGCCGAGGTGCATGGCCGGTTTGTCGTCGCGCCATTCGAAGATCGATTGCGGCGGTGCGGTACGCACGACGTCGGGCTGCAACATGTCGAAATGCGCGATCGGATCGCCCGCCATGGTGAACGCGAATTTGCCGTCCGGACCGATCTCGATCTGGCGCTCGTGCCAGCCGCGCTCGGTCTTGATTGCTTGATTGATAGGTAGCGCGTCGAAAAATTCGTTGGCGATGATGATGGCCGGACCCTTCGGCACGTCCTCGAGCGTCGGATGCCAGGACATCGTCATGCCAAGATGTTCCAGCGTGCGTTCCTGCGCGCTCTCGAGCGCCGGGCTGATCTCGACTAGATGCACCACCAAGGCGTCGCGAAACGCCGGGATCATCTGCACCGCGCGCAAGGCGTCGTTCATCAAGGTGCCGCGGCCGGGTCCGAGTTCGACGATGCGGATGTTTTCCGGCGCGCCCATCTGGGTCCAGACGGTCGCCATCCAGAGTCCGATCAACTCGCCGAACATCTGGCTGATTTCCGGCGCCGTGATGAAGTCGCCGCGGCTGCCGAGCGGGTTGCGCGTGATGTAGTAGCCGTGTTCGGGATGGCCGAGGCACAGGCCCATGTACTCGCCGACCGGCATCGGACCGGCGGCGGTGATGCGCCGGCGGATTTCGATTTCGAGCGGCGAGTGCTCACTCATTATGCGCTCCGCAGCGGCGGGTGCTTGAAGGCGTAGACAATAAAACCGACCCCGGTGAGGAACAAAGGTATCGACAGCAACTGCCCCATGGTCGCGCCGCCCCACAGGAAGCCGAGCTGGGCATCGGGCTCGCGGAAGAATTCGGAGAAGCTGCGCGCGATGGCGTAGACCACGGCGAAACTGCCGATGATCAGCCCGGGCCGCTTCAACGCGCCCATGCGTATCAGCATGAACAACACCGCGAACAACACCAGGCCTTCGAGCCCCGCTTCGTAGAGTTGGCTCGGATGCCGCGGCAGCGGACCGCCGTTGGGAAACACCATCGCCCAGGGCACGTCGGTCGGACGGCCCCATAACTCACCGTTGATGAAGTTGGCGATGCGGCCGAGGAAGACGCCAATGGTGCCGACGGCGCAAGTGACGTCGCCGAGCGACAGGATCGGCACGCCGCGTTTCTTGGCAAACAGCACCACCGCCAGCACGCAGCCGGTGAAGCCGCCGTGGAACGACATGCCGCCATTCCAGAGTTGCAAAATTTCAAGCGGATGCGCGGCGAAATGTGATGGATTGTAGAACAGCACGTAGCCGAGACGGCCGCCGAGGATGATGCCGAGCGTCACCCAGACCACGAAATCGTCGAAGTCGAGCACGGTCAGCGGCGGCTTGCCGCCCCATAGGCTCTCGGCGCGCACCAGCGCCCGGGCATAGACCCAGCCGAGCAGGATGCCGACGATATAGGCCAGCGCATACCAGCGGATGGCAAACGGCCCAAGATGCACCAGCACCGGATCGAAGGCGGGAAACGGAATGACGAGGAGGGGCATTGGAGAATCCGGTTAGGCGTCGCCGATGGCACAAGTAGCACGCCGGGTCTTGCAGCGGGATGACCCGATTGCCATTGTGCGTCATATAAGCGGCATTGGCGGAGACCGAGCATGACCCAGACCAGCAACCGCATATTCGACGAGATGGCGCGCCTGATGAATGACGCCGCCGGCGTCGCCACTGGGGTGCGGCGCGAATTCGACACGCTGTTCAAGACCCAGGCCGAGCGCATCCTGCGCGACCTCGAGGTGGTCCAGCGTGAGGAGTTCGAGGCGGTCAAGGAAATGGCCCGCCTGGCGCGCGAGGAAAACGAGGCCCTGAAGGCGCGAATCGAGGCGCTGGAGGCCAAGGCCGGCGGCTCAGGCGGCAAGAAGGCCGCTGCTTCGTCCGACCCCACAGGATTGTAGTACCCAAAGGGCTTTTCGCCCTTTCCTTGCCCTTTCCGGCACCCCCCGCTATAACCCCGCGCGATACGCGGCCCCCGGCACCCCTGGAGGCTTGCCGCGTTCGTGGGCGGCCTTAAAAGCCGCCTTTTTACATACACTTAGAGCAAGGATACGAACTATGGCGTCCGTCCAAGAGATGAAAGCGACGGTGCGTCCGAAAGGCGGCAAGGGGGCCGCTCGGGCAGCACGTCGGTCCGGCAATGTGCCGGGCGTAATTTACGGTGAGAACAAACCCCCGATCATGGTCCAGATCGAGCATGCCGAATTGCGCAAGCGTATTTACGCCGGGCGCTTCCTTACGACGCTATTCCACGTCGACATCGACGGCACCAAGCACCGCGTGATCCCGCGCGACTTCCAGCTCGATCCGGTCAAGGACCAGCCCGTGCACGTGGATTTCCTCCGCGTCGCCGAAGGCGCCCTGATACGTGTCAAGGTTGCCGTGCACGTGCTCAATGCCGAGCAGTCGCCCGGAGTGAAGCGCGGCGGCGCGGTCAACATCGTCACCCATACCGTCCAGGTGATGTGCCCGGCCGAGTCGATTCCGGAATCGATCGACGTCGACATCAGCGATGTGGACATCAACCATTCGAAGCATCTCAGTGACGTGAAGCTGCCGCCGAACGTGCGTGTCATCGCGCAAGGCGACATCACGCTGGTCACGGTGGTGCCGCCGTCCGGTTACGCGGAAGAACTCAAGGCCGCTGCCGATGCCGCTGCTGCTTCTGTGGCTGCTGCCGCTGCCGCTGCTGCTGCCGGTACCGCGCCGGGTGCTGCCGCGCCTGCGGCCGGTGGTGCTCCTGCCGCCGGTGCTCCTGCCGCCGGCGCCGCTCCCGCGGCCGGTGCGCCCAAGAAGTAACGCGGCGTAAGTTATGCCGCGCACTTATCGATGCGACTGAACAAAGCCCGTCCCGGATTCATCCGGGGCGGGTTTCGCCTCACACAGAGACGGCAAAGCCGGTCAAGCCATGCTGCTTTTCGTCGGCCTCGGCAATCCCGGCGAACGTTACGTCGCCAATCGCCATAACATCGGCTTCATGGCGGTGCAGACGATCGCCAGCCGCCACAACATCGCGCCGTGGCGCCGCAAATTTCAGGGCGTCTCGGTGGAAGGCATGATCGGCGGCGACCGGGTTCTGCTGCTGCTGCCGGGCACGTTCATGAACGAGTCCGGGCGCGCCGTCACCGAAGCGATGCATTTCTACAAGATCGGCCTCAACGACATCGTGGTGTTTCACGACGAGCTCGATCTGCCGCCGGCCAAGCTGCGTGTGAAGACCGGCGGCGGCAATGCCGGTCACAACGGCCTGCGCTCGATTTCGGCGCATGTCGGCAACGACTACCGCCGCGTGCGCATCGGCATCGGCCATCCGGGCGACAAGAAGCTCGGCGCGGCTTACGTGCTGCAGGATTTTGCCAAGGACGAAGGCCCTTGGGTGGAAACGATGTGTGACGTCATCGCCGACAACGCGGCTTTGCTGGTCGAGGGCAAGGATTCGACGTTTCAGAACAAAGTGCATCTCGCCATGGACGCCAAAGGTTTCGGCAGCGCGGCGGACGAGGATTAAGGGACGATCATGGGATTCAAATGCGGCATCGTCGGCCTGCCGAATGTCGGCAAGTCGACCCTCTTTAACGCGCTCACGCAGACGGCGGCGGCGCAGGCGGCGAATTACCCGTTCTGCACCATCGAGCCCAATGTCGGCGAGATCGCAGTGCCGGATCCGCGCATGGAAAAGCTCGCGGCGCTGGCGAAGTCCGAGCAGATCATCCCCACTCGCATCACCTTCGTCGATATCGCCGGCCTGGTGCGCGGCGCGTCGAAAGGCGAGGGGCTCGGCAATAAATTCCTCGCCACCATCCGCGAAGTCGACGCCGTCGTGCATGTGGTGCGCTGCTTCGAGGACGGCGACATCACCCATGTCGAGGGCAAGATCGATCCGCTCGCCGACATCGAGATCATCGAGACCGAGCTGATGCTCGCCGATCTCGACAGCCTGGAAAAGCGCGTCGACGCGCTGGAGAAAAAGGCGAAGGGGTCAGGCGAGGACGCCAAGCTCGCCAAGGAAATGCTCGATCTTATCAACCGCTCGCTGGTGCTGCTGCGCGCAGGCAAGCCGGCGCGTCTGGTCGAACGCAAGCCGGACGAGGAGAAGCTGTTCCATTCCCTCGGCCTGCTGACCTCGGCCCCGGTGCTCTATGCCTGCAACGTCGAGGAAGGCGCGGCCGCGACCGGCAACGATTTCTCGCGCAAGGTCGAGGAACTGGCCAAGAAGGAAGGCGCGGTCGCGGTGGTGATCTCCGCCAAGATCGAGTCGGAAATCGCGACGCTGCCGCCGGAGGAACGCGCCGATTACCTCGAAGCGGTGGGCCTCAAGGAGACCGGGCTGGATCGTCTCGTGCGCGCCGGTTACGGCCTGCTGCACCTGGTGACCTATTTCACCGTGGGCCCCAAGGAAACGCGCGCCTGGACCATCACCCAGGGCACCAAGGCGCCTGCGGCCGCGGGCGTGATCCACACCGATTTCGAGCAGGGTTTCATCCGCGCCGAGACCATCGGTTACGACGACTACATCCGCACCGGTGGCGAAGTCGGCGCCAAGGAAGCCGGCAAGATGCGGCTCGAAGGCAAGGAATATGTCGTCGCCGACGGCGACGTGATGCATTTCAGGTTTGCCAACTGAGCGATTGAACCGAAAGCCGGTTCCGCGCGACTATTGAGTGAGGCGCCCGCTTCCGTGGGCGCCATTTCAGGAGCCGCCATGTCCCTTTCCCGGTTTATCCGGTTAGCCGCGGGCCTCGCCGTCGCCGGCCTGATCTCGGCTGCGCCCGCTCACGCGGAAATCGAAAAATTCATGCGCCACTGCGACGGCAAGCTCTGCCCGTTTTTCCGCGCCTCCGTAACCGTCCCCGAGGGCTGGGTTGAGGACGCCGAAGCGACGCGCGAGCTTGGTGTGCAAATGATGCTGCCGAAGAGCCATGACTTCGAGAAAGCGCCAGCCAAGATCTACTTGCTGGTGCGCTACAACAAAGACAAGAAGCCGGTTTCGGCGATTACGCAGGATACGTACCGCGATTGGAAGAATCGCGCCAAGAACGCCAAGGTTAGCAAGCTCCCGGAGACAGCCCGCGCCAACGGCAAGCCGGCCTTCGAGCGTCACCAGTTCGAAGCGCCGAAACTGGAAGAGCAGGGCTTCGAGACGACGGCGCTGGCGGCCGACATCGACAAAGACGGCAACGCCTATGTCGTCGTGGTCTGCCTCTCGGCGAATACGCGCGAGGCCTTCAAATCCGCCGAGGCGGCCTATCTATCCATTCTGAAAGCGTACTAAAACTCTGCCGTGATGCCGAAGCTGCACTGGGAAGATTTCGAGCTCGGCGCGGTCGCCATCTACGGCCCGCGGCTGGTGACGCGTGAGGAAATTGTCGCCTTCGCCGCCGAATTCGATCCGCAGCCGATGCACCTCGATGAAGCTGCCGCGAGCGCCACGCTGCTCGGCGGCCTCGGCGCATCGGGCTGGCACACGTGCTGCCTGACGATGCGAATGATCGCCGACGGCTTTCTTCTGAATTCGAGTTCGATGGGCTCTCCCGGCATCGAGGAAGTGCGCTGGCTGGCGCCATTGCGGCCGGGCACGCGCATCCGCCTCCGCTCGACCGTACTCGACGTCCGCGCTTCGAAAAGCCGCCCCGAGATGGGGCTGGCGAAGATGAACTTCGAGGTGCTCGACGATAGCGACGCGATCATCATGACGCTGGTCACGACCTTCATGCTGGGCCGGCGCGAGGCCGGGCCATGAAATATTTCGAGGACGTCCAGGTCGGTGACGTGTTCCCGGTCGGCGGCCACACCTTCACCGCCGACGAGATCAAGGCTTTCGCCGGCCGGTTCGATCCGCAAACGTTTCATCTCGACGAGGCTGCCGCCGCTCAGTCGCATTTCGGCGCGCTCTGCGCGTCGGGCTGGCACACGGCCGTCATCTGGATGCGGCTGATGGTCGATCGGCGCCGCGCCTTGGCCGAAGCGGCCCGTGCGCGCGGCGAGCCGGTCGCCGCCATGGGGCCGGCGCTCGGCTTTCGCGATTTGAAATGGCTCAAGCCGGTCTATGTCGGCGACACGATCGACTACCAAAGCGAAGTGATCGCGCTACGGCCCTCCGGCAGCCGCCCGCGCACGGGCCTGATGTCGTTCGTCTCGACCGGTGTTAATCAGAACGGCGAGCCGGTGATCTCCTTCGTGAGCACCACCCTCGTCGAACGCCGCCCGGAGCAGCCATGACCGCCGCGACCGACAGCACGATGCCCGCCAAAAGCGAGGAACGCCGCGCCGCCGGCGTCGCCTTCGGCGCCCACGCGCTGCACGACGGCTATACCGACCTCGTCTATGTGTTGCTGCCGATCTGGCAGAGCGAGTTCGGCCTCGGCTTTGCCGCGCTCGGCCTGATGAAGACGGTGTTCTCCGGCACGCTGGCGGGCTTTCAAATTCCAGCCGGCTTCCTCGCCGAGCGTTTCGGCGCGCCGCTGGTGCTGGCGCTCGGCACGGCATTGGCCGGGTTCGGTTATTGCCTGGCCGGCATGAGCAACGGAGTGATGTGGCTCGTAGTGTCGCTGTTTATCGCCGGGCTCGGCGCCAGCACGCAGCATCCGCTGGCGTCGACGCTGATCGCGCACGCGTTCTCCGGCGCGAGGTCGCGGGCCGCGCTCGGCACTTACAATTTCGCCGGCGACATCGGCAAGATGATCGTGCCGGCGGCGGCATCGCTGCTGTTCGTGGTACTGCCATGGCGCGAGGCGGTGGCGTTGCTCGGCGGCATCGGTCTGTTGGCGGCGATTGTCATCTTCATCGTCATGCCGCGCTATCGCGACGAGCCTGCCGCGCCGGCGAAGAAGGATGCCGCCGCGCGCGGCGCGTCCCGCATCGGCGCTTACGGATTTCCGCTGCTGCTGTCGATCGGCGTGATCGATAGCGCCACCCGCATGGCGTTCCTGACATTCTTGCCTTTCGTGCTGACCGCGAAAGGCGCCAGCCTGCCGACCGTCGGTCTGGCGCTGACTTTGGTGTTCGCCGGTGGCGCGGCCGGCAAACTGGTCTGCGCCTGGATAGGCGCCCGCATCGGCACCGTTGCGACGGTCTGGCTGACCGAGACGGTGACCGCGGTGGGCATTGTCGCGCTGCTGCCGCTGTCGCTCGAGGCGGCGCTGGTGCTGCTGCCGATTGTCGGCATCGCGCTCAACGGCACGTCGTCCGTGCTTTACGGCTCGGTGCCCGACCTGGTGACGCCGGCAAAGCGCCAGCGCGCCTTCGGCATCTTCTACACCGGCACGATCGGCGCGGGCGCCGTGTCGCCGGCGATCTATGGCTTGCTCGGTGATGCGGTCGGCGTGACGACGGCGCTGATGGTGATCGCTGCCGTCGTGCTGGTGACGCTGCCGATCACTCTGGTTCTTCGACCGGCCATCGCTAGCGCGCCGGCATCTTGACCTTGGCCTGGCTCACGACCGCGGACGGCAACACGTCCAGATAAGGCCCGAGCAGGAAGGCCTCGCCCGAGCCTTTGCCGTACATGCGGTCGTGCGCGTCCATCATCGCGCGCACCGGCTGGCCGCAGGCCGAAATCGAATCCACGATCAGATCGTTGATCTCGCCGGGCCGCAGGCCAGGGCCGTAGCGCGGATCGCCTTCGACCGCGCGCAGGATGCAATCGGTCGCCGTGCGCACCAACGGCAACAGCGCGGCGTCCTTCTGGCGCACCGACATTTGCAGCCAGGGGCTCGGATCGGGCGTGGTGGGGTTTTCGGTAGCAAGCGAGACATTCAACACAAGCGACAAGCCAACCATCGCTTCGAGAATCATTTATGGCCCCGCGAATCAATTCTGCATCGTTGGTACCAAGAGCGGAGTCGCGCCGCACGCAAAACTTGAATCGTGCGCGCGTGTTCAGGGCGTCCGCGGAGTCTGAGCCACAGCGGCCGCGCCTAGAACGAAAGGAGTCCGAGGCGCGCTAAGCGATTCAAATCGTGGACTTATTCTTGCATTGCTCGCCGCGCGCGGCGGAACCACGGCGGGGCAATGTGGCTTATCCGGTTATGACAAATACATTATCGACCGGCGCCGGCGCGCCGATGACCGCAGCGCAGCTGACAGAGCTCAAGAAGCTCGCCGAGGATGCCTTCGAGCCGGACGCATTCGGTCCGCATCTGACGCAGGGCGAGGCGGCGCAGCGTATTGCAGCACTGAGAGCGAAGCTGAAGCTTCAAGATGGGCCGCCGCACACGTTGTGAGATGCATCGTTAATGCCAGCGGAGCCTGTGCCAAACTGGCGAGGAACGCATCCTGCGCGCCGGCGTTTCCTCTGTTGTGAAGTAGCTTAGCAGGAGGGACTCATGACACATTTTCGCCAAGCTTCGATCTGTGCGGCCACTGTCGCCACGCTGATCGCCGGCGTGACGGCGGCTAATGCACAGACAACCGTCATTACGCGTGAGCCGGTGCAGACCGAGACGGTCGTCACAACCACACGGCCGCTGCAACTCACCCCAGTGCAGCGCCAGACCGTCTATCGGACCATTAGAGAGACGCGCATCGCGCCGGCACAGCCGACCGTCAGTTATCGCGTCGGTATGAGGGTGCCGCAGACGCAACAGCTCTACGAAATGCCCGAGACGGTCGGCGTCGAAGTGCCGGCCATCCGCAGCTACAAATACATAATGGTGAATAATCGCGTTGTACTGGTCGACCCTGCGACCAGCGAAGTGGTCGGCGAACTCGCCGACTAAAGTCGATGTCACAACGGTTATACGGCCCGGCGCTTCAGCGCCGGGCCGTATTGCTGTTTTCAGGGCCGCGCCGCATTTACCTTGCTCGGGCGGGTCTGACATGCGGTAGCGCTCAGACCCTGGATTTCCGGCGCTTTAAGGGGCATATTAGACCCTCAGGAGCTTTGAGTTATGTCGATGATCAACTACCGCGCCCCTTCGGAATTGTTTCCCAGCCGCAGCCGCAAATCGCGTCGTCCCATCGGATACAAACGTTTTCCGACGGCGGCGGAAGCGATCCGTTTTGCCATTGAGGAATTGCCGCCCGAACTGCTGCTCGGCGCCTATCTCGAAGTCGAAGAGAAACGCTTCGATGGTAACGGCATTCGCCAGCTCTATGAGAGCGCCGACTATCCGCTGCCGCGCAAGGCCGTGAAGGCCACCAAGGCCGTCGCTGCCAACTAAAGTCTTATCCCGCCGCCGCCAATCGAACGAACCGCCAGGCATTCCCGCCTGCCTGGGAACCCGTTCGTGATTGGTGCGTTTGAATCATCACTAACACGCGCATTTCTGAAAATTACGCATTTCTGAATTGATTGGAGCGGCCATGGCCGATACGAAATCTCTTAATACAATCGGCCTGATGCTCGGCGCCGCCACTATGATGGTGATGATGATCGGTACATTTGTGATCACGGATCATCTGACCGGGCGCGTCCAGATGGACGACGGTATGCCCGTTATCAGCCTTCCGGCCGCTGCGCGCTAGGCCGGCGAAGAATTCAAATTGAAAAGAACGCCATCGCCGGCCCACCGGCGATGGCGTTTGATTGATCAGCCCGCGGTACGCTGCGGCGGCTTATTATTCGGCACGCTCTTCCATTGCTCGAGGCTGTCGCCGATCACCTTCATCGCCGTCATCGACGCGTGGCTCAGACTGGCATAGCCGGCGATTTCGCGGCCGACGCGGTCGCCTTCCGCCTTCAGCATGTCGCGGATGCCTTGCAGTTCGAGGATGACGCGATCGATCTCTTCCATTGATGCTCCTGACACACGCCGGATCAACGAGTTCAGATTATCGGTGACCGGGTCGTTCGCCGCCGGCTCGCCCTCGGCGCGCGGCTTGCGCAGGAACGAAACGTCGCGGCGGACAAATTCACGGATCTCGCCCTCGAACGCATTCGCCGCCGCCTGGTCGATGTCGCTCAGCTTTTCCGGGGCGGTCCGTCGATCCGCCGGGGCGAATTTCTCCGGACCGCTCTTGTCGGTACCGAGCTTGTCCGCACCAGGCCGCTCTCTGATCGCCGTCATGAGTCACTCCTAAACAGGCGCAATGGCGTTGCGCTAACGCTCCCTCGTCCCCGGAACCATTTCGGCATGCGAGTTGGGCGATGGTGGGGCAGGGTGGCGGCGACTTTAAGGGCCTGTGGACGGCGCCGGCGCGTTGAAAAGCCCGCTAGGGTTACCAATTCGACGCCAAAATTCTACCAATTCAGCTTGAATCGGGCGGTGATGCTCTTGCTGACGGTGGTCTGGCCGACATCGGTCACCGCGGTGGTGACGTTGAGCGGGCCGTAGATATTCTGCTCGGCACTGAACTGGTTGTGGGTCACGGGGTCGGTACTGTTATTGGCGACCTTGGCGCCGAAGCTGGTCCCGGTCGATAGAATGTCGAATTTGGCGGCCTTCTCGCTGCCCCAGACCTGGGGCGTGGTGATGCCGGTCACCGGGATCGTCACCATCGGAATGTCCGACGGCGCCGCCGCTGACAACGCACTGAACGTCTCCGTCACCGAGTAGCTGTTCTGCACCGTCACCGAGAACCGGCTGCCGACCGGCATCGAATGTTTGAAGGTGGTGCCGACGCGGCCCTGGTCGTTGCCCGCATCGACGCGGGCATCGAGCGTCGCCAAGCTCGGCACGACGCCGACCGAGGCCCAGGCGGCACCGGAGCCGCGATCGTTGGCCGAGCCGGCCTTCCAGGGATCGGGGCTGTAGGTCAAAGACGGCGCCGCGCGCAGGCCGAGATCGGCACCGACCTTGGCGTCCCAGTCGACCGGCAGCGGCTGCTTCAACGCCATCGTCGTCGAGGTATCTTTGTCGGTGCGACTGGCGTCGAGACCTTTCTGCACATTCAAGCTGGGCAGACGCAACGGCTTGATCGGCGTGGCGCCCGCACCCTGCAGATCGCCGGACAGCGCATTGCTGATCGCGGCGGATTCCTCGGGCGTGAGTTCGGCGTCGGCGGTCGACTGATCCATCGGGTTCGAGGGCGGCGAGGCGACGGCATAGGTGTTCGGCACGATGCTTTTTTGCGCGAGCGCAACGGCGGGCGCCGTCGCCAAAGCGATCACCAATCCAAAACGATGGACCGAAACCAACCGCATCCCGAAAAATACTCCCCGTGATGTCACCGGACGTCGCGCGCTGATTTCGGCGCAAACCGGTTAAGCATCGGTTGCTTTCATCACATGGAACTTTGTGCAAACTGGGGCAGAGACGGGAAGGCCACCTGCGACCTTCGGTTACCTACAGCCTCCCTAACGCGCCATCAGCAAAGCCAGCGCGAAGGCGCCCGGCACGATCAGGCCGACAAAATAGGCAAACGCGAGCAAAAAGCGGTTCCGCATGACACCATCCCCTCCAGCGACACCCGTTAGTCGGGCGGGGCGGCGAAAAAGTTCATGGCGAATTTAGCGGGTGCAACCTGATGCGCGGCCGCGCATTTACCTTTTGGGCGGGGAAAAGGGAGAACGCCGATGCCGGGATTAATGCCGATGCTGCTGGCGACTTCGCACCTGATGCTGGCCGCCGACCGTGTGCCTCAATTCAACCTGGACCCGAGCTGCCGCGCCGCCACCACGTCGTCGGCCATGGCCAATCGCGACGAGAGTTCCTGCAAGAGGGACGAGGAAGCGGCGCGCGCCAAGCTCGACCAGGACTGGGCGCAATATTCGCCGTCGCAGAAAACGGAATGCGTCCGGCTGTCCACGGTCGGTGGGCCGCCGAGCTATGTCGAGCTGATCACCTGCCTGGAGATGAGCAAGGCGGCGAGCGACCTGCCGCCCGACCTGGACACCATGGGACCAGGCAGCGCCCGCTAGGCTGCTGCGGGCTACTTCTTGCCCGAAGCGGTGCTGGTGCCGGACATCTGCGACGCCTTGTAGGCGGACACCTGCTTCGGCTTGTCCTTGTCGGCCTTCGGTTTCTTCTTTTCCTTGACCGTGCGCGTCTGACCCTTAGCCACGACTGCCTCCTCTTGGTTGCCAATGGTGGGATGCTGATACGGCGCAGCCTGATCCGCAAGAGGGAAGGCGGCTGCTGCCCAACAAACAGTCGCCCTGCGAGGCCCGCTGGGCTCGCGCCTCAGGGGGACGGACTCAGCTCTTCGGCGCGGCGGCCGTCTTCATCTTGTCCTCGATGCACTTGTCGACGATGTCGGCGCGCTTGTCGATATTGGCTTTGGCGCTGCCTTTTTCCGTGCCCATCCAGCATTCGGAGGCGGCGCGGGAGTGCGTCATCGGCGGCTCGGCCGGTTTCTCGGACTCCGCCGGTTTGGACGGCGCCGTCAGCGCTGCGAAAGGACCCGGCGTATTGCCGTCGGTCTCGCAGCCGGCCAGCAGCGACGCCGCCGCCACGATCAGCGCGAGGCGCAAGGGGCCGAAATTATTGCGGGATTTCGAGGCTGTCATCGTCGTGGATCCGGTGGGCGATGTGAGATGTGAGAAGCAATTTGAACGCTCTTTATCGATAGTTTCTGTGCTTCGGCAATGACTTTTCTAAGGCTGCCGCCATGCATTCGCGTCACAGATTGTCGGTGAAATAGAGCCAGCCCAGAAACCAGAGCCCGAAGCCCGTCACCGCGCCGAGGCCCGCGCCCCAGATGCGATGCTGCCGCCAGACCAGCGCGCCGAGGACGAGGCCGATGGCAAAGCCCGGCGACCCGAGGATCAGCACGATCATCAGCGTGGCGCCGGGGCTGTTGAGAATGCCGACGTCGGACATTTGCTGTTTTGCCGGGCGCCCTAGCGCGCCGCCACGAAGGCCCGCGCCGCGTCGCGGCTGTCGAAGTGGCCGAGCGGCCGGTAATTCGGCCCCTGCGCCGTGACCGCGGCGGCTTCCAGCACGACATAACCGTCGTCCTGCGGCTGGACCACGACGCTCCAGTTATCGGACTTGTAGGGCGCGACGTCATAGACGCGGCAGAACGGGCAATGCGCCTCGATGACTTCCGTGTGCTCGGCGATCCAGTGGCCGTCGCACGCCTCGCAGACATAGTGATTGCGGAACCAGGACATTCGGCTTCTCCGGCGCCGCGCGCGGCGGCGAATCAAAACGAATCAGTCGAGACAGGGGACGAAATTTTTGGGGCAGGGGGAAGGCCAAGGTGTTGATGGGGGAACTTGGTTTACGCCACCCAAGGCTGTCATTCCGGGGCGCGAGTCATAAGCGCGTTTACGCGCGTCTTCGACGCGCTATGCGAGCGAGCCTGGAATCCATAACCACGACTCCGGAATATGGATTCCGGGCTCGCCGCTGCGCGGCGCCCCGGAATGACGGCGCGCACCATCGCCCGTATTCTTTATCGGCCCCGGGCAGGCCGTCTTCCATCCCGGCTTTCGCCGGGCCTTTTCGTTTCCCCTCGACAGATCGAGGGGATGGAGCACCGAGTGGCGCACCAGTCTTCCGTCTTGCCGCGTTCCCTCGCGAGAACGCGGGCGCCTCTCGGCGCTCCATCGGCGGCTTTTCTGTCCCCGGGTCCGCGTTTCCTGGTTTATGCGCCGGTTTCTGTTTGGTCATCCAAGCGCCGCCTCAACAGCCGACACGCTTTTCGGGCCGCCCGAAACCATTGGCCCATTCCCAGTCCAGCGAGCTCCTCGCGGAGCGCCCGTAGTGGCGCCCGATCGGGTCCCGGGGCCTCCCGAGTGCGGGGTTACGAGCCCCGCCCGCAGGCGCCGCATCCCACCCCGCTATCAGAACGTCTCATGACAACGCCCTCGAGTGGATGGGATGGACAGTATATAGTCCTTCATACGGATTATTGTCAAGACCCTCCTCCGCCCTCATCCTGAAGGAGGCGCGAAGCGCCGTCTCGAAGGATGGGGCGGCCTCGTCCTTCGAGACGCACCCTGCGGCCGCTCCTCAGGATGAGGCCGAGCAAGCGTCGATCGCTTTAGCCCGATCTAAGAAAAGCTTCGGCTTTTTCGCGGGTTGGGAACGTTCCTAATTCGCGATAATCCGGATCGTGGCCTGCTGTTTCGGGCGACCAAAGGACGACGAATTTCTTGCCTTCCGGAACAATCAATTCGGTCAGGTCATCACTGTGATCAGGGGACATGTGACGCGCCTCACAATGTGGGCAGTCATCGTCACAGGTGCAGGACCACTCGTCAGTCCAACTCTTTCCGCAGCGGTCACAGGTGTAGTAGTTGCAAAACCACGCCATGCTTCTCTCCAAGCATTGTCGTGCGAGTTAAAGCGGCCGAAAGGCAATCATTCCGGCGAACGCAGACGATAATGTCCGCGCGATACAAAGTCGAGATATCCACGATCACGAAGAAATTGAAGTTGTTGACGGATTTTATCCTTCACATGCCTGTTGTTGGGGAAGATGTCGCTAAGACGATTTTCAAATGCATAAACGTCATCGAGGTCAAAGTTGTCTTTCCCGATTGTTTCGACGCACTTCATAACCTCGACTAGCCATCCTCTGGTGTCAGCGGACTGTTCGCGTAAGAACAGCGTATGCTTCCATTGGGCGAGGACGGATTCCTTCGGTTGAAGCTTGCCATCTCGGACGAAAAAAATCTTTCCCGAATCCGGAATCTGATTCAGTAATATGTTGCAGCCAATCCAACCTGCGCGCCGAGCTGTTGCAGCAAGTGGTTTTCGTTCTTCAATTATTTTCCGAACAAAGAAGTGTTTGGGGACTACGAAAATGTTTTTGACGCTAAGGTTTGCTAGGTCGTAGTTGAGAAGCAGAAGGTTTGGATTGTTGCTGGCTGCGAGGCGTTCGCACATTGTGCGAAATGCGCCATCGGTGACCCTCGTACCAAACTTAGTTTTCTGGCTTTTTAGCTCGTATTCTTCCGAGCAGGCCGAACAGAAAAAATCCGCAACGGGTCTGTTAGCGGCAAATTGACTGATCTTCGGACTTCCGCAGTTCGGGCAATAAATCCATTCATTCACCCAGCGCTCGGTCCAAACTCGAGCGCTTTGCGAGCCGCTGGAATACGGCGTTTGGGACTCTTCAAAGCCGAGCTTCATGGAAGCCCAAACTATCGACACTCTTTGAACAGGCCCTTAATTCAGTAAGACGTGGATGCCCGGGTCAAGCCCGGGCATGACAGCGGAGGCCATCGCCGCGTGCTCGTCTCAAACCCGCATTGACGCCTTCGATCCATTCCCCGAAGCTCCCCGCCGGGAAACGCCAATCAGCCTGGGGAAAACAACCATGCGCATTCTGTTTGCCGCCACCGCTATCCTGCTCGCCACGTCGCTCGCCGCATTCGCGCAAGCGCCGTCGCCGGCGGTGTTGAAGGACCTGGCCCCGACCGGCAAGCTGCGCGCCGCGATCAATTTCGGCAACGGCGTGCTGGCGCAGAAGGGGCCGAATGGCGAGCCGCGCGGCGTCTCGGTCGCTCTCGCCCTCAAGCTCGGCGAGCGTCTCGGCGTGCCGGTCGAGCTCATCCATCTGCAAGCCGCCGGCAAGTCGTTCGAGGCGCTGGCGAGCGGCACGGCCGATGTCGGCTTCATCGCCATCGAGCCGGCGCGCGCCGCTGAGATCGAATTCACCCCGCCTTATGTGCTGATCGAAGGCACCTACATGGTGCGCAAGGATTCACCGCTCAAGGACGTCGGCGACGTCGACAAACTGGGTATCAAGATCGGCGTCGGTCTCGCGTCGGTCTACGACCTCTATCTCACGCGCACGCTCAAGAACGCCACGCTGGTGCGCGCCAAAGTCGGCGGCGCGGCGGCCGGTATTCCGATCTTCATCGACGAGAAGCTCGACGCCGCGGCCGGCGTACGCCAGCCGCTGGACGATTTCGCCAAGGAGCATCCCGAGTACCGCGTCATGAAGGGCGCGTTCCAGGAAATCCGCCAGGCGATGGGTACGCCGAAGGGGCGGACAGCGGGGCTCGCTTACTTGCGCAGGTTTATCGAGGATATGAAGGCGAATGGCTTCGTCAAGGATTCGCTCAAGCTCAGCGGGCAGGGCGAGGTCGCTGTGGCGCCGAAGGAGATGTAGCTTCTTTCCCTCTCCCCGTTTACGGGGAGAGGGTGGCGAGCGCCGGATGGCGCGAGCCGGGTGAGGGGCAGTGCACAGCCCCTCACCCGACTTACTCGCTGCGCTCGAAAGTCGACCTCTCCCCGCATTGCGGGGAGAGGTAAAGAAAGGGATCACCGCCCGCGCTTGTTGCTCTTGAAGCCGCCGTGTTGGCCCGGCCGCCCGAGCTTCGAGCGCGGCGAGTTCGGCCGCGCCGGGATGGCTTCGACGCCCGGACCCATTTCATCGAGCGTCGGTTTGCGCGGTGCATTACCGCGCGCTGGCTTCACCTCGTGATACGTGGCGATGCCCATCTCGTCTAAGTGCGGCTTATGAGGGCGGTTGACGGCGCGGCGCAGCTTTGAGTCTTGCCCGACCATCACGTTGCGCACGGTCGGATTGTCGACCACCGCCAATTCGGTCTGGCGCAGGCGCTTGACCTCGTCGCGCAGGCGCGCGGCCTCCTCGAAGTCGAGATCGGCGGCGGCCTCGCGCATGCGTTTTTCCATGTCGGCCAGCACGGTCTCGAAATTGTGCCCGATGGTGGCGGCGTCGCCGAACTCGCCTTCGCTCGCGCCGCCGGTCGAGATCAGCACGTGGTCGCGCTCATAGACCGAGTCCATGATGTCGTGGATCGAGCGCTTGATGCTCTCCGGCGTGATGTTGTTGGCGGTGTTGTATTCGACCTGTTTTTCGCGGCGCCTATTGGTCTCCTCGATCGCGCGCTGCATCGAGCCGGTGACCTGGTCGGCATAGAGTACTACCCTGCCGTCGACGTTGCGCGCGGCGCGGCCGATGGTCTGGATCAGCGCGGTTTCACTTCTGAGGAAGCCTTCTTTGTCGGCGTCGAGAATGGCGACCAGCGCGCATTCCGGAATGTCGAGGCCCTCGCGCAGCAAATTGATGCCGATCAGTGCGTCGAAGGCGCCGAGCCGCAGATCGCGGATGATCTCGATGCGCTCCAGCGTGTCGATATCCGAGTGCATGTAGCGCACGCGGATGCCTTGCTCGTGCAGATATTCGGTGAGGTCTTCCGCCATGCGCTTGGTCAGCACCGTGATCAGCGAGCGGTAGCCGGCCTGCGCCACCTGGCGCACTTCGCCGACCAGATCGTCGACCTGCGTGCGCGCCGGGCGGATTTCGACCGGCGGGTCGATCAAGCCGGTGGGGCGGATGACCTGCTCGACGAAGACGCCCTTCGCCTCGTTCATTTCCCAATGGCTCGGCGTCGCCGAAACGGCGAGCGTCTGCGGCCGCATCGCATCCCATTCTTCGAAGCGCAGCGGCCTATTGTCCATGCAGGAGGGCAGGCGGAAGCCGTATTCCGCCAGCGTCGCCTTGCGTCGGAAGTCGCCGCGGAACATGCCGCCGAGCTGCGGCACGGTGACGTGGCTTTCGTCGGCGAAGACCAGCGCGTTGTCGGGGACGTATTCGAACAGAGTCGGCGGCGGCTCGCCCGGTTTGCGGCCGGTGAGGTAGCGCGAATAGTTCTCGATGCCGGCGCACGACCCGGTCGCGTCCATCATTTCGATGTCGTAATTGGTGCGCTGCTCGAGCCGCTGCGCCTCGATTAGGCGGCCGGCGGCGTTGAGCTGGTCGAGCCGGACTTTCAACTCGTGTTTGATGCCGGCCATGGCCTGGATCAGCGTCGGCCGCGGCGTGACGTAATGCGAATTGGCGTAGACCTTGACGAATTCCAGCTCGTCGGTCTTTTGCCCGGTGAGCGGATCGAATTCGTGGATCGACTCGATTTCATCTCCGAAGAGTGAAACTCGCCAGGCGCGGTCTTCATAGTGCGCCGGGAAAATCTCGATGACGTCGCCGCGCACGCGGAACGAGCCGCGGAAGAAATCGCCGCCGGAGCGCTTGTACTGTAGCGCCACCAGGTCGGCCATCAACTGGCGCTGCGAGATGGTGCCGCCCTGCTTGATGGTGAAGGTCATGGCCGAATAGGTTTCGACCGAGCCGATGCCGTAGATGCACGACACGGAGGCGACGATGATGACGTCGTCGCGCTCCAGCAGCGAGCGCGTCGCCGAGTGGCGCATGCGGTCGATCTGCTCGTTGATCGAGGATTCCTTCTCGATATAGGTGTCGGTGCGCGGGACGTAGGCTTCCGGCTGGTAGTAGTCGTAATACGAGACGAAATATTCCACGGCGTTGTCGGGGAAGAACGATTTGAACTCGCCGTAGAGCTGCGCCGCCAGCGTCTTGTTCGGCGCCAGGATGAGAGCCGGGCGCTGCGTCGCCTCGATCACCTTGGCCATGGTGAAGGTCTTGCCCGACCCGGTGACGCCAAGCAGCACCTGCGTGCGGTCGTTGCGCTTGACGCCTTCGACCAGTTCCTTGATCGCCACGGGCTGATCGCCCTTCGGTTCGAAGTCGGACTTGATGACGAATTTCTTGCCGCCTTCGGATTTCTCCGGGCGCGGCGGCCGGTGCGGCATCCAGGGCTGCGCGGCGAATTCCGGGCGGCCTTCGCGCAGCAGGCGCTCCAGCGATTCCGCGGTGGCGGCGACGCCCATCGACGACAGGCCGCCGGGACCCGTCGGCAGGTCGGCTTTCGGCAGCCGGTATTTCGGATCGCCGCCGCGCGCGATGCGCTCGGCCTCCTTGGCGGAGGCGGCGAAAGGATCGGGCGGCGCGTCAGTGCCGAGGCCTAGTTCTTGCGCCAAAGCCGGATCGAGCCCGGTGACCGGCGCACCGGTGTAGTCGGCCTGCGGGGCCTCTTCGAAGCCCTGACCTTTGGATTTGCGCGCCTGGTGCGCGGCGGAAAAATCCTTGCGGCGGTCGAACGAATTGTCCGGCGGCGGCTGGAGGCCGGTGCTGGAACCCATGCCTGCGGTTCCCCGCGCAATGCCGGGATTGAGCAGCGCATCCAGCGCATCGTCGGCCTTCGGCGCATCCGGGCGCGCGGCCTTGGCGCGCGTGGGGCGCGCCGGATCCTTGGGTTTTTTGGGGGGCAAATTCGGGTGCTTGCTCATTGCCGGGAATATGGGGCGAGTCTTGTGGCGGGGGAAGGGC
>Ga0193699_10000193_pt1 | contig 27426 bp, 22 predicted proteins | sample L3c2metaG_FD_160095 | JGI IMG/M metagenome (GOLD analysis project Ga0193699, IMG submission 160095) | Soil microbial communities from a riparian zone of the East river system, Colorado, United States - L3c2 | ecosystem: Environmental > Terrestrial > Soil > Riparian zone | place: USA: East...
ATCAGGCAGCCCCGCAGGCTCATTCGCTCGGCGCGCGAGGCGCGGCCGCCACGCTAGGGCTTTGCTTTCGCAAGTTGCTTGCGGGTTTCACCGATTAGAAAGTCTGCGGTGGCCAGCATCGCCTTGCGCGACGTGCTCGCAATGACGAGGTAGCGGCCCTGCACGGCTAGAGCCGGCACTCCGTCGAGTCGGTAGGTGCGGCCCATCTGCGACGCGCGGCGCAGCTTGCTTTCGACCGTAAACGAGCGGAAAGCAGCGTCGTATTTGGCCATGTCCACGTTCTGCTTGGCTAGCCAGTCCGCCGTCCATTTTGCGAAGGCTTCGCCACGCAGCCTTACGCCGCCCTGCTGGTGGATGGTATCGAACAACGGCCGATGCAGCCGCTCGAGCTCTCCGATGGCCTCCAGCGTGTAGAAAATCCGGGCATCGATCCCCCAGTCGTCGTTCAGAATTCCCGGGATGCGCTTGAACTGCACGTCGCGCGGGAGTCGCTTCGCCCAGGCCTCGAGATCCGGCTCCAGCGCGTAGCAATGCGGGCAGCGATACCAGAAAAACTCGAGCACTTCGACCTTGCCGGAGGACTCGACCGCCTGGGGCGGCTTCAACTCGATGTAATCGACGCCCTCGACGGGCGAACCTTGAGCGTGCGCGGCAAAGGCGAGGAGCAGGCCGGAAAAGACGCTCAGCAGACGAAAAACCATGGGGCTTTCTCCTTGAGGTGCTGATTCAATTGGTGGCGACGTCCGTAATTCTGACCAGCGACGCGTCCACTCCATTCTGCGTGAGCTGCTGCCGGATGCGGTTGATCTCGTCGACGCGGGTGTAGGGCCCGAGCCGCACTCGATACCACACGCCTTTTTCGGCGAGATTGGCAGGCTCGACGCCCGCTTCCAAGCCCATCAACGCCAGCCTTGCCTTGAGGTTGTCTGCATCGGCGGGGTTCTGGAACGAGCCGGCCTGAAGGAAATAGCTGTCCTTGGGTGCGCCGGGCTTGCCCGCTTGCTTGGCCGCCTCCCGCATCTGGCGTTCGGTGACCGGCTCTTCCCTTCCTGGAAGGATCCGGTAGAAATCAAAGCGAGGCTTTTCCTCCGCCTTGGCCGACTTGGAAGGCTCGGGCAGTTTCTGATCGGCGGGCGTAGCTTTGTCCTGCGCCCGCGCCCTGTCGGCGAATGGAATGGGTGTCTTGAAAAAATAGATCGCGATTCCGGCCGCTACACCAAGGCCCAGCAGAAAACCGAAAAAAAGGCCGATCAGAAAACTACCGGATAAGTCCGGTCTGGTTGGGGGTATTTTTTTGTAGTCGAAACTCATCGGGGCAAGGACCGGAGTCGGGCGTCACATTTTCTCGGGCTGGCTGACGCCCAGCAGCGAAAGCCCGTTGCGAATCACTTGGCGCACGGCAAGGCACAGCGCCAGCCGCGCCGATCGCAGCGGCGCCTCGGCAACCAGCATGCGTTCAGCATTATAGTAACTGTGAAATTCGCCTGCCAGCTCGCGCAGGTAAAAAGCAATCTGGTGCGGAGCGAGCTCGGCCTCGGCGTTTTCGAGCACCTCGGGATACTCACCCAATCGCTGCAGCAACGCCAGCTCGCGAACTCCGGTGAGGGGCGTGAGATCGGCGGCCGCGAGATCCGGATCCGGGCCGCCGAACAGCGTTTTCCTTTGCTCGAGCAACGAGCAGATGCGTGCGTGCGCCATCTGGACATAGTAGACGGGATTCTCTTCCGATTGCGACTTGGCGAGATCGACATCGAACACAAATTCGGTCTCAGCCTTGCGCGAAAGGAGAAAAAAGCGCACCGCGTCGCGTCCGACCTCGTCGATCAGCTCGCGCAGCGTGACATACGAGCCGGCCCGCTTGGAGATCTTCATCTCGGCGCCGCCCTTCATCACCGTCACCATCCTGTGCAGGATGTAATTCGGATAGTCGCTCGGAATGCCGCGCTCCCATTTCGACGACGCGGCCTGCAACCCGGCGCGGACCCGCGTCACCGTGCTGTGATGGTCGGCTCCCTGGATGTTTATCGCACGGGTGAAGCCGCGCTCCCACTTGGTCAAGTGGTAGGCGACGTCGGGAACGAAGTAGGTGTATTCGCCATCGGACTTGCGCATCACACGGTCCTTGTCGTCGCCATACTCGGTGGTCTTGAGCCAGAGCGCACCGTCCCGCTCAAAGGCCTTGCCCGCTTCGATCAGGGATTGGACAGTTTTCGCGACTCGGCTGTCTCGGTAAAGGGAGGACTCCAGGTAGTAGTTGTCGAAGCGCACCCCGAACCCCTGCAAGTCGAGATCCTGCTCGCGACGAAGCTCGGCCACGGCAAAGCGGGTCACGGCTTCGAGGTTCTCCCCGTCCTTGTTTCCTGCGTCCAGATATTTTTCGGCGATCTCCCGTACATAGTCGCCGTGGTACCCGTCGGCGGGAAATTCCGCCGGCACTCCGAGTTTTTCTCGAATCCGCGCCTGAACCGAGAGTCCGAGATTTCGGATCTGCGCGCCAGCGTCGTTGTAGTAGAACTCGCGCGTCACGCGCCAGCCCTGTGATTCGAGCAGAGCGCCGATCGCGTCGCCGAGTGCCGCCTGCCTGCCATGCCCGACGTGAAGCGGACCCGTGGGATTGGCCGAGACGAACTCCACGATCACCGGTCGGCCGCCGGCGCGGTCGGCGCGGCCGTAGCGGTCGCCCGCGGCCAATACGGTCTTCACCGTGTGCTGCTTTGCAGCCGGGTGCACGCGAAAATTGATGAAGCCGGGACGCGTGAATTCCGCAGTCACCCAATCCGAAGGCGGAATGGCTTCAACAAGGGCCTCCGCCGTCTCGACCGGCGGTATTTTCAGCTTCCGCGCGAGCTGCATCGCCAGCGGCGAAGAGTAATCGCCATGTTGTGCTTGCTTGGGGCGTTCGAGCGAAATCAGCGATCCCGGCTGCTGCGGGGCGACCTTGGCAAGCGCACGGGTGAGCAGCTCGGTGATATGGGACTTGATCTCGGCGGACATCGAGGGGCCGTATTATACGCGGGCCTCGATCATCTTCGGCCGTGCAAAAGGTAGAATACCGTCTGCCTCAACTTTCCGATATGGAGTTCGAACTTGGGCAAAGGCGATAAGCGCACATTCCGCGGCAAGGTCTTCAAGGGATCGCACGGCAAGACCCGGCCGCGTAAGGCGAAGAAAAAACCGGCCAAGAGACCCGCCTGATTTCCGCAGGCGGTCAGAACTCTATCGGATCCACGTCCAGATGCCAGCGCACCCCGTGCGCGGGCGTGCGGTACAGCGAGTCGCTCCACTCGCGCAGGAACGCCTGCAGCCGCGGTCGCGAGCGCGATTGCAGCAGCACCTGCGCGCGCTCCATTCCCGCGAGGCGTGCGAGCGACATCGGGGCCGGATCGAACACGGTGATCGAAGCGCCCTTTTGCGGTGCGTGCCCGATCGCAGAGCGCAGGAAGCGCAGCGCGCGGACGGAGTCTCGGCTTTCCGCGCGCAGCGCTGCTTCGAAGACGAAGGGAGGAAATCCCGCCTCGCGGCGCTCGGCGAGCAGGCTCCCTGCAAAGCCCGTGTAGTCATGGCGCGCCAGTGATTGGTACAGAGGATGGTCCGGGTAGCGCGTCTGGATCAGTACCTCGCCCGGCAGGTTCGAACGGCCGGCGCGTCCCGCTACCTGCTGCAACTGAGCAAAGGCCCTCTCGCTTGCCCGATAGTCGCTCGCGAACAAGCCGCTGTCGGCGTTTAGCACGCCTGCAAGCGTCAAGCGCTCGAAATGGTGGCCCTTGGCGAGAATCTGCGTGCCGACGAGGATGTCGGCGTGCGTGGCGCGCTCGAGCAGATCTTCGAGCCTGTTCCTCGCGCGCACCGCGTCGCTATCCACGCGCAGGATGCGCGCCCGCGGGAATTTTTCCCTGAGCACGAGTTCGATCCGCTGCGTCCCGCGTCCGAATGCCTGCAAATCGGGGTTGCCGCATTCCGGACAGGCGCGCGGAATACCCTCGGCCAATCCGCAATGGTGGCAACGCAGCCGCTGCACCGCCAGATGCACGACCATGTTCGCCGAGCAGCGGCTGCAGCCCTTGACCCAGCCGCAGGCGGGGCAGGCGAGCGCCGGCGCATAGCCGCGGCGATTGAGGAAAACGAGCGATTGCTCCCCACGCACAAGGCGCGCTGCGAGCGCCTCGAGAAGCGGACTGGCAATCCCCTCCTGGGGCGGATGCACCCGCGTGTCGATCAGGCGTATTGCGGGCAGTGCCGCCCGGTCTATGGCGCGTCGCGACAGGGATACCAGTTCGTATTTACCTGAGGTCGCGTGCTGGAAGCTTTCCAGCGAAGGCGTGGCCGAGCACAGAACGACCGGCGCGCCGGCGATCTGGGCCCGCGTGATTGCGAGGTCGCGTGCCGAGTAGCGCACGCCCTCTCGTTGTTTGAACGAGGCGTCCTGCTCTTCATCGACCACGATCAGTCCCAGGCGGGGGAGCGGGGTGAATACGGCGAGCCGCGTGCCGAGCACGATGTCGGCGCGACCGTTGTGGGCGAGGAGCCACCCGCGGACGCGCTCCAGCTCGGCCATGGCACTCGTCTGCGTGACGATGCATGCGCCCGGGAATCGGTCGCGGAACGCCGCCTCGAGGGCGGGAGTGAGCGCTATCTCGGGTACCAGAATGAGGGCTTGCTTGCGGCGGGCGAGGACCTCCGCAATCAGGTGGAGATAGATCTCGGTCTTGCCGCTGCCGGTGACGCCAAAGAGCAGGCTCACCCGGAATTTCCCCAGGCCGCAGCGCAAAACGCCGATAGCCTGACGCTGCTCTGAAGTCAGTTCGTACGCGTGCACAAAACGGGGTTCGGACCGCTCCGGCTCGCTGGGAGCGATCCAACCCGTTTCAATGCCGCGCGCCAGCAGGCTGCGTGCTCCCCTCGCATGTGCGTCGAGGTCCGATTCTGACGCCCGGCCCTGTGCAAGCCGCGAAAGCAGCGCGCGCAAGCGCCGGTGCCGCGATGGAGCAGCCGCAAGCGCGTCCTTCCCGTTCGGCGTAAGGACGTAGTCGCGCGGGAGGATGGGAACGGTCTTGGCGGTGCGCAGTCGCGGCGGTAAGGCCGCAGCCACTACTTCGCCGAGCGGGCCTTGGTAATAGGCACTGCAGAATTCCACCAGCGCAAGCCACTCGCGCGGAAGGGGCGCCACATCGCGTAAAATTTTTTCGACCGAGCGCAGTCGGGAATCCGTTACCCTGGATTTCGTCGCTACCTCCCAGATCAGGCCGACCAGGCGTTTTTTTCCGAACGGAACGAGAACCCGATAGCCGATCTCCGCCCGGGTCGCATCCTCCGAGCGGTAATCGAACAACTTCGGCAGCGGCACATCGAGAGCGACGCGCAGGATCGTCATCGGTACGGATTGGAGCACGTCGGCGTGCTATTCAAGTGATTTCTTCGGCCGCTTCGATAAAGTGCTTGGTTGTCTGAGGTTTTCCGGGTTTTTCACAGAATTTGTGAGTAACTGTGTGAATAAGGCCTTCACGCTACTGTAACTCACACTTCTGCAAGGAAATTTTCTTGCTGCTCAAAATGCGAGCGCGCTGAAATCCACTAATAAATCAGTGGATTGCAGACCTCTCGGGGGAAGTGCTCGAAACTCCGCGCCAGACGGGGCTTTGCGGGCAGCGTTGTGTATAAGTCGTTTTGGTGCGACTTGCCCGCAAGCAGCCTTTTTTTGCCCCGCTCAATGGAATTTCGGACTCAGTTCGTGCACCGCAGCGACCAGTGCAGCGACGTTTTCCGGATCCGCGAACTGGGGAACGCCGTGGCCGAGATTGAATACGTGGCCGGATCCGCTCCCGAAGGATTCGAGGGCGTTTCGCACTTCCCGTCGGACCGCCTCCGGCGAGGCGAGCAGGACCGCGGGATCGATATTGCCCTGAAGCGCCGTGCCAGTGCCGATGCGCCGGCGCGCATCGCTCAGGTCCACGGTCCAGTCCAGGCCGACGCAATCGCATCCGGTCGCGGCGATCCGCTCGAGCCACGGCGCTCCGCCCTTCGTGAAGACTATGACCGGCACCCGCTCTGCGCCAGCGCCACGCTTGAGCTGGGACAGCACCCTCTGGATGTATTCGAGCGAGAACTGCCGGTACGCCGCCGCTGAAAGGCTCCCGCCCCAGGTGTCGAAGATCATGAGCACGTTCACTCCAGCCTCGATCTGCGCGTTCAGAAGCGCCGCGACCGCCCTCGCATTGGTCTCGAGAATGCGGTGCAGGAGTTCAGGGCGTTGATACAGCATCAGCTTTACGTTGGGCCAATCGTCGCTCGCCTGCCCCTCCACCATGTAGCAGGCGAGCGTGTAGGGGCTGCCCGAGAATCCGATGAGCGGCACCTTCCCGGCGAGGCTGCGCCGGACCGCGACGATTGCGTCGGTGACGTAGCGCAAGGTCTCGCCCGGGTCGGGCGCGGACAGCTTGGTGATCGACGCCTCGTCGCGCAGCGGCCGCTCGAAGCGCGGCCCCTCGCCCTCTGCAAAGTAAAGCCCCAGTCCCATCGCGTCCGGAATCGTGAGGATGTCCGAGAACAGGATCGCCGCGTCCAGGGGAAACCGCTCGAGCGGCTGCAGCGTCACCTCCGCGGCGAGCGAGGGCGTCTTGCACAGGGCGAGGAAGCTCCCCGCGCGCCGCCGTGTTTCGTTGTATTCGGGAAGATAGCGCCCGGCCTGGCGCATCAGCCATACCGGTGTGTACGCGGTCGGCTGCCTGAAGAGCGCCCGTATCAGCGTGTCGTTCTGCAGCGCGGGCATCGGCTCAGAGCTTCATCAAGCGGCTGGTGATGAGTTCCCATTCGTCCGAGCTCACCGGTGTGATGGAGAGCCGGTTGCCGCGCGCAAGAGTGCGCATCTTGGAGAGTTCGCGGTGGCTGCGCAGCTCGGCGAGACCGACCAGCCGGGTCTTGCGGACGAACCGCACGTCGACGTTGAACCAGCGGGGTGACTCGCGCTTCGCCTCGGCGTCGAAGTAGGGACTTTTCCGATCGAACTGGCTTGCATCGGGATACGCCGCCGACGAGACTTCTGCGATGCCCGCGATGCCGGGCTCGGGACAGCTCGAGTGATAGAAGAAGACCTTGTCGCCGATCTGCATCTGCTTGAGCATGAAGTTGCGCGCCTGATAGTTGCGCACCCCGAACCAGGCCGTGGTCTTGCGGGGGGCTGCGGCGAGGTCGTCGATGCCGAACTCGTCGGGCTCGGATTTCATCAACCAGAAAGGCATGATCGGGGATCTCGATTCCGGGATCACAAACGAAAACGCAGGCAGGCGCCTGCGTTCTCATTTTCCTGCGTCTTCGTTTATCTGGAGTCCCCCGTCGGTGCCGCTAGAACCGGTTCCTGAACCTTTCGGTCAAGGTGGTCGCATTCCGGTCACATCAGGTACATCCGACTAGGGACGCGCGCAACAGTGACGCTTGGGTCTGCAACCAAATTCAAGCTGTTGGTTCAAGAATTTTACGGGTCTTGGCGTACACCACAGGGGACAATTCCTAAGGCACCGCCCGAGCTCACCTGACCGTCGCGCCTACGGTGCGAGGGCCTGATCGAGCGTCGCCTCCATTGCGGCCATTCTACGCCTGAGCCCTTCCATGTCAAAGCCGCTCGCGTTGCTTCTGGAGCTGAGCAGCTCGTGGGCGATGTTGAGCGCGGCCATGACGGCGATGCGCTCGGCGCTTGCGACCCGACCCGCGGTTTTGATCTCGGTCATCTTCCTGTCGAGATAAGCCACCGCCGAGAGGAGCGCGTTGCGCTCCTCGTCAGAACAGGCGACCTTGTAGGTCCGGCCCATGATGGTGACATCAAGGGTCTTGGATTTCTGATTCATCCGGAGTCTTATTCGGGGATCTGCTTGAGCAGGGTCTCGAGCCGACTGCGCGCCCCGTCGATCTTCTCGGCAAGCTGCCGCTTGTCGCCCTGCAAAGATGCCAGCTGCTGGCGCAGCCCCCGGTTTTCGTCGCGCAGCCGCTGGCATAGTCGTGCCGCCTGGCGAATTTTTTCTTCGAGGGTAGCCAATTCCGTGTCCATCGGCACACTATAGTTTGGAAAATCCTGTCAGGTCAAGGTGTAAGGATTCGTTTTCAATGTAGATTCCCGATGCCGGCGAAGGATAGAGCGCTGCGACTTGTGTTGTACAATCAACGCGCTCGTTCGAGGTGTCCTGGCGCGTGACACGCGCCGGGGTGAAACGGGAAAGAGGTGCGGAAGCGGATTCAGATCTAGGATTGGGAGGGGTTCGCCCCCGCCCGAATCCTGGTCCCGAGTCCTTCCAAAGCCTCTGCTGCCCCCGCAACGGTAAGTGGCGCGGGCGTATCAACCAGCAGCCCGAGTCCGGCGCTTTGCGCTCGACTCGAGCCCTGCCACTGGGAGCGCGAGCTCCCGGGAAGGCGATACGCACCGATCCCACAAGCCCGGAGACCGGCCTCGACCGATGGTGGGAAATGCCGCGGGGCGCGGTGCCAATCCGGTCTGTCCCGCAATTGCATTTCCTCTCGCAACTCGATGCCGGTACGCGGGGACGCATGCCGAGGGAGGAAACCTTGAAACGATCCATCACTGTCGCGCTCGTCGCGGCCGCGGCGCCGCTCGCGCTTGCTCAAACTCCGGAAGAGCCCGCCGTCATCGTTACGGCAACGCGCTTTCCCGAAAGCCGGCTCGAAGCGCCGATAGGCATGATCATTATCGGCGCCCAGGAGATCGCGCGGGACACCGCGCGATCTCTGCCTGACCTGCTGTCGCATCTCGGGGGCGTGCATGTGCGCGACAACTCGGGCTCGCCCGACACGCAGATCGATCTGCGAGGGTTCGGCATTACCGGCGACCAGAACACGTTGGTGCTGCTGGACGGGGTACGGTTGAACGAAAACGATCTCAATACCACCAAGCTTTCGGCGATCCCGCTGCAGTCGATCGAGCGCATCGAAATTGTGCCCGGCGGCGGTGCGGTGTTGTTCGGCGGCGGGGCAACCGGCGGCGCCATCAATATCATTACCAAGGCGCCGGTTTCGAATGTGAATACGGGCTCCGTTCTTGCCGGATACGGATCCTACGGAAGTGCCGAGGCAAGCGCGGGGGTCAACTCCGGCGGCAGGCCAATGGGCCTCGCGCTGAACGCCGGCCATCAGGAAAGCGACGGCTACCGGCGCAACAACCGCCTGCGCCAAGACAGCCTGATCGGCGGCTTGCGCTATAGCGAAGGGGAAACGAGTGTCGGTCTGAAACTGGGTGCTGATACCCAGAGCCTGCAATTGCCCGGAGTGCGCAGTGAAACCCAATACGAGAACGATCCGCGCGGCGCCGAAACGCCGGGAGATTGGTCCGAGCGCCTGGGCGGCTTCGCCACGCTCTCGTTCGAGCGGCCGCTCGGTTCGCTCGGTCTTGCCGCCGACCTCGGCTATCGCGCGAACGACTCCACTGCCTACTTCGCCGCCTTTGCGCCCACTCCATACAGCCGGATACGCCTGAGAAGCCTCGCGCTCTCGCCTCGCGTGCGCTGGCCGTTTGCCGCGCTCGGTATGGACAGCGTCCTCGTCGCCGGCCTCGATTGGGGCGACTGGGACTATGACCGCCGTTTTGCCTCCTCGCTGGGTGCGTTCGGTTCTCCTGGATCGAGTACTTCAGGCACGCAACAGAGCTTCGGCGTTTATGTGCAATATCATGGCCAACTTTCTCCAGCGACAAAGCTGACGGCAGGTGTACGCCAGCAACGGGTGGCGGATCATCGTATCGCGACGGGTTTCGGCGACTTCGACCAAAGCCAGACACAGACGCCGCACGCGGAAGAACTCGCCGTCAGTCAGGCGCTCGCCGAGCGCTGGCGGGTCTACGGCAGGCTCAGCACGAGTTTTCGCGTGGCCAATGTCGATGAAAACGGCAGCACCGTGAGCGGCGACCTGCTCAAGGCGCAGACCGCGCGCCACAAAGAGGCCGGCATCGAATATCGCCGGCCCGGCCTCAAGCTGCGCGCCAACGTCTATGAAATCAATCTCGATAACGAGATTTATTTCAGCCCGATTGTGATTCCGGTGGGCAGTATCTTCCCCGGCGCCAACGCCAATCTTTCTCCCACGCGCCGCAGCGGCGTCGAGCTCACGGAACAATGGGCGATTACACCCAACTTGGATCTGGCCGGCAGCTACGCTCACCAGTTGGCGAAATTCCGCACCGGTGTCTACGGGGGGATAGACGTTTCGGGTAAGGACGTTCCGCTCGTGCCGCGACAGCTGGCGAGTTTGCGCATGTCGTGGCGCGTAGCGGAAAAGACCGTGCTCGGCGCTTCCGCCAAATACGTCGGTCGACAGCGCTACGATAACGACCAGGACAACGCTTTCCCCCGCCTTATGCCTGCCTATGCTCTATTCGACCTCAAGCTTAGTCACGAATCGGGCGACTGGCGGTTCTCCACGGCAGTGAACAACGTGTTCGACAAGAAGTACTTCAGCTACGGGGTGATCGACACATTCGGTCGATGCGGCACGCCCACCTGCGTGTACCCGCAGGCCGGACGCAGCTTTTTCGCCAGCGCCGAGCACGCCTTCAAGTAGGCGGAAAGCGGCCGGCTGCTTTTGCCCGGCTTGTCTGCTATCTTGCGCGGCATGCAGTACGGCCCTGCCGATGCGGTCGACGTTTCCAAGTTGCGGCGCGCGCTGGTGATCCAGCTGCGCCACCACGGCGACGTTCTTCTGACGTCCCCGGTGTTCACGGTTCTCAAAAACCACGCGCCGGCCCTGGAAATCGACGCGCTTGTTTACGCCGAGACCCGTGAGATGCTCGACCTGCACCCGGCAATCGCGCGAGTCCACGTGGTGAGGCGCGATTGGAAGGATTCGGGTGTGCTGGCGCGTCTCGCGCAGGAATGGCGGCTATTCACCGCGCTGCGCAAGCGCGCGTACGATCTCGTGGTACATCTTTCCGAGCATCCGCGCGGGGCGTGGCTCGCGCGTTCGCTGGGTGCGCGTTACGCCGTGGCGCCGGATTTTGTCCGCAAGGCGCGGCTCTGGAAGAAAAGCTTCTCGCATCTCGTTCCGCTCCCTCCCCACGCGCGGCGCCACCGGGTGGAAATCAATCTGGACGCCCTCCGGCGGATCGGCATCCAGCCCGGCGAAGACGAGCGCAGGCTCCTGCTCGTGCCGGGCGAAGAGGCGGAGCGCAGCGTGGAGGCTCTGCTTGCCGGACAGGGTCTTGCCGCGCGAAGCTTCATTCATTTCCACCCGGGGTCGCGCTGGCAGTTCAAGTGCTGGCCGCCCGAGCATGCAGCGGCACTCGTCGACGCACTGGTCAGGCGCGGCGAGCGCATTGCGCTCACCGCCGCCCCCGATGCGCGGGAACTGGACCTGATTGCCCAAATCCGCAAGCGCACCAGCGCGCCGATAGCCGATTTCTCGGGAAAGCTCACGCTGAAACAACTCGCGGCGTTCAGTTCCCGCGCGAAGCTCTTCATCGGCGTCGATTCCGCCCCCATGCACATCGCAGCCGCCATGCAGACGCCGGTGGTGGCGCTCTTCGGTCCGAGCGGCGAGCTCGAATGGGGGCCCTGGCGGGTCCCGCATCGCGTGGTCGCCTCCGGCGAGCATCCGTGCCGTCCCTGTGGTAACGACGGATGCGGTGGCGGCAAGGTGAGCGAGTGCCTTACCCGACTTCCGGTGGAGGCGGCGCTGGCCGCCGTCGATTCGCTCCTCGCGCGATGATCCGCGTCGTTGTGCTCGTACTCGTTGCCGCGGCGGCGTCGGACACACGCGCCCTGCAGGTGAGGGATGATCGCGGCGTCACGATCTCGCTCGGGCGGCCGGTGGAGCGAATCGTCGCCCTCGCACCGCATCTGGCGGAGATCGCTTTCGCCGCGGGCGCCGGTGCGAAGCTCGCCGGCGTCTCGAGCTTCAGTCGCCACCCTGCCGAGGCGGAGCGCTTGCCTGTCGTGGCAAGTCACGGCCGCATCGATATCGAGCGCCTGATCGCGTTACGCCCGGATCTCGTGCTCGCCTGGCAAAGCGGCAATTCGGCGCTGCAGATCGATCGCCTGGAACGCATCGGTATCCGGGTTTTTGTCACCGAGGCGCGCGCGCTTGGCGATATTTCCCGCCTCGTTCGCGTGGTGGGCGCGCTCGCCGGCAGCGTGGAGGTCGCCGAAGCGCGCGCACGGCAATTCGAAAATGAGATCGCGGATCTGCGCAAGCGCCACGCCGGAGAGCGTCGCGTCGCAGTGTTTCTGGAGATCTGGCACAGGCCCTTGCTCACCGTCAACGGCGCGCACCTCATCAGTGATGCGCTGCGCCTCTGCGGCGGGCGCAATGTTTTTGCCGCGGGAAGGACGCTCACCCCGCTGGTCTCCCGCGAACAGATTCTCGGCGCCCGGCCCGAGACGATCGTGACGGGCGGCTTTGGGAGCGAGGCGCTCGGGGCGTGGAGGGGCCTTGAGTTGGTTCCAGCGGTCCGAAACAGCAGGATTTACGCAATTGACCCGGATTGGCTCCACGCTCAAGGCCCTCATGTGCTCGAGGGGGTTCGCGCTTTGTGCGGGCGGCTCGAGCTCGCGCGGAACTAGAGCGAATGCACCTCGCCCTGGTGCGGCAGCGCTACAACGCCTACGGAGGCGCCGAGCGCTTCATCGAAAGGGCGCTCGGAGCGCTCGGCAATCGGGGTGTCACGGTCACCGTGATCGCGCGCACGTGGACCGGCGGCCCCGCAAGCGTGGTTCGCTGCGATCCGTTTCACATCGGCAGCGTGTGGCGCGACTGGAGCTTCGCCCGGGCGGTGTGCAGTGAGATTGTTCGCCGGCACTTCGATTTGGTGCAAACGCACGAACGGATCGCCTGTTGCGACATCTACCGGGCGGGGGACGGAGTGCACGCGCAGTGGCTGCACAACCGCCGCGCGATCCTCAGCCCGCTCGCCCGGGTCGGGCTCGCACTCAATCCCTATCATCGCTACGTCCTCGCCGCGGAGCGGCGCTTGTTCGCGAGCCCGCGCCTGCGTGCCGTGATCTGCAATTCGCGCATGGTCAGGGACGAGATCCGCACGCATTTCGGCAGCCCCGAGGCGAAGCTCCACGTCATCTACAACGGCATCGATCTGGAAGCGTTTCATCCGCGGCTACGCGAGGCGCATCGATCGACGATGCGTCGAGAGCTCGGCATTCCGCAGCACGTGCCCGTGCACCTTTACGTCGGCGCGGGATTCGAAAGGAAGGGCGTATTTCGCCTGATCGAGGCGTTCGCCCGTTCGCGGCAATATGATGCGCATCTTGTCATCGTGGGCCGGGACAGGGCGCAGACGAGCGCCGAGCGCCTGGCTCGCTCGCACGGCATCGCATCCCGCGTGCACTTTGCTGGCGCCCAGGAAGACGTGCGCCCCTGGTATGGTGCAGCCGACGCGTTCGCACTGCCGAGCCTTTACGATCCGTTTCCGAATGCGGCGCTCGAGGCCATGGCCTGCGGCCTGCCCGTCATCACCACGCCGCAATGCGGCACGGCCGAACTGATCGACGAGGGGGTGAACGGCTACGTGGTCGGTGCTCTCGAGGTCGATGCGCTCGCCGACAGGCTCGCTCGCCTGGATGTTCCCACCGCTCAGGAGATGGGGCGCCGGGCGCGAATGCGCGCTGAAGGATTCAGCCTCAAGGCCATGGCCGAGCAGCTCGTTGCGCTCTATCGGAGCCTCGCGCCGAGCTGAGGTCCTCCGAGCCCGGAATCGCGTGGCGGATCAGCTATAATTCGACATTTCCCGGCGCAGCCATGGCATCGTCCGACGCCACTAGCCTGCAGCTTTACCTTCGCCTCCTCCGCTACGTCAAGCCTTACTGGGCTCCGTTCGCGCTGTCGATCGCGGCAATGGTGGTGACGGCGCTGACCGAGCCCGCGTTTCCCGCACTGCTCAAGCCGCTCCTCGACGGAAGTTTCGTGGACAAGAAAGGGGGGCTGCTCGTCTGGCTGCCCGCTTTGATCGTCGCCGTTTTTCTGGTACGCGGTTTCGCCTCGTACATCTCCGACTACGCGATCGGCTGGGTGGCGAACAAGGTCGTGATGGACCTGCGCAACGCGATGTTCTCCAATCTTGTGCGGCTGCCGACCAACTACTACGACAATCACACCGGCGGCAGCCTCATCTCGAAGTTCACCTTCGACGTCCTGCAGGTGACCGGAGCGGCAACCAGCGTGATCTCGGTGCTGTTCAGGGATTCGCTTACCATCGCCGGGTTGCTCGGGTGGCTTTTCTGGCTGAACTGGAAACTCACTTTGGTCGCGCTCCTGGTGGGACCGCCCGCCATCCTGATTACGCGGGGATTCTCCAAACGCCTGCGCGCCATGAGCCGGGCCGAGCAGACGGCGATGGGCGACCTCAACCATGCCCTGGAGGAATCGATCGGCTGTCATCGCGTGGTCAAGGTGTTCGGCGGACAGGACTACGAGGCAAAGCGCTTCGATGCCGGAGCGAACAAGGTCCGCACCTTCAACATGAAAATGACCTCGGCGGCGGCGGCCAACGTCCCTCTGGTGCAGATCGTGGTGTCGATCGCGCTCGCGCTCATCATCTATCTCGCTGTACGCCAGGCCGCAACGGACGAGACGACAGTGGGCGGATTCGTGTCGTTTCTGACTGCGTTGCTGCTGGTGTTTCAGCCGCTGCGCCGCCTGACGGGCGTCAACCAGACACTGCAGCGGGGGCTCGCCGCAGCGGAGAGCGTATTTCACCTGATCGACGAGCAACCCGAGTCCGATACCGGGACGCGCGAGATCGGCCGCGCGAAGGGCAAAGTCGAATTCAGAGCCGTGGGGTTCGCCTATCCGGGAAGCGCGCGCCCGGCTGTGGATCGCGTGTCGTTTTCGATCGAAGCGGGCGAGACCGTTGCGCTGGTCGGGGCCTCCGGAGCAGGCAAGTCCACGCTCGCCAACCTGCTGCCGCGCTTCTACGCTCCCGATTCGGGTCAAATCCTGCTCGACGGCGTCGACATCGCGACGCTCAAGCTCGGGAGCTTGCGTGCGAACATCGCGCTGGTGAGCCAGGACATCGTGCTCTTCAACGACACGGTCGCCGCCAACATCGCCTATGGCCGGCTCGCGGGAACGAGCCGGACCGACATCGTTCAGGCCGCCGAAGCGGCGCACGCAATGCAGTTCGTTCGCGAAATGGCCGAAGGGCTCGACACCGTGATCGGCGAGAACGGCGTACGCCTCTCGGGCGGACAGCGGCAACGGCTCGCCATCGCGCGCGCGTTCCTCAAGAACTCGCCGGTGCTGATCCTCGACGAGGCGACCTCCGCTCTGGACAGCGAATCCGAGCGCCACATCCAGGAGGCGCTAGAAACGCTCATGAAAGGCCGCGCAACGCTCGTGATCGCACATCGGCTCTCCACCATCGAGCGGGCCGACCGCATCGTCGTGCTCGACGCGGGCCATGTCTCCGAAACCGGAAGGCACGCCGAACTCCTCGCCGCCTCCGGGATATACGCGAAGCTCTATCGCCTGCAGTACTCGCGGGAAGCGTCCGGCTAGATGGGCGTCCGGCGTGTACTCCGTGCCGAACCCGAACTGCGCATATGAAAATTCTCCATACGGAATCTTCATGCGGATGGGGCGGGCAGGAGATCAGGATTCTCGACGAGGCGCAAGGGATGTCGGCGCGCGGGCACAGCGTCGCGATTGCCGCGCCGCGCGAGGCACGGATCTACGAAGCCGCGCTCGAGCGAGGTTTGCACGCACAAGCTCTGCGGATCGCAAGGAAGAATCTGGGCGGAGTTCTCGCGGTGCGCCGATGGCTGCAAGCTCACCCCGTCGATGTCATCAACAGTCACAGTTCGACCGACAGCTGGCTCGCCGCGCTCGCCTGTGCGACCCTGGCCCGTGCCCCGGCGCTGGTGCGCACGCGGCACATTTCCGCTTCGATCCCGAACAACCTGCCCACGCGATGGCTGTATCGCAATGCCACGCGGCACATCGTGACCACGGGAGAAAACCTGCGCATGCAGCTGGTCCGCGACAACCGCATTCCACCCGAGCGCATCACCTCGGTCCCGACGGGGATTGACGCGGCACGCTTCATTCCGGGTGCGCGCGACGCGGCGCGGCGCTCGACCGGGCTTCCTTCGGAGCGCCGTCTCATCGGTATCGTGGCGACCTTGCGGAGCTGGAAGGGCCATCGCTATCTGATCGAGGCGGTGCACCGCCTGCCCGGGGATGTCGGACTGGTGATCGTGGGCGACGGGCCGCAGCGGCGGAATATCGAATCGAAAATCCGGGAGCTCGGCTTGGTCGAACGGACCTGGCTCGTCGGAAATCAGGACAACGTGCTGCCGTGGTTGCAGTCGCTGGACGTGTTCGCGCTGCCGTCCTATGCCAACGAGGGGGTTCCTCAGGCATTGGTGCAGGCCATGCTATGCGCCTTGCCGTGCGTTACCACCGCCGCCGGCAGCATCGGTGAAATCGCCCGCGACGGAGCGACGGCGATCATCGTAAGAACCGAAGACGCGGCCGACCTCAAGCGCGGATTGGAACAGGCGCTCGGCGATGCCAAGCTTTGCGAGCGGCTCGGGGCCGCCGCACGCCAAACCTGCGCCGCGAGTCTCGGCGTGGAGACGATGCTCGATCGGATGGAACGGGTGTTTCGCGGCGCATGTCTAGCCGATTGAGTTCGCGGCTGGAGGTCGTGCCGCGCGGCGTGCTGAAGCGGCTGCTTTCGGGCAGGCGGCGCAGACCGGTCGACCCGCGCCGGATTCTCGTTGCGCATCAGTTGCTCCTCGGGGACACGCTGATGCTGACCCCGATGCTGGCTCGCCTGCGGCGCCGCCATCCGGAGGCGGAAATCGTCATGACCGTTTCGCGCGGGCAGATCCCCTTGTACGCTCGTCGACCCTACGGTGTAGTGACGCTCGCCTACGACTCCCGCGATCCCCAGTCGGCAAAGCAACTGCTCGAGCTGGACCCCTTCGATCTCGCCCTCGTGCCTGGAGACAACCGGTATGCGATGCTCGCGCAGGCGCTCGGATCCGGTTGGGTGATCGCGCTCGCAGGCGACCGGCCCGGTTGGAAGAATCTGCTCGCCGACGAGCTGGTTCCTGTGCCGGCGGAGCCGACCGCGCTCTCCGACATGTTTGCGCTGCTCGCCGGCGAGGAAGATGATGCGGTGTTCGAACCGGGAGACTGGCCTCGCCCCGAGCCCGCGCCATTTGAGCTGCCCCGACGCGACTACGTGGTGCTCCACGTCGATGCAGGCTCGCCTCTCAGGTTCTGGCAGCCTCACAAGTGGCTGAAAGTTGCCGACGCACTCGCGTGCACGGGCCCGGAGGTGGTGTTTTGCACCGGCCCCGGCGGGGAGCGCACGGTCGAGGCGATCGATCCGGAACGACGCTATCGCTCATATGCGGGGACCCTCGATCTGCCCCAGCTCTGGCAGTTGCTCGAGCGCGCCCGGTTGCTGGTGTGCCTGGATAGCGGCGCAAGTCATTTGGCGAAGCTCGCGCGCACTCCCAGCGTTGTGCTCTACGGTCCCGGTTCGCCCGTGCTGTTCGGCCCCGGCCGCTTTTGGCGGGGCCAGCCCTATCGCGCGGTGACGATTGCCGATTTTCCCTGCCGTGATCAGAAAATGGTCTTCAAGAGGGAAATGAATTGGGTGAAACGCTGCCAGCGCACCCTGAGGGAGTGCCCCGCGCCGGCCTGCATGCATGCGATCCAGACCGACTCGGTGGTGGCAAGTTGTCGGGAACTGCTGGGATAACCCGGATGGGTGCCCACTCCCTGCGGCTTACCCTGTCCAAGCTCAGGTCCGAGCTGCGCTATCCCGTGGAATTCCTCTGGTTGATCGGGCTCGTTATCTTCTTGCCGCTGTTCGAGGCTCCGAAGAACCTTTGCTGGCTTGGCTATCTCCTCACCTGGTTGTACAACCGGTATCGCGCGCGCGAATGGGGCGGGCCTTGGGACCGTTGGGACAGCCTCATAGCGCTGTGGATAGCTTCCGGATTCCTCGTTGCGGCCTTCGCCGGTATTCGCCATGATGAATGGAGCGGGGCGAAGGATGTCCTCCGCTACGGCTCGGTGCTGTGGCTGATCCGTCGCTCGCGCTACGACGAGCGCGCACTGCTGTGGATTTGGGGCACCGTCCTCGTCTCCACTCTGATCGCCCTTTTTTGGGGTTATTGGCGCGTGTATGCGGCAAAGACCCACGGCACGCTCGAGCTCCACTCGGTCGGCCACGTCAACCACAGCGCCGTTTATATGGCGATCGTTCTCGGCCTGACTCTTGGCGTGTCTATTGCCTACTGGAGCCGGGTGCGGCTCGGCGGCAGGGCGGCGCTGTGCATTTCCGTAGCGGCGTTGATCGTTTCGGTATTCGTCACCGAGAGCCGCGCCGCCGCGGGCGCCGTCGTGCTGTTCGTGGTCGTGCTTGCCGTCGCGTTCGGCGCGAGGGGCCGGGTCCACGCCTGCAAGGGCGCGCTGGTCGCACTGCTGGGGATCGTAATCGTTTTTGCCGCGGAGTCTTCCGTCCTGGACAAGACCATAGACCGAACCGAAAGGGGACTCGTGTTCTCCTTTCGCGACAAGATATGGTCGAACGCTCTGGTCGAATGGCGACGATTTCCCTGGTTCGGGGTGGGAATGGGAAATTTCGGTCGCGTGAGCCTTGAGCAGCTGCAGGAATGGAACGTCACTCAGAACTGGTCGGTCCGCGCCTCGGCCGAAGGAGTGAATTCGCACGCGCACAGCCTTTACATGACCGCTCTGGCCGAGCGCGGCTCGATCGGTCTCGGGGTCTTGATGGTGGTGCTTTTTGTCTCGGGCTACGCGTTGCTGCGCGGCGTTCCCCACGCCCAGGACCCGCCGCGCGACTGGGCGCTATTCGGCGGCGCGCTGGCCGGGTGGTTGATTACGGTCACCGTGGGGCTGGTGAACACTACGCTCCACGACGAACATGGGATCCTCAGCGTCCTGCTGGTCGGGCTGTGGCTGAGTCATCGCGTGGCCGGGGCGCGAGCTGACCGAGTCTCTCCTCAACCTTGAGCACGTTGCCGCCGGTTCATCAAGTCAACCTGCAGCGCGGTTTCGGCGGGGGTGAGGTCTTTACCGTGTCCTTCACGGCTGCGCTCAAGCGCCTGGGGATCGACACCATGGTATTCGTCGATGCGCGCGCCGACGCATGGTCTTCGCTCCGGCTCCCGAATGTCCGCGTCGAGCCGCTCGGCAGCCCCGAGGAGTTGCCCGATTTCCTGCGCGGCCAGCCACCCTGTCGGCTGCTCTTTCACACCTTGGTCCCGGACGCAGTGATCGGCGAATTGCGCGCACAGGGGCACTTCGCAATCGCGTTTGCCCACATGCCGCTCTATGGACGCGATCCCCGGCCGCTCGCCCCGTTTGATTTGGTGCTGGCAGGGTCGCGGCACGTGATCGCGAGCCTGCGCGCCGCGGGAATCGATCGCGTTCATCCGCAACCTTTGTACGCCGTGGCGCAGCTGGACAGATCCGGGGCGGATTCGGGGCCGCTGCGCGCGCGCTCGCGTTACGACTGGGATAGGCGCAAGTTTCGCGACCGCACCCTGGAAGTCCTTGAGCCGTTGTGGCGGCGCCTGATATCCGAGCGGGAATTCGTGCGGCGCCCGGGGCTGACTCTGGGGATCGTGTCCCGGATCACTCCGATCAAGCAATTCCCGCTGCTATTCGCCCACCTCGCCCCGGTCCTCGCTCGTCATTCCACGGTGCAACTCGAAATTTTTGGCAGCGGAGGTTTTGCCTCGGTACGTGATCTGGATCGCGCGCTTCGACCGATCCGCGAAAAGGTGCGCTTCTGGGGCCATCAGCAGGACGTCGGCGCGGTCTACCGGAGCATCGATTTCCTGCTGACCGGGCTGCCTGAAAAAGAAGCGCTCGGGCTCAACGTGATCGAGGCGCAAGCCTGCGGCACCCCGGTGCTCGCGCCCGACGCGCCGCCGTTCGACGAAACGGTGATGCACGGAGCAACGGGCCTGCGCTACCGCGATCCGCGCGAAGATGGGGGCGCCGACTTCGAGAACGCGCTGGAGCTTCTGCTGGAAGGCGGGTTCCGCTTCGACAAGGATTCTGCGAAGGTGCATCTGGCGCGGTTTTCCGAGGACGCCTTCGTCGAGCGCGTGCGGACCTTGCTGGAAGCTCTGGCAAGCGCTGGCCCCGGAAGAGTCGCGGCACCGTCATGAGCACACCCGCTTCCCCGATACCTGCAGGACGGGACGCGCGCCCGCGGATTCTGGTCATCCGCCGCGATAACATCGGTGACCTGGTCTGCACCACTCCGCTCATCGCCGCGCTGCGCGAGCGCTATCCCGGCGCGCATATCGCCGCGCTGGTGAACACGTATAACGAGGCCGTGCTGGCGGGGAACCCCGCCGTGGACGCGGTCTACGCGTACGAAAAGGGAAAACACCGCGGCGAGGCGCGCTCCGTCATCTCGGTCTATGTCGATCGCCTTAGACTGATTCTGGCCCTGAGACGGGAAAGGTTCGACTACGCCATCCTCGCCACCCCGGGGTTTGCCCCGCGGTCGCTGCGCCTCGCCCGGATGGTCGGCACACGGCACGTGCTCGGGTATACCGAGCCCGGCGAGGCTCACTCCCGCCTCGACATTGCGCTCCCGTATGATCGCGAAGCGAGGGCCCACGAAGTGGAGCAGGTATACGGCTTGCTCAAGGCCCTCGGCGTCAAGGGTTCGCCGCCCTCCACCCGGGTATTTCCCGATCCCGGCGAGCGCCGCGAGGTCGAACAAGCCCTTGCCCGCATGGCGCCTCGCACCCCTGTCATCGGGGTGCACATCAGTGCGCGGAAAAGGAGCCAGCAGTGGTCGCCGGAAAACTTCGCGGCGCTGATCCGTGCGATCGCAAAGCGGCACGCCGTGCGAATTCTGCTGCTGTGGGCACCCGGCGAAGCCGATAACCCCAAGCATCCCGGCGACGACGGCAGAGCCCGCACGGTTGCAGACAGCTGCGGCGAAGTTCCGGTGCTGCCCTGGCCTACCGAGGCGCTCTCGCGGCTGATTGCGGCGCTGTCGCTGTGCGACTGCGTCGTGTGCGCCGATGGCGGAGCGATGCATCTCGCCGCGGCGCTCGGCAAGCCGATCCTGTGTTTTTTCGGCGACTCAGCGCCGGAACGCTGGCGGCCTTGGAAGACCACGCACGAGCTGCTGCAGCCGGTGAGCCGCGATCTCAAAGACCTGAGCGTCGAGCAAGCCATGGCGGGGTTCGAGCGCCTCCTGCGCGCCCGACCCCTTCCTCAGCCTTTTTCCTGAGCCTCGTCCAAGCTGCTTGCCTCGGCGGGCCTGTACTCGGGTACCCGCTTGGCGAGCTCGCGTTTGACCTCATCATCACCCGGTGAGCGCGGCTGCGAAATCCAGGTTTCGAGCTCGGCGAGCCACGCTTCGCTGCGCGGGGCGCCCGCTTTGGCGATTCGCAGTTTCGGGTGCGGGGTAGGCAGCGTGCTCTCCCGATCCGAGAGCAGTTCCTCGTAGAGCTTCTCGCCCGGGCGCAAGCCGGTAATCTCGATTCTGATGTCCTCCTCGCTGAACCCGGAAAGCCTGATCATGTCGCGCGCGAGATCGACGATCCTGACCGGTTCGCCCATTTCCAGAACGAAGATCTCGCCGCCGTTTCCCATGAGACCCGCCTGCAACACCAGTTGTGCGGCTTCCGGAATCGACATGAAGTAGCGGGTGACCTCCGGGTGGGTCACCGTCAGGGGACCGCCGCGGGCGATCTGCTCGCGGAACTTGGGGATGACGCTGCCGGTGCTGCCGAGCACGTTGCCGAAACGGACCACGACAAAACATGTGCCACCCGGGCGCTGCAGACCCTGGCAGACTTCCTCGGACAAGCGCTTGGTGGCTCCCATGACGTTGGTCGGGTTCACCGCCTTGTCGGTCGAGATGAGGACGAATTTTTCCACGCCGTGATCGCGCGCGGCGCGCGCCAGGCGCAGCGTCCCGAGGACGTTGTTCTGCGCCGCTTCCCAGGCATTGTCGATCTCCATGAGCGGCACGTGCTTGTAGGCGGCGGCGTGGAACACTACTTCCGGTTTGAACCGGGAAAAAACCGCTTGTAGGCGACGAGGATTGCGCACGTCGCCGATAATGGATGCGACGGCCGGTCTGTCCTTAGCGGTCAGGAATTCCTGCTCGATACTGTACAAGGCGTACTCGTTCAGTTCGAGCAGAACGAGGCGCGCCGGCTCGAATTTCGCGATCTGGCGGGCAAGCTCGGAGCCGATCGAGCCGCCGGCGCCTGTGACCATCACGACCTTGCCCGTGAGCAGCTGATGCAGACCGCGATCGTCGAGCACCACCTGGTCGCGGCCGAGCAGGTCTTCGAGCTCGATGCGGCGGATCTGCGATACGGTGACCTTGCCCGACAGCAGGTCGTTGTAGGAAGGCACGGTAAGCACCGTCAGCCCTGCGGCACCGGCGAGTTCCGCTGCGCGCCTGCGCACGCCTGCCGATGAAGCGGGCAACGAGACGATCGCATGGCGGGAGTCCAACTGCTGCGCCCAGCGGCCGACCTCGCTGAGTCCCCCCAGGACCTTCACGCCCAGAAGCACCTGGCCATGCCAAGCCGGGTCATCGTCGAGGATGCCGATTGCGCGCCACTGGCTCGAGCGTTCCATCTCCCGCAGCAGATTGACGGTTACGTCGCCTGCGCCGATCACGAGCACCGGTTCGCCGGTGAGGTGGATGTGTCCGTACACGGCGCGCTCCTTCCAGGCGCGATAGGCGATCCGGCTGCCCGACATGATCGCGGCAAGCAGAAAAGGCGCGAGGATGAAAGTGGACCGCGGCACGTTGACATCGGCGCGAAAGAACGCAAGCAGTGCGGGCACGGCGAGCGCTCCGATCAGGCAGGCGAGCGCAATGCGCTTCAGGTCCGGCAAGCTCGCGTAGCGCCAGCTGCCCCGGTACAGGCCGAGCGACCAGAATATCAACGCGTGCAGGGGCACGGCCGCCATTACCGCCGCGGCAAGCGCCGGGAGAAACTCCGCGGGGGTTTCCAGGTTGAAACGCAGCCAGAACGCCAGCATCCAGCAAACGGCGGAAGCCAGCACGTCGTGCGCAAAAGCAAGTGCGGCTCGGTAGCTGGGCTTAAGCGGCTTCAATGGATTTGTTTTCGCGGCGCCGCCACGAGTGGTCCACCCACAGCGCAAGCATTGCGAAGAGCACGACAAGCCCGATGAGGGCGCACAGCTGCAGGGCGGGCGGCTCGCGCAGCATCCAAAGCGCGGTCGTTCCGCAGGCGAGCATCAGTGCGTATTCGGCGAGTGCCGTCTTGCGATGGCTCCAGCCCATTCGCACGAGGCGCTGATAGTAGTGCTTATTGTGCGCTTCCCAGACGCGCTCTCCGGCAACCGCCCGCTTGAGCAAAGTCAGAGTCGCATCGACGATGAAAGGCGAGAAAACCACCACCGGAAACCAGAACGGCCAGTCGCCGTCGCGCCAACCCGAGAGAGACGAGACTGCCGCGAGGAAACCGATCGGGACGGACCCGGCGTCGCCCATGAAGAGCCGCGCGGGAGGAAAATTGAACGGCAGAAACGCGGCGCCCGCGGCTGCCACAATGGCGCACTCGATCAACAGGGCGTCGTCGCCGCTCATCCAGGCGCCGGCTCCCAGGAACGTAAAGCCCGTGACCGTCATGCCGCCGGCGAGCCCGTCGGAGCCGTCCATGAAGTTGTAGAGATTTGTCATCCACAGGATGCCGATCACGATCAGGCCCAGGAACGGGAGCGTCACCGCCGGAAGAGACCCGAATGCGAATCCCGCGGCGGCGGCGAGCTGGACGCCCAGGCGCACCGAAATCGGCAGGCCGCGCAGGTCGTCGAAATGCGAAAGCACGACGAGCACGGCGGCGGAAAGCACGACCACAAGCGGGGTTTGCAGGATCGCGAAGCCCGAAAAAATGCCCGCCATCATGGCGATGCCGCCCGAGCGCGGCACTGGACGAACGTGCAGCGAGCGTTCGTTGGGGACATCCAGCGGCCATCGATCCCGCGTTCTCAGGACCCAGGCGATGAGAAGCAGCGTCGCGAGCGCCGAGGCGATCGGCGAAACGGGGGCGATTTCCGGGATCGCCACTCACCTAGTCCGCTCGGAGGAACACGGGGCGCATTTTAACGTGTTCCGTGGACTCTCAGCCGCGCGCCGCTCTGAACCAGCGAGCGGTTTCGGCCAGGCCCGCATCGAGCGTGTAGGGAGGCCGCCAATCGAGCAGCCGGCGCGCCCTGGAGGAGTCGATCGCGAGATTGCCGGTCAAGCGCCGCATTTCGTCGCGGCGGCCCGCGATCATCCCGGCGGCACGCAAGAGCGCCGCCGGGACGGGGACAAGCCTTGCAGGGCGCTTGAGCGCCCTGGCGATGCGCGACACCAGCTCGGGGGTTGAAACTGTCTCGTCGTCGCTCACGAGAAAGGCTCCGCGTGCAGCGGGGTGCTCCGCGCAGCGCGCGATCGCGTCGACGAGATTGCCCATATAGATCAGGCTGCGGCGGTTGTGCACGCTCGCGAAGGGCAGGGGCAGCCCCGAATCGACCCAGCCCAGCAAACGCAGAAAATTGGCCTTGACCCCGGGTCCGTACACGAGGGGCGGACGGATCGTCACGAGCTCGATGCCGTTTCGGCCGGCTATCTCAGTCAGGGCCCGCTCGGCTTCGAGCTTGGAGCGGCCGTAGGAGTCCTCCGGATTGAGCGCGTCTTTTTCACCATATGTCGTGCCGTCCGAGTCCTCGCCGTGCACCTTCACCGAGCTCAGGAAAATAAAGCGGCCGGCGAGTCCGGCGGCGGCCTCGGCGAGCCGGACCGCCGCATCGCAATTGACGCGCCGTATCTCCGCCCCGATGCGGCGATGCGATCGATGGGCGATCGCGGCAAGGTGGACGACGGTGTCGACGCCGTCGACGAGCGCGCGTCGATCGAATTCGGCGGCAATATCCGGGATGAGGATCTGATGCAAGTCGGGCGGAACCGCGCCCGGCGGGATCGGCCGCCTTACCGCGGCGCGGACCCTATGGCCGCGCGCGAGCAACTCGCGGCAAAGGGCAGTGCCGACAAAGCCCGATGCACCGGTGACGAGAATACGCATGTTGAAAACCGCAGGGAAAAGGTGCGGCCTTCCCTCTTTAGAGCTACACCGGATTCTAGCAAGCCCCTATCTGCACGGAGCAGGTGCCACTACAATACGCGCTTTATCGGAGAGCAAGGCCGCGCGGGTGACAATCTCCTTTTACCCCGTAATTCTCTCGGGAGGATCGGGCAGCCGCCTGTGGCCCATGTCGCGGCGGCTCCTGCCCAAGCAATTCCTGCCGCTTGTTTCCGAACGAACCCTGCTCCAGGACACGGTACTGCGGCTGCAAGGTTTCGGCGGCGCCCGTGCCCCGATCGTCGTGTCGAACGACGAGCACCGGTTTCTTGTCGCAGAACAGATGCGCGAAATCGGAGTGAAGCCGGAGGTCCAGATCCTGGAACCCGTAGGCCGTAACACGGCACCGGCGGTCGCCGTCGTGGCCCTCTACGTCCAGAGTCGCTACCCTGACGCCTGCATGCTCGTGCTGCCCTCCGATCACCTGATCCGTAACGTACCGGCGTTTCACGCGGCAATCGCAACGGCGCTCCCCCTCGCCGCGGGCGGTTCGCTCGTCACTTTCGGGATCACGCCGCGGGGGCCGGTCACGGGATACGGTTACATCGAGCGCGGCGACCCTGTTCGAGGAAGCGAGCGCAGCTACCGCGTGCGGCGCTTCGTGGAAAAGCCCGACCTCGAGACGGCGCGGCGCTATCTTTCGAGCGACCGGTTTTTCTGGAACAGCGGGATGTTCGCGCTCCGGCCCAAGCGCTTTCTCGAGGAGCTGCAGCGCTTCCGCCCCGAAATTCTGGCCGCGGCAAAGGCGGCGTGGGAGGCGGGCAAAAGCGACCTCGATTTTCTGCGGCTGGATTCAGCTGCATTCACCGCCTGTCCGTCGGACTCCATCGACTACGCCGTGATGGAGCACACCTCCGCGAGCGCGATGGTCCAGGCCGACATCGGCTGGAGCGACGTCGGCTCGTGGACGGCGCTTTGGGACGCCGGAGACAAGGATGCGGGCAACAACGTCGTGCGCGGCGACGTGGACGTGCGCGAAGCAAGCGGTTGCTATATTCGCGCCGAGCACCGCATGGTCGCGGCGCTGGGCGTGCACGATCTCGTGATCGTCGAGACCGATGACGCGGTCCTCGTGGCCGACAAGTCGCGCTCGGAGGAGGTCAAGGAAGTGGTCGAGACGCTCGCCCGGAAGTCACGGACCGAGCACGTTTCACATAGCCGGGTCTATCGGCCCTGGGGCTACTACGAGAGCATCGATGCAGGCGAGCGCTTTCAGGTCAAGCGCATCATGGTCAAGCCGGGCGAAGCGCTTTCGCTGCAGATGCACCACCATCGGGCGGAGCACTGGGTGGTGGTGTCGGGCACAGCGAGGGTGACGCGGGGCGACGAGGTAAAGCTTCTCTCGGAAAATGAATCCACCCATATCCCGATCGAGACCAAGCACCGGCTCGAAAACGTTGGAAAGGAGCCGCTCTTCCTCATAGAAGTCCAGTCGGGGAGCTACCTGGGCGAGGATGACATCGTGCGTTTCGAGGACCGGTATCACCGCGATTGAGGAGGAGACCCCGGCCCCTCAGCGCGCGGCCATCTTCCCGACCTTGCGCCGCGTTCCGGAAAGAAGATAGCGGATCACGCTGCGCAGGTGCCAGAGGAAATATCTCATGTCCCGCCTGCTTTGGCGTCGCGCGAGATGCACGGCGGAGGCGCTCGGGACGAGCCGGATGTCGTAACCCGCCAGCCTGAGACGGGCACACAGATCCACATCCTCGTAATACAGATGATAGCGGGCGTCAAACCCGCCCACCGCGGCAAAAGCGTCCCTTCGAAGCAACATGAACATGCCGCCTACCCAGTCCGGGGAGATACTTTCCTCGCCGATTTCGTAATATCGCTTCGGCTCCGCTCCCAATGCCTTGCGGACCAGGCTTGAAAGGGTCGGAAACGGGCGGGCGCTGTCTTCGATCGCGCCATCGGGGCCGAGAATCAGAGGAGCGACCGCGCCGATGGCGGGGTTCTTCAGCTCCCTGACCAGTGCCGAAAAAGGATCCGAGGTTACGCGAATGTCGGGATTCAGCACACAGAAGAAGGTTCCGCCGGCAAGCTTGAATGCGGCGTTGTGATTGGTCGCAAAACCCCGTGGGCTCGCGTTTCGGATCGTCTTAACCGGAAAAGGAAAGGAGGCGGGGTCGAATGGCAGTGCTTCCTCGATGTTGAGGGTGAGGATGACTTCGATTCCCGCCGGCCTGTGCGCACGCAGGTCATCGAAAAGTCGCGCAGCGAGCTCGGCGTGGCCATGGCTCACGATGGAAACCGATATCAGATCCGGAATGCCGGGCATGAGGGGTCCGCGGTC
>Ga0193699_10000194_pt1 | contig 27412 bp, 18 predicted proteins | sample L3c2metaG_FD_160095 | JGI IMG/M metagenome (GOLD analysis project Ga0193699, IMG submission 160095) | Soil microbial communities from a riparian zone of the East river system, Colorado, United States - L3c2 | ecosystem: Environmental > Terrestrial > Soil > Riparian zone | place: USA: East...
GACGCGGTATCCCCGCCAATCGCAGGATTGAAGGCGGTTATGCGCGGCAATGCCTTTCATGAACTTGAAACTGGGGTCGAGCGTCAGGATCTCCTCGCAATCGCGAACCGCATCTTCGAAACGCTTCTGGATCAAGAAAGCGTTGGCGCGATTGCGCAGGGCTTCGGTGTTGCCGCGGCGCATGCCCAAGGCGCGGTCATAAAGGGCGATGCCCTCATCGACACGGCGCAAGGCCACCAGAACCGTCGCGCGGTTGATGATGGGTTCCACGAAATTCGGGTCCAAAGCCGAGGCGCGCTCGAAATCCGCATAGGCGCTCTCATAGTGCCTTAGGGCCATCCAACTGTTGCCGCGATTATTGTACGCGGCGGGAAGGCGCGGATCGATCGCCAGCGCGCGCTCCAAGGACTGGATCGCCGCGGGATGGCGGTTCAAACGCTGAAGCGCCACGCCGCGATTGTTCCAGGCGTTCGCATAAGCGGGCTTGAGCGCAATGGCTTTGTCGAGGCTCGTCAGTGCTTCCGTGGGGCGGGCAAGCTCCAACAGCGCGTTGCCGCGATTGTTCCACGCTTCCGCATCCGCAGGAATCCTCGCCAGAACCTTATCGAAGCTCTCCAGCGCGTCGGCATAGCGCCGGAGGGCAAGCTGCGAAATGCCGCAATTGACCACGGCGTCAACGAAATCCGGCCTCAGCGCCATCGTTCGCTGGAAGCAGAGGAGCGCTTCGTCATCCCGGCGCAAATTCTGCAGCGCGCAACCGCGATTGTAGATCGTCTCGGGCGCCGGGTCGATTTTGATAGCTTCGTCAAGCAAGCGCTCGGCCTCGGCAAAATTCCCCGTCTGCGAATGAACATAACCAAGGAGATTGAGCGCCATGAGGTTTTTCGGCGCGGCCTGCAAGACATCTCGGCACAGCCGTGCCGCTTCGGCGTAATTGCCGGTCTGGTGCGCCCGCATGGCGTTTCGCAGCAGAACCTCGCTCATAGAGGGAAGGGCGCAGCGCCCGCTTCGATGGTAAAGCTTGCAGGTGGTTCCCCGCTTTGCTGTTTTTCCCACATCCGGCGGTAGGCCGCTTCAAGATTGCGCGTGATCCGCGCGGTGTCGAAGAGGGGAGAGCTGTCGCGACTCCTTGCGAGTTTCGCTTTCAGCCGAGTCAGCGCCGGACCGTCCTTGGCCAAGCTGCACGCGCGCGCCTCATAGTCTTCGAGGGAAGACGTGATCAGTTCCGGCAAACCGATGGTGGTCAGGAGGCTGGCCGCCACCCGCCCGGCGAAAGTTTCACCGATGCAAGTGAGCACCGGCACACCCACCCACAACGCATCGCTCGCCGTCGTATGGGCACAATAAGGAAGCGTGTCGAGCACGAGATCGGCCAATTTGAGGCGCGCCAGATGCGCCGGCAGATTCGTGCGCGCCGCGAAGATAATCCGTTCCGGGTCAACGCCGCGTGCCTCGGCTTCACGGCGAAGGTTCGCGGCGGCGGCGGGATATTCCTCGTACAGCCATAACACGCTGTTTTCCGCGCTGCACAACACGCGCATCCACACATCAAACATCTCGGGCATGATCTTGTGGCTGCTGTTGAAGCAGCAGAAGACGAAGCTATTTTCCGGCAGGCCGATTTCGGCTCGGTTGGGAATGCGTTCGGCAATGCTTCGGTGCGAATCATTGCATTGGTAGCTATCGGGAAGATAGGCGATCTGCTCGGCATAAAACCGGCGCTCTTCGTCCGGTATGACGATGGGATCGGCAATGAGATAGTCGATATGGTCCGCGCCCATGCTGCCCGGGTAGCCGAGATAATGGATTTGAACGGGCGCCGGGCGCAAAGCAAGGATTCCTGGCCGTGCGCCACCCGTGTACCCCTTCAGATCGATTGCGATATCGATCTCCATCGCGCGCAATTTCGCCGCGATTTGCGCATCGCTCTCGGCGCGCATATCGAGGAAGCCGTCGAATGCGCTTTCCAATCGCGCTCCCATGTCGCTTTTATCGTTGGGCCCGAAAGAGACGGCAAAGGTCTCGAACCGTTCCCGATCGTGATGTTCGAACACACCCGCCATCAGGAATGCCGTCGCGTGCGCATAGAAATCCGCCGAGAGGTAAGCGATGCGGATCTTGTCGTGGCGATAGCGCTCGCCATGCCACAAGGGGGGAGGCGATTCGGAACTGAGATTGCGCGCGAAAATCTGCGCTGATTGCAATTGTTCTTGCGGCGAGGCGGAGATCGCAAGATGGCCGAAAGGATGAATGACACCGGCGCCGTCTCGCAATTTCGTTGCGATCATCGCGCGTGCTTCGTCCAGCCGCCGCCAATCGCAGCAATGCAGCCGCGCGTGCATTAAAAGACCGCGCGCATAGGGATAATCGGGATTGAGGGCAAGCAGCGTCTCGCAATCGCGCGCGGATTCTTCGAACCGCTTTAGAAGCGACAGGACATTGGCGCGGTTGAAAAGGCCATCCTCGTCGTTCGCCCGCAGAAGCAGAGCTTCATCATAGCTCCCGAGCGCTTCCTCGTTGCGTCCCATGCGCGAGAGCGCGTTGGCGCGTCCCAGCCAGGAATCGGCGTCATTGCGATGGATGGAGAGGGCGCAGTCGAAAACCGTAACCGCCTCGGGATAGAGCTGCAACACGTTGAGAAGAACGCCGCGGCTCTTCAAGGCTTCGGTATAGCCGGGCCTGATCGCGAGTGCATTGTCATAACTCGCCAGAGCGCCGGAATGATCCTTCAGCGCCAGCAACACGCTACCACGATTGTGCCAAGCTTCCGCGAAACCCGGTTTCAGCTGAAGCGCGTTGCCAAAGCTTTCCAGAGCTTCTGCAAGCTGCCCGTTGCGCGACAGTGCGACGCCGCGATTGTGCCAGGCGTCGGGATTGTTTGGATCCATCGCAAGAGCGCGGTCGTAATCGCGAATGGCGTCCGAGAAGCTGTTCAGATGCAGGAGTGAATCGGCCCGGCGGCAGAAGTGCGCGGGGCTGGATGGGTTGAGCTTTGACGCCACGTCATAGTTTTCGAGCGCCTCTTCGTGGCGTCCCAACGCGGCAAGCGTGACGCCCAGATGCTCCAAGGCATCGGGGTAATCCGGTTTCAATGACAGCGCCTGGCGTAAGCCGGCCTCGGCGTCATGGTAATTTTGCGCCATCATCAAGGCGACCGCGCGATTGTGCCAGGCTTCGGCGTAGTCGGGCATCAGCGTGATTGCGCGATCATAGCTGGCAACCGCATCGTTTCCGCGATCGAGCGCGAGAAGCAGATTTCCGCGATTGTTCCATGTGATCGGATGATCCGGTTTGAAAATCAGCACGCGGTCGAGACAGGTGAGTGCCTCGGCGTTGCGCCCCATCCGCTGCAGCGCGGTTGCGCGCGCCGACAAAGCGTCCACCGAGGCGGGATTCAGCGCCGTTGCTTCGCAGAGGACGCGCTCGGCTTCTTGGAATCGGCCGCTTTGAAGGTGAGCCAAGCCGAGCAGAAAATGCGCGTCGAATTGCATCGGATCGGCGCTGATGATGTCGTCATAGGCCCGCACAGCCTCGGCAAGCCTGCCCGCCTGATGCAGGCCATAGGCGTTGCGCAGGCCTTCGCTCATGGCGCGGGTCGCCGGCGCCATCCTAGTCGCCCAGCGCCACGCCTTCGCGGCGCGGGTCGGCGCCACCCTCGTAACCGCCATTCACGCGCCGAATGCCATTCACGCCGGAATCGAACGGGATCACCCGCATTTGGTGGCCCATGGCGGCAAGCGCCGGCGCGAACATTTCGAGGGGAGTTCCTTTCTCGATCAGCGTGGCTCCATTCAAATTGACATGCCGAGGCGCCGCCGCGGCAGCCTGCATCGCAAGCTGGCCGTCGATCAGATTCACGACCGCTTGTGCGACATAGGCGATGATCTGCCCTCCGCCGGGCGAGCCGAGCGCGGCAAAGAATTTTCCGTCCGGCCCGAAGACGATGACCGGCGACATCGCGCTCAAGGGGCGCTTTCCGGGGGCGGGCGCGTTCGCGACGGGCTTGCCGTCGATGACCGGCTCGAAGGAAAAATCCGTCAGCTCATTGTTGAGCAGGAACCCCCCGGCGGCGATCTGCGCGCCGAAGGCCGCTTCAATGGACATGGTCATGGAAACCACTTCACCGGAATCATCGACCACCGCAAGGTGGCTGGTGCCCCGCTCGATCTGCGGCGGCATCGGGGCGTAATCGGGAATCTCGCCCTTCTGCATCAGCGGCGCTCCGGCGGGAGCGATTCCCATGGCATGCATCGGATCGATGAGGCGCGAGCGCGTGTCGAGATAGGCGCGGTCGAGCAGGCCTTGTAGCGGAACCGCAACGAAATCGGCATCGCCGAGCCAGCGTGCGCGATCGGCATAGGCGAGGCGGCTCGCCTCGGACATCAGATGCACGGAGGATAATGTAACCGGCTGCAACTCGGCGGATGAAAACCGCTGCAACAGTCCCAGGATCTGCAACACGCTTGTGCCGCCCGACGTGGAGGGCGGCAGCGAGCAGATGCGATAGGCGCGGTAGGCTCCACAAAGGGGCGCGCGTTCTTTGGGACGGTAGTTGGCGAGATCGGCGCGAGTCATGACGGCAGCATTGACCGGCGCCTTGGTCACCGCGGCGGTGATCTCGTCCGCTATCGAGCCGGCATAGAACGCATAGGGTCCGCCGTCGGCGATCCTCCGCAAGCTCTGGGCGAATTTGGGATTGCGCCAAGTCTGGCCGGCTTTGATCGGCGTACCGTCCGGGTTGAAGAAATTGGCGCGAATATCCGGCATCGCGGCGAGTCCGGGTCCGCCCTGCGCAAGTTCCAGCGCAAGGCGTGGTGGAACCACGAAGCCTTGTTCGGCAAGCCTGATCGCGGGTTCGAAGAGCTTCGCCCAGGCAAGCTTGCCATGCGCCGCGTGAGCCATAGCGAGCATCCGGACCACGCCGGGCACGCCCACGGACAAGCCACCCGGCACCGCGTCGTTGTGCCGGCGGGCTTTGCCTTGAGCGTCCAGGAACATGTCCGGGCGCGCCGAGGCGGGTGCCGTTTCGCGCCCGTCATAGGCATGCACCGCCGTCCCGTCGGATACGATCAGGTAGGCGCCCCCGCCGATGCCGGACGATTGTGGCTCCACCAGGGTCAGCACCAATTGCGCAGCGATGGCCGCATCGACGGCCGACCCTCCATTCCTCAACATGGCAAGCCCAGCTTCCGCCGCGGCGGGCTCCGCCGCGACGATAAGGTGGTGTTGAGCAAGAGGTGCCGCGCGAGGCGTTGGCGCCGCATGGCCGGTGACGGGCATCGAACCTGCCAGCACGAACGCGCCGAAAAACCGGCCCAAAGCCGATGCAACCCGTCTCGTCATCGCTGTCTCCGGATCGGAACCTAAGCTAACGCAAGCAGCCCCGCTCTGCCCAGTCCCGACATTGGTGATGGGCCCTGACGTGGTCCGGTTAGCCGCTGACCTGGTCCGTTAGATAGCGGAGAATCCTCCGGAATCAGCCGCTCCCGGTCCCTTGCCATTTCGAGCCCGCCTCACTAGTTTCGGCGGCCCTTGCAGCACCGGTAGCTCAGCTGGATAGAGCACCAGACTACGAATCTGGGGGTCGTGGGTTCAAATCCTGCCCGGTGCGCCACAACTGCCGATCGGCTTCTGTCCAAACACCCGCTGAGCGATTTAGCGAGTGTGTTGCGTCGACCGGTTGAGCCCGCAGCCAATCAGGCTGGCTCTATGTGGGCGCGCGCTCGTATCGCGGGACCGACGAGCCCCTTGATCGGTTCGGGGCCAGGATCGGAGCAGTTGGTCCGTGGTCTGTTGCAAGAGACGTGCAGATTTGGATGCACGCCCTACATTGGTTCGGTGGCAAACACCCGAACGGTTGGGTGAGTCAGCTGCGCAATGAACCCGGGCTAGTCCTTAGCGAGCAGCGCAGCTGGCGAAGCGCTCGACAAAAATCGGCCCCCTTGAAACAGAGGTACTACCGGAAGTGAACATATGCATTGGTAACGTGTGTGGGTGGCGGCGCGAGTTTGCGATTTGGGGATCACATGGATGGTCACCCGACGACTGGGTGATCACGATGGGGCCGATCACACGCGGAGACGGTGTTCCCTGTTATGCGAATGACAGTCCCTGTTACAGCAGGAAATTTCCCTGTTCTCTCTCACAGGGAATTTTCTCAATGGCGCCCTCCTGACGGTTGGCGGATGGTGCGAACGGGCGTCACATCGCGAGTGATCTCGCGACTTAGCCTGCGACAAGTGCGCGACGCGAACGCAAAAAGCACCGGGCCGATATCGGCAGATTTGTCCGTGCACCCTGCCATATTTTCCTACGAGCCCGATTAGATGCGTTCTCAACGCCCGCGCAAAGAATAAAAGCAAACTAAATCAGCGGCTTAAAAACACACGGACATGGCATGCCTATTGCGAGGAAAACGTGAGGTCCGTTCTCGCGGGCGCGTCACTTGGCGTGCGAGGGATTCCCATGCTGAAATTTTGGCGACGTTCTCTTGGTTCTTACGCGCACGCGCCAGTAATGGGCGTCGCTCTCGGCTTTCTGTTTATATTGGGCGCCGTCGTGGTGAGCACGCACAGCCTCTTGGCCTTCTTCAGTATTGAGGGCTTGGTGATCGTCGTGGGCGGCGTCATCGGCGTCGCTTTCATGAGCTTTGATACTGACGATGTCCACAAGGCCCTTAACGCCATCGTCACAATGCTCAAGAAACCGAACAACGCGCCGCCGGACACTCTTCATCAAGATATGATCGAGATCATTTCCTGGGCTTATATGGTCAAGGAAAGAGGCATGCGCCGCCTTGAAGCCAGCCTGGCCATGAACGGCGGTATCATAGATCCCTTCGTCAAATACGGGCTTACCATGGTCATCACGGGATATGCCCCCGAGGATGTGCGCGCCATGATGGAAACCGCCGCGGACGCCAGTTACGAACGCGACAGCGTTCCGGTCGATGTCCTGCAAAGCATGACGAGCCACGCGCCCGCTTTTGGAATGATAGGCACGCTGGTCGGCATGGTGGCAATGCTGTGCAGCCTGAATGAAAATGTCTCCAGCATCGGCTCCAGCCTTTCGGTGTCATTTCTCTCCACGCTTTACGGTGTCGTGTCGGCGCGCATGATTTACATGCCCGCGACGGCACAGCTCCGGCAGATCGTCACGAAACGTCGTTTTCGCAGCCAACTGATTACCGAAGGAATGGTGATGTTAGTGAGCAAAAAAACGCCAACCTATATCCAGGACCGCCTGAACAGTTTCCTTCAGGTCGAGCGCCATAACTACCTCGACCAAGTCAAAGTCGATACCAAGCCGGTCGTGCAGCCTTGGCACCTGAAAGTCGCCGGTACTTGAGACATCGCTGGCAAACAAAGCGGGAGAATCCGAGTCAAACCGACGACTGGCTTATGACCTATGCCGACATGATTACGCTGCTGCTGTGCTTCTTCGCCATCTTCCTGTCCATTTCGATCCCCAAGAAATCCGCTCCCCAGAAAGCGGAGATTGTCGAGCTCGTGCCGCTGCCGGTGCGACCAACGGCCCTTGAACCGGCAAATTCCGCCAAACTCGATGAACTGCCCGCGCGCCCAAATGCAGTCCGCGTTAAAGCGGACCCCCTTTCCGTTGAGACGGGTGAAACGCAAAGCCAGACCGTCGTCGACATTCGTCCGTTCGCCCAGTCTGAAATCGTCGACACACTGAAATCGCAAGGGAGGGCGGATATCGAGCAGAAGGGCGACAGAATTACGACGCTTGAAATAAGCAGCGCCGCATTCTTCGACAGCGGATCCGCGGCCTTAAGTACGTCCGGTGAATCCATTCTGAGGGATGTGACGGTCGATCTCAAATCGGACAAGCTCAAAGACTATGAAATCACTGTCGAGGGTCATACAGACGATACCCCCATCAATACGTCGCGATTTCCTTCCAACTGGGAGCTGTCGACCGCCCGCGCCTCAGCGGTCGTGCATTTCTTCCTGGATCAGGGGATCCCAGCACGGAAACTTCGCGCCGCGGGCTATGCCGACACTTTTCCCAAAGCGCCTAATCGTGACGCCAATGGGAATGCCATTCCGGAAAACCAGACCCAGAATCGCCGTGTTGTCATCAAGATGGAAAAAATCGACAAGGCGGAAAACGACTCAGCTACGAAGCTGGACGCTGCGTTTGCCGCATCCACAATGCCATAGCGCTCCGTTGTCACATGCCGGTGGCAGAGAAATTCTCGCAAATAAGGCGTCGGGGGAAGACCGCTGTTGGCGATTTCTGCAACGTTCCTGCCGACGATCTGGAACGACCGGGATACTGCACATTCCGATTTCAGCTGCGCAGCCGACGAAGCAGGCTTGCTTCGTCGATTGGTCTGTCCATTTCCCTGATCCGGCTCTTGAAATTCCCTGTTCGTGCGAAAAAACTCTCTGTTATTTTTCGTAGGGAATTTCTTCGCAACCGGCTGAGTTTACGTTGCAATTTGGTCGGGGTTCTCGCTTCCCGACCCTTGAGCGGAAAAATTCCCTGTAAATTCCCTGATAAACAGGGAATTCAAGCGCGCAGTCTTCGAAAATTGCTCTAAGCTTCGGAGTGGAGACGGAGCAGGGTGGCGGCCAGACTGCGCACTGCGCCACTACTGCCGATCGGCTTCTGTCCAAACACCCGCTGAGCGATTTAGCGAGTGTGTTGCGTCGACCGGTTGAGCCCGCAGCCAATAGCGGACATCCAGAGACGCTGGTCGAATGCCAGCTTCTCGCCACTTTGAGACATTCCCGCGAGGCTCTGACGGCGAGTGCCGCGTGTCTCAATTGCAGACGCGGGATTGCGTCCATCTCTTGTGCATTTGCATAACGCATGTGCAGCAAATTCTTCAAGAGACTCAGAATTATGACCATATGTGGCCCAAAAAACACGTTTTTGCGATGCAGCAGGATTGTCAGGCTTCGGCGCTTTCGCCCTGATCATGGTTATGGCCCTGTTGGCATCCGGAAACCGAATGTTGGTTGACCACGGGCTTGTCAGTTCCTGTGGCGAGCTGGTTCTCCATCGGCAATGCCGGTTATGAGGGTTATCCCGGCACCGGAGCCACGAATTACACGGAGTGGGAGCTCGGGGTCACGATGACCTACGACAAATATGCGCTCGATCTGGGCCGTCAGGAGTGCGTTCGTCTAACCAGCGAGGCGACAACCCCGGAGCAAGGAAGTGGATAAGAGTCTTCGCGGCAAATGTGGGATCGTCACAGGCGCTGCAAGCGGAATAGGCAAAGCGGCGGCGGAAGCGCTGACGGCGTCGGGCGTTGAGGTGATGGGCTTCGACCTCGTCGCTGCGAAGGCGGCCTTCGATGTCATTGTTTGCGATGTGAGTTCCGAGCCATCCGTGAGGACGGCTGTTGCTGAAGCCGTGAGGCGGCTTGGTGGCGTCGACATATTGGTCAACAGTGCCGGTATCCAGCTTGATGCCGATCTCGCCGATCTCGATATCGCCATTCTCGACAGGATGTATGCGGTCAATCTGCGCGGGCCTGTTCTGGTGACGCGCGCGTGTCTGCCACATTTCCGCGCGGGCGCACGCGTGATCAATCTCGCGTCCGAACTTGCGCGATTGGGGCGCTCTGGCTCATCGGCCTATAGCGCGACCAAAGGGGCGATTTTGTCCCTCACCCGATCCTGGGCGCGCGAATTCGCACCCCGCATCTTAGTGAATGCCGTGGCTCCGGGTCCGACGGATACGCCGCTGCTGCATTTCGACACGCTTTCGCCAGCCGTTCAGGGGCTTGAGCTTTCCAATCCGCTCGGCCGTATCGGCCAGCCGCAGGAGATCGCGGAAGCGATTCTGTTTCTCGCTGGACCAGGGGCGAGTTTCATGACGGGACAATGCATTGGCGTCGATGGCGGCGCCGCCATGCGATAGGAGACAACATGGCAGAAAGCGTGCTGATGGCCGAATTGAGCTGGCCTGAATTCGAGGCGAAGACGAAAGCCAAAGCGCCGTTCTTTCTGCCCGTGGGTGCGACGGAACAACACGGGCCGCATCTGCCGCTGAACGTGGATGTTGTGCTGCCGACCAGTGTCGCCGTCGCGGTCGCAAAGAATGTCGGTGGCGTGGTCGCACCAACCATCCCCTACGGATACAAATCGCAGCCGCGCACGGGCGGCGGCCAGGCCTTTCCCGGCACCACAAGCTTGAACGCGCACACGCTTTCCCTTGTCGTGCGCGACGTCATTCACGACCTCGCGCTCCATGGCGTGAGGCGGCTTGCCGTGGTCAACGGACATTTCGAGAATTCTTGGCCGATCGTGGAAGGCGTCGATCTCGGCGTGCGTGAAATCCGGCGCGACGGCATACATGATTTCGTCGTGCTGCGGCTGGAATATTGGGATTTTGTGCGCCGTGAAACGCTCGACCGGCTTTTTCCGGAAGGTTTTCCCGGAACAGATCTTGAGCATGCAAGTCTGCTCGAGACCTCGTTGATGCTCCTGTTCGCGCCTCAGCTCGTGGATATGAGCAAAGTGCCTTCCGACGGGCCGGCGAAGTTTCCAACCTATGATCGTACGCCGGTGAAACCGGGATTTGTTCCCGCCTCTGGCGTGCTCGCGCGCGCGCAAGGGGCTTCGGCGGAAAAAGGCAAATGGTTGTTCGACGACCACGTCGAGCTCATCACGCGCGCGGTGCTTTCCGAGTTTGGTGGGTAAGGAGAGTCGAGATGAACGCACCTCTGCAGCCTGTATTCGGCAAGGTGGACGCGATCCGAAAGGAAGTGATTGCAGCCGCGTCGCTGCCGCTCAATCGCGCAACAACGCTGCCACGTCACGCCTACATCGACGAGGATTACTTTCGTTTCGAATCCGAATCCGTGCTGAAGACCGGATGGTTATGCCTCGCCCATCTATCCCAAGTGAAGGAGCCGGGAGATTTCCTGGCGCTTGATCTCCTCGGTGAACCCCTGCTCATTCTGCGCGACAAAGGAGGAACGGTTCGCGTGCTATCGCGCGTTTGCGTCCACCGCGCCATGGACATCATGCCGGACGGCTTCGACTTTCCCCGCAGCGGCAAGACGGCGTTGCTCTCCTGCCCCTATCACCGCTGGACCTACAATCTCGACGGGTCGGTGCGCGGTTGCGCGCAAATGCAAGGTGCTGAGGGTTTCGACAAGAAGGAATGGGGCCTCGCGGAATTGCGAGCTGAGATCTGGAATGGCTTTGTCTTCGTGAATTTTGACGGCGCCGCGCCACAGTTGAACGAACTCTATGCTGATTTCGGCAAATGCATCGCGCCTTGGCATGCGGAAGACATGGAAATCGCCATTGCCATGGAGTGGGAGTGCGACTTCAACTGGAAGGTGATGATCGAAAACTGGATGGAGTCCTATCACCATCTGGGGGCCCATAGCGCGACGCTCAATCCCTTCATGCCCGGCGAGCGTACCTGGACCGAAACCGAACATCCCCATTTCGTCCACGCGCATCTGCCGTTCACCGACGCTTATACGAAGACGGTCGGCGAGGGTTGCAGTTTCCAGCCCATTCAGGGCCTCTCGAAGAACGAGCAATCCGAATGGGGTCTCTATCTCGGCTATCCGTGTTTCATGTTTCTGACCATGCCCGATCGCGTGCTCTGGTACCGGCTGCTTCCTATCTCGGCCGGTCGCTGCAAGCTTCTCACCACCACCCTGGTCGCGCGCGAGAACCTCGGCGCTTCCGATCTGACGGAGAAGATCGCCTCGGAAACCAAGCTGATGCGAGATTTCCACCTTGAAGACATGATGGTGAACAGCGCGGTGCAGCGCGGGCTCGGCTCCAGCAAAGTGGTGCGTGGCCGGCTGAGCCATCTCGAAGAGCCTGTTTGGCTGATCCAGCGTTATCTCGCTGCGCGTGCGGAAGGTCGCTATCCCGAAACGGCCACCGTGTAAGCAAGCGCGTGATCTAGGACTGCGATTCGATATAGCGGCGCCAGCCGCCGAATTCTGTTATTTCGACCGCATCCTCGACCGCATGGGCTTCACAGAGAAATCCGCTTACGCTCGTGCCGTCTTCGAGCATCACCTTTCCGATCCCAAGCGGCGCCGGGATTCCGGCGACGAAACGCCCTAACGCGTCCGGCGCAAGCGTCCAGATCTCGCCGGGGATGCCCGGGCCGCGCGCATGGGGTGTTCGCACCAGACCGGGCTTCGCAGGGTTCGTATCCGGAAGAAGGTAAAGCCGGTACTCGGGCGTCGTGCGCGCCGTCGCGTAAAACCTTCCGTCAAGCTCTGCCAGCTGGTGATTGAGCGCCATGCCCGACAAATGGGCGCCAACGACGAAGATAGAGACGCGATCCTTATCCTCCTCCCGCAGGACGCGATTTCCTCCCGCGATGGGGACATTGCGCAACGCCCCCATGCCGCAATGCGCGGCGTGATGGAATGCATCGGCGATGACCGCGAGACTCGCATCCGAGAAAGCCGGGGCGACAAGGGTGACTCCGAACGACAATCCGTCGCTGCGAAAGCCCGCCGGCACGGCGATCGCGCAGCAATCGAGGAGATTCACGAAATTGGTGTAGCGTCCGAGTCTTGCGTTGCGTGCGATCGGATCGGCGTTCACCTCGTCGACGCGATCCTGCGTGGGAGCGGTCGGGAGCAGCAGAATATCGACGCGGGCCCATTCGGCATCGGCTGCTCGCCGTGCCACCGTAAGCCGATATTGGCCCTCAAAGGCGTTCACCGCTGTGAGCGAGCGGGCTCCCGCGATGATACTGCGTACCGTGGGGTCCACTTCATCTTCATGGTGCGTCATGAAATCCTTGATCGCGGCAAGCCGCTCCGCCGTCCAAGGGCCTTGATAGAGTAGGTCGCCCGCGGCGCGGAACGGCGTGTAATTGATCTCGACGACCTCACCCCCCAGCGATGCCAGCCGCGTAATAGCGTCCTCGTAAAGCGACGCGTTGTCGGTATCGCCAAAGAACTCGCGTTCTTCTGGCGCGAGTACGCCGAAGCGGAATCTAGCCTGCGGCAATGTTCGGGAGCTCGGCCTCCGGGAATAAATGTCGATTGCATCGAACCCTTCCGCCACCCACCGGATTTCCGCGGCATCGCCGACGGTGTTCGCGAAAACCGAAACGCAATCGAGGCTGCGGCATGCGGGCACCACCCCGCTCGTGCTGATAAGGCCGCGCGTGGGCTTAAGACCAACGATGTTGTTGTACGCGGCGGGCACACGCCCGGATCCGGCGGTATCGGTGCCGAGCGAGAATGAAACGAGCCCCGCGGCTACGGCAATGGCCGAACCCGAACTGGACCCTCCAGAAACGTAGCGCGAATCGAAAACGCACCGCGGCGCGCCGTAAGGCGAACGCGTTCCCACCAGACCCGTCGCGAACTGATCGAGATTGGTTTTGCCCAGAAACATGGCGCCCGCCGCGATCAGCCTTTCGATGCAGTGGGCGTTGCGTTCAGGCCTATAAGCAAAAGCGGGGCACCCTGCCGTCGTAGGAAAACCCGCCACGTCGATATTGTCCTTCACGGCGAAGGGTATGCCCCAGAGGGGCTGGGTCTCGCTTTGCCCTTGTGCCGTCAACGCTCGCGCTCCCGCGAGAACGTCGCCTTCGGAAGCGCGTGCAATCCAGACTGCAGGCGCGGCATAGGCTTCGATGCGGCTCAGCGCTTCACTGGCAACGTCCACAGGGGAGATATTTTTGCTGCGGTAGGCTTCTCGCAAACTTGCCATATCAAAGAGGAGGTCGTTCATACGGCTATCGCAGCTCCGATGAGAGCCAGCACCTGGCCCGGTTTCACGGCATGTCCGGGCCGGCAGCGCAGCTCGCGGATCACTCCGGATGCTGGAGCGGCGATGGCAATCTCCATCTTCATGGTTTCGACGATCATCAGTATCTGGCCTTCGGCGACATGATCGCCAAGATCGACTTCGATCTTCCAAATGCTCGCTCCGGAAGGCGCGCAGACGAGGGTGGTCCCATCGGGAAAGATTTCACCTTCACTCGCCTCGGTGTTCGCGTGATCTTCCGCGATGTAAGAGTCAAGGCCGAGCGCACGCCAGTGCTGACGCTCGATTTCGAAGGCCTGCTGTTGGCGCCGTTTGGAATTCGCGATCTCGCCGGCATGCGCGGCAAGGAATCTCTGATGATCCGCGAGCGTGAACCAGCCGTCTTCGATGCGGAGCGGATAGCAGCCATGCGGAAACGCCTCGCGCGCATCCATCAATTCATCCGCGGAAACCTGAAAGAACCGGATCTTGTCGAAAAACCTCAGCAGCCAAGGTTTGCCTTCTTCGAAACAATCGGTCACTCGCCAGCGGTTCCACATCTGGATCGTGCGTCCGAAGAGCTGGTAGCCGCCGGGCCCTTCCATTCCATAAATGCACAGATAGGCCCCGCCGATGCCAACCGCGTTTTCCGGAGTCCAGGTTCGCGCGGGATTGTATTTGGTGGTGACGAGCCTGTGGCGCGGATCAAGCGGCGTCGCGACCGGCGCACCAAGATAGACGTCACCTAACCCAAGCACGAGATATTGCGCGTCAAAGGCGATACGGCGCACATCGTCTTCGGTTTCAAGCCCATTGATACGCCGGATGAATTCGATATTGGACGGGCACCACGGCGCGTTAGGGCGCACCAATTCCTGATATTTCCGCATCGCAAGCTGCGCCTGTGGATCGTTCCACGAGAGCGGGAGATGAACGGTCCGGCTTTTCACGGAAACGCTTGCGGGATCGGGAAGCTCGCGTTCCAAAGCCACGACCATGTCGAGAAGTCGCTGTTCGGAGATCACATCATTGTCGTAATGCACCTGCAATGAGCGAATCCCCGGCGTGAGATCGATGATCCCTGCGAGGTGTCTCTCTTCGATGGCCTGCATCATAAGATGGGCTTTGAGGCGGAGCCTCAGATCCAGCACCATGGGCCCATATTCGATGAGGATATTGTCGTCGCCCGAGCGGCGGTAGGCGACGCGGTCCTGCGCCTCGGTCACTCTCAGCACGTCGCCTTGCGGAATCGCGCGAGAAAAAATCACCGGCCCGCCTTTTTTCAGCGCCGCCGCCTCGTCCTTTGTCACGGCGCGAAATCGAATCTTGTCCCCGGGCTGAAGCTGACCGAGCTTCCACAATTCCCCTTGCGCGAGCGCGGCGGGACAGACGAACCCGCCGAGGCTTGGTCCGTCGGGACCAAGAATAATCGGCATGTCGCCCGTGAAATCGATCGCGCCCACCGCATAGGCATTGTCATGGATGTTGGAAGGATGCAGGCCCGCCTCGCCGCCGTCGCGGCGTGCCCATTCCGGTCGGGGCCCGATCAGGCGCACGCCCGTTCGCGCACTATTGAAATGCACCTCATACTCGGCAGTGAAGAGCACCTCGATGTCGCGATCGGTGAAAAAATCCGGTGCCCCATGTGGTCCGTAGAGCACGCCCAGCTCCCAGGATCGCGTCAGCTTCGGGTGGTCGCCTGAATCGGGCACATCGGATGGCGCGGCAAAGTCATTGGCGACATGCAGCACATCGCCGATTCTGAGGACACCGGCAGCATGCCCACCAAACCCGCCGAGGGAGAATGTGGCGCGAGAGCCGAGATAGAGCGGCGCATCGAATCCGCCTTGGACCGCGAGATAGGTCCGCATGCCCGCATCCGCAACGTGCCCGAGTGCAAGGATTTGTCCTGCCCGAGCTTCGATCTTTTCCCAGTAAGGGACGGGGCGGCTGTCCAGCGTTGCATCCATATCGGCCCCGCCGAGCACGATTGTCATATCGCAGAGGAGGCGCAGCCTTGGACCAACCAGCGTGCATTCCAGCGTCGCTGCGTTTTCGCTGTTGCCTACGATCCGATTCACGAGGCGGTGAGACCGATCATCCATCGGGCCGGAGGGCGGAATGCCGACATCCCAATAACCGAGCCGGCCGGGCCAATCCTGCAGGCTCGACTGCGCGCCGGGGGCGAGCACTTCAATGCCGCGCGGCAGGTATGAGGCCTCTTTCAGCGTCGACGTCGTGGCCTTTCCCGCGGCAAAATCCGGCAGTGCCGTGATCTCTTGGAGATAGGCAAGGTTGGTTTCAACGCCCCAGATGCGGCTCGCTCTCAGCGCTTGAGAAAGACGCCGGATCGCGTCTTGGCGGTCCTCGCCGTGAACGATGATCTTGGCGAGCATGGGATCGTAATGGGGCGATATCTCGGTCCCGGCTTCGATCCAGCTCTCGACCCGCGCGTCCTTTGGGAGGGTAACACCGGTGATGAGGCCGGTAGACGGACGGAATTCGCGCGCGGGGTTTTCGGCGTAGAGCCGTACTTCTATGGCGTGGCCGCTGGCTACCCGCGAATCTTGCGCAGGCAGGGTGAATTCACCCGCCGATTGGCGGATCATCCATTCCACCAAATCGACACCAAAGACCTCTTCGGTCACCGGATGTTCGACCTGCAGTCTGGTATTGACCTCGAGGAAATAGGCTTGGTCTCTTTCGACGTCGTAGACGAATTCGACCGTGCCGGCGGACTCGTAATTCACACTCTTCCCCAGAGCGAGCGCGGCGCTGTGCAGTTTCTCCCGTAAGGTTTGCGGCAAGCTTGGCGCCGGCGTCTCTTCCACGACCTTCTGGTTGCGCCTCTGCAAGGAACAATCGCGTTCGCCGAGCGCGATAATGCCGCCTTTGCCGTCGCCGAAAATCTGCACCTCGATATGCCGTGCGGCGGAAACGAACCGTTCCAGATAGAGTCGCGCATCTCCGAAACTGCCTGCGGCTAGGCGGCCTACCTTCGCGAAACGTTCTGAGAGTTCGTCCGGATCGCGGCAGAGCTGCATGCCGATGCCGCCGCCACCCGCCGTGCTCTTCAACATTACCGGATAGGAAATTCGTGCGGCCTCGCGCAGCGCCTGCTCCGCGCTTTCGAGCAATCCGCTTCCGGGGAGGAGCGGGACCCCACAGGCGCCGGCGATTTCCCGCGCCGTATGCTTCAGTCCAAAGGCACGGATATGAGCAGGCTGGGGGCCGATGAAATGGACCCCTTCACCGGCCAGCCGCTCGGCGAAGGTGGCGTTTTCGGAAAGAAAGCCGTAACCCGGGTGGACCGCTTGGGCGCCGCTTTCGCGGCACGCCGCGATAATCGCGTCGATATTGAGATAGGTCTCGGAGACACCGCCGGGCCCCAAGCGCATGACGCGGTCAGCCATCCGCATGGGCGCTGTAAAACGGTCGGAATCGGAAGCGATGCCGATCGCTGAGATGCCGAGGCGCTTCAATGTCCGAATGATGCGCGCGGCAATTTCGCCGCGATTGGCGATCAAGACCGTTCCGAACATCGGATCAAACGTTCCAGATCAAAACGCGCACCGGTGTCGGATTGAAGCCGTTGCAGGGATTGTTCACTTGTGGACAATTCGAGATGACGCAGAGCGCGTCCATCTCTGCCGTCAGCTCGACATAATCGCCGGGCTTCGAAGCGCCATCGATAATCGCCAGCGCGCCATCCGGAAGAACCGGCACATTCATGAAGAAATTGATGTTGCTGACGATGTCCCGCTTCGTCATGCCGTATTTGGCGAGCTCGACGATGAAGTTCTCGCGGCAGGCATGCATGTAGCGCGTGTGATGGCCGAAGCGCACGGTGTTGGCTTCGCAACTGCAGGCCCCCGCCGAGGTGTCATGCTCGCCCACGGTGTCCGCCATCATGGTCAGCATGACGCGGCCGCGATTGGAAAGAATCTGCGTGCCCAGGCCGATATAGGCCGAGCCCTGTCCCGCCAGAGTCGCTTGCGCGCAATAGCGCTCGCCAAAATCATCGGCGGAATAGAACAGCGTGTCGACCGCCTGCTGGCCTTCGAGGTCGACGATCCGAAGGCCCTGGCCCTTGCGGACGATGCCCGACCACGGGCTGCGTGCCGGGATGATTTGGTCATAGACTGCGTTATCGGGTAGCCGCGAAGAGGTTGCCGTTCGAGCTGTCATGGTCGCTCTCAGCCTCCGAGATAAGCATCGGTGTTTTCGAAGGCGCGCGTGGCCTCCTCCGTCGACCTACGGCCGAGATCCTTGGCTTCGTGCATCGGGGATGCCCATAGGATGGCGCGAATGGGTTGGGGTTGCCAATCCCCGCCAGGGCTCAACGGATGCTGGCAGTTCGACAACACTGCCAGCACATCCATCTCCGCGCGCAAGTCCACATAGTCGCCGGCGTTGAGACCTTCCTCGTGCCACACCAGTCGGCCGGACCGGTCGGTGCCAAGTGGCGCAAAGAAATTGATGCACGGCCCAATGTCGCGCGGGCCCAGGCCATGTTTTGCCGCGGCCAAAAGGAAATTGTCTCGCGTATTGCGGGTGGGTGCGTCTGCTCCGTATTTGCGCGCATTGCTTTGCGGCGTGCTGCCGCCCGCGAGCGCGTCGTGCCAGCCACTGCTATGCGTGAGAGAGACAAGCACGCGCCCCATATCGGAGAAGAGCAGTTTTCCGCGCTTGAGCCGCGACGTCCATTGCACCTTGATCGTGTCGGCGGGATTGAAGCGCTCGCTGGGGTCATTCGCGTTCCAAAACAGGGCTGAGACACCCGGCGTCGCGTGATCGTTGACGATCCTTAGCGTCGTTCCTCTTGCGACCCGGCATGACCAATACCAGCCCCCCGGGATCGTTTCATTCGCTATGACGAGATCGGAACGAATGATTCGCGGATTTTCCGGCGATGTCTGCGCCATGCGAACAGCATTCGCGTCTTGGCCTCGGTCTTTCAATTCCAAATAGCGCTGGCGATAGAACTCTGGCGTATGTTCCTGATACAAATCCGCGCTGTTCATGCGGCTCTCCGGGTTTTGCGCCGGGCCGTCCCGGCAACGCAATTTCGAATCCGGGTCGTCCCGGACTCTAGGAGAAGCTTGGATCGAGCTCAGAACAAATGGCTGTAGCGCTCCACTTCCCACGGGCTGACCGTAAGGTGGTAGCCCTCCCATTCGACAGTCTTGTAATGGATGAATTCGTCGCGAAGCGCTTTCCCAAGCGTTCGTTCCACCAGCGGATCGGCGGCGAAGGCCGCGACGGCTTCCTGGAGCGTCTGCGGCAGAAAGTCGATCCTACGGTCGCGGCGTTCCGCTTCGGAAATCATATAGAGATTGTCCTCGTTCGGTGCGCCCGGATCGATCTTCTCGCGGATGCCCTCCAGACCGGCGGCGAGCGCCAGGGTCGCGGCAAGATAGGGATTGACCGCGCCGTCCGCGTTGCGCGATTCGCAGCGGCCGCCGCCGGCGGGCACGCGCACCGAATTCGTGCGATTGTTGGAACCGTAGGAATTGAACACCGGGGCCCAGGAGAAATAGCTCATGGCGCCTTGGCGCACGAGGCGCTTATAGCTGTTGACTGTTGGGGCGAAGGCCGCGCACAGCGCTCGCCCATGTTTCAGTATGCCGCCGATGAAATAATAGCCGGTCTCGGTCAGGCCGAGCTGGCGCCTATCCCCCGAAGGAGCGCAAGCGAAGATGTTGCGGCCTGAGCCGAGATCGCGCAGCGACATGTTGAAATGGGCGCCCGTTCCGGTGCGGTCGGCAAAAGGCTTGGGCATCATGGTGGCGATGAGGCCCATTTCCTTGGCGTAATGCTTGGCCATGTAACGGAAGAAGATGAAGCGGTCGCACATGGTCAGCGCGTCCGCATATTGAAAATCGAATTCGTATTGACCGTTGCCGTCCTCGTGATCGAAGGAATAGAGATCCCAGCCGAGCTCGTTCATGCAGGTCGCGACTTTGTCGAGCCAGGCGAAATTGTCCATGAAGCCGCGCACGTCATAGCAAGGCTTGACCAGACGGTCGTCCGCATTGGGCACGGACAATGTTCCATCGTCATTGCGCTTAAGGACATAGACCTCGCATTCGATGCCAAGGTTGAAGCCGAAGCCCATCTCGGCGGCCTCAGCCAGCACATTCTTCAGCGCCACACGCGTATTCAGGGCATAGGGCTTGCCTTGAAACACATTATCGGCCGGCATCCACGCGACTTTCGGTTCCCAAGGGAGCTGGATGATGTGGTCCAGATCGGGCACCGAGGCGATCTCATCGTCGTGCGGCGCCTGACCGAGCCCATCGAGCGCGTAACCGGTGTAGCGTTCCGATCCGTGTGCCATATGCTCGAGATGGTCGAGCGGCACCACTTTCGCCTTGGGCACGCCGTGGATATCGACATAGGCGCCGATGCAATATTTGACGCCCAGTCCCCGCAAGCGTTCGCGTATTTCTTTGATTTTGGTGTCCGAATACATCGCACTACCGACTTTGCATGAAATAGGAACGGTCGAGCGGCGGAGTCTCTTCTAGACCGCGCCGGATCAGGGTGCTCAGATCTTCCACCATCCATTCGAACCAAAGCCGGCCTTTCTCGGCACTGGCGCGGCTAGGACAGCCGGTTACGCCGTTTGCGCTCGTCCGGTTGACCGGATGGGAGAAGACGAGGCCTTCGGTGCGGTCGGGATCGTCGGCATCCTCAATCAGATCTTGGCGCACCAACTCGGGCGCGACCGCAAGCATCAACGAGGTCTCCGCGTCATTGGCATGCCAGTCGTCACCGTCGGCGAAATGTGCCTCACGGACGCGTCGCGATAGCGTGCCGGAGTTGAACAGCGCCACCATCATGTCGTCATGTTCGGCGCGCAGCATCTCCAACGCGCAACGTAGGGGCGCCGCGTTGGTGACGTGCGTATTGACCATGAACAGACGGCGCACGCCGCTGTGATAGGCCCAATCTCCGATCTCTTTGACGATTCCAATCAACGTGACCGGCTGCACGGCGAGCGTACCCGGCCAGCGGCGGCTGTGTCCGAGCGAGCAGCCATATGGGATGACGGGAAGCATGGGAACGCGCGTCTTGGCGGCGACGGCCGCACAGAGGCGATCGGCCAGAACCGCATCCACGCCGCAACCAAGATGCGGTCCGTGCTGTTCGGTAGCGCCGGTGGGAAGAATCGCAGCTTGGCGGGCGGATTCGAGATCGCCCGGCAATTCTTGCCATGTCCGCTCCGACCACATCATCGGTCATTCCACGTCGTCTAATACTTCGGTGAGGCGCGGCACGATCGGATAATCGCTGTCGTCGTCGGTGTGCGCGGAATAGATGAGTTCTTCGAGCCGCACTTTGGTGGCGATGAATTCTGGCGAAATGATTTGCGTGGCCCTGCGCGGTCTGGGCACGGGGACCTCGATCAGTTCCTGGACCTGTCCGGGATGCGCCGACAACACCAGAATCCGATCGGCGAGGAAGATCGCTTCTTCCAGATCGTGGGTGATGAAGATGATGGTGATGTCGATCTTCTTCCAGATTTCCAGAAGGTGCGCCTGCATCCGGCAGCGCGTCTGCGCATCGAGCGCGCCGAAGGGTTCATCCATCAAGAGAATGCGCGGCTGGGTCGCCAGCGCACGCACGATCGCGACGCGCTGCTTCATCCCGCCCGACAGCTGGTGTGGATAGGCATTGGCGAATTTCTCCAGACCTACGAGCTGAAGCCATTGCAGGGCTTGGCGCTCGCACTCAACCGGTCCGTGGCCATTGATCTCCAGGCCGAACTTCACATTCTTCTTGACCGTCAGCCAGGGGAAGAGTGTGTAACCCTGGAATACCATGCCACGCTCGCTGCCCGGTCCCGCAACGGGTTTTCCCTCCAGCAGGACCTCGCCCGCGGTTCTCTCTTCCAGGCCCGCGAGAATTCGCGCGAGCGTGGATTTTCCGCACCCCGAAGGACCGACAACGCACAGAAATTCGCGCCGATAAGTGGAGAGATTGATGTCGTGCAGGGCTTTTACTTCGCGCCCTCCGGCGCGATAGGTCTTTTCCAGATTGCGCACGGTAAGGATCGTGTCGCGAGACTTCATTCGTTCGAAACGCGCTTGAACGTCCGGGGATTGTTCAAGATAGAAACGTTGGATGGCGCCAGGGAAAATCTGATTCATTGGGGTCCGTTACTCACTTTTGACGAGAGAGCGGTCCCAGGGAAATATCCTCCGGCCGACATACGCCAAGAGCAGGTCGGTGCCGACGCCGATGATCCCGATCATCATGATGGCGGCGTAGACGTTGTCGAAATGCTGGTAGCGCGCTTGCTGAGTAATGAACCAAGTGATGCCCGTCGTCGTGCCTATGAGTTCAGCGACAATGAGGTAAGTCCACGCCCAACCGAGAAGAATGCGTTGATCACGATAGAGATCAGGCATGATGCCGGGCAGCACCACGCGGCGGAGCAGCTGCGCGTTCTTCGTGCCGAGCGTGAGGGCCGCTTCGACCAGGGCGCCGTCGAGCTTTCGCGTGGTGTTGGCGATGACGAGGACCTGCTGAAAAAACGTACCGATGACGATGATCGCGATCTTCGGGCCGTCATAGATGCCCAGTATGGCGACCGCGAGCGCGCCGAAGGCGGGCGCCGGGAGATAGCGGAAGAATTCGATGAACGGCTCGGTCAATCGCGCGATCGGCGCGTAGGTCCCGCAAAGAATGCCGATCGGCACGCCAATCGCTGACGAAATCAGGAAAGCCCAAAAGATGACCTGGATGCTGTGCCACAGGCTTTCATGCAGCCAAGCGCCGTCCCGCGTCTCCGGGGCGGTGGTGAAAGAGCTATAGAACGCCTCCGCCACTGCGCCGGGCGAGGGGAGATAGATCGGATTGGCGGGGACGCCCTGCGGAACCGGTTTATGCGCTTCCTTCGCGGTCGCGACCTCCGTTTCGAACCCCGCGCGATCCATACGCATCCCAGGCTGGAGGTAGGAGACCGAGCCCGGTTCGGTGATCAGAATCTGCGGATGCCAAAGGGACGGCACGTAGCTTACGGCGCACCACAATCCGATAGGCAGGACAAAAGACAGCACCCCGAGCACCAACTTCGCGCGCTGAGGAACGGCCTTTCTGACCTGAAACCATCGGATCGGGTGCATCGGGAGCGACGGAGCAATCGCTATTGCATCGCCGCTGCGGTCAGCGATCCATCAATATAGGAGTCGGCCTTCTGCGCTGCCTTGTAGACGGCATATTTGACGTTGAACTTGTCGGCGTTCTCGGTCGAACCATAGATGGAATCAAGCCCCGGACCTTTCTGATAAGCCTTCTTGCCGGCGGCCAGATCGAGGAGATGGGTTCCGCCGAGGAACGCCTTGTAGGCGGCCGGCGCCAACCCGTCGCGCTTCGACATGATCGCGACCGCATCGTCCTGCGTCTTGGGATCGTTGATGTAATGCACCGTGCGGTCCCAGATCTTGATTAGCTTCACCCAATCGGCGCGACGAGCAGTCAAGCTCGCGGGCGTTACGCTTAGCGCATCGTAGATGAGGCCCGGCGCTTCGGCAGAGGTGTAGATCGGGTGCGCGCCCGGGACCGCCTTCATGGCCTGGCCGGAATTGGGCTGCCAGGCGGCGATGGCGGCGACCTGTCCCGACGCCAGCACTTGCGGCGTCTCGGTTGTCTTGCTGTTGACGACGGTCACGTCCTTGTCGGACATGCCCGCCTTCACCAGCCCATCGAGCAGGAGAAGATGATCGACGAGGCCGACCTCGACGGCCACCTTCTGACCCTTGAGATCTTTCATCGTCTTGATATTGGGTTTGCCGACGATCATGTCGTTGCCGCTGGAATAATCGGTCAGCATCACCATGACGCCCTTGCCACCCCCGGCCCCAATCACCAGCGCATCGCCATTGGTGATGAGAATGCCGTCGAGCTTTCCAGCGCCGAAGGCGTCGAGGGAGGCTCCGTAATCGAACCACTCGAAAGTGACATCGAGGCCGGCATCTTTGATCCAGCCTTTGTCGATGGCGACCTGCCAGGCAACAAAGCCGGGCCAGTCGCTGTACCCAATTTTCAGGGGTGCCGGCGCGGCGGCATAGGCGATCCCTGCGGCGAGCGATAGGGCGATACCAAAAGCGGCGGCGATGGCGTTCTTGCAATGCATGGGTTCCCACTCCGAAGTTCGTGAGAACCGAGTGCAATGATTGTGCCATTACAAAAGAAAAATTATTCCATAAAAACAGTACCTTAGTTGGTTATCAAATTCCGTATTGCTGCATTGCACACAATGCAGGCAGACGCTGCGCAAAACAGCATCGCGGGCTCCGCCTCGGGTATGTTTTTGCGCAATCCTCTGGCGAGGAAACGATCTGAAAATATCACGACCCACCCCGTCGGACCGTCGTGTGACTTCCCGGCAATTGGCTCTTGGTCCAATTGATATTGCCCCCTCGGACTTCAAAACTGCATCAGGGTCTTTTCGCAGCGATGCGCGGGCAGATCGGCAAGCAGTCGGGCGGGCAAAACCTGGACTCCTATCGGTATTGCGGTATCGGGCCCGAAATCAGCGCGGTCGTCTCCGATCGATGGACCGTCCGGCTCCGCTCTCAATGGGAATTCGGAGCGCAAAACGCGGTGCAAGGCAACAACATCTGGTTCATCGTCAACCACCAGTTCTAGCGCTGCCGGCTTGGTGAAGCGAGCTGGCCAGGGACCTCTCGACCGCGGAGGAATGGCTCTCTACAGCACGATCGCGTAAATCGCAGCATCGGTTCGAGGCGCCGCATTTTCTTCTCGCACCCACGAAGAGAACTGATGTCGTCTGGTTATTCGGCGATGTCTACGACCAAAGTCCGATTTCCCTTCGCGATGAGACGGACCCTTCTACGATGTGGGCGTACGCAAGACATAGGAGGCCCGTATGAACAGGAAATGGAAGCTCCGTCTCCAAGTTGGAATTTTGACTTTGGCGCTAGCAATGCCGGGCATTGTAATCTCGCCCATTGCCGGATACGCACAAACTCAGTCGAAGGAGCGACGGGACACCAGGCAGGAAACCCGCCAGGGCGCACGTGCCGAAAAGGCGGAATGCAAGAAAAGCGATGAGAAGTCGCGGTCTGAGTGCCGGCAGGAGAAGCGACATACGAAGCAAGGGGCGCGCTGAGCGGCCAGGGAAATTAGGAATTGCGTGGAGATTCTAGCAGCCGCGAAAAGCTGGTAGCATCCGCCATACCTAAAACCGGACGTTCGGCGGTCTATCGGCGGCCCAAGCGATAAGGGCTGTCATTTGCCAATATGCATGTCTGCATGATTGCCCAATTCGCAATGAGTCTCGTTCGCCCTACAGCGACTCAGAAATGTGACCGCCGACGAATGCTTGCCGACGGTAAGTCTCGTGGCGGTCAGGGGGACGGGTACCAACGCACGCTGAACATGACGGCCTGAAGATTCGTGTCGTGTTGCGACACACTGAGAGCCGGCGCGGGACCGGCAATCAAAGGATTGACCCGGAGGAAAGGAGAACCGTGATCGGTATCGGAGATCCCGGTATAGCGATAATCGACTTGGAATTCGAAATTGCGATCTAAGGCGTAAATGAATCCCACAATCAATTGCCAGGCAAAAGCGGACTCGTCTCCGTCGACAAGCGAAACGCCCAGACTCGTGGATTCCTTTGGCGACACGCTAGCCCAGCCAATGCCCCCGCCTAAGGTAAACGCCCAATTTGCGTCGATCGGGACATCGTACGCGGCATTGAACAGGACGCCGCCCAGGCCGATGTCGCCGTGAACATGCGCTACGACGGTGGGGGTGGTGACGGCGCCACCGACGATCAACGGATTGACGGCGAGCGGGCCAATCACTTTCGACGTGTCGGTGTTGGTCTTGGACCAGAAGGGCTCAGCCTCGAACCGCCATTGCTGCCACTTCCAGCCGATCGAACCGCTTATCAGGAATGCCGTATCAAGATCGGGTTTTGCCGATGATACGTGGTCGTAAAAGCGGTACTCGGTGTTGAGCCAAGCCGGCGCAAGACCGAGACCCACATACCATCCTTGGCCTAGCAGCCCTTGGGCATGCGCCGGTCCGGCGAGAGCCAAAGCCATAACTCCAATCGTGCCAATCCGCAGCGTTTTCAAAGGAGACACTCCTCTACGATCAGGTTTACGTATGAAGTGGTGTTCTCACTGCTGCAGCCAGCAGGAAAGCACCCGCGTGTTGTCATCGAACGTGTGACGCTCAGGATGAATTGCGGAAGTTAGACTCCGCCCCAAATTCGAACGCTGGTGCGGCGAACCCTTTGAAGTTTACAAGCATGGAAGCATCCCTCACGGCATGCACAATTGTGCAAGACCGATATCGAATCACGAGCCGGCGCGATGGGACAGTTGGACTTTGGTCTCATCGCGCTTCATGGCGAATTTGGAATTGCGTTGCGACGCGGAATTCCGTTGTTGAACTGCAGCAGAATAGGCGAGACGCCGAGACTCGCTGATTCACTGTTGCAACAGGTGAACCCTCAGCCCTTCTTTTCGTCCAGTGGGAGTAGAGCGCGCGCGGTTTTGATCGAGACGAAAATGTGAGGCGCTTGAGAGGGTAGGGCAACCGTCGCAGAACGCTCCTGCAAAACACGACAGATATGAACGATGTTGAACCGTCGCTTTTTGGGTCAAAAAATCCGGACTTAAAACAACGGTCAGAAATGTCTCGATCCGCTCGAAATCGATCATTCGGCAGCATCTGAGATTAATGGGCTTATTTCTATGCGTTGGACCTAAGCCCAATTTTCGTTCTTTCTCGGACATGCGTTCTTAGCATTTCATCTCCCCGACGAATGCCTTCGAGGAAGTGGATAGGCCGTATGACGCGGGTTGAAATCGAATGGGTGCTCGGATCAATCTTGAATTTGATCCGGTACAAGCCCGCGCCGACACTCGAGGAAGCGAACGCCCGCCTGCGGCTCATAGATCAAATCGTTCTCAAGGCGTTTAGGGACGTAAAGAAAACTCCGCTTGTCGTCGGCAAGAGGTTCACGCCATCAATGCCGCGTTCTGGCGAACAGCGAGAAAATTTGGATCAATCGCGGCAGATCCGGAAGTCCGGAAGCCGGCGAAGCCGGAATGTGCGCGGCGGAGACTTAGCTCAAGGGTGAAATCCCGCTGATCCTACAACAAGGGAAGGTACGTCACCGGGCCCCAGCGGAAACGCTTGCCATTTCATCGCGATGGTCTTGAACGAGAGGATCATCTCGTTCAGGGGCTAAAAATCACAACCGGGGAAATGTTGGACCTAAGTCCGATTTCGCACCCGTGAACAACGCAGAATAATCGGATCGGGAATTCATTCGCCGGCCGCGAATCCTCCAGGTTCGTGCTTAGCATGCGCCTTCATGGTTTAACGCCTAGCCCGACCGCCCAAAGCCTCGAATAAAGAGACGGAGCATGGCAATCGTGACAGGGCCGAGCCAAGCAGCGATGGACACCAAAAGCGCTGCGAAGGCCGCATCAGAAAAATCGGGAGATTATTCAGACGAGCAGCTTACGCGCCATATGATCGAGCGCCGCGTCGTCGAGGCCATTATCTGGGGCACACCGGAACGCAAAACCGCAAGGTCCATAAACCCGATCGGGTTTTCGGTGCAACGGGACCGTTTGTGGTCTTTGGCAATGATCGTGATTGCCGCGTTGTTCGCTTTTAGCGTCGCG
>Ga0193699_10000195_pt1 | contig 27402 bp, 31 predicted proteins | sample L3c2metaG_FD_160095 | JGI IMG/M metagenome (GOLD analysis project Ga0193699, IMG submission 160095) | Soil microbial communities from a riparian zone of the East river system, Colorado, United States - L3c2 | ecosystem: Environmental > Terrestrial > Soil > Riparian zone | place: USA: East...
CAAGTGGCACGCGAAGCTCGTCTGGCAGGCGAGCGGAATTCCGACGCCCCGCAGCGAGCTTCTCGCACGCCAGACCGACCTTCAAGCGGTTGCGACGCGGCTCGGGCTGCCCTTGATGGTCAAGCCCGCGAACGAAGGCTCTTCGATCGGGATGACCAAGGTGAAGAGCGCTCGCGACCTCTCCGAGGCCTACGCGCTTGCAGCCAACTACGACCCGGTCGTGATCGCCGAGGCTTTCGTGGATGGTGTCGAACTGACTGTCGGGGTTTTGGGGGACACGCCCCTTCCCCTGATCAAGCTCGAAACGCCGCGCGAGTTCTATGACTACGCGGCGAAGTACGACGCGAAGGATACCCGCTACATCATTCCCTGCGGATTGCCGCCCGACGCAGAACGCATCATCCAGGACGAAGCGCTGCGCGCTTTCGGTGCGTTGGGCTGCAGTGGATGGGGCCGCGTTGACCTGATGCTCGATCTCTCGGGGAAGCCCTACTTCCTCGAGGTCAACACCTCTCCGGGAATGACCGATCACTCGCTCGTGCCGATGGCGGCGCGCCACGCCGGATTGTCGTTCGAGGATCTTTGCTTTCGGATTCTCGAATTGGCGCACCTCAGGGAGCAGGGAGGCGATCGTGTGGGATAACCCGCGCCTCGCCAACGCCGCCGCAAACGCGCTTTACGCGCTTGCGCTCGCGCTCATCGTGTACGCAGGGACACGTATCCTGTTCGAATCCTCTGTGTTTTCGCTCAAGACCATCGTCGTGGGGGGCGAGCTCCAGCATGTGGCGCGCGGCGAGATCGTCGGCGCGCTCCAGGGCCGGGTCAAGGGCACCTTTTTTACCGTGGACCTGGAGGCGGTGCGCGCCCTGTTCGAGGGGATTCCCTGGGTGCGCCGCGCTGAACTGCGGCGCGGCTGGCCCGACCGCCTGGAAGTGCGCATCGAAGAGCACGTGGCGCTCGCGCGCTGGGGCCAGAGACGAGAGCCGCAGCTCGTGAATACTCATGGAGAGCTTTTCCACGGGCAGAGCGACGCCACACTGCCGGTCTTCTCCGGACCCACCAGTACGGAAGGCGAAGTCACGCAACGCTACCTTGCGTTTCGGGGTTTGCTGGCCCCGCTCGCCCTCGAGCCCAGTCAGGTTCTGCTCAGTACGCGTCTTGCCTGGCAGCTCAGGCTCTCCAACGGTCTCACCGTGAAACTCGGTCGTGACTCGGACAAGGACCGCGTCGACGGCCGTCTCGCCAGGCTCGTCTCCGTATACCAGCAAACCCTAGGGGAGGCCCGGCATCGTCCCGACTATGTCGACCTGCGCTACCCCAACGGCTTTGCGATGCGCGTTCCAGAAACGGTAACGCCCGAATCCCGGAAACCGGCGCGCAAGCGAGTCTGACATGGCGAGAGAAAACAAGAACCTCATCGTCGCTCTGGACATCGGCACATCCAAAGTCGTGGCGATGGTGGCGGAACTTTTCCCCGACGGACGCATGGACATCATCGGGACGGGCGGTCACGAGTCCAAGGGTCTGAAAAAGGGCGTCGTCGTGAACATCGAGGCGACTGTAAACGCCATCCAACGCACGCTCGAGGAAGCGGAATTGATGGCCGACTGCAAGATCGAGCGGGTTTTCACCGGCATTGCCGGAAGCCACATCAAGAGCTTCAACTCCACGGGGATGGTAGCGATCAAGGACAAGGAGGTGACGCCGACCGACGTCGAGCGCGCGATCGAGACGGCGCGCGCGATGCCTATTCCGACCGACCAGCAGGTGCTGCACATCCTCACCCAGGAATTCATCATCGACGGGCAGGACGGGGTGCGCGAGCCGCTCGGCATGAGCGGCGTGCGGCTCGAGGTCAAAGTGCACATCGTCACCGGTGCCGTCTCTGCCGCGCAGAACATCGTCAAGTGCGTGCGCCGCTGCGGGCTGGAAGTGAACGATCTCATCCTGCAGCCGCTCGCGTCTTCGCTTGCCGTGCTGACCGAAGACGAAAAGGAACTCGGCGTGTGCCTCGTCGACATCGGCGGCGGTACGAGCGACATAGCCGTGTTCCGCGAAGGCGCGATCCGCCACACGGCCGTCGTCCCGATCGCCGGAGACCAGATCACCAACGACATCGCGATGGCGCTGCGCACGCCCACCGCAGAGGCCGAAGAACTCAAGGTCCGCCACGGCTGCGCGCTCAGGCAGCTTGCCGAGGCTGGCCAGATGATCGAGGTCGCCGGCGTGGGCGATCGCCCGCCGCGAATGCTTTCGCGCCAAACGCTCGCCGAGGTCATCGAGCCCCGCGTCGAGGAACTTTACTCTCTCATTCAGCAGGTGCTGCGCGACTCCGGCTACGAGGAGCTCTTGTCGTCGGGAGTTGTGCTCACCGGGGGCTCCGCCGTGATGCAGGGGATGGTGGAACTGGGCGAGGAGATCTTTCACATGCCGGTGCGGCTCGGCATTCCCCGCTATACCGGCTCCCTTTCCGACGTGGTCCGCAGCCCGCGTTACGCCACCGGCGTCGGCCTGTTGCTCGAGGGCGTGGTGCAGACCCAGCGCGGACTGATCGCGCGGCAGGGGGGATCTCTGAAGCAGATCGTAAAGAGGATGCGCCAATGGTTTCAACGGAATTTTTAGAAGTGCACGATTTGCAGGCGTTTTTTTTCTTCACCCCGGAAGGAGGTCAGCATGTTTGAAGTCGTCGAAAACACAGCGAGCGGCACCGTGATCAAGGTGATCGGTGTCGGCGGCGCGGGCGGCAATGCCGTCGATCACATGATCCGAAACGGCGTGGCCGGCGTCGAATTCATCACCGCCAATACCGACGGACAGGCGCTGTCGCGCACCCAGGCGAAGAGCCAGATCCAACTCGGGTCGACGGGCCTTGGCGCAGGGGCCAAGCCCGAAGCCGGGCGCGCCGCGGCGCTCGAAGCTCGCGAACAGATCGCCGACGCCCTGCGGGGTTCGCACATGGCCTTCATCACCGCCGGAATGGGCGGCGGCACCGGCACGGGCGCCGCGCCGGTAGTTGCGGAGGTCGCCAAGGAGATGGGCATCCTCACCGTCGCGGTCGTCACCAAGCCCTTCTCGTTCGAAGGCGTGCGCCGGATGCAGGCCGCCGAAACCGGCATCGCCGAGCTCTCCCAGCACGTCGACTCCGTCATCGTGATTCTCAACGAGAAACTCGAGGACGTGCTCGGCGACGAGGTGTCGATGGAGGAAGCATTTTCCGAAGCCGACAGCGTGCTGAAAAACGCCGTGGCGGGCATTTCCGAAATCATCAACGTCCCCGGCCTTATCAACGTCGATTTCCAGGACGTTCGCACCGTGATGGCCGAGCAGGGAATGGCGATGATGGGTTCCGCGGCCGCTTTGGGCGTGGATCGCGCGCGCATCGCAGCCGAACAGGCGGTCGCTTGTCCCCTGCTCGAAGGCGTCAATCTGTCCGGTGCGCGGGGGGTCGTAGTGAACATTACGGCCAACAAGTCGAGCCTTAAGCTGCGCGAGACCAAGGAGGTGATGAACACCATCCGCGGCTTCGCCGCGGACGATGCGACCATCATTTTCGGCGCCGTCTACGACGATCCCATTGGCGAGGAACTGCGCGTCACCGTGATTGCGACGGGTCTCGGCCAGCCGCAGATCGCGCGTCAGGCCAAGCCGAAGCTGGTGCAAAAGACGGGCACCGACAACCTGCCCGCCGCGGGGGTGGATTACCGGGTGCTCGACGAGATGCCTGCGGTGATCCGCAAGAACCGCGCTTCAACCATCGAGGCGCTGCAAAACAGCGGGGTCGACAAGTACGACATTCCCGCATTCCTGCGCAAGCAAGCCGACTAGGGAGCAATCAAATGAGCACAGCCAAGAGAACGGGCATGCCTCGCTATCTGCGCAAGCCCTTGATCGTAAGAACGAGCGAGCGACTGCCCATTCGGCCAGCGCCGGTGCTGATCCGTACCGTCGCTTTCGTCCCGGCATACCTGCGCAAGCGGCCGCATTGAGCACGCAAACGGCGCGGCTCACCGGAATTCCGGGTCGGTGAGACTGCCCGCTATGCTAAAATTCCATACTTTCAATCGGCTACGGCAATTGCTGCAGCGACGCAAATGTTCAAGCAGCGCACCCTCAAATCCGTGATTCGCGCCACAGGCGTCGGCCTGCATACCGGCGAGAAAGTGGCCGTGACCTTGCGACCGGCCTCGCCGGACGTGGGCATCGTGTTTCGGCGCATCGATTTGCCCGTGCCGATCGACATAGTAGCCGACGCCTTCAAGGTCACCGACACGCGGCTTTGCAGCGCGCTGGAGGCAAACGGGGCAAAAGTGACCACGGTCGAGCATCTCATGTCGGCATTCGCGGGGCTCGGCATCGACAACGCCTACGTCGATCTCACGGGGTCGGAAGTTCCGATCATGGACGGGAGCGCCGCCCCTTTCGTGTTTCTCATTCAGTCGGCGGGCATCGAGCAGCAGCCCGCGCCAAAGCGTTTTTTCAGAATCAAGAGCGCGGTAGAAGTGACAGATGGCGACAAGTGGGCGCGCTTCGAGCCGTTCGAAGGCTTCAAGCTTTCGTTTTCGATCGAGTTCGACCACCCCGCCTTCGAGCGCTCGGCGCAGGCGGCTCACGTCGACTTTGCCGATACCTCCTACGTCAAGGAAGTCGCCCGGGCGCGCACCTTCGGTTTCATCCAGGACGTCGAGGCCATGCGCGATTCGGGCCTCGCTCTGGGCGGGAGCCTCGAAAACGCCGTCGTGGTGGACGAGTACCGCGTGCTGAACGTCGAGGGACTGCGCTACAGCGACGAGTTCGTCAAACACAAGTTGCTCGACGCTATCGGCGATCTATACCTGATCGGACACCCGCTGATCGGCTATTTTTCGGCCCACAAATCCGGCCATGCCCTGAACAACCGTTTGCTGCGGGCGACGCTTGCCTCCGAGCATGCCTGGGAATACGTGACCTTCGAACGCGAGGAGGACGCTCCGGCTGCCCTGTCCCGGTTGTTTGCCCTGCCTGCCGGCTGAGCGGTATCGCGGGCCCATGCTCGCCCTGCGCATCGCAGCGATTCTCGCGGTGCTCGCCACCGCGGCTGGGATAGTCCTGTATCTGCTGACCCGTGACAGGAAGTATCTGCGCTTAGCGTTCCAGGTATTCAAGTACGCCCTGATTTTCGCCCTGCTGGTCTTCGGCCTTCTGATGCTCGAACGTGCGATTGTGCTCGTCTAGGCAAAGACTTACTTGCGGTGCCGCGCCGCGAACTTATCGACGGCAATTTTCAGTTCTGAATCAGGGAGTTGCTCGCAGAGCCGGGCCAGGCCCAAAGCGGCCTCCACGCTAATTTTCGCTGATTTTTCAACAACTTGAGTGTCGGAATTGAGGGGTTGCACGCACACCTCCAATCCGGTAACCTCAAACGCTCGTTTAGAAAGCTGCTCCGTTAATGTCGGGAGCATAAGTTTCAGTTTGGCAGCGATAGCGCCGTTGGCAGCAAAAATAACGACTTTTCCCTGCTTGTAGTTTGCGATCGAGCAGCATCGCGCGAGGGATTCCGGCAGCACGGCGTCGAGAATCTCGCGCAACTCGATCAAGCGCTGGGTCTGCGGCATAAGAGGCGCAATGCCGTCGGGCTGATTCAAGAAGGCGCAAGGGTTCTTCATAGGGATGTTCTAGGAATGCGTCGAGCGCGGCCCTAGGAGAGGGCAGCATGCATATTATTCTCGTATCAAGCAAGTTGGCCAAGGCAAGGTCCTTGACCCTTACCAACCGGCACCTAATTGCCGGCGCCGTGTTCACAGCGGTGCTGGTGCTCAGCCTTACGCTCGGCCTGTTCTGGATCACGGTGCGCCATGCCACCGAGGTCAAGCTTCCGCTCCTCGATTCGCTGGTCTCGTCGGCGCAGGAAGCGCAACGGCGCAAGACGGAAGAATTCCTGCGGGAAAACCTGAACGCCATGGCCGTGAAGCTCGGCCAGATGCAAGCCCAGCTTATGCGGCTGGACGCACTGGGCGAACGCCTGTCGACCCTTGCCGGGCTCAAGCCCGGTGAATTCCGATTCACCGAGCCGCCCGGCCGCGGTGGCGCGATGTCGAGCATCCCGCCGCAAGATTTCTCGATCGCGGAATTCAACCGGCAGCTCGACCAGCTTTCCAGGCAGATGGAAAACCGGAGCGACTCCCTCGGGATCCTCGAGTCGCAGCTGTTCGACGCCAAGGTGAAGAAGAAGCTCATGCCGACGATTCCTCCAGTGGACGCGGCCTACAGCGCATCCAGCTATGGCTGGCGCATCGATCCGTTCAACGGCATGCTCGCCATGCACGAGGGTGTGGATTTTCCCGTGGATATCGGGACCCCCGTTTTCGCGGCGGCAGGCGGCGTGGTGATCTACTCGGGACCGCATCCCCAATACGGTTTTCTGATCGAGATCGACCACGGCAACGATTTCACTACCCGCTACGCTCATTGCTCGAGAGTTCTGGTCAGGGAAGGCGAGGTGGTTCAGCGCGGAAGCAAAATCGCCGAATCCGGATCCACCGGCCGCGCCACCGGCCCGCACCTGCATTTCGAAGTCCGCTACCGCAGCGTGGCGCAGAACCCGATCCGGTTTCTTCAGGCTACGGCGCGCTAGCCGGAATTTCCGGCCCGCCCGAACACCTGCAGTCCCCACCGCGCGGATTCCCGCGCGCTCCCGTTTCGCCCGAATCGCGGGGACCAGCCGCTCCGGCGTGATAAACTTCGAACTTTTCCGCGCCACAGCCGTCATTCCTCGATGATTTCCCGCGTATTGAAGGCGGTGTTCGGCAGCCGCAATGATCGCCTGCTCAAAAACTACGGCAGTTCCGTGCGGGCGATCAACGCTCTCGAGTCGTCGATGGCGGCGCTCCCGGATCATGGCTTGGGAGCCAAAACGCTCGAGCTGAGAGAGCGTTTCGCGAAGCGGATGCAGGGCGTCCCCGAAGAGGAACGCGACGCGGCCGAAAAGGCTGCCCTTGCCGAGCTGCTGCCGGAGTCCTTCGCGGTGGTACGCGAGGCTGCGAGGCGCGTGCTCAACATGCGCCACTTCGACGTGCAGCTGATCGGCGGGATGGTGCTGCACGACGGCAAGATCTCGGAGATGCGCACCGGCGAAGGCAAGACGCTGGTGGCGACATTGCCCGCGTACCTCAACGCTCTCTCCGGCCGCGGCGTGCATATCGTCACGGTCAACGACTACCTCGCGAGCCGGGACGCGGAGTGGATGGGGAAGGTCTACAAATTTCTCGGGCTGTCGGTGGGCGTGATCCTGACCCAGATGCCGCACGCAGAAAAACAATCGGCGTACGCCGCCGACATCACCTACGGCACCAATAACGAATTCGGCTTCGACTACCTGCGCGACAACATGGCGATGCAGGTGGGCGACCGCTTTCAGCGCAGGCTGAACTACGCGATCGTCGACGAAGTCGACTCGATCCTGATCGACGAGGCGCGCACGCCGCTCATCATCTCCGGCCAAGCAGAGGATCGCACGGAGATCTACTCGCGCATGAACGAGGTGGCGCCGCTCCTGAAGCGCCAGGAAAAGGAAGGCGCGCCAGGCGACTTCCACGTGGACGAGAAGAACCACACGGTGCTGCTCTCGGAGGACGGGCACGAGCACGCCGAGAAGCTCCTTGGCCGCGCGGGGCTGCTGCCCGAAGGGCGCAGTCTCTACGAACCGGCGTACGTGAACCTGATGCACCACCTCAACGCGGCCCTCAGAGCGCACAACCTTTTCTTCCGCGACCGGCACTACGTGGTCCAGGACGACGAGGTGATCATCGTTGACGAGTTCACCGGCCGGCTAATGCCGGGACGCCGCTGGTCCGACGGCCTGCACCAGGCGATCGAGGCCAAGGAGAAGGTGTTGATCCAGAGCGAGAACCAGACGCTCGCCTCGATCACGTTCCAGAACTACTTCCGCATGTACCGCAAGCTCGCGGGGATGACCGGAACGGCCGATACGGAGGCCTACGAATTCCAGGAGATCTACGGGCTCGAGGTCGTCGTCGTCCCGACGCACATGCCGATGATCCGCGCCGACCGGCACGACCAGGTGTTTCGCACCGCGGCAGAGAAGCACAAGGCGATCATTCGCGATATCCAGGACTGCTATGAGCGCGGCCAACCGGTGCTCGTGGGAACCACCTCGATCGAGAATTCCGAGCTCATCTCGGGAATGCTGGAGAAGTTGCCGCACCAGGTCTTGAACGCGAAGCAGCATGCGCGCGAGGCGGAGATCGTCGCCCAGGCCGGGCGCCCCAAGGTAGTCACCATCGCGACCAACATGGCGGGCCGCGGCACCGACATCGTGCTGGGCGGCAACGTCGAGAAACAGATCGACCTCGTGCGGGACAAGGACGATCTCGACGCGGCAGAGAAGGAGCGCCGCATAGGCGAGCTGCGTCACGAGTGGCAGGACTTGCACAACCGGGTCATCGCAGCGGGCGGGCTGCACATCATCGGAACCGAAAGGCACGAGGCCCGGCGCATCGACAACCAGTTGCGCGGACGCTCCGGCCGGCAGGGCGATCCGGGCTCCTCGCGCTTTTACCTGTCGCTCGAGGACCCGTTGCTGCGGATCTTCGCAGGAGAGCGGGTCAACGCCATCATGCAGCGTCTGGGGATGCCCGAGGGCGAGCCGATCGAGCATGGTCTGGTCACCCGATCGATCGAGAGCGCGCAACGCAAAGTCGAGGCGCACAACTTCGACATCCGCAAGCAACTGCTGGAATACGACAACGTAGCCAACGACCAGCGGCGCGAAATCTATCAGTTGAGGAACTCCATCCTCGAATCGCAGGATGTTTCGGACCAGATCCAGGCACTGCGCGAGGGCGTCGTGACCGATTTCTTCCGCGCCCACGTACCCGAGGAAAGCATGGAGGAGCAATGGGACATTCCGGGCCTTGAAAAAGTGTACGCCGCCGAGCTCCGGCTCGAGCTGCCGCTGTCGAAGTGGCTCGAGAGCGAGCCTGGACTCGATGACGAGGCGATGCTCAAGCGTTCCATCGAGGAAGCCAACGCCGCTTACCGCCGCAAGATAGCAAGTGCCCCGGTTGACGCCGTGCACCAGTTCGAGCGCTTCGTGCTGTTGTCGACGCTGGACAATCACTGGCGCGAGCATCTGGCCGCGCTCGACCACCTGCGCCAGGGCATACACCTGCGCGGTTACGCGCAGAAGAACCCGAAGCAGGAATACAAGCGGGAGGCGTTCGAGCTGTTCGGCCTCCTGGTGGAATCGGTCAAACTCGAAGTGACGCGCACACTGATGACGGTCGAGCTGCAGACCCGGGAACAGGTCGAGCAGGCGGAGAAAGTCCAGGCCCCAGCGGTCGAAAATGTGCAATACCAGCATGCCGGGTATGAAGAAGCGCTCGCCGGAGCGGGAGCCGATGCTGCTCCTGCGTCGAAGCCGGCGCCTTTCGTCAGGCAGATGGGCAAGATCGGCCGCAACGATCCTTGTCCGTGCGGATCGGGCAAGAAGTACAAGCACTGTCACGGGAAGCTGAGTTAGCGGGGGCATGGCAGTCAACCTAAGTCCTCCGGGACCGGAGGATCTCCTTCCCGTCAAGGGCGTGAAGCTGGGCGTCGCCGAGGCAGGGATAAGAAAAGCCGGGCGCAAGGATCTGCTTCTCTTGACTCTCGCTGAGGGAGCACGGGTGGCCGGTGTGTTCACGCAAAACCGCTTCTGCGCGGCGCCGGTGCAAGTCGCGAAGGAGCACCTGGCCTCCGGCAGATCTCCTCGTGCGCTGCTCGTCAACACCGGCAATGCCAACGCCGGTACCGGGAAGACCGGGATTGCCGGTGCCAGGGCGAGCTGCGACGAGGTAGCTCGGCTGAACGAATGCGATTCCCGCGAGGTGCTGCCGTTTTCGACGGGCGTCATCATGGAGCCGCTGCCCGTGGAGCGCATCGTCGCGGGCTTGCCGGCGTGCATCGCCGACCTGCGCGAAGACAACTGGGCGCGGGCGGCCGAGGCGATCATGACGACCGATACGATTCCCAAGGCCCGATCTCGGCGAGCGCAGATCGGCGCGAGTAGCGTGACCGTGACGGGAATCGCCAAGGGCGCGGGCATGATCCGCCCCGAGATGGCGACGCTGCTCGCGTTTGTCGCGACTGACGCTCCGGTTGCTCAAGGTGCGCTCGAGCACCTCCTCGCCGATGCCGCTGCGTGCTCGTTCAACCGCATCAGTGTCGACGGCGACGCCTCCACGAACGATTCCTTTGTCCTGATGGCAACCGGCGCCGGTGGCGGGCCGATGATCGACAACCCGGGCCATCCTGGATTCGCTGCATTGCGGGAAGCGGTGTTCGAGGTATCGCAGGAGCTCGCGCAGGCGATCGTGCGCGACGGCGAAGGAGCGACCAAGTTCATCACCGTGCGTGTGGAAAAAGGCAGGGACGAAGCCGAATGTGCCAGCGTCGCTTATGCGATCGCGCACTCGCCGCTGGTGAAAACCGCGTTCTTCGCTTCCGACCCGAATCTGGGGCGCCTCCTCGCCGCGATCGGCAACGCCGGCGTGCGCGATCTCGAGGTCGGCCGTGTCGAGCTGTACCTCGACGAGGTGCTGGTGTCGAAGGACGGAGGCCGCGCCCCGGCTTATCGCGAGGAGGACGGAAAGCGCGTGATGAGTAAAAGCGAGATCACGGTTCGCGTCGTGCTCAACCGCGGGACTGCGGCCACCACCGTGTGGACCTGCGATCTGTCGCACGATTACGTTACTATCAACGCGGCATACAGGACCTAGGACCGGAGACGGCGCCATGTCTGAGCTCGAACGGCTGATCAAGCGCGGCGAAGCGCTGCTTGAGCGCGTGGAAACGCTGCTCCCGCCCGCGTCGCGCGCCGTGGATTGGCGGGCGAGCATCGCTTTCCGCTGGCGCAAGACCTCGCGCAGTGCCTTTATCCAGCCGGTCGCAAATCTGCACCGTATCCGGCTTTCGGACCTCCACGGCGTGGACAGCCAGAAGGCACTGATCGAGCAGAACACGCGCCAGTTCGTCGAAGGCCGAACCGCCAACAACGCGCTTCTGACCGGCGCGCGGGGCACGGGCAAGTCCTCGCTCGTCAAGGCCGTGCTCAACAAGTTCCACCGCCAGGGTCTGCGCCTGATCGAGGTGGAAAAGCACGATCTCATCGATTTGCCCGACATCGTGGACCAGGTGGCGGGGCGGCCCGAGCGGTTCATTCTGTTTTGCGACGACTTGTCGTTCGAGCTCTCGGAAGCCGCGGGCTACAAGGCGCTCAAAGTCGTGCTCGACGGCTCGATCGCCGCGACTTCCGAGAATCTCCTTATCTACGCGACGTCCAACCGCCGGCATCTCATGCCCGAGTACATGCAGGAGAATCTCGAGACGAAGCATCTTGGCGAGGAGATTCATCCCGGCGAAACGGTGGAGGAGAAGATCTCGCTCTCCGAGCGTTTCGGACTGTGGGTCTCCTTCTATCCGTTCGACCAGGACGACTATCTCGAAATCGTGAGCCATTGGCTGCGCGAGCTGGGCTGCCGCGAGGGCGAGATTCCCAAGGCCCGGCAGGAAGCGCTGCAGTGGGCGCTGCTGCGCGGATCGCGCAGCGGCCGCGTCGCGTGGCAGTTCGCGCGCGATTACGCCGGACGCAACGCCGGCAACGGCAAACCGAAGCGCTGACGGGGCTCCGCGATGTCGGCCCCGGTGGATGTCGCCGTGGCGGTGCTGGTCCGTTCCGACGGCGCCGTGCTCCTTGCGCAACGTCCCGTGAGCAAAGTCTACCCGGGCTATTGGGAATTTCCCGGCGGCAAGATCGAGCCGGGCGAGCCGGTCGTGGACGCGCTCAGGCGCGAGATACGCGAAGAGCTCGGCATCGAGATCGAACGCGCTTATCCCTGGATCACCCGGATCTTCGTCTATCCGCACGCCAAAGTGCGCCTGCATTTTTATCGGGTCAACGCCTGGCGCGGGGAGCCGCGCGCGCTCGAACACCAGGCGCTCGCCTGGCAGCCGCCGGACGCGGTCAAACTCGATCCGCTTTTGCCTGCGAACGGCCCGGTGCTGCGCAGCCTGATACTGCCCCCCGAGTACGCCATCACGCGGGCCGGCGAGCTCGGCATCGGGCCGTTCCTTTCGCGGCTGGAGGCGAGGTTTCGAGGCGGCTTGAAGCTGATCCAGGTGCGGGAAAAGACGCTGGGGCATCAGGCCGCCGAAGAATTTGCGCGGCACGTGACTGCACTCGCCCGCGCGCATGGTGCAAAGGTCCTCGTCAACGCGGATGCCGCGCTCGCGCGCGAGGTCGGCGCCGACGGCGTGCACCTCACCGCGGAGCAATTGCGCAGTGCCTCCGCCCGCCCCGATTTTCCGTGGTGCGGCGCTTCGTGCCATTCGATCGAGGAGCTGCGCAGCGCGGAGGCGCTGGGAGTCGACTTCGTCGTGCTGGGACCGGTGCGCGCGACGCCGTCGCACCCGAATGCAGTCCCGCTCGGCTGGGAACGATTCCGGGAGATTGCTGCAGGCGCCGCCATGCCGGTCTACGCACTCGGCGGGATCGTTCCTTCCGATCTCGAACAAGGCATGAGCTGCGGCGCGCACGGCATCGCCATGGTGCGGGGCAGTTGGAGAAACGGCGAAAAACCCAAGGACGCTTCCGTCTGATCCGGATCGGGCCTCCTTGTCGTCCTTCAAACGTAAAGTGATACTCTACCGAATTGCCGCGCTTTGTTCCGGGACACCGGTCATGCGCAGAGCACCTTCCGGAAAGCAAAGGGAAAGGAAAGGCCGCGATGACCAAGATTCTCTGCGTTGAGGACAGCGAGGACAGCCTGTTCGCGCTGCACAAGCGCCTGGCCCTCGCCGGATTCGATGTCAAGGTCACAATGAATGGCGCGGAGGGCGTGAATTGGGCAAAAACGCTCCTGCCCGATCTGATCGTGATGGACCTGAGACTTCCGGGGCTCGACGGCTGGGAGGCGACGCGCCGTCTGAAAAGCCAGCCGGAAACGAAACACATCCCGATCATCGTCGTCACCTCGGATACGTCGGAGAAAAGCCGCGAGAAGGCGTTCGCCGCCGGCTGTGACGAATACGAAACGAAACCAGCTAATTTTGAGAAACTGGTCGGGAAAATCCACTCGCTTCTGAGCCGCGGCGCAAAAGCATGACCGAGGGGCGCAGGATGCAAGGCAAGATCAATCCCTGCTCCCCGATCCTTCGTCCTGCTCTTCGGCGTCCGGCGCATCCTTGCCTCCCTCCACCGGAACCCGGTACCTTTCCATCGCCCAGTCGCCCAGATCGATGAGCTTGCAGCGCTCCGAACAAAACGGCCGGTAAGGATTTTCCCTCGACCACGCCACCTGTGCGCCGCAGCGCGGGCAGCTCACAAGCCGCACCTTGGGCACGGTCTTACAGATTGCAGAAAGTCAGCTCGAACTCGACGTCCGCCTCGCACACGCGCGTGCCGAAAGTGCTGAAGCGGACGTTCAGCGCGTAACGGTTTGCGCTGATCTCGGGGATGAACTGCGATTCGCGCGGCAGCCGGATGCGCACCATCTGCGACATTTTGCCGCCGAGCATTTGCGAGAAAGCAGCGCGGTGGGCGACGTGCTTCACGGGCTTGCCGCCTTCGCGCAGCAGTTTCAGCACGATGGAGGAAGCGTCACGGATCGGAAGCAACGGGGAAATCCAGGTGCCGAGGTCGGCCCCGCGCCTGGCTCCTTCGCGGTGCAACCAGAAATGGTAGGAGGGCAGATCGAATTCGCAAACTCCGCCGGGTATCCCGGTGCGCTGCTTGATCGACATCAGCCATTCGTTCTCGCGAAGGTACTGGCCGATCTTGCCGGTCATGGCGAAAAGCGCCGCGCTTGAGCGTTCGATGTCGGAAATGACCTGCTGGAGCACGCTCTCCGCGATTTGAGGGTTGTTGCGAAACCCGAGCAGTACTTGCTTCTGTCGCTCGAGTTCTTGCAGCAGGTCCGACTTGAGCTCTGCGCGACCGGCGACTTCCAGGATCTCAAACAGCGTTATCAGCGCGGCGTGGTGTGCGCGCGAGTCTTCCTGTGCTACAAAGTGATTGGCGCGCTCGAACAGGTCCTCCAGACGCAGCAGGGTCCGGATTCGTTCGTTGAGCGGATACTCGTAGGTGATCACGATGACATCCGCGACTGGAAGGGTAGGCAATCGATCCCGGGGGAGCCTCGCCGGATTCTCCCCGATCCGCCCCGAATTGACAACGGGCGTGCGCTATGACGCTGTCTCGGATTGCGCAGCAAGCGTGAGATATTTCTCATTCAGATTCGACACCTGGCGCTCGAGCGCTTCCGGTGTTCCGCTATTGTCGATCACATCGTCGGCTTCCGCGAGGCGCTGCTCGCGCGTGGCCTGCGCGGCGAGGATGGCGCGCACTTCCGCCTCCGAGAGACCGCTTCGCCGGATGGCTCGCTCGACCTGCTGCGCCTCGGTGCAATCGACCACTAGCACCCGCGCGTAGCGCGATCGGTCGACGCCGCCCTCCACCAGGAGCGGGACCACGAGAATTGCGTAGGGGCCCCGCGCGTGCGCGCGCCGGCGAGCGCTTTCCCCGCGTATGAGCGGGTGCAGGATCCCCTCGAGCTTTTTCCTCGCCGCCGTGCTGCCGAACACCAGTTTGCGCATCCCGTCACGATCGAGTGCGCCGTCCGCGCCGATCAAGGCTGCGCCGAACGCCGCGCGTATTGCCTCGATCGCCTCGCCTCCCGGGCGCGTGAGTTCGTGGGCGATCTCGTCGGTATCGATCACGGCGATCCCGCGTCCGGCGAACAGCCCGGCGACAGCGCTCTTGCCGCTGCCGATCCCGCCCGTGAGCCCGACCGTGTACGGCTTCACATGAACTGGTTGAGGTATTGGCGGGTGATCTGGGGTCCCCAGAACAGCGCGACGAACCCGGCGGCGCCCAGATACGGCCCGAAGGGAATCGGCACGCTGCGGCCGTGCCGGGCAAACACCATGAGGGCGATTCCCACGGCGGCCCCGATGAAGGACGACAGCAGGATCGTCAGCGGCAAGACCTGCCACCCGCACCACGCGCCGATCGCGGCGAGCAGTTTGAAATCGCCGAATCCCATTCCTTCCTTGCCCGTTGCGAGCTTGAACAGCCAGTACACGCTCCAAAGGGTGAGATATCCCGCGGCCGCGCCGATCACCGCGGAACGCAGGTCGGTAAAGACGCCGCCCGCATTGACGAGCAATCCGAGCCACAGCAGCAGCAGCGTGACCGAATCGGGCAGCAGTTGGGTATCGAAATCGATGAAGGTCGCGACGACGATGCACCACAGGAACACCATCGCGGCGAACGCCGCTGGGCTGGCCCCGAAGCGCACCGCCGACCAGGCCGCAGCGATCCCCCCAAGCAGCTCGACCAGCGGATAGCGCGGGCTGATGCGCGCTCGGCACGCCGAGCAGCGTCCGCGCAGCATCGCCCAGGAAACCAGCGGTACGTTCTCGGCTGCCGTGATCCCGTGACCGCAGGCGGGGCAGCGCGAGCGCGGGAGGAACAAGTTGAATTTTTCCTTCGGCACGTGCGTTTCGCCGCGGAGCTCCGCGCATTCCTCCTGCCAGCCGAGCTCCATCATCTTCGGCAGGCGATAAATGACCACGTTCAGAAACGAGCCGACCACGAGCCCGAAAACCAGGCACAGCCACGGGAACACCGACGGGTGGGCGGCCGTTTTGAGAATCTCGCTCATCGGATCAAATAAAAAGGGTCACGGCCGGGCCGTAACCCTTTTCGACGAGGCGCGTGATGGAAATAGTGCTAGACCGCTTGGCCGATCTTGAAGATCGGCAGGTACATCGCGATCACCATGCCGCCGATCAGCACGCCGAGCACCACCATGATCATCGGTTCCATCAGGCTGGTAAGGGCGTCAACCGCGTCGTCGACTTCAGCCTCGAAGAAGTCGGCGACCTTGCCGAGCATGGAATCGAGCGCGCCGGATTCCTCTCCGATCGACACCATCTGGGTGACCATGTTGGGAAAGACGTTGGCTTCCTGCATCGAAGTCGTCAGGCTCGTCCCGGTGCTCACCTTCCTCTGGATCTCCCTGGTGGCCATCATGTAGACGTAGTTTCCCGAAGCGCCGCCGACCGAGTCGAGCGCCTCGACCAGGGGCACGCCCGCAGCGAACATGATGGAGAGCGTCCGGGTCCAGCGTGCAATGGTGGATTTCCTGATCAGGTCGCCGAAAACCGGCACTTTGAGGATCAGCTTGTCCATGAACACCTGGACCGGCACAGAGCGCTTCCATAGCGCGAGAAAGCCCCAGACGCCTCCGATGACGGCGGGGAAGATGACGTACCAGTACCTGACGAAAATGTCCGAGATCGCCATGACGACCAGGGTCGGGGCGGGTAGATCGGCGCCGAAGTTCGAGAACACCTCCTTGAACGCCGGAATCACGAAAATCATGATGACCGCGGTGATGACGAAGGCCACCACGATGATCGCGACTGGATAGAACAGGGCCCCCTTGATCTTCGATTTGATGGCGATGATTTTTTCTTTGTAGGTCGCCAGGCGCTCGAGGAGAGTTTCGAGGATCCCGGCCTGCTCGCCGGCGGCAACGAGGTTGCAATACAGGGCGTCGAAGTGAAGCGGGTACTTCCGGAACGCCGAGGCGAGCGAGGACCCGGTCTCCACGTCGGTCTTGATCCCCATCAGCAATCTCGCCACCGCCGGGTTGGAGTGGCCTTTGCCGACGATGTCGAACGATTGAAGGAGCGGCACGCCGGCCTTCATCATCGTCGCCATCTGGCGGGTAAACAGACTGACGTCCTTCTCGCTGACCCTCCCGCCTCTTCCGATTCTCTGCTTGTGTACCTTGATGACGACGATGCCCTGGCGGCGCAGCGTGACGTTGACCACCGCTTCGCCGCCGGCGCGCATTTGACCCTTGATGACCTTGCCGGACTTGTCCTTGCCTTCCCAAAGGTAGGTGATTTCCTTGACCTTGGCGACTGCTGCTGCGGTTGCCATAGCGGTTTCTCCTGCTTCATTCGCCGGTGCAGAGCCTGCGGCTTCCTCGAGCGAAGTCGGGCACCTCGCGGACAGTCCCGCGATGATGCATGGGCAGAGCCTCTTTGTAAAGTCTCAGGTATTTTCCGCAATGCATTGAAGACAAGCGTAAATCGACGGCTTTGCAGACCGTGAATTCCTTCCTTGATCTCGCCGCCCGGACAGCTTCTCAGGCGGCTTGCGCGAGGTCGGACAGGCGCGGGCGGAAAAGCCGCACGGTCTTGATCAGCCGGCCCTGCGTCTGGACGATCTCCATCGGCACGTCGGCGATCTTGAGCGCGACCCCTGCCGCGGGAATGTCCTGCAGGTGTTCGAGGATGAGGCCGTTCAAGGTCTTCGGCCCGTCGAGGGGCAGCGCGAGCCCGAGCTTGCGGTTGAGCTCGCGCAGCACGCTCGAGCCCTCCACCAGGGCGCTGCCGTCCTTGTCCCAGGAATAGATTTCCGATTTCACCGGCGCGGTGGTGGTGAACTCGCCGATGATCTCCTCGATGATGTCCTCGAGGGTCACCAGCCCTTGCAGCTCCCCGTACTCGTCCACGACCAGAGCGAGGCGCTGATGGTTTTCCTGGAAATACTGGAGCTGCGCGAACAAGGGCGTGCCGGCGGGAACGAAATAGGGTTCAGCCAGCAGCTCGGCGAGCGCTTTCCGGTCGAACTCTTCCGCGCGCAGCAGGTGCATCACCTTGCGCAGGTGCAGGATTCCGGCGACGTTGCCGAGCTCGCCCCGATAGGCGGGGAGCCGCGTGTGGTACGCGGTGGTGAGCTGCGCGAGGATGTTTTCGGTGGAGGCCTCCAGATCGATCGCCTCGATCTGTGCCCGGGGCGTCATCACGTCCTCGATGGTGATCGCTTCGAGGTCGAACAGGTTGATGAGGATGCTCTGGTGCTTCTTCGGCATGAACTGCCCGGACTCGAGCACGAGGAAGCGCAGCTCCTCCATCGACAGGCGCTGCGGGCCAGGGTCGATCGGGACGCGCAGCAGCCACAGCAGGCACCGGACGAACAGGTTGACGATCCAGAGCATCCAGGCGGTTGCTTTGACGAGCGGCTTGAGCACGTAGCTCGCCGCAAGGGCGGTCTGCTCCGGATAGCGCGCGCCGATCACCTTGGGCGTGATCTCGGCGAACACGAGGATCAATAGGGTCACTACGACGGTGGCGATTCCGAGAACGATCCTGTCGTGACCGAACAGGTCGATGGTCATGACGCTGACGATCATCGTGATCGCCGCGTTCACCAGCGTGTTGCCGGCGAGCAGCACCGAAAGCAGCCTGTCGGTCCGGCGCAGCAGCTCGGAGGCGAGCCGCGCACCGCGCTGGCCGGCGCGCTCGAGCGCGCGCAGGCGATAGCGGTTGATCGCCATCATGCCGGTCTCCGCCATGGCGAAAAATCCGGAGAGGACCAGCAGGAGAGCGAGCGCGGCGAACTGTATTGCTAAGGGGATCTCGCCCAAGGCGAATGCCTAGGAGACGATGAGGATTCGAGTATAGCCTAGGCGAGGCCGCGTCGCAGGATCACCTCGAGCACGAAACGGCTGCCCACATAGGCGAGCAGGAGCGCCACGAAGCCGGCGAGCGTCCAGCGCAATGCGACGCGCCCGCGCCAGCCGTAGAAATATCGTCCGGTGAGGAGCGCCGCGAAAATGAACCAGGAGGCTACGGCGAAGACCGTCTTATGGTCGAATTTCATCGCCCGGCCGAAAAGCGTTTCGGAAAAAGCGATTCCGGTGGCGAGCGTCAAGGTCAGGAATACGAATCCCGCGAGGAGCACACGGAACAGGAGCTGCTCCATGGTGAGAAGCGGCGGCAGCGCTGCGAGCGGCCCGGCGAGGGCGCCCCCGTGCAGGCGTCGTTCCATCAGCGTCATCAGGAGCGCGTGCAGCGCGGCGATCGTGAACATTCCGTAGGCAATCATCGCGAGCGCGAGGTGCAGCCGGAACTCGGTCGAATGCGTGTACGCAGGACTGGCGAACCCGGGAAAAAGCGCCGGGAGCGGTGCACACACGGCGGCGAGTGCGAGGACGGGCGCCTGCATCCCTTCGAGTTCCATGAAGAGGCTCTCGACCCAGTAGATCAGCACCGCGAGCCACAGCATCACGGAAAGGGCGTGCCCGAAACCGAAGCGCAGCTCGGAATGCGCCCACAGCATGTCGTAGATCAGCCACGTATGCAGCGCGAACGGCGCGAGAATCGCCGTCCGTTCCCAGGGGGCGACGCGGCGCGACACGCTGGCGCCGCGCCAGCGCGTGCGCCAGAAGTGCAAGGCGAGCACCGCGTACAGGAGGAACGCCGCGCCGTAGAGTAGAATCGCCGGCATCCGCGCAGTTTACACCACGATTTTTACCACGCCCTCCCGTGCTTGAGAATCTGACCGAGCGCTTGTCCCGGATCGTCAAGACGATGCGCGGGGAGGCACGTCTCGCCGAGGAGAACATCGAGGGGGCGCTGCGCGAGGTGCGCCTGGCGCTGCTCGAGGCGGACGTGGCGCTTCCCGTGGTGCGCGATTTCATCGCCCGCGTGCGCGAAGCCGCCCTCGGCGAGCAGGTGATCGGAAGCCTCACCCCGGGCCAGGCGCTGGTGGGCGTGGTGCACCGCGAGTTGACCGAGCTCATGGGCGGGGAGGACGCCGCGCTCGATCTCGCGGTGACTCCGCCCGCGGTGGTGCTTCTGGCCGGCCTTCAGGGCTCGGGCAAGACGACCACCGCCGCGAAGCTCGCGAAACTGCTCGCGGTAGAGCGCGGGAAGAAACCGCTGCTCGTGTCCTGCGACGTCTACCGGCCCGCGGCAATCGAGCAGCTGAGGACCCTCGCCGCGCAGATCGGCGTCGATTTCTTTCCTTCGGATGCCGGGCAGAAGCCGCTCGCCATCGCGCTCGCCGCGCTCGAGCACGCGAGGAAGCATTACCACGACGTGCTGATCGTCGACACCGCGGGGCGTCTGGCGATCGACGTGACCATGATGGGGGAGATCGCCGGGCTGCACGCCGCCTTGAAGCCCGTCGAGACCCTGTTCGTCGTCGATTCGATGCAGGGCCAGGACTCGGTCAACGTCGCGAAAGCTTTCGGCGATGCGCTGCCCCTCACCGGGATCGTCCTCACCAAGCTCGACGGTGACGCGCGCGGCGGCGCGGCGCTGTCGGTGCGGCAGGTGACGGGAAAGCCGATCAAGTTCGCCGGGGTGAGCGAGAAGCCGGACGGCCTCGAGCTCTTTCACCCCGGGCGGATGGCCTCGCGCATCCTCGGCATGGGCGACGTGCTATCCCTCGTAGAGGAGGCGAGAAAGACGGTCGACGTCGGCGAGGCGAAAAAAATCGCCGAGAAGATAAAAAAGGGCAAGGGTTTCGATCTTGAGGACTTCAAGCAGCAGATCGGCCAGATGCGCAAGATGGGCGGGATTTCCGCGCTCGTAGACAAGCTCCCCGCGCAGTTCGCTCAAGCGGCGCAGTCCTCGCAGATGGACGAAAAGCAGCTGCGCCGCGTCGAAGGCATCATCAACTCCATGACCCCCGCTGAGCGGATGCGGCCGGAGATCCTCAAGGCTTCGAGAAAGAGGCGCATCGCGGCCGGCGCAGGTGTCCCGGTGCAGGAGGTCAATCGCCTGCTCAACCAGTTCGAGCAAATGCAGAAAATGATGAAGATGATGAAAGGCGGCAACATCGCGCGAATGATGCGCGGAATGAAGGGATTCATGCCGGGGATGAGGTAGCGGTATAGACTGTTAAGAGAGGGGGATACCATGAACAAATCGATCGCTGCTGGTTTCGCCGTCTTGATGCTGTTTGGAGCTTCGCAAGCCTGGGCCCAGCAAAGAGGTCCGATCTCGAAGAAACTGCTCATCGGAAACTGGACGTACGTTTCGGCCCAGTCCGTGGCCAAGGACGGCACCAAATTCCCGTTGGTGGAGGGCGCGAATCCCAAGGGCCTGCTCACCTTCGACGGCGTCCGCTTTTCTCAGCAGATCATTTCCGAGTTTCCGAAGCTGGCTTCCAACGACCGTCTGAAGACGACGCCGGAGGAAAACAAGGCCGTCGCGCACGGAGTGCTTTCGTATTACGGGACTTACTCGCTCAGCGAAGCCGACGGGGTCCTGACGCTCAACATCGAGCGCAGCTCGTTCCCCAACCAGAACGGCGCGTCCTTCAAGCGAGTCATCAAGACTCTGACCGCCGAGGATCTGGTCTACATCAATCCGTCGACGCTGGCAGGCAGAGTCAACACCAACGTCTGGAAACGGGTCAGGTAATTGCAAGAGGACCGTTTTCCCTTGCCAACCTCGCCTAAGCTCGCGTAAAATCACGCCCTTTTCGGCTTCGGTCATTCCTCATGGTTGTGATTCGTCTTTCGCGCGGCGGCGCCAAGAAACGGCCCTTTTTCAATGTGGTGGTCGCCGATTCGCGCAGGGCCGCCGGCAAGCTCTTCATCGAGCGCGTCGGGTTCTACGATCCGAAGGCGCCCAAGGGCCGCGAGTCTCTGCGTTTCGCGACCGACCGGCTGACGTATTGGCGCGGCAAGGGCGCACAGCTCAGCCCGACCGTGGCCCGCCTGCTGAAGGGCTACAAGGCGCCGGCTGAAGCTGCGGCAAAGTAGTTGCGGGGCGGGTTGGCGACGCCAACCAGGTGGGTGGTGATGGGGCGCGTGATGGCGCCCTGGGGCGTGAAGGGCGCTCTGAAGATCGAGCCTTTCGGCGCCGGAAGCGGCAACCTCTGCAAGTATTCCGCGTGGTGGGTCGGCAGGCCGGGGAAGCTCAGTGAGGTCGCAGTGGCGGAGTGCCGCGCGCACGGCGCCTATCTGGTGGCGCGCTTCGAAGGATGCAACGATCCGGAGCAGGCCGGGGCGTACCGCGGAGCCGAGGTGGCGCTCAGGCGCGAGGATCTGCCGAGGCCGGCGGAGCACGAGTTCTACCAGGTCGATCTGATCGGCCTCGAAGTGGTAAACGGGCAGGGCGAACGTCTGGGCCGCGTGGCGGGATTCATCACCACCGGCGCGAACGATGTGATGCGCGTCGAGCACGAAGGCGGAGAGCGCCTCGTACCGGCGAGGGCGGAAGTGATCCGCAAAGTCGATCTGGCCGCAGGAACGGTCGAAGTCGACTGGGGAGTGGACTGGTGATCCGCTTCGATTGCGTGACGCTGTTTCCCGAGGCGTTCGCGGCGGTCACCGGCTCGGGCGTTACGCGCCGGGCGCTGGAGCAGGGATTGTGGAACCTCGCGCTGTGGAATCCGCGCGATTTCACGACGGACAATTACCGCACGGTCGACGACAGGCCGTACGGGGGCGGGCCCGGCATGGTGATGCTCGCCGAGCCGCTGGAGAAAGCGATCGCCGCGGCGAAGGCCGCGGCGCAAGGCGAGGCGAAAGTAATCCATCTCTCGCCTCAAGGGCCGGTGATGGACCACCGCAAGGTAATGGAGCTGGCGGAGGGGGCGCGGTGGGTGTTGCTGTGTGGACGCTACGAGGGCGTGGACGAGCGCCTCGTCCGTCGCAGTGTGGATGAGGAGCTGTCGATCGGCGACTACGTCATCTCCGGCGGCGAGCTCGCGGCGATGGTGCTGATCGACGCGGTGGTGCGGCAGTTGCCCGGCGCGCTCGGGGACGGGCTGTCGGCTGAGCAGGACTCGTTCGTGAACGGGCTCCTCGACTGCCCGCAGTACACGCGGCCGGAAACGTACGCGGGCGAGGCGGTGCCGCCGGTGCTGCTCTCGGGCCACCATGCGCAGATCGAGCGCTGGCGGCTGAAGCAGTCGCTCGGCCGCACCTGGCTGCGCAGGCCGGAGCTGCTCGAGCGGCGCGGGATGAGCGAGACGGAACGCAAACTGCTTGAAGAGTTCAGGCAGGAATTGAGCGAAGGAGCGAAGCGATGAACATCATTCAAAAGCTCGAAGAGGAAGAAATCAAGCGCATGGGGAAGAAGCTCCCCGAGTTTTCGCCGGGCGACACGGTGATCGTCAACGTTGGCGTCGTCGAAGGCGAGCGCAAGCGCGTGCAGGCCTACGAGGGCGTGGTCATCGCCAAGAGGAACCGCGGAATCAATTCCTCGTTTACCGTGCGCAAGGTGTCCTCGGGCGAGGGCGTAGAGCGCACCTTCCAGACCTATTCCCCGCTGATCGACTCGATCGAGCTGAAGCGCAAAGGCGCCGTGCGCCGCGCCAAGCTCTATTACATGCGCCAGCGCTCGGGCAAGAGCGCGCGCATACGCGAGAAAATCGAAGGCCACGAGCCGGGCGGCGAGCAGTAAGCGCAGTACATCCCCTCCTCGGAGAGGAGGGGTGCCCCGAAGGGGCGGGGAGGCGGGTTCCTGCTGGAACGGTGCAGAGCCGATAGGCGTAAAATTCACGCTCCCATGAGCCTCAATTCGATTCAGGAAATCATCGATGAGCTGAAGGCCGGCCGCATGGCCGTGCTCGTCGACGACGAGGACCGCGAGAACGAGGGCGATCTCATTTTCGCCGCGGAGTTCGTCACCGCGGAAAAAATCAATTTCATGGCGAAGTTCGGCCGCGGCCTCGTCTGCATGCCGATCACCGAGGCGCACGCCGAGCGGCTGAACCTGCTGCCTATGGTGGCGCGCAACCGTTCCGTGCACGGCACGAATTTCACGGTGTCCATCGAAGCGGCTTCCGGCGTGACCACGGGCATCTCCGCGGCCGACCGGGCGCATACCATCAAGGTGGCGGCGTCCTCCAGGGCGACCCCCGCGGACATCGTCCAGCCGGGCCACGTGTTCCCGCTCATCGCCCAGAACGGCGGGGTGCTGGTGCGCGCCGGCCACACCGAGGCCTGCTGCGACCTTGCGCAGCTCGCCGGACTTCATCCGGCGGCGGTGCTGTGCGAGGTCATGAAGGACGACGGAAGCATGGCGCGGCTGCCCGACCTGATCGAGTTCTCGAAACATCACGGGCTCAAGATCGGCTCGATCGCCGACCTGATCCACTTTCGAAGCCGGAACGAATCGCTGGTGAAGCGGGTCACCGAGCGCGTGATCGAGACGCGCTTCGGGCCGTTCCGGCTGATCGCCTACCTGGAAAAGCTGAGCGGGGAGACCCAGCTCGCGTTCGTCCGGGGCGAGATCACGCCCGACAGGGAAACGCTGGTGCGCGTGCATGCGCCGCTGTCCGTGCTCGATCTCCTCGAGGCAGGCCCCCGGGCGCACTCCTGGTCGGTGCCCGACGCGCTCGAGCGCATCGCCACCGAAGGCAAAGGCGTCATGGTGCTGCTCAACTGCGCGGAGAGCGCGTCCCAGCTGATCGAGCGCGTCGCATCGCCCGAGCGGCCCCAGGGGTCGTCGAAGATGGATTTCCTCACCTACGGGATTGGCGCGCAGATCCTGCGCGATCTCAAGGTCGGCAAGATGCGTCTTATGGCCTCGCCCCGCAAGATGCCGAGCATGGCCGGATGGGAGCTGGAGATCGCCGGCTACGTCGAAAAGGCCGCCAGAGTGCGGGACGGCTGATGGCGGAGATCAAGCCCGACTCGGGCGGGGAGGGCATGCGGGTCGGGATCGTGCGCTCCCGCTTCAACGAGCGCATCGGCGTCGCGATGCTCGAGGCCTGCCGCAAGCGGCTCGGCGAATTGGGCGTCAGCGCGCTCACGGTGGTCAGCGTGCCGGGTGCGCTCGAAGCGCCGCTCGCCCTGCAGAATCTCGCGAACACTGAAAAATACGACGCGCTGATCGCGCTCGGCGCGGTGATCCGCGGCGAGACCCATCACTTCGAGATCGTCGCGGACGAGTCCGCATCGGGCCTCATGCAGGTGCAGCTCGACAGCGGCATCCCGGTCGCAAACGGAATTCTCACCACCGATACCGAGAAGCAGGCCGAAGCGCGCGCCGCGAAAAAAGGCCGGGACTGCGCCGAGGTCGCCGTGGAAATGGCGAACCTCGGCAAGAGCATCGCAAAGAGCCACAAATGAAATCGGCGCGGCGCCGTTCGCGCGAGCTCGCACTTCAGGGCTTGTACGCGTGGCAGATCGCGGGCGACAACGCGGAAGACCTGCAATCCCATCTTGCCGAATCCAAGAGCTTTGGCAAGGCCGACACCAAGTATTTCGCGCGGCTCCTGCAGGGCACGATCGAGGACGCAGCGGAGCTCGAGCGCCTGATCGCGCCGCTGCTCGATCGCAAGCTCAAGGAGCTCTCGCCGGTTGAGCGCGGCATCCTGCTGCTTGCGGCGTTCGAGCTGAAAAACGCGACCGATATTCCCTACAAGGTGGTGATCAACGAGGCGATCGAGCTCGCCAAGGACTTCGGCGGCACCGACGGCCACAAGTACGTGAACGGCGTGCTCGACAAGCTCGTGTCCGAACTGCGCCCGCAGGAGAGGAAAACCTGAAGGCGTGGCTTCCGAGTTCGACATCATCCGCAAATACTTCACCCGGCCCGCACCGAGCGCGGCGCTGGGGGTGGGCGACGACTGCGCGCTCGTCCGGCCCGACCCCGGAATGCTGCTCGCCGTTTCGACCGACATGCTGACGGCCGGAACCCATTTCTTCCCGGACGCCGAACCGGGGAAGCTCGGGCACAAGGCGCTCGCGGTCAACCTCTCGGATCTTGCCGCGATGGGCGCCGGCCCGCGTTGGGCCACGCTCGCGATCGCGCTGCCGGAGGCCGACGAGAAGTGGATCGCCGCGTTCGCGGAAGGCTTCTTCCGGCTCGCCGGCCGCTGGAGAACCGAGCTCGTCGGCGGGGACACGACCAGAGGGCCCCTCACGATCTCGGTGACCGTGATGGGCGAGGTGCCGGCGGATTTCGTCCTGCGCCGCGACGCGGCGCTCGCCGGGGACGATATCTGGCTTTCGGGCGCGACCGGAGAGGCGGCGCTCGCGCTCGCTCACCTGAAGGGGCGCGTGAAGCTCGAAGGCGCCGCTCTCGAAGCCTGCCTCACCCGGCTGCACATGCCCGAGCCGCGCGTCGAGCTTGGCCGGCGGCTGCGCGGGCTTGCGCGCAGCGCAATCGACGTCTCCGACGGACTGCTCGCCGATCTGGGCCATATCCTGGAAGCGTCCGGCGTGGGTGCGGATCTCCTATGGGGCAGCCTCCCGCGCGCAAGGGCGATCGCCGGCTGCCCCGACAAAGCTCTTGCCGACGACTGCCTGCTCGCCGGTGGCGATGATTACGAGCTGCTGTTCACTGCGCCGGCGTCCAGGCGCGCGCAGATCGAAGCTGTGGGAAAGTCTCTCGAAATCCCGCTCGCCCTTATCGGCGTCGCGGTCCCGGGCGATCCGGTGGCGAGGCTGCGAGACGCCCGCGGCAAGCTCGTATCCAGTCCTCGCAAGGGTTTCGATCACTTCGCATGATCCCTCGGCTCACCCCCCGTTTCGTCTTCGCCCACCCGGCCCACTTCATCGCGCTCGGGTTCGGAACGGGGCTCGCGCCGCTCGCCCCGGGCACCGTGGGCACGCTGCTCGCGTTTCCGCTTTTCCTTCTGCTCGACTGGCTGCTGCCGCCGCGGGCTCTCTTCGGGGCCATCGTTCCGCTGTATTTTTTCGGGGTCATCGTCGTTTTCTTCGTAATCGGGGTTTGGGCGTGCGGGCGCACCGGACGCGATCTTGGCATCGCCGATCACAGCGCCATGAATTGGGACGAAGTGGTCGCGATGCTGCTGATCCTGCTGTTCACACCGCCGGGCTGGGCCTGGTGGGCCTTTGCGTTCTTCGCGTTCCGCTTCTTCGACGTGGTCAAGCCTCCGCCGATCCGCCAGATCGACCGCGCGATGAAAGGGGGCCTGGGCGTGATGTTCGACGACATCATGGCGGCGTTCTATACCCTGCTCCTTATCGCTCTCGTGAAAAGAATTCTCGGTTGATGGCTCGCGACACGCTCAAGGCCCTGGCGAAACGGGCCGGCACCCGGTTGAAGAGGCGCAATCTGAAGCTCGCCACGGCCGAGTCCTGCACCGGCGGCTGGATCGCCCAGGCCGTGACTTCCGTGTCGGGAAGCTCCGGGTGGTTCGATCGCGGTTTCGTGACCTACTCCAACGAAGCCAAGAAAGAGCTGCTCGGCGTGCGCGCGCGGACTCTGTCGCGGCACGGCGCCGTGAGCCGGGAAACCGCGAAGGAAATGGCCGCGGGGGCGCTCGCGCGCAGCCGCGCGCAGGTCGCGATCGCGGTGACCGGCGTCGCCGGGCCGCGCGGCGGCACGAAGGCGAAACCCGTCGGCACGGTGTGCTTCGCGTGGTCGCAAAAAAGGGGCGCGATGGAGAGCGTCACCCGGCATTTCCGGGGCGGCCGGGACCGGGTGCGCCGGCAGTCGGTGGTGTTCGCCCTGCAAGGCTTGCTCGAAAGACTGGAGGAGACGGAATGAGCTGGTTCCTGCGCTGCATAGCGCTCGCGGTGCTCGCGGTGGCGTTCGGATCCGGAAGGCCCGCTCTCGCGCAGGGCGCAG